>Ga0265338_10000346_pt1 | contig 84499 bp, 74 predicted proteins | sample 42126metaG_FD_193579 | JGI IMG/M metagenome (GOLD analysis project Ga0265338, IMG submission 193579) | Rhizosphere microbial communities from Carex aquatilis grown in University of Washington, Seatle, WA, United States - 4-21-26 metaG | ecosystem: Host-associated > Plants > Roots > Rhizosphere...
TAGCATTTTGCGCCGCACGGTCACTGAATTGACCGTCAGCCGTCGGTGTCAATCCCCCTGAATGACCATCTCTAAAATTGCATCCGTCCCTCGTGGGGCGTAGAACTGGGCGGTCAACGGTTGCGCGTGCAACGTGGCACGCCGCCTGGCAGCGGGGCAAGACCCGCACGGAGGGGGGAAGCTGTCCGTTCGAAGCAGCGCGGCCTGATCGCCCAGTGGCCCCCGCGTAGGGGTACGCGCGAAGTCTTCTGATTGTTCTTCCTGATCCACCACGGAGCACCGCATGTCATGGCTTGACCAACCCGTACGCTGGAGATCGCCAGCGCAGGCCTGCCGAAGTGGCGGGACGAACACCTGGCTGCCCCGTATGACTGAGCCGCGCCTCGTGCGCGGCTTTTCATTGGCGCATCTTCGGCAATCGCAACTAGTCCAGGCAGCCTCTCGGCTGTGAAATAGAAAGATGCAACGCGACCACAGGACGTCCCGTGTGCGGGGCACAGTGATTGCGACGTGGGTCATTTTGTGGGTCGAAAAAACAAAAACCCCGCAAGCCTTTGAGCTTGCGGGGTTCTCGCCTGCGAATCTGGCGGAGAGGGTGACCGCCTGTATATTTGTAGGTCGTTAGCGTCGCGTTAGCGGATAGTTGCTAGTTCATTTGGACGAAACCCTTATGTATCAGGGCTTAGACGCATAATGTTTCGGGAAGTGTGCGAGAATATCAGCACATTGTAAACACCGCGTTAGTACCTTCTACCGGTGGTGCGCTGCTGGGCTGATTGCTGGGCCTGCTGGGCTGGCGGCAGGACACCCGTCACACACGAACGACATGGCAACGAAACTCACGACACGCTATCTTGACGCCCTCGCGGACGGCGCGTGCGTCACGTATGACGCCGCCACAACCGGGCTCTGCATCACGCCGACCGCCAAGGGCAAAGGCAAATGGTCATTCAGGTACACCAGCCCCGAGCCAGACCCGGAGACGGGCAAGAAGCGCCGGCGCGAAGCAGGCTTGGGCACCTACCCCACCGTATCGCTTGCCGAAGCGCGCGCCGCCGCCCTGGCGATGGGCATTCAGGTACAGAGTGGTATCGATCCACTCGAACAGCGCAAGCGCGACGCCGAAGCAGCGCGGCAAGCGGCAGCTAACCGACCGATGACGTTCGCAGATGCGGCGCGCACCGTGCACGAAGAACTCCAGCCGGGATTCTCGAACGCGAAGCACATCGCGCAATGGCTATCGACGCTAGAGAGCTACGTGTTCCCTACGCTGGGCGACGCCGCGCTGGCGGACATAACGCCGAAGCTGTGCGCCGATGCCCTGCGTCCGATATGGCTGGAGAAGCCTGAGACGGCCAGCCGCGTTCGCCAGCGCATGAGTACCGTTCTCAATTGGGCGTGGGCGCATGGCATCGTTGCAGCGAATCCAGTAGCCGTTGTGGATCACCTGCTCCCTGCTCAGAATGCGCAGAAGGAACACCAACCCGCGATGCCGTGGCGAAGCGTGCCGGACTTCGTTAAAACCCAATTGCGGGATATCGAACCGGGGGACAGCGTGCGCGCCGCCGTCCTGTTTGCGCTGCTCACGGCAGCGCGTTCAGGCGAAGTCCGCGGCGTGCGCTGGGGCGAGTTTGACCTCGACGCGGGCGTGTGGACTGTTCCGGATGCGCGCATGAAAACAAAGAAAGAACACCGCGTGCCGCTCTCACCGCCAGCCGTTGCGCTGCTGCGTGCTCTACGCCCCGCCGATGCGTCGGATGGGTGGATAGTGTTTGCAAGCCCACGCGGCAAAGTGCTGTCCGATATGACGCTTACCGCGCTACTGCGGCGCGTGAAAGCGCCAAGCGACACGCCGGGGCGCGTCGCCACGCTGCACGGGTTCCGGTCCAGCTTCCGTGATTGGGCAAGCGAAGCGGGCTATGCGCGCGACCTGGCCGAGCGGGCGCTTGCCCATGTGGTCAAGAACAAGGTGGAAGCGGCCTATCACCGCACGGATTTACTCGACGCGCGACGCCCCATGATGGCCGCCTGGTCCGATCACGTCTTTTCGAAGCCGTAGCGATCAAGGGCTCGGCACGCCGCACCAGAGGCGCAGCAGCGCCCACGCGCCTGCGGCGAGCGCCCTGGCGCGCACGGCCGGCGTGCCAGGCGTAACAGGTGCGCGCGATTCGCCGGCAGGGGCACGCGGGAGCCGCTCGACTCGCGCGATACCTGGCGCGGCAGGCGCCCTGCGGCGGCGCTTGCTGTTTTCACTGCCAATCACTTGACCCTTCCCCAAAAAACGCTTTATACATAATATGAATTAATTTCAATAAAACTATAACTCAAAAGCATAAAAAGTCATGCGCCGCCGTAAAATTCCGGTTGTCCGTTCTCAGGGGAATCGCATGCAAATCGAGCAATTCGACCGCCAGCCCGTATCGCTACCGGGGCGTATCGTTACGGCAACCGATCACGCACGGCTCGCGCTGCTGCGAAAGGCTACGGACGAGCAACGGGCGTGGTGGGCTGCGTGCCTGGACGAACTGCGCATGTGGGTCGACACTGGCAACCCGCGCCGGGTCGATTACGTAGCGCTCGCGCCGCGTATCCGCACGCTGCTGCGCGAACTCATTCCCGATGCCGTTATTGTCGCGCTGTACGACGCGCATCGCGGCGAGATCGCAGCCGGGGACCGGCGCGTATTCACGGCGCTAGAGCGCGCCATTGGGTGATGCCCGTGTTCACCACAAACGCGCAGCGCACCTGTCCGGTACGCGGGCCGCTCGTTGCGTGGATGCGGGAGCAACCACCCCTTGCCGGAGTGGCGCCCGCCAGCATGGACGTGCGCGCGACAGCGGACGCCCAGGAGTTTGCACGCAGACTGTACGCCCTCGTAACGGGCGCCCGTGCGCTGTCGGCGGTAGCCGAGCGCATCTATGAAGGCCGCTTCGAAACGGAGGCCGTGCAGGAGCGCGCATACGGGCGCCATGGCCTTGAGTGGCTGAGGTTCGAGGCTGACCGGATTGCGGCCGGCGCAAGGGCTATGGGGCGCTTCGTGCGCGATATGGACGGCCTGCCGCGGGAGCGTTTGCTTTGCAATGTCCCGAACGGCGTGGAGTTTGTCGTTTCGCTGGCGGCAGGGCTTCTCGCACGCGTCCCGCGAGCGGGCCTGACACCATGCGAATGCGCCGCAGCGTACCGGGCGATCGGCGAAGCGCTGCTGGCGGCTATCGGGGACTAACCGAACGCTAAGAAAAATGTAGCGCTTTAGGTCAACGGGAGAGACTTTTTGGGGTCTCTCCCGTGCCTCAAACCCAATGCTGGCGCGGGTTCGAGGGCAACGGGAGACACGGGATAGATGGGGGGTAGATAGGCGTCTATATTTCTGAAAATGAAAAAAGTACTTTTTTTATTTTTCTATAAACTGAAAGTTAAATAATTTAATCCCGTTCTCCCATAAGACAGATAAAACTAAGAATAGGTAAAGTATTAATAAAGAAAAAATAAATATAGCCCAAAGTTATTGCAAACATAAGCGCAACTTTTTAAGTACGGGAGAGCGGGAGAGGCCCTCTCCCGTTGCTTCCGTTTCTCTCCCGTTGCTCGCCCGAGCTTCTCGGCGCGTAGATACGCATCGATAGCACGAACTCCCAAAATCATAGGATTAGGTTAGGACTTCATCGCTATTAATACCGCTCGTCACATGATAGATTACGGTTATCGAGTAAATATATGGAATAGCCATGGACACTGATAACCTTCTCGACTCGAACGCAGTCGCAGCGCAAATCGGGATAGACCTGATAACGCTTCGCGCCTGGTGCGCCGCGCGAAAGTTCCCCCCGCCTGTGGGTCGACGCGGCAAGCGCAAATATCTGTGGGCGGCGGAACAGGTCGCACCGTTTGCCGCGCTCTTTGCGGAAAAACGAGCGATTGCCGAGCGGCAACGCGCATTGATGGAGGGGCACACCGGCGCATGGCGAGCGCATGCGGATACGTAAAAAAAACGCCGCTATGTCAGTAGCGGCGGTTACTACAGGGCTTTCGCCCAATTCACTTAACTGTCTACTATGATAATGCAAACCTATGCAAACGCAAAGGGCGGTTCGCGAATTCAGTTCACCGTAATCACGGCACACGATTGCGAACTCGCCAAACAATTCGCGATTGGTGCCGATGGCAAGCCGGAAAGCACGGCTATTGCCCATATGACACGTGGGCACGCAGAAGTCCGCACGATTGACGACGTTACCGGATTACGCGACGTGCTCCCGCAACTCACGGCGAACCAGGCCATTACCTGCGGCGTGCCTGCGGTGGGCGACACGCCGCTCACGACGCGGGCCGGTGTTGAATTCAACCCGCACGCCGTAGCGCGCACAAACGAGGCATTCCGCTTTCCCTTCGGGGCAACGCTGTTCCCGATCGATGTGGACGTGGACGGCGACGCGTTCCAATCGGTGGGCGATGTGATGGACGCGCTTGAAGCGTGCTCGCCTTGGCTAAAGTGGGTGCTTCGCGTGGGCGCGCCGTCGTCCTCATCCTATGTCGACGCTCGCGGCCTGCGCGGTGTGCATGTCTACCTTGCGGTCACGCGCGGCACGGATATATCGGCCCTTGCCGAACGCATGCAGATCGAACAATGGGCGGCCGACCGCGGTTTCGTCAAAATCTCGCGCTCGGGCGCGCTGCTGGTCCGCCAGCTGTCGGACGCGTCCGTGTATCAGCCCTCTCGCCTCATGTTCGAAGCCAAACCTGTGCTGAATGACGGCATAGAGCGCCACGTACCGCCCGACCAGGCGTTTATCGTGCGCGAGCCGCAAATCATGGGCAGGCCGTCCAATGCAGCGGCAAGCGGCGCGCTCGACGTGCAGGTACTACCCGCCGTCAAGGAAATCGCCAAGCGCCGTTTCGAGACGGCAAAGAAGCAGGCAAAGGATGCCAGGCGCGCCGAGGCGAAGCGATTGGCTATCGAGTATCAGAAGGACAACGCCATCGCGGCGGGGCTTGATGCCGCAACTGGCGAGCGATTCGGCCTTATGGCAACCCGCGCACTCGGCGACAGGAAGTTGCCGGCGGCGTGGCCGATCCACGTAAAGGACACTGGACGTGTCACGGTTGCGGAACTCCTCGCGAACCTGCCGAAGTACCTCAAACTGCAATGCGCCGATCCGTTCGATACGTGGAGACCTGACCTCGCACCGAAGCACTGCGGCAAGGCGGAAATCGTCATGATGGGCGACACACCCGGCGTCTGGTCGCACAAGCTGCAAACGTTCTTTGAATTCACTCGCGACACCGCCGCCGACCTGGCCACGCCGCTCGCCAGGGCCGCCGAGAAGCTCTGCGGCGTCCTCGACTATCCAGAGCGTGTTGGCAAGAAAGCCGCCCCCTACGTCAACATACGGCATGGCCTGGGCGCGCTGCTCGATGAAATTGGCGCGCGGCCCCGCATGAACGCATGCACGGGCGAAGTGGAAATACCGGACGATCTGCGCGACATTGGCGCGCTCGTAGAGGCTTTGTCGCGTGTCGGTTGCGCGCACGTGATGCCGGGGGTGGTGGAACGCGCGCTTGCGGACATTGCGCAAACGCACCTTTACGACCCCTGGAAAGACCGCATGGAGGCACTGCCGGAGTGGGACGGCGAAGCGCGTCTGGATACATTCTTCGGAGATTATTGCGGCGCGGACCCGTCGCCAGCACTCACGCTCACCGCGCAGCTGTTCTTTGCGGGGATCGTCATGCGACAACTCGCGGGCAGCGCGGCGCAACCCGTCGTGCCCGTGTTGATCGGCAAGCAACGCTGCGGCAAGTCGCAACTCGTGCGCCGGCTCGCTGCCGGCCTGGGCTTCGATGAGCCGACCGCCATCAAGCTAGGCGATCCGCGTGAAATGTGCATGAAAGCGCGCGTCTCCCCTATCGTGGAAATCGAAGAAATGAACGGCCTGAACAAGGCGGAGGTAGAAGAAGTGAAGGCCTGGACGGCGGCGACCATCGACCGCTATCGCAAGCCGTACGGCCGGGATGAAGTCTCTTACCCGCGTCGCTTCTCGCCTATCGGCACATCCAACAAATACGATTTGAACCGGGACGAAACCGGCAATTCACGCTTCATGCCGGTCATCATCCCAGAGCGTCATAAGGTGCCATTCGAGCGCGCCGAGCGCGAAGCCCCGCAAATCTTCGCGGAGGCCCGTGAGCGCTTCGTGGCAGACCCGCGCGCATACCAGGAATTGTTACGCGCCGCTCCCGATGCCGTGCTCGATCACAATGCGCGGGCCATGCGTGCCGGCGAGGGCACGCCCGACGATGACGTTTGCAACTTCGCATCGGATATCGTGCGCCAGATCGTGCGTGAGCAAGCTGGCGACGCGACCGTAAACCCCGGGCAGGTTGCTAATCGCATCGTGGTCGCTAACGCATCGGCAAAGGGTATAACTCCGCAGAGGGTGAGCCGCTGGATGGCCCTGCGGGGATGGGAGAAGCTGCCCAAAAGCAGCGTGACGCGGTATCGCGTGCCCGATGATTTCCTGCATGATGACGCGAGCGCCGACGCCCCACTGCCAGCCGGCAACCCATTCACGCCCGCCAGCCCCAGCGTAGCAGTTCATTAATCTGCAACCCCACGCCCCGTAGCGGCGTGGACCTCAAAGGATTCTCAGATGAAACGAATCACGCTCACGCTCGTGTCCGCGATGCTCGCTGCTGGCGCGCACGCATCCCCTAGCCAGGCCATGCTTGAGGCGTTCGGGGCGACGTTAGCGGGCGCGCCACAGGACGCGCACATTGCTGTGACACTCGACGGCACGCCCGCGACCGTGTGGGACGTTACCTGCGGTGAGGCTGCGGCAGCGCAAGTGCCCTACGTCAAGACAGCCAGCGACCGCGCTTTCCTGATGTGGCTCTCCGCACAACCGGGCTATTTGCTGACAGCGGCAGTTGCTGGGAATCTTAAAGAGGGATGCGCCGTAAAGACGCCCGACGCCCTGGACGTGGCGTTTGAAGGTGAGCGCCCGTTTCACTTAGCTGCCGTGCCCGCTACGCCCGCGGAGTCCGCGACGCCGCAGGGCTTCAACAGCGAACGCATGTTGCGCACATGGCTCAAGGATAGGGACGCGAACGGGGACTTTGGCACCCGTGTGACGATCGCGGAGGACGGGGACCGCATTCCGACGCGCGGGCGCATGGTGGGTATCGCATGTGCTAAAGCCGCCGCGTCGCAGGCGAGTTATGCACGCACGAATGATGATCGCGCTCTCCTTCGCTGGATGGGTCAGCAGCCGGGGAAGCTATTTATCCGCGAGGACGTTAGTTCACGTGAGGCTATCGATGAAGGCTGCAGCGAATACGTTGGAGACAACTTACGAGTGACCTACGCGAACTGGGTTGCACTGTACACAACGGCATTTACAAACTGAAGCGCGCTCTGACCCGCACACGCGCTACACACAAGGCCCGATCCACTGCAATAGGCGGGGCTTTTTAGACAGTTTCGTGATGAATACGCGGGGTCATCACCAATCCCACGAATATAGATCGACAAACGTTTCGTTCGCGATGCGTGGGCCTTTGCGCCCTGTTCGCGATAGCTTAAATCCATCGAAAATAACGCACAATAGTTTTTATTGACCGCCTGGCGTGGGGGCTGGTAACGTACTGCTATCGGGTTAAAGCAAAGGGCAGACAGGCAATGAGCGAGGAACTACTTAGTCGCAAACAGGTGGCGAAGCTGATCGGCTGTCACGAGGATCATATTGGCCGCGTGCTGGCGGCGCGGGACTTTCCGGCGCCGTACGCTCGCATGGCCAATGGCGGGTTTAGGTGGAGGCTCGAACAGGTCTCGCCGTGGATCGAACTCCGGCGCGAGCAGATGACGCTGGAGGCACGGCGCGCAGCGCTAGTGCGGCTCGCGCGCAATACGTGGGGTATCCCCGCGTAAAAAGGCCGAAGCCGCCAGCGGGCCTGCTGGCGGCTTCGTGATGATAGTTCCGCACTACGGTTTGCAGACCTCGCGGAAAACACTTAGGAGTGCCTAATGTTGCACGAACATCTCCATTACGTCAAGGGCGGCAGCGAGCTATCGCCGGTCGACTGGCTGATTCAGCCCGGTGCCGCGCGGCACGCGCTGGTAGCGGCAGAGCGGGATTGGGAAGTAACGCGACGTGCCGAGCGGCTCCGGTTCGCACTGGAGGTTGTCGGCATCAAAGGCGATGGATCCGCAACAGCGTCTCGATGGTTCACAGATGCCGGCGCCGCTCGTGATGCGGTGCTGGCGGTAGAGCGGGAGCGGGATTGGGAAGTAACGCGACGTGCCGAGCGGCTTGGACAGTACGCGGAGGGCGTTGCTCTGCGCGTGCGCGGTCTGGTGGGCAACGCGGAGGACTACAACGGTACGATCTTCGGCGCCATCGAGGACAGTCGTATTCGCTACGCACTGGGCGACATGAACATACGCCTTGCGACGATGCGGAGCACGTCACCCGGCACGCCGCGCGGTAACGGCGCACTCGGCACCATCAGCGCGGCCATGGCCGCGCTGCGCGAGGTAGCACGCCGCGCCGGTCAACACAGTGCATGGGACGCGGCATTCCAGATCGAGCGCGGTTGCCTTGCGGCCTTCGGGCTCGAACTGGCCGCGCAATGAAGCGTGGCCGTGCTCGCTTCGCTGTGCGCTGTCAGCAGCTTCGCCCTCGCCTATGAACTCTCGGCGCGGACTCGCGCCCACTAAACCTGAACGGATATCGACCGTGGAACAACCTGTGCAAGAAACCTGGACAGCCGAGGAAATCGCAGAGCAATGGGTCGCAGAGACCGAAGCCCGCGGAGAAAAGTTTGTGCTCCCGACCGGGGCGTGCGTGTCCCCGCGCGCTGCCTATCGCTGGGGCATCGTCACCATCGCCCTGGAGTCGTCCATTGAACGCGACCGCCCGAACGCGTATGGGCTCGCTGCCGTCGTCCCCGAGGTGGCGCGTGCGCTCGCCTGCGGCTGTACCGCCGACGAAATCGGCGCACTGTTCAACGCTTACGGCGGCAACTTCGTCGGCACGCCCGTCTGGTCGGTGCTGAACGCGTGCGCTCGCCTCGCGCGCTCGGGCGCTAACGTGGAGTTTGCATAATGGCCGACACTACGTCTCCCGGAAGCACGATAGTCGATGAGCTGATCGTAAAACTGGGTTTAGATGCCTCAGATTACGAGAAGGCGGATCGTGTCGTCCGCGACCACATCAGCAAAACGGAAAAGCACTTCGAAGCCGCCGACAAAAAAGACAAGCGCCGAGCGGAGGAGCGCAAGAAGCGCTTTGAAGGCTCATCCAAGGCTGTCCGCAATTTCACCGACAACCTGATGAGCCTCGGTCTCGTCGCAGGTGCCGTGCTCGGCGTCGGTGGTGGCGCCGCGGGGCTGCTAGGGATGCTCGCTGGGCTGACCAGCACCGAAAGCGCGATGCGCCGCGCGACGGTAGCCACGGGACTTTCCGTGCGGCAACTCCAGGCCTGGAAAGGGGTGATGGGTTCACTCACAGGGGACGCCGAGGGCGGCGCAAACGCCGTGACGGGGCTCGCACGTGAACTGACCGCGGGACGCCTGACAGGCAACATGCCGACCGTCCAGGCGTTCGCCGCCACTGGGGTGGGGTATAAGGAGGGGGAAGCGCTCGACGCGTTCCTCGGCCGCGCGCAGCAGAATTATCGCGCGGCCTCGCCGGGACAACAGGGAAGCATCGAAGCGACGCTTGCCGCGCGCGGTGTCGATGCGAACCTGATCCAGTTGCTGAAATCGAAGCAGGACATCAGCGCGACCTACGGCCAAAAATACGCTGGGGCCTCAGACTCGCCAGAGAAAGGCGTCGACGCGTTCAACAGCGCGCTCGCGGATTTTCAAAATGCGGTGCGTGATATCTCGACCACGTTGATGAACATCGTCACGCCCGCCGTCCAGGCGTTCGGCCAGTGGCTCCAGGACGCCGCAACCAGGACGGCGCAATTCTCGGACGAGGTAAAGGCGGCCGGAGGCGGCATTGACGGCTTTACGCAAGTCGTCCGCCAGCACGCGCCGCAAATCGGGACGATCCTGCACGACCTGGGTGAGAGCCTGACCATCTTCGGCCAGGTCATCGATGTGGCGGTTTATGGGTTGCAGGTACTCGCCAAGGCTCTGGCATGGGCCGGGGATTGGCTTAACGACAAGCTCGGGAAATATCTCGGCATGACCGATGACAAGGGCAAGGGCAACGCGCTCGATCGCGTCGGCCAGCTTCTCAAGGGCATATTCGGCGAGGCCGTGAACATCGCGCGCACCTATGGCGCGGCACCAGTCGCGGCGGCTACGGGCGCGCCGACCAATCCCTATGGCGCAGCACCATTGACCCGCGCGCAGGCCGCTGACGCCGCGCGCATCATGGGGCAACCCGCCAGCCGTGGGAGTGTTGCTGGAAAGCAGGGCCGACCATTGCCGGTCAAGTTGCAGGACCGGGCGCTGGCATTCATGCACGAAGCCATTGCGGCGGGCTATTCGCCGGAAGAAGCTGCCGCGCTCACCGCGAACGCGATGCGCGAATCCGGCCTCGGGACGAAAATGCTGTCCCCGTCTGGCGCGGCCGCGGGGCTCTTTCAGTGGAAAGACGACCGGCGTGAAGCATTCCGTCGCCAAATGGGCGTTGATCCGTCGCAGGCGACAGACGCGCAGGTGTTCCAGTTCATCCGTAGCAACCCTACCGAGCTATCCCGCTTGAACAAAGCCTTTGCAAGCGGAGGCAGCGCGGCGGAACTCGGCGAGGGGGTCTCGCGGATATATGAGGCGCATGGCAGCACTATCGAAGATTCGAACCGCGGCCGCATCGCGCAGCAGATGTACAACGAATACGTGAAACAGTCTGCGGGCGGCGACAATGCCTCCGGGCAGGCTACCGGGACGCAATACATTCTCAACGGCCCCGTCAACGTTCAGGCCAACAACCCGCAGCAGTTCGCGAACGGCATCCAGCGCGCGGCTGGCGTGCAGTCGTACAGCAGCGGCGTTCGATAGTAGCAAAACGCCGAAAATCTAACCTCTGCTGGGCCGGATGCTGGGCCAGAAAAGACAAAACCCCGCAAGTCATTGACTTTGCGGGGTTTTTCGCCTGAATCTGGCGGAGAGGGTGGGATTCGAACCCACGGTACGCTTAAACGTACGCCTGATTTCGAGTCAGGTACAATCGACCACTCTGCCACCTCTCCGGGGTACTGCCAGCGCGGTGGCCTCAGAAAAACCCTTCTGCCGCCGCTTCGCCAGACTGGTCGTTGACCGGCGAAGCGAAGATTATAGAACATCGCATCCCATTTTCCAAGTCCTCGTTAGAAAAAATTCGAGGACAGAAAAACGGGACCGCGCATCGAATCAGATCAAGCGCAGTTCAAGCGCCCGCTGCAAGCTTCGCGATGCCGCCCATGTACGGACGCAGCGCCTCCGGCACCGTCACCGAACCGTCCGCTTCCTGATAGTTCTCCAGCACCGCGACGAGCGTGCGCCCCACCGCCAGTCCCGAGCCATTCAACGTGTGCACAAGCTCCGGCTTGCCCTGCGCATTGCGATAGCGCGCCTGCATGCGGCGCGCCTGGAACGCTTCGGTGTTCGAGCAGCTCGAAATTTCGCGATAGGTGTTCTGTGCGGGCAGCCACACTTCGAGGTCGTATGTCTTCGTCGCCGAGAAGCCCATGTCGCCCGTGCACAGCGTGATCACGCGATACGGCAGGCCGAGCTTCTGGAGGATGGTCTCGGCGTGGACCACCATCTGTTCGAGCGCGTCATACGACGTTTCCGGCGCAACGATCTGCACCATCTCGACCTTGTCGAACTGGTGCTGGCGAATCATGCCGCGCGTGTCGCGGCCGTACGAGCCCGCCTCCGAGCGGAAGCACGGCGAATGCGCCGTCAGCTTGATCGGCAGTGCGCTCGCCTCGACGATGCTCTCGCGCACCGTGTTCGTGAGCGAGATTTCCGACGTCGAGATCAGGTATTGCGTGACCGTGTTTTCGCCGCCGCCCTTCTCCACGCGGAACATGTCGTCGGCGAACTTGGGCAGTTGGCCCGTGCCGTACAGGATTTCCGGGTTGACGATGTACGGCGTGTACGTCTCCGCATAGCCGTGCTGCTGCGTGTGCGTGTCGAGCATGAACTGCGCGAGCGCGCGGTGCAGCCGCGCGATCTGGCCGCGCAGCAGCGTGAAGCGTGCGCCCGAGAGCTTCGCACCCGTTTCGAAATCGAGCCCGAGCGGCGTGCCGACATCGACGTGATCCTTCACCTCGAAGTCGAATACGCGCGGCGCGCCCCAGCGGCGCACTTCGACGTTGCCGGTTTCATCACGGCCGACCGGCACGCTCTCGTGCGGCAGGTTCGGCACGCCCATCAGCAGGGCCGACAGCCGCGTCTGGATTTCTTCGAGACTCGCCGCCGACGCCTTCATCTCGTCGCCGATGCCGCCGACGTCGGCCATCACCGCCGACGTGTCCTCGCCACGGCCTTTCATCGCGCCGATCTGCTTCGACAGGCTGTTGCGACGCGCCTGCAGTTCTTCGGTGCGGGTCTGGATGGCGCGGCGTTCCGCTTCGAGCGCGGAGAAGGCGGCGACGTCGAGGGTGTAGCCGCGGTCGGCGAGGCGCTTCGCGACGCCGTCGAGGTCTTTGCGCAGCAGCTGGATGTCGAGCATGGGATTGGGAGACGCAGTGACGTTGTGAAAGGGCGATTTTAACGCACCGGCAGACCGCAACCGTGGTGGAACGTCATTGCAGGCTTCATCGCGGGCTTCGCCGGCGGGCGGGCAACGCGTGCCGCAGCCCGCCGCCCCGCCCTTCAGCCCTTGCGCTTTTTCTCGCGCATCTCCTCCTGGTGCGCCTCGCGCCAATGCGCGTCGAGATCGGCGAGGCGCGCGAGCTTCTCGCCGATCTTGCCTTCGAGCCCGCGCGGCGTTGGCTGGTACCAGCGCGGATCGCGCATGCCGTCGGGCAGATAGGTCTCGCCGGCCGCGTAGGCGTCGGGTTCGTCGTGGGCGTAGCGGTACTCGTGGCCATAGCCGAGTTCCTTCATCAGCTTCGTCGGCGCGTTGCGCAGGTGGATCGGCACCGCGCGCGACTGGTCCTTGCCGACGAAGCGCCGCGCCTCGTTGTACGCCATGTAGCCCGCGTTGGACTTCGGCGCGACAGCCAGATAGATGAGCGCCTGCGCGAGCGCCAGCTCGCCCTCGGGTGAGCCGAGACGCTCGTAGGTTTCGGCGGCGTCGAGCGTGATGCGCGCCGCGCGCGGGTCGGCGAGGCCGATGTCCTCCCACGCCATGCGGACGATGCGCCGCGCGAGATAACGCGGATCGGCGCCGCCGTCGAGCATGCGGCAGAACCAGTACAGCGCGGCGTCCGGGTTGCTGCCGCGCACCGACTTGTGCAGCGCGCTGATCTGGTCGTAGAACGCATCGCCACCCTTGTCAAAGCGGCGCAGGTTTTCGGCGAGCGCACTGCCGAGCAGCGCCTCATCGATTTCGGTGGTTTTCTGCTGCGCGGCCGCGCGCGCGACGATCTCAAGGTTGTTCAGCAGCTTGCGGCCGTCGCCGTCCGCGGAACCGATCAGCGCTTTCTTCGCCTCGTCGGTGAAGGTCAGGCCACCCAGCTCGACGCTTGCGCGCGCGAGCAGTTCGGCCTGCTCGTCGTCGTCGAGGCTCTTCAGCACGTAGACCGCCGCGCGCGAGAGCAGCGCGCTGTTCACCTCGAACGAAGGATTCTCGGTCGTCGCGCCGACGAACACGAAAAGACCCGATTCGACGTGCGGCAGGAAGGCGTCCTGCTGGCTCTTGTTGAAGCGGTGGACTTCATCGACGAACACGAGCGTCTGCCTGCCGTGGGCGCGATGCAGCTGCGCGGTCTCGACGGCCTCGCGGATGTCCTTCACGCCCGAGAGCACCGCCGACAGCGCGATGAACTCGGCGTGAAACGCATCGGCCATGAGGCGCGCGAGCGTGGTTTTGCCGACGCCGGGCGGCCCCCAGAGGATCATCGAATGGGCTTCGCCCGATTCGAACGCGACGCGCAGCGGCTTGTTCGGGCCGAGCAGATGCTTCTGGCCGATGACTTCGTCGATGGAGCGCGGTCGCAGCCGCTCGGCGAGCGGGACGTTGGCACGGGTTTCTTCAAACATGACGTTTTCGCGATAATGTCGGCTTGCGGGCACGCCGCGGACTGGACGGCGCCGGGCGCGCCCGAGGGCAGCGTTCGCACGCTGCTGGCTGCGAGGCCAGGCGCCGGATGCAGTCGTGCATTATGACAGCGTGGGCGTCGAGGCGAGATGCGCAGGCGCGGACGGGCTATACGCAGTTAGCCCGCAGAGGCTGAAGCAGGCTTGCGGGCCCGACACGCGGGGCCCGCGAGTCACGCCCGCATGTCCGGCGGCAAAGAGGGGATAGAACACCCGCAGTCGAGCATCCCGAACAAACCAGCAACAAACCGATAACACCAGAGGACTAGCTACCCCGATGACCCAGGACCCGCACGCCGGCGATACCGGCTCCACCTACGCCCCGCTCGTCCCCGTGCCGGACGCGCGCCGCCAGTTCCGCACGGGCGACGCCTTCGCGCTGTGGTTCTCGCTCGGCATCGGCCTGCTCGTCGCGCAGGCCGGCGCGCTGCTCGTGCCCGGCCTCGCGCTGCCGGCCGCGTTGACGGCGATCGGCATCGGCAGCGTGATCGGCGTGATCCTGCTCGCGCTCGCGGGCGTGATCGGCACCGATACCGGCCTCGCCGCGATGTCGTCGCTGCGTCCGACGCTCGGCGTGCGCGGCGCGTCGGTGCCGGCCGTCATCAACATGGTGCAGCTCGTCGGCTGGGGGTCGTTCGAGATCATCGTGATGCGAGACTCCGCCGATGCGCTCGCGAAACAGGCCTTCGGCCTCTCGATGCCGCTCGTCTGGACGCTGCTGTTCGGCCTGCTCGCGACGCTGCTCGCCGTGAGCGGCCCGCTCTCGTTCGTGCGCCGCTTCCTGCGGACGTGGGGTATCTGGCTGCTGCTCGCGGGCGCCGCGTGGCTCACGTGGAGCCTGCTCGCGCGTCAGGACATGGGCGCGCTGATGCGCCGACCCGGCACCGGCGACATGCCGTTCGGCAGCGCCATCGACCTCGTCGTCGCGATGCCGCTCTCGTGGCTGCCGCTCATCGCCGATTACACGCGTTTCGGCCGCCGCGCGGGCGAAACGTTCCGCGGCACGCTGTTCGGCTACGGCATTGCGAACGTGTGGTTCTACGCGCTCGGCGCGGTCTACGGCCTTGCCGCGGGCGGCGGCGACGCGCTGCTCACGACGGCGCTCGCGCAGGCGGGCGGCGGTTTCGCGCTACTGCTCGTGCTGATCGACGAGATCGACAACGCCTTCGCCGACATTCACTCGGCCGCCGTCTCGACGGGCACGTTCTGGACGCGCGCGAGCGTGCCGTGGCTCTCGGCCGCGTTCGGCGCGCTGTGCACGCTGATCGGCGTCGTCGTGCCGATGGCGCGCTACCAGAACTTCCTGCTGCTGATCGGCTCGGTCTTCGCGCCGCTGTTCGGCGTGGTGCTCGCCGACCACTTCATCGTGCGACGCCGCCGCATCGACGCACCGGCGCTCGCCGATCCGAACGGCGTCTACGGCTATTCGGGCGGCTGGCACGTGAGCGCGTTCGTCGCGTGGGCGATCGGCTTCGGAGCCTATCAGGCGCTCAACCAGTGGCTGCCGAATCTCGGCGCGACGCTGCCGTCGCTCGTGATCGGCGCCCTCTGCTATCTCGTGCTCGCGGGGCGGCAGCGCGCGGCTTACGCCTGATTCACCGCGCTACCCGCGCCGTTGATCGTCCCGCTACTCGCCCCGTGCGTCACTCACCGCATCCGCAATGGCCGCAGCCGCCGTGCTGCGCCGTTCCGGATGCCGGCAACTGCTGCGCCGCCTCGGCGCGAATGCCGAGTCGCGCGAGCAGCGCGCGGTCCGCTTCGGCCTGCGGATTACCGGTCGTGAGCAGCTGATCGCCGTAGAAGATCGAGTTCGCGCCGGCGATGAAGCACAGCGCCTGCAGCGCGTCGTCCATCTGCTCGCGGCCCGCCGAGAGACGCACCATCGCCTTGGGCATCGTGATGCGCGCCACCGCGATCGTCCGCACGAACTCGAACGGATCGAGCGCTTCGGTGCCTTCGAGCGGCGTGCCGTGCACCTGCACGAGATTGTTGATCGGCACCGATTCCGGATACGGCTCCAGGTTCGCGAGCTGCGCGACGAGGCCCGCGCGCTCGCGGCGCGACTCACCCATGCCGACGATGCCGCCGCAGCACACGTTGATGCCCGCATCGCGCACGTGCTCGAGCGTGTCGAGGCGGTCCTGATACGTGCGCGTCGAGATGATCTGTCCGTAGAACTCGGGCGATGTGTCGAGGTTGTGGTTGTAGTAGTCGAGGCCGGCGTCGGCCAGGTCCTTTGCCTGTTGCGCCTCCAGCATGCCGAGCGTCATGCAGGTTTCGAGGCCCATCGCCTTCACGCCGCGGATCATGTCCTTGATCGGCTCCAGATGCCGCTCCTTCGGGTTGCGCCACGCGGCGCCCATGCAGAAGCGCGTCGCGCCGTTGTCCTTCGCGACGCGCGCGGCCTTCAGCACCTCCTCGACTTCCATCAGCTTGCTCGCCTCGACGCTCGTCTCGTGGTGCGACGACTGCGGGCAGTACGCGCAGTCCTCTTCGCAGCCGCCGGTCTTGATCGACAGCAGCGTCGAGAGCTGCACGGCGTTCGCGTCGAAATGCTCGCGATGCACCTGTTGCGCGCGGAAGATCAGGTCGTTGAACGGCAGGTCGTAGAGCGCGACGATGTCGGCGACGCGCCAGCGCGCGGCCTGCTGTGCCGCCGTTTGTTCCGCCGCTTGTGCCGACTGCGCAGCGTTCGGTGAAGCGGCGCTCGCGAGGGTGGTTTGGGTCATGATGTCGTGGGTCCTTCGTGAGAGTGTTTTAGCGAAGCGCGGCGGCGGTCAGCCGCGCGAGCAAGGCGTCGATGTCGAGATGGGCGGCGGCGGTATCGGCTAAATCGCCGTTCGCGCCGCGCAGATGCGGCACGACGCCGACAAGCGGCGCACCGTACTGCGCGGCGAGACGCTCGCGCAGCGCCCCGATGTTTTCTTCAGGGAACGTCATGGCCGGATCGACGCGGTTCGCGACCCAGCCCGCGATGAAAAGCCCGCGCGCGGCGATCGCTTCGGCGGTGAGCAGCGCGTGGCTGATGCAGCCGAGCCGCATCCCCACGACGAGCACCACGGGCAAGCCGAGCGCGACGGCGAGATCGGCGGTATCGTGCGTCGCATCGAGCGGCACGCGAAAGCCGCCCACGCCTTCCACGACGACGATGTCCGCGCGCTCGCGAGCCTGTCCGCAGCACGCGACGATGGGCGCGATATCGAGCATCACGCCGTCGAGCGCGGCGGCAATATGCGGCGCGGCGGGCTCTTTCAGCAGATAGGGCGTTCGCATGTCCGGCGGCAACAGCACGCTCGCGGCGGCGTCGAGCTGATCGGCGTCGTCGTTGTGCCAGGCGCCGTCGCGCTCGAACGCGCCCGCCGCGATGGGCTTCATGCCCGCCGCGCGCAGCCCCGCGCGCGCGAAGCCGCGCAGCAACGCGGCGCTCACGAACGTCTTGCCGATCTCCGTATCGGTGCCGGCGACGAAAAGCGCAAGCGCTGCGCTCATCGCGCGCGTTCCTGCCGTTCCTGCCGTTCCTGCCGCTCCTGCGCTTCGCGGCTCACGCGCTGCAGCGACGCGTCCAGCCGTTCGATATCGGCCTCCGAGTGCGCCGCCGACAACGAAATACGCAGCCGCGACGTGCCTTCGGGCACGGTCGGCGGACGGATCGCCGGCACCCAGATGCCGTCGGTTTCGAGCGCGGCCTGAAGCGCGAGCGTCGCATCGTTGGCGCCGATCACGAGCGGCTGCACGGCCGTCTGCGAATCGACGGGCGTCCAGCAGGTTTGCTTGAGCAGCGCGCGCGTGCGGCCGATCAGCTTGCGCAGATGCGCGCGCCGCGCGTCGCCCTCCTCGCTCGCGATGATCCGCAGGCTCGCCGATACCGCATGCGCGACTGCGGGCGCCGAGGCCGTCGTGAAGATATACGGACGCGCGCGCTGCACGAGCCATTCGCAGATGGTCGCGTGCGCGGACACGAACGCGCCCGCCACGCCCGCCGCCTTGCCGAGCGTGCCGACCATCACGAGGTTCGGCGAGCGCAACGCGGCCTCGGCGAGCGCGCCGCGCCCTTGCGGGCCGAGCACGCCGAAGCCGTGCGCATCGTCGACGATGAGCCATGCGTCGTGCCGCTCCGCGAGTTCGACGAGGCGCGCGAGCGGCGCGATGTCACCGTCCATGCTGAACACGGTGTCGGTGACGATGAGCTTCTCGCCCGCGCCGGACGCGTCGAGCATCGCGCTCAGCGCATCGGCGTCGGCGTGCGGATAGATCTGGATGTCCGCACGCGAGAGACGCGCGCCGTCGATCAGCGACGCGTGATTCAGCGAATCGGAAAAGAGCGTCGTGCCGCGCCCGGCGAGCGCGGTCACCACGGCGAGGTTCGCCATGTAGCCGGTGCTGAAGTACAGCGCGCGCGCGTTGTCGACGAAGCCGCCCACGAATTCCGCGAGATCGTCTTCGAGTTGCGCATGCGCGCGCGAGTGTCCGCCGAGCAGATGCGAGCCGCCGCTGCCCGCGCCATAGCGCTGCGCGCCCGCCGCAAGCGCGGCGACAAGCTGCGGATGCGAGGCGAGCCCGAGGTAGTCGTTGCTCGCGAAGCCGATCGTGTGGCGACCGTCCACGAGCATGTGTGCGCCGCACGGCGTGTCGTTCGTGCGGCGGCGGCGGCGCAGGCCGCGCGCGTCGAGTTCGCGCAAGCCCTGTTCAAGGGTATCGAGCAACGGCATCAGAGGTCCTCCGCGACGACGGCGTCAAACGTCTCGCGCGTGCGTTCGGCGAGCAGCGTCTGGGTCGCTTCGTCGAGGGTGTATGGCGGCATGACATAGACCGTCGTGCCGATCGGGCGCAGCAGCAACTCGCGCTTGAGCGCATCTTCGAAGAAGCGGCGCGAGAACGTGGCCGCGCGCGAGGCGTCTTCGATCGCGGCGTCGAACGCGAAAATCGTGCCGCGCTGGCGCACGTTGCGCACGAGCGGATGCGACGCGAGCGGCTCGAATGCCTCGCGCAGCCGCGCCGATTTGCGCGCGTTCGTGGCAAGCACGTCGCCCTGCTCGATCAGGTCGAGCGTCGCGAGCGCCGCGCGGCACGCGAGCGGGTTGCCCGTGTACGAATGCGAATGGAGAAAGCCGCGCGTGGTGTCGTCGTCGTAGAAGGCTTCGAAAATCGCATCGCGCGAGAGCACGATCGACAGCGGCAGATAGCCGCCGCTGATGCCCTTCGACAGCGTCAGCAGGTCGGGCCAGACGCCCGCTTGTTCGCACGCGAAGAATGTGCCCGTGCGGCCGCAGCCCACGGCGATTTCGTCGGCGATCAGATGCACGCGATAGCGGTCGCACAGCGCGCGCAGGCCCAACAGATAAGCGGGATCGTGCATCGCCATGCCCGCCGCGCACTGCACGAGCGGCTCGACGATCAGCGCGGCGATGTGCGCGCTGCGCGCCTCGAAAAGCTGCTCGACGTCGGCGAGCGCGCGCCGCGCGACGTCGGCGGCGGTTTCGCCCTCGCGCGCCGCGCGCGCATCGGGCGAAGCGACCACATGTGCGCGATGCAACAGCGGATCGTACGCATCCCTGAATATCTTCACATCCGTCACGCCGAGCGCGCCGATCGTCTCGCCGTGATAGCTGTTCGCGAGGCAGACGAATTCGCGCTTGCCGCTCTCGCCCTGGTTGCGCCACGCGTGAAAGCTCATCTTCAGCGCGATTTCCACCGCCGACGCGCCATCCGACGCGAAAAACGCATGACCGAGCGTGTGCCCCGTGAGCGCGCCAAGCCGCTCGGCGAGTTCGACGGCGCTTTCGTGCGTGCAGCCCGCGAGCATCACGTGTTCGAGCGTGTCCAGCTGCGCCTTGAGCGCCGCGTTGATCGACGGATTGGCGTGACCGAACAGGTTCACCCACCACGAACTGATGGCGTCGAGATAGCGCCGGCCGTCGCGGTCATAGAGCCACGGGCCCTCGCCCCGCGCGACGGCAATGAGCGGAAAGCGCTCGTGGTGCTTCATCTGGGTACATGGATGCCAGACGGCGCGCAGACTGCGCTCGACCCATTGGTCGCTGGCGACGCTGGCCAGGTTGGAATGCAGATTCAAAGACGACTCCCGATACGACAGCGGGACCGAGATTAGCGCGAACGCCTGCGCAATGCACTACCCCAAAAACGGCGCCGGGAAGCGTCGCGGCGCGACGTTCGGCGCGGTTCGGATCAGCACGAAACAGATCTTCAACGAAGATCGAAAATGACCGCAGATGACGACGGCAAAGTGTGCCGCGCTTGTGCAAAAAAATGTGTTGCGGGCGTGCGAAAGGGACGGCGCGCGTGGAGCGCGTCGTCGGGAATGGGCGAACGGATGCCGGGCGCGCTACGCAAGCGCGCTGTTGCCCGCGCGTGATAACGGGGCGACATGCGCCAAAAAAGGGAATCGATGCAGGAAGATGGGCGCCGCCCACGGGCGGCGAGAAGCAAAAGGCAGGAAGCGCGGCTTAACGGCTCGCGAGTGCGTGACGGTCGACATCGGCCGTATCGGCGACGACCGGCACCACACCCGCGCTGACGTCGTTCTGCGCGGTGACCGTGGCGTTGGTGGACCAGACCACGGTGCTGTTGACCGCGTACAGGTGGCAGGCGTCGCCGCTGTGCTTCTGGCAGTTCGCGATCGCGACGGCCATGGGATTGTCGCCGCCCTCGGCCCACGACCACGCGCCCGAGTCGGACACCGCGAACGCGCGGCTCGGATACTGCTTGAGGAAGTTGCGATAACCGTCGCGGCCCGCCTGGTCGAGATACGGCACGTCGCCGACCGAGTCGACGGCCGCGTAGCCCGTGCCGTGGGGCGCGACGGGCGCCGCCACGCGGTACTGGACCGCCGTCGGCATGCCTTCGCGGGCGAGGAACGCCTCGACCTGCGGCCACCAGATCTGCACGCCGTCGCGATCGCCCACGAGGCGGTGCGCGTCGTTCTTGTACTGGCCGAAATCGACGAGCTTCGCGCTCGCGGCGGGCGCCGATTCGCCGGCTTGCGCGCTGCGGTACGCCGCGAACATCTTCGTGACGAGATCGGGCGTCCACACCGAATCGTTGTCGCCGTAGAGCCAGAGCGAGGCCACGCGCGCCTTGCCGCCGTAGCCGCCGAAGGCCTGGGTCAGGTTGTCCTGCCAGCCCGTGCAGGCGTCCTGGCGCAGGCCGCCCGAGAAGTTGATGAGCGCGCGCACGCCCTTCGTGGCTTCCGTGCCGTAGGCGATCGTCGCGAGGCCGCCGTGCGACGTGCCCGCCACGGCGATGTGGCTCGCGTCGACGTACGGCTCTTTCGACATGAAGTCGATGGTCGCGGCGACGTCGGCGGCCTGGCCGAGGCCGTTGCTCGCGACGTCGCAGCCGTCCTGCTCGTAGGTGCCGCCCGAGCCCGCGAAGCCGCGGCGGTTCGGCGCGACGACCACGTAGCCGCGGCGCACGAATTCGCGCGCGAACGACACGGGGTCGCTGCGCGACTGGTTGCGCGGATCGCCGGGAATCTTGCCGTGATTGAAGATCACCATCGGGAACGGGCCGGGGCCGTCCGGGCGGTAGATCGTGGTTTCGAGCGTGACGGTGCCGCCGGCATCGACGGGGATGCGGATCACCGTCTCGTTCATGTCGGAACGCACGGCGGGCATCCAGGTGTCGTCGAGCGCGAGGCGCGGAACATTGGCGCTGCCGAGGGGGCCGGTCGCAACCGGTGAGGCGCGGTGAGCGTTCGCGGCGGTGGCGGGAGCCTGCTCGACCGCCTGCGTGCGTGCCTGATCGGACAGCGACGCCGCGTGCGCAACCGGAAGCAGGCACGCCGTGCCGGCCAACGCCCATCCGGTAAGGAGTTTTCTGAACGCCATGCGCAAATCCGCCCGCGAGAAACCTGATTGACTTCGTGCTATTCCGGTCGGCTAGACTTCCGGCACAACGAAACCCAAGCGCGTGTCGCAAGACACGTGCCGGCCAGGCGCGTTACGCGGAAAGAATCATTCGGAACATCACTGCGGCGGCGTCTCTGCACTCGTGCAACAACGCCGCAGCGGGGCTCGGCGTGCAGCGACCCTGACCTCTAACCGGGTGTCGCTGGCGAAACAGAATTCGAAGCCACATCGTCGGTCGGGCGGGTTCTGCACCGGACTCGCAAATCTTGATTACATTCGACTTGCGCGGCCGGTCGAGCACCGTGATTGCATCGTCGCACAACAAAAGTCCGTTACGCAATTCAGGGGTAACCCGGCATAACGCATGCCAATGGCGCGCAAGCGGCTCCGGGTCTGGCGCTCAGGCGGATACGTTTTTTCTGTCTTCGCTGCACCGTGGCGCACAATCCACGGCGGGACTGAAAAACTCAAGCAAATTAAATACTTGCGTACGAAACACAAGGCACGGCGGGCAGTTAGGACGCTGCCGTTTTGCGTGTTACTGGGTGCCCGATCTCACGCGTCGGTCACGTCGCCGTCGACGTAGCGCCAACGGCCGTCGTCGCCGCGCGTGAAGCGGCTCACTTCGTGGATTCGCGAGGCGCGGCCACCGGTTTTGTAGCGCGCGACGAACTCGACGATCGCGTGCGTCGCGTCCGTCTGCTCGTGGCGCTTCACCGCGAGACCGAGCCAGCGCGGCGCGCCAGGCGCCGTCGGGTCGACGTCGAGGTCGGGCGGACAGGTCTGCGGCGCCCAGGTCGCGCGCAGATACGCCGTCTCGCCGAGCACGTAGGCCGTGTAACGCGAACGCATCAGTTCGAGCGCCGTTTCGGGCAGCGCTTCTGCGTCGATGAAACGGCCGCAGCAGTCGGCGTAGCGTGGCGGCCTGGCGGGCGTTTTCGAGCCGGGCGCGGCGCCACCGCAAGGACAATCGGCGGGCCGGGCGGCGCGCGGAGTTTCAGCAATCATCGGAGGAAAAACGGAGGAAATTGTGTTGGCACGCCGCGCGCCGCGGCGTGCACACGAAGCGGGAAGACGGCACCCGATCAGCAGGTCACCAGTCGAGTTCGGTGCCGTCGTACTGGAAGAAGCGTCCGTTGAACACGTCGCGCGCCGCGGCAGCTTCGGCGATCACCTCGCGCATGCCCGTGACGCTGTGCGCCACGTCGATCGCCGCCTGTGCGCCGCCCATGTCGGTACGCACCCAGCCCGGATGCAACGCGATGCAGGTCGCGCGACGCGTCTGCAGCGAAGTGATCTTGAGCACATCATTGAGCGCGGCTTTGCTCGCGCGATAGAGCCAGCCCGTCGTGCCCGTGGTCTGCGCGATGCTGCCCATGCGGCTCGACAGCACGCCCAGCACGCCACAAGCGGAATCGACGAGCGGCAGCAGCGCCGGGATCAACTGCATCGGGCCGCGCACGTTGGTGTGCATCACGTGATCGAAGTCCTCGGCCGTGATCGTCTCGACGCCATCGGTGCGCGGGCCGTAGATGCCCGTCACGATGAGCGCCACGTCGAGCCGCTCGCCATCGAGCTTCCAGCCGAGCGCCGCGATCTCGTCGGGATGCTCGATGTCGAGTTGAAACGGCTGCGCGCCCAGTTCATGCAATCCTTCGAGCACAGCGCTGTCGCGCGCCGTCGCGAGCACGCGCCAGCCCGCCTTCGCATACTGCCGCACGAACTCGCGGCCGATGCCGCGCGACGCACCTACGATCAACGCTGTTTTCATGTGGCCACCTTTTGAACGGACGCGCCGCCTCCCTGCGGCGCGTCTGCCGCTAGCCTACCGCAGTTCGCGCGCGTTACAGCAACTCGACGCCCATCGCGGTCGCCTCGCCGCCGCCGATGCACAGCGTCGCAACGCCACGCTTGCCGCCGCGCGCGCGCAGCGCGCCGATCAGCGTGACGAGAATGCGCGCGCCCGATGCGCCGATCGGGTGGCCGAGCGCGCACGCGCCGCCGTTCACGTTGACCTTCTCGTACGGCAGGCCGTGCTCCTGCATCGCGGCCATCGTGACCACGGCGAACGCCTCGTTGATCTCGAAGAGATCGACGTCCTTCGTTTGCCAGCCCGTCTTTTCATAGAGCTTCGCGATCGCGCCGACCGGCGCCGTCGTGAACTTCGAAGGCTGCTGCGCAAACGTCGAATGGCCGCTCACGCGCGCAAGCGGCGTCACGCCGAGCCGCAACGCCGTCGATTCGCGCATCATCACGAGCGCGGCCGCGCCGTCCGAGATCGACGACGAATTCGCCGCCGTCACCGTGCCGGTCTTGCTGAACGCGGGCTTGAGCGTCGGGATCTTGTCGAGGTTGGCCTTGAACGGCTGCTCGTCGCGCGCGATCGTCGTTTCGCCCGTGCGCGAAGCCACCTTCACCGGCGCGATTTCCCACGCGAACGAACCGTCCTCGTTGGCGCGCTTCGCACGCTTGAGCGACTCGATCGCGAACGCATCCTGGCGCTCGCGCGTGAAGTCGTACTCGCCCGCGCATTCCTCGGCGAACGTGCCCATCAGACGGCCCCTCTCGTAGGCGTCTTCGAGGCCGTCGAGGAACATGTGGTCGAGCACCTGGCCGTGGCCCATGCGCATGCCCGCGCGCGCCTTCGGCAGCAGATACGGCGCGTTCGTCATGCTCTCCATGCCGCCCGCGACGATCACGTCCGCCGAGCCCGCCAGCAACATGTCGTGCGCGAACATCGCCGCGCGCATGCCCGAGCCGCACATCTTGTTGACGGTCGTCGCGCCGGCCGCGAGCGGCAGGCCCGCGCCGAGCGCCGCCTGGCGCGCGGGCGCCTGGCCCTGCCCCGCGGGCAGCACGCAGCCCATCACGACTTCGTCGATCTGCGCGGGTGCGAGTCCCGCGCGTTCGACGGCCGCTGCGATCGCGGCTGCGCCCAGTTGCGGCGCGGTCAGCGATGCGAAATCGCCCTGAAAACCCGCCATCGGCGTACGAGCCGCCGCGACGATCACGATGGGGTCCTTCTGTGTCTCACTCATGTTTGCGCTCCTTGATGACTCCTGCGACGGCGGCCGGCTAATCGCCCGAACGCGCGCCCGACTGCGCGCCCGATTGCGCGCCCGACTGCGCGCCGAGACGCGCGGCGTCCGCGGCGACGACGTCGTTGTCCGCCTGATGCGCGCCGCCCGCGGACACGGCCGCGACGCAACGCTCATAAACATCGTGCAACTGATCCTGCGCGCCGACGGTCATGCCGAGGTCGCGCACGCGCCCGTCGTGCACGCCGTAGGCCCAGCCGTGAACCGAGAGCGTCTGGCCGCGCGCCCACGCGTCGCCGACGATCGTCGTCCGGCACACGTTCGCGACCTGCTCGATGGTGTTGAGTTCGACGAGGCGGCGATGGCGGGCTTCGCCCATCGGCCACTCGTCGAGCAGTGCGGCGTGCTTCTCGCGCACGTCCTGCACGTGCTGGAGCCAGTTGTCGGCGAGACCGACACGCTTGCCGTGCAGCGCCGCGCCGACCCCCGAGCAGCCGTAGTGCCCCACCACCATGATGTGCTTCACCTTCAGCAGATCGACGGCGAACTGGACCACCGAAAGACAGTTGAGGTCCGTGTGCACGACGACGTTCGCGATGTTGCGATGGACGAACACCTCGCCCGGCGGCAGGCCGATGATCTGGTTCGCGGGCACGCGCGAATCGGAGCAGCCGATCCACAGGTATTCGGGCGCCTGCTGATGCGCGAGACGCGAGAAGTAGTCGGGATCGGAGGCGAGGCGCGCGGTAACCCACTTGTCGTTGTTCTCGAACAGATGGCCAAGCGGATTGTCAGGGGATTGGGTCATGATCGATTCAGCTGGTTGATCCACGCACGCGGTAAGCGCACTCATCAGGTTGGACACTCATGCTGCACACGCCGCTTCGGGAGGGAAATCCTGCGCGAAGCTTTCGGGGTAGCGCACGCAAAAGCGCATCGACGGATCGTAGGGGAAACAGTCCGGCACTTCGCCGGCCGTGAGACGCGCCTGGCTTTCTCGCCAGAGCGCGGGATCGAAGAAGTCCGGATGATACTCGAGAAAACAGCGCCGCACGCGCAGGTCGCCAAGCAAAAACGTGCGATATGTCTGCGGAAAGATATCGCGCGGACCCACCGCGTACCACGGCTCACCCGATAGTTCGTCTTCCTCATTACGTGGCTTCGGTACCGCGCGTACGTTGCAGTCGGTGAGGTACTCGATTTCGTCGTAGTCGTAGAACACCACGCGGCCGTTGCGCGTCACGCCGAAGTTCTTGTACAGCATGTCGCCGGGAAAAATATTCGCGCGCATCAGGTCCTTCACCGCGTTGCCGTATTCGCGGATGCCGTGCTCGACGTCCGCGTCGCTGCCGTTCTGCAGCCACAGGTTCAGCGGCACCATGCGGCGCTCGATGTACAGATGGCGGATCACGAGGTTGTCGCCCTCGGACTCGATCATCGAGGGCGCATGCGTCTTCAGCTCACGCACGAGCGCTTCGTCGAGCCGCGCGATGGGCAGCGCGACGCTCGAATATTCGAGCGTGTCGGCGAGACGCCCCAGACGGTCGTGACGCTTCACGAGCCGGTATTTCGCCTCGACCGCCTCGCGCGTGGTTTCCTTCGGCGCGGGAAAGCTGTCCTTGATGACCTTGAACACGTACGGAAACGACGGCAGCGTGAATACGATCATCACCATGCCGCGAATGCCGGGCGCGATGGCGAACGGGTCCGACGAATGCGAGAGATGGTGCAGCAGGTCGCGATAGAAGAGATTCTTGCCCTGCTTTTGCAGGCCGAGCGACGTGTAGATCTCGCCCTTGGGCTTGCGCGGCATGACCGTGCGCAGGAACGCGACATAGGCCGACGGCACTTCCATGTCGACGAGGAAATACGAGTGCGCGAAGCTGAACATCACGAGCAGTTGCTCGGTGCGCAGCAGCGCGGTGTCGAGCGCGAGGCGGCCGCCCTCGACGTGGCGGACCGGCAGGACGAACGGCGCGAGCAGATCGCCGTTGATGATGCGCCCGATGATGTACGCCGACTTGTTGCGAAAGAACAGCGACGACAGCACGTGAATCTGGAAGTTGGGCTTCGGCTCGACTTCGCCGAAGGTGTCGAGCATTGCGCGCATCACGCACCTCACGTCGCGCGCGAGATCCTCGAACGGCGTTTCGAGCTGGAAGTTCGTGACGATGCGCGCGAGCGTCGCGGCCAGCCCGTCCTTGCCCGGATAGTACGCGCGATAGGTGGGCTTCGCGGCGGGCTCGTCGTTCTCGATGTATTCCGTCGAGATCGCGGGCCGCACGAAGATGAAGTCGTTGTTGAAATACGAGCGATGCAGGATCTTGCAGCACACCGAGTTGAAGAACGTCTCGGCGCACTCGGGCTGCCGGTGCGTCGTGAGCAGGCCAATGTAGTGCAGCTTGATCTGCTGCCACACGTCGCCGTCGATGTCGGGCGCGTCGTACTCGTCTTCCAGCGCCATCACGCACTCGGCGACGCGATCGTCATACGACGCGATGCGCTCGCGCGCGAGCCGCTGCAAACCGTGCCAGTCCGCCGACTCGAAAAGCCCCCTCGCGCGCACGGCCGCATCGCTGAAATTGCGGTAGTGGCGCTCGAAGCCGTCGAGCATCGTCTGCGCGACGTCGAAGCCAATCTGCGAGGACAGCAGTTTCGGAAAGTGTTTCATCGCGGCCTGTAGCGCGTCTCGGGGCGGCTTGTGATACGGCTATTTTTTCGCGTTCGCGGATTCGGCTTCGCGCGCGTCGGTGTGGGCGAGCAGTTCGCGCGCCTGCGTCTCGTACTGCGCGAGATCTTCGAGCGTGGCGTCGAGGTCGGCGCGCTGGCGCTCCAGGATCTCGCGGTGATGCATGACCGTGTCGAGAAACGCCTTCAGTTGCGGGAGCGTATCGGTCGGCGAGTCGTAGAGGTCGAGCAGCGTGCGGATCTCCGAAAGCGTGAAGCCGAGCCGCTTGCCGCGCAGCGTCAGCCGCAGCCGCGTGCGGTCGCGCCCCGAAAACACGCGCTTGAGGCCGCCTGCCCCTTCGCGGCTCGGCGCGAGCAGGCCCTGGTCCTCGTAGAAACGGATCGCGCGCGGCGTCACGTCGAATTCGCGGGCAAGTTCGGTGATCGTGTAATGGGTCATAGGTCAGCGGTGAGCGACGGGCCCGCCGCCAGCAGGCCGTCGCACGAATCGATAAAATCGACGTTTACGTTATCGTCAACCTGCCGGTTGCGCAACCCGCTGCGGGAGCGATACAACGCAGCGACAATGGCGGCACATCCGCGCCGACAGCAACGCGCGAACGACAAGCAAGGACAAAAGGAGAAGACACCCGCAATGAACGCTCTCGAACACCAGCTCGACTACCCCTACGCCGACACCCTGCCGGAGCCCGGCCACGTGTTCGACGTCGCGCCCGGCGTCAAATGGCTGCGCATGCCGCTGCCGTTCGCGCTCGACCACATCAACCTGTGGCTATTGCGCGACGAGGTCGACGGCGAGCCGGGCTGGACGGTGGTCGATTGCGGCATCGCCAACGACACGATCAGGGCGCACTGGGAACAGGTGTTCGATACGGTGCTCGACGGGCTGCCCGTGCTACGCGTGCTGGTCACGCACTGCCACCCCGACCACATCGGCCTCGCGCACTGGATCTGCACGGGCGGCGACAAGGCGCGCTGGGACGTGCGCCTGTGGACGACGCTCGGCGAATACACGAGCGCGCGCGTGATGTCGTCGGGCGAAGGTTCGAACGCGGGCGGAGAAGGCGCGGCGCGTCACTTCGGGCGGCACGGCCTCGTCGATCCGGAATCGCTCGACAAGCTGCGCAACCGTCGCGGCTACTACACGACCCTCGTGCCCGCGCTGCCGGCGCAATACCGCCGCCTGCGGGAGGCCGACACGGTGACGATCGGCGGTCGCGCGTGGCGCGTCGTGACGGGTTTCGGCCACTCGCCCGAGCACTGTGCCCTCGTCTGCGAGGAAACGCGCGTGCTGCTTTCCGGCGACATGGTGCTGCCGCGCATTTCGACCAACGTCTCCGTGTTCGAGATGGAGCCGGAGGGCAATCCGCTCGGCCTGTACCTCGAATCGCTGAGGCGCTACGAGACGATGCCCGAGGACACGCTGGTGCTGCCCGCGCACGGCAAGCCGTTTCGCGGCGTCCGCACGCGCGTCGCGCAACTGCGCGCGCACCACGACGCGCGCCTCGCCGAAGTCATCGAAGCCTGCGCCGCGAGTCCGCGCAGCGCCGCCGACATCGTGCCGCTCATGTTCAAGCGCCAGCTCGACATCCACCAGATGACCTTCGCGATGGGCGAAGCGCTCGCGCATCTGCATTTGCTGTGGCTCGCGGGCAAGCTCAGGCGCTCGACGGACGCGGACGGCGTGATTCGTTTTTCGGTCTGATTTCCAGTCTGATTCGTCGATTAAAAAACAAACGGGCGGCTCGCACTTGAGCCGCCCGTTTGTTTCGTAGCGCGCCGATCGCACCAACCGCGCCGAGCGCGTCAGTTCGCCCCGCCGGTCACGACATCGGCGCCTGCGGGTTTCACGAACTTGAACGCCGACGCGGGCAGCGGCGGATTCTTCTGGATGTTCGAGAACGTGAGCAGCGTCACGTTGCCGAACACGTCGTGCAGTTCCATCGCTTCGAGATTGCCGTCGCGAAAGCCGATGCCGACGTTCTGGAACTGCGTGTCCTTCGACTTCGGCGTCAGCTCCAGCCAGTCGATGCCGTCCTTCACGCCCGCGTCGCGCAGCGTGAAGTTCTTCTCGAGGTCGTTGCTGCCGAACAGGATCGCCGCCGGGCTCGCGCCGAGCGCGCCGCCGAGCTTGCGCTCGGTGACCTGGTTCAGGTCCTTGTCGTAGACGAAGAGGGTTTCGCCGTCGGCCTGAAGAAGCTGCTGATACGGCTTCTCGTATTGCCAGATGAACTTGCCGGGCCGCGCGAACGCGAACGTGCCGCTCGACGTCCGCGCATTCAGCGTGGCCGCGGCGATCGCCTCGCTCGCGTTCTTCGCGCCCGGCTGCGCCTTCAGTTCGCGCTGCACGAATTCGCCGCGCGCCGAATGCACTTGCGAGACGAACTGCCTGAGCTGATCGGTGCCGCTCGCGAACGCGTGCGACGCCAGCAGCACGGACGCACCGAGCGCGAGCGCGGCACGCGCGCCCACCTGAACGAGACGACGAGTAAGGAATCCTGCCTGCAACTGCTTCAAAACGTTCTCCATGAGAAAAAGAGAGGCGCGCGACCTCATTCGGCCTCGCGCGTGGGCACGAGGATCTCGCGGTTGCCGCTCGACGACATGGCGGACACGAGACCCGATTGCTCCATCTGTTCGAGCAGCCGCGCTGCCCGGTTATAACCGATGCGCAGATGCCGCTGCACGAGCGAAATCGACGCACGGCGGTTCTTGATGACCACTTCGACCGCCTGATCGTACAGCGGATCGGACTCGTCGCCGGTGCCGCTGGTTCCCGCGCCCGCCGAGCCTTCGTCGCCCTCGCCCCCGACGCCGCCTTCGAGGAGGCCCTCGATATAGTTCGGCTCGCCCTGCTCCTTGAGCTTTTCGACCACGCGATGCACTTCGTCGTCGGCGACGAACGCGCCGTGCACGCGCACCGGCAGGCCGCTGCCCGGCGGCAGGTAAAGCATGTCGCCCATGCCGAGCAGCGACTCGGCGCCCATCTGGTCGAGAATCGTGCGCGAGTCGATCTTCGAGGACACCTGGAACGCGATGCGCGTCGGCACGTTGGCCTTGATGAGGCCCGTGATGACGTCGACCGACGGCCGCTGCGTCGCGAGAATCAGGTGGATGCCCGCCGCGCGCGCCTTCTGCGCGATGCGCGCGATCAGCTCTTCGACCTTCTTGCCGACGACCATCATGAGGTCGGCGAGTTCGTCGATCACGACGACGATGTGCGGCAGCTTCGCGAGCGGTTCGGGGTCGTCCGGCGTGAGGCTGAACGGATTCGGGATCTTCTCCTCGCGTTTCGCCGCTTCGTCGATCTTGTTGTTGAAGCCCGCGAGATTGCGCACGCCGACCTTGCTCATGAGCTTGTAGCGGCGCTCCATTTCGGCGACGGTCCAGTTCAGCGCGTTGCCGGCCTGGCGCATGTCGGTGACGACGGGGCACAGCAGGTGCGCAATGCCCTCGTAGACGCTCATTTCGAGCATCTTCGGGTCGATCAGGATCATGCGGACCTGCTCGGCGCTCGCCTTGTAGAGCAGCGACAGGATCATCGCGTTGATCCCGACCGACTTGCCGGACCCCGTCGTGCCGGCCACGAGCAGGTGCGGCATCTTCGCGAGATCGGCCACGACCGGTTTGCCGCCGATGTCCTTGCCGAGGCCCATCGTGAGCACGGAGGGCGCGTCGGCATAGACCGCCGAGCCGAGAATCTCCGAGAGGCGCACGGTCTGGCGGCGCTGGTTCGGCAGTTCGAGCGCCATGAAATTCTTGCCAGGAATCGTTTCCACGACGCGGATCGACACGAGCGACAGCGAGCGCGCGAGATCCTTCGCGAGACCCACGATCTGGCTGCCCTTCACGCCGGTCGCCGGTTCGATCTCGTAGCGCGTGACGACCGGGCCCGGATAGGCGGCGACCACGGCGACGTCGACGCCGAAGTCCTTGAGCTTCTTCTCGATGAGGCGCGACGTGAATTCGAGCGCGTCGGCGGAGACCGTTTCCTGCGTCGCGGACGCCGGATCGAGCAGCGAGATGGCCGGCAGCGTGGAGTCGCCGGGCAGGTCGGTAAAGAGCGGCACCTGGCGCTCCTTCTCGACGCGCTCGGAGCGCTGCGGCGTCACGACCGGCGGCACGATCGTGACCGGCTCGTGCTCCTCGATCTTGACGCGGCCGCGCTCGACCTTGCCTTCGCGCTTGACGGCCGCGGCCTCGCCGAGCTTGCGGTCGCGCCCGGCCTCGCGGCGCATCCGCGCGAACGTGATGGCGTTGATGAGCGCCTCGCCAACGTTTTCGGAGACGGAAAGCCACGAAAAGCGGAAATACAGCGACAGCCCGATCGCGAGCGCAAGCAGCAGCACGAGCGTGCCGCCCGTGAAGCCGAACGCGTGCGAGACGGCGCGCGCGACGGCTTCGCCGACCACGCCGCCCGGCGCGCGAGGCAACTGCACCTTGAGCGACCACATGCGCAGCGCCTCGATGCCGTTGGTGGCAAGCAACACGAGCACGAACGCGCCCGCCTCGGCGACCCAGCCGTGGTCGCGCGGCTTGTCGTCGGTGTCGGCGAGCGCTTCGTTGTGCGTGATGCGCCGGTAGTTCGCGGAAATGCGCCGCATGAGCGGCACGACCCACCAGTAGGCGGAGAGGCCGAACAGCAGCAGCAGGATGTCCGAGGTCCACGCGCCGACGCGGCCCGCCCAGTTCGAGATGTGATCGACCTGGGTGGCGTGGGTCCAGCTCGGGTCATGACGGCTGTAGCTGATGAGCGCCATCAGCAGGAAAACGCCGAGGGCGACCTGCAGGAGCCAGCGAATTTCGGTGAACAGGCGCGACATGCGGTGCGGCAATGCCTGCGCCTGCGCGGAATAGGGAGCTTTGGCCATTGAATCCTGGTGCTGATCCTTGATGCGTAAGCGGCCGGCGCGCGCTGCAGGCAGGTGCAGCGCGCGCCGGCCGCCGTCGTCCGATCCGGCTTATTGTAAACGCGTTGTTTCAGCCCCGGCTGTAAATGACGGTAACCGGCAACAGTGGCGCGGGTTTGCGGGGCGCGAGACCCATGCGGCCTTCGAACCGCCCCGCTGACACGCGTGGCGCATTGTCGCGTCATCGTATCGTCATGCACGGGTGAAGCGCTTTGCAGCGACGCCCTGCTACAGGCTATCGGCATGATCGGGAAGCTTCATGAGGCGCCGGTCTTCCCCGGCCTTTATAATTGCGCGTTGATGCCCAAATTCAGGCGTGTGCCCGTTGCACCGCCGGGCGGCCCCGCTTCATTGCGCCATTCGCAGCGTCTTTCTACGGATTTCGATCATGTCTGTAACCAAACACGCCAAAGTCCTGATTCTCGGTTCCGGCCCCGCCGGCTACACCGCCGCCGTCTATGCCGCGCGCGCGAACCTTTCGCCGCTCCTCGTCACCGGCCTCGCGCAGGGCGGCCAGCTCATGACCACGACCGACGTCGAAAACTGGCCCGCGGACCCGAACGGCGTGCAAGGCCCCGAGCTGATGCAGCGCTTCCTCGAACACGCCGAGCGTTTCAACACGGAAATCGTGTTCGATCACATCCACACGGCAAAGCTGAACGAAAAGCCGATCCGCCTGATCGGCGATTCGGGCGAGTACACCTGCGATTCGCTGATCATCGCGACCGGCGCGTCGGCGCAATACCTCGGCCTGCCGAGCGAAGAGCTGTACATGGGCCGCGGCGTCTCGGCCTGCGCGACCTGCGACGGCTTCTTCTATCGCAACCAGCACGTCGCGGTGGTCGGCGGCGGCAACACGGCCGTCGAAGAGGCGCTGTACCTCGCGGGCATCGCGAAGAAGGTCACGGTGATCCACCGCCGCGACAAGTTCCGCGCCGAGCCGATCCTGATCGACCGCCTGCTGGAGAAGGAAAAGGAAGGCGTCGTCGAGATCAAGTGGGAGCACGCGCTCGACGAGGTCAAGGGCAACGAGGGCGGCGTGAACGGCCTGCGCATCAAGAACGTGAAGACCGGCGAGACGACCGATCTCGACCTGCAAGGCCTCTTCGTCGCGATCGGCCACAAGCCGAACACCGACATCTTCGAAGGCCAGCTCGAGATGAAGAACGGCTACATCATCACGAACGGCGGGCTGAACGGCAACGCCACCGGCACGAGCGTGGCGGGCGTGTTCGCGGCGGGCGACGTGCAGGACCACGTCTATCGTCAGGCGATCACGAGCGCCGGCACGGGCTGCATGGCCGCGCTCGACGCGCAGCGCTATCTCGAGACCATCCACGAGATCACCGACACGCGCGTCATGAGCGCCGAAGCCGAGCGTTAAAAAGCATCGGGCGCCTTACCTCGCTGCGGACCGCTAGAATAACGGTCTGAAGCCGGAGGCGCACCGGAACGAGGGCCGCGGCCAGCCAGCCGGCGGCCCTTTTCTTTTGCTGTTGTGACGCGGTTTTGAGCGGCGGTGTACGTCGCCATGAACGTCACACGCTCGTGCCCCGGCCCTAACCGAACGATCCCGAACGATCCCGAACGGATCACAAAACGCCTCCCGCCATGCCGAAGAACGTGCCTCATCCCGGCGAGCCCAAGCGTCCTGCTACGCCCAAACCCGCCGCCACCACGCCCGAGCCTGCCGCTTTGGCATCCGCTGTCACGGCCGAAACCGGCAAGCGCACCGAGGGCTTCGCGGACCTCGGCGGCCTGCGCGATGCGTTGAAGGCGCAGACCCGCCAGCGCGAGCGCGAACGCGCGGCGGCGCAGGCTGTCCGCGTCGAAGCCGCCGCGGACAGCGACCTGTTCCGCCGCGAGATCGGCGCCATCGCACCGCTGAACGCGCCCCCGCGCGCGCGGGCGCGTCGCGCGCCGCCCGTGCCGCTGCCGCTCCAGACGCAGCGCGACGAACAGGCGGTGCTGCACGAGGCGATCTCCGACGACTTCGATCCGGAAGCGCTCCTCGACACCGACGACTCGCTCTACTACCACCGCCCCGGCGTCAGCGCCGAGGTCGTGAAGAAGCTGCGGCGCGGCACGTGGATCGTGCAGGCGCAGCTCGACCTGCACGGCATGCGCCGCGAGGAGGCGCGCGAAGCGCTGCAGGCGTTCATCCGCGAAGCGGGCAAGCGCGGGCTGCGCTGCGTGCGCGTGATTCACGGCAAGGGACTCGGTTCGGTCGGCAAGGAGCCGGTGCTCAAGGGCAAGGTGCGTGCGTGGCTCGTGCAGAAGGAGGAAGTGATCGCCTTCTGCCAGGCGCGGCCGCACGACGGCGGCGCGGGCGCGGTACTGGTGCTGCTGCAGCCGCATCAGGTCGCGCCCGTTGGCGCAAGTACCGCCAATATGGCCAATACGGATACGCCGCGCTGACCAGCGCTTCAGCTCGTCTGCAATCTGGAAGCGTCACGCGACGCACGCGTCCAGAGCGTGTTCCGCCGGCAGACCACACCGGCCCGGCGCCACGCCGACAAAAAAGCCTCACGCGCAACTCGCGCGTGAGGCTTTTTCCATTGCCCCGCCGCCAGCCATGCAATCAGGCGATGCGCTCTTCCGTCTTCGGATCGAACAGCACGGCCTTCGACACGTCGAACAGCAGCTCCATGTTGTTGAGCGGCTGCGGATTCGAGCCTGGGTGCACGCGGCTCACGACGCGCTTGCCGTTGACCTGCGCGAACACGAGCGTGTCCGGGCCGGTCGGCTCGATCACGTCCACCTTCACCGTATGACGCTGCAGTTCGTGGCCGTGGCCGTCGTGCGAGCTGCGCGCGTCGGTGATGCGTTCCGGACGCAGCCCCAGCACCACCTCCTGGCCGACGTTCGCACGCAGTTTGTTCGCGTCGAACGGCAGGTTCAGCACGCTGCGCGCGACGCCCGTGTCGAGTTCGAGCCCGACGCCCGAACCCTGCTCCACGAGCTTGCCGTTGATGAAGTTCATCGGCGGCGCGCCGATGAAGCCCGCCACGAACAGGTTCGACGGCGAATCGTAGATGTCCTGCGGCGCACCGAACTGCTGGACGATGCCGTCCTTCATCACGGCGATGCGGTCTCCGAGCGTCATCGCCTCGATCTGGTCGTGCGTCACGTAGACGATCGTCGTGCCGAGGCGCTGGTGCAGCAGCTTGATTTCCGAACGCATCTCGATGCGCAGCTTCGCGTCGAGGTTCGAGAGCGGCTCGTCGAACAGGAACATCACCGGATCGCGCGCGAGCGCGCGGCCCATCGCGACGCGCTGGCGCTGGCCGCCCGAGAGCTGGCCCGGCTTGCGGTCGAGCAGGTGCTGGATCTGGAGCATGTTCGAGACGCGATCGACGATCTGCGTCTGCTCGCCCTTGGGCACCTTGCGGATGTTCAGGCCGAACGAGATGTTTTCGCGCACCGTCATCGACGGATAGAGCGCGTAGGACTGGAACACCATCGCGATGTCGCGGTCTTTCGGCGAGAGGTTGTTCACCACCTTGCCGTCGATGGCGATATCGCCGCGGGTGACGGTTTCGAGGCCCGCGATCATGTTGAGCAGCGTCGATTTCCCGCAACCCGAACCGCCGACGAGGATCAGGAACTGGCCGTCCTCGATGTCGATGTTCACGCCCTTCAGGACGGGCACCCCGTTCGGGTAGGTCTTGTAGACGTCGCGAATGGAAAGGCTTGCCATACTGTGAATCCTCTTAATCGAATGCGCGCTACGCGCATGAGACCCGAGTTAGTGCTATGGGACCAGAGTAAGTGCTAAAGCACTAACTCTGGTCGACACACTTACTCGGGTCGACAGATCAACCCTTCACCGCACCCGCCGTGAGTCCGCGCACGAAGTAGCGGCCGGCGATCACATAGACGAGCAGCGTGGGCAGCGCAGCGATGATCGCGCCGGCCATGTCGACGTTGTATTCCTTCACGCCCGTGGACGTGTTCACGAGATTGTTCAGCGCCACCGTGATCGGCATCGAATCGACGCCCGAAAACACGATACCGAACAGGAAGTCATTCCAGATCTGCGTGAATTGCCAGATCAGGCACACCATGAAAATCGGCAGCGAGATCGGCAACATGATGCGCGTGAAGATCATGAAGAACCCGGCGCCGTCGATGCGCGCGGCCTTCACGAGTTCAGCGGGCACGCTCACGTAGAAGTTGCGGAAGAACATCGTCGTGAACGCGATGCCATACACGACGTGCACGAGCACGAGGCCGCTGATCGTGTTCGACAGGCCGAAAAAGCCCTGCAGACGCGCCATCGGCAGCAGGATCGCCTGGAACGGAATAAAGCAGCCCACGAGCAGCATCGTGAACACCGCGTCCGCGCCGCGAAAGCGCCAGTGCGTGAGCACGTAGCCGTTGAACGCGCCGATGATCGACGAGATCAGCACGGCCGGAATCACCATCCGCACCGAGTTCATGAAGAACGGCTGCATGCCGTCGCAGCGCACGCCGGTACAGGCGCCGCTCCACGCCTTGACCCACGGCGCGAAGCTCGGATGCGCGGGCAGCGTCAGCATGTTGCCCTGGTGAAGCTGGTCGAGGTCCTTGAACGACGTCGACAACATCACGTAGAGCGGGAACAGGAAGTACAGCGCGAACAGGATCAGCGCCGCATAGATGAACACGCGGCTCATCTTCATCTTAGGCTGCATTGCGCGTGCTCCTCGATTCCAGATACATCAGCGGCACGAGCACGGCCACGACGGTGGCGAGCATCATCATCGACGAGGCCGCGCCGACGCCGAGTTGCCCGCGGTTGAACGAAAACGTGTACATGAAGATCGCGGGCAGCGACGACGCCGTGCCCGGCCCGCCCGCCGTCAATGCGACGACGAGGTCGAACGTCTTGATCGTGATGTGGCACAGGATCAGCAGCACCGAGAAGAACACCGGACGCATGCCCGGAATCACGATCTTGCGATAGATCGTCGGCAGCGTCGCGCCGTCCACCTGGGCGGCCTTGAAGATCTCGCTGTCCACGCCGCGCAGGCCCGCGAGGAAGAGCGCCATGCAAAAGCCGGTGGACTGCCACACGGCCGCGATCACGATACAGAAGATGGCCCTGTCCGGATTGTCGAGCCAGTCGAACGCGAAGCTCGCCCAGCCCCAGTCGTGCATCACGCGCTGGATGCCGAGGTCGGGATTCAGGATCCACTGCCAGGCCGTGCCGGTGACGATGTACGAAAGCGCCATCGGGTAGAGGAACACCGCGCGCAGCGCGCCCTCCTGGCGGATCTGCTGGTCGAGCAGGATCGCGAGAAAGAGGCCAAGCCCGACGCAGATCGCGATGAACGGGATGCCGAACCAGCCGAGATTCTGGGCGGACGTCCACCAGACGTCGTTCGCGAACAGTTCGCGATAGCGTTCGAGGCCGGCGAAATCGTAGCGCGGCATCAGCTTCGAACTGGACAGCGACAGATAGCCGGTGAGGAGGATGAAGCCGTAGACAAACACGAGGCTGATCAGAATGCTGGGCGAAAGCACCAGCTTCGGGATCCACCGGTCTGCCAGCGCCGCCATGGGCGACGCGCGGCGGGCTGCGGCCGCCGCCGCCTTGCCGTTGCCGCTAAGAGAAGCAGTCACTGCGCAACTCCTGGTACAGGGCGAAATCCATTGCGGCTCTGGTACGAACCCGCACGAACTCGCACGATGATGGGGTTCAGGTCGAACCGTCATGTCCAGGGCACCGCGCACACAACGCGTGTGCGCGCGGCGCCCTGCTTACTTCGACATCGACTGCAACGCTCACTTGGTCTTCGCTGCCTTCGCGAGCGCTTCGACCGCGCTCTTCGAGTCCTGCGTCGAGTTCATGAACTTCGTCACGACGTCGGTGATCGCACCGGCGGTCGCGTCAGGCTGCGCCATGCCGTGCGCAAGCGACGGCACATAGCCGCCGGCCTTGATCGCAATCTGCTCGTCGGCGTACGAACGCTTCGCGCACGCGTCGAAGCGGCCCATGTTCACGCCCAGGCGGACCGGGATGGAACCCTTGTACAGGCTGAACTGTTCCTGGAACGCCGGGCTCATGATGGTCTTCGCGAGCGCGAGCTGACCCGGCGTCGCCGCTTTCTGGCCCTTCTGCTGGAAGAACACGAACGAGTCCACGTTAAAAGTGTAGGACTTCTCCGTGCCCGGCACCGGCGAGCAGACGTAATCCTTATCGGGCTGCTTGTTCGCGTTCGCGAACTCGCCCTTCGCCCAGTCGCCCATGAACTGCATGCCGGCCTTGCCGTTGATGACCATCGCCGTCGCGAGGTTCCAGTCGCGGCCCGTGCGGCCGTTATCCATGTACGACTCGATCTTGCGGACCGTGTCGAACACGCCGACCATCTGCTGCGAGCTCAGCGTCTTCTGGTCGAGGTCGACGAGCGCCTTCTTGTAGAAGTCCGCGCCCTGCGAGAGGACCACGTCTTCCCACAGCGTCAGGTCCTGCCACGGCTGGCCGCCCGCGGCGACCGGCTGATAGCCGGCGGCCTTCAGCTTGTCGGCAAGCGCGAAGAATTCCGGCCACGTGGCCGGCGCCTTGGCGCCCACCTTGTCGAGCGCGGCCTTGTTGATCCACAGCCAGTTCACGCGGTGAACCGAGAACGGCGCGGCGACGTAGTGGCCATCGGCCTGCATGATCTTGTCGATCTGCGGCGGCAGGTTGGCCTTCCAGTCCGTCGCGGCGGAGTCGACCGGCGCGAGCACACCCTGCTCGGCCCATTCCTGGATCAGCGGGCCCTTGATCTGGGCGGCCGTCGGCGCATTGCCCGAGATCACCTGGGTCTTCAGTGCGGTCATGGCCGCCGCGCCCGCGCCGCCGGCGACCGCGAAGTCCTTCCACACGTAGCCCTGCTTCTGCATGTCGTCCTTGAGCACGCCAACAGCTTTCGACTCGCCGCCCGACGTCCACCAGTGCAGCACTTCGAGGGATTCGGCTGCCTGAGCCGTTGCGATGCCGCCCATCAGACCTGCTGCGCACAGGGCGCCCATGATCGCCCGGAATTTCATGGTCATAACTTATCTCCTCCAGACACCTGAACAAAAAACGATTGGCCCCTGATGTCGCCAGGGTGTGGTTGTGGTTCAAACAGGCAAAACACGGGGCGGCCGGGCGCCGGAGTGCTGCGCGCGTGCTCTCGACAGACGCGCGCGAACCGCGTGCCGGCAATCGGCCGCTGGACGCTCAAGAGATGAGTGGTTCGGAATGCAAGTGAATGTCTCCTCTTTTGATTTTCACCGGCCGGAGGCAGCACAGTGGACTGCGCCCGCGGCAGGTCGAGGCGCGGCTCGCGTCACGCGACCCGACGTCCCTCACGCTGGCGTTCCGGCTGCCCGGCCCGCGCATCGACAGTTTCTTTGTCAGCTAACATGGGGACGCTCCGTCCATCCGGCAAAACATGCGCGCAGGCGCCTTGTGGAGCGGCCCGCCACGCTTTTTTTCGTCGATTGAACGTTACCTCTTGATTTGGATTGTAGTTAAACTACAATTCAGTGTCAAAAAAAATTTTATCGGACTACGGCCGCCCGGGCATCCCTGCAGCGGCCCCTCCCCCCCAGGACTGTGACGGAGACTATGCAATCCCAGACCGATTCCGGCTTTACGTTCGTTCTCTTCGGCGGCACCGGCGACCTGTCGATGCGCAAGATCCTGCCGGCCCTGTTTGAGGCGCACCGTTCGGGCATGCTCGCGGAGTCGGGCAAGATCGTGGGCGTCGCGCGCCAGGAGGAAGACCGCGCGCAGTACATCGCGTGGGTCGACGCGCACGTGCGGCCGCACGTCTCGAAGAACGGCCTCGACGAAGCCGCGTGGCAGCGCTTTCTCGAATGCATCGAGTATGTGAAGCTCGACCTCTCGCGCGCCGAGGACTTCACGACGCTGCGCGACGCCATCGCGCCGCTGCCGGGCATCCGCGTGTTCTATCTCGCGACGGGGCCGTCGCTGTTCGTGCCGATCTGCCGCGCGCTCGCGTCGGTCGGGCTGAACGGCAACGCGCGCATCGTGCTGGAGAAGCCGCTCGGCTACGACCTCAAGTCGTCGAATGCGATCAACGATGCGGTCGGCGAGATCTTCGCCGAAGAGCAGATCTACCGGATCGATCACTACCTCGGCAAGGAGCCGGTGCAGAACCTGCTCGCGCTGCGTTTCGGCAACGCGCTCTTCGAGCCGCTGTGGCGCCGCGAATGGGTCGAGAGCATCCAGATCACGATCGCGGAGGAACTGGGCGTCGAGGCGCGCGGCGACTTTTATGACAACACCGGCGCGCTACGCGACATGGTGCAGAATCACCTGCTGCAGTTGCTGTCGATCGTCGCGATGGAGCCGCCGCACTCGATTGATTCCGACTCGGTGCGCGACGAGAAGCTGCGCATCCTGCGCGCGCTCAAGCCGGTCAACACGCAGGACATCGGCAAGGTCGCGGTGCGCGGCCAGTATCATGCGGGTGTGGTCCGCGGCCAGGCCGTGCCGGCCTATGCGACCGAACCGGGCGTGAAACCCGAGAGCCGCACCGAAACGTTCGTCGCGCTGAAGGTGGAGATCGAGAACTGGCGCTGGGCCGGCGTGCCGTTTTTTCTGCGCACCGGCAAGCGGCTCGCGGACCGCGTCGCGGAAATCGTCGTGAACTTCCGCCCCGTGCCGCACTCGGCGCTCGGCGCGAGCGCGCTGCGTCCCGGCGCGAACCGCCTCGTGATCCGTCTGCAGCCGAACGAGACCATTCGTCTGTACTGCCTCGCGAAACAGCCCGGCGTCGGGATGAACCTCGCGAGCGTGTACCTCGACCTCGCGTTCGACCGGTTCTTCCGCGAAGGGCAGATGGAGGCGTACCAGCGTTTGCTGCTCGACGTGATCCACGGGCGGCTCGCGCTCTTCGTGCGCCGCGACGAGCAGGAAGCGGCATGGAAATGGGTCGAGCCGATCCTCAACCAGTGGGCGTCCGAGCCGCGTCCGCCGAAGCCCTACACGGCGGGCACGTGGGGACCGGCGGCGTCGAGCGCGATGCTCGCGCAGCACGGCACCTGCTGGCTCGAAGAAGAGAACTGAGCCAGGATGCAGGCCGGTGGCCGGTAAAATTGCGGCCACGGGAACACAATCGATGGAATACGTCGTAGGCCTACAAGAAAGCTGCATGGAGGAGAAGTGATCGAGCTGCATGTATTCGACGACCCGCGCGTCCAATCCGACGCGCTGGCGCGAGCCGTGGGCGATGCGCTACATGCGTCGCTCGCGGCCCAGCAGGCTGCGCCCGGCACCGGTGCGCGCCGCGCGACGCTCGCCGTCTCCGGCGGCACGAGCCCGCGCCCCTTCCTTGAAGCCTTGTCGACGCATCGTTTCGACTGGGCCCGCACCGACGTCACGCTCGTCGACGACCGCTGGGTGCCGGAAACCGATGCGGCCAGCAACGCGCGCCTCGTGCGCGAAACGCTGCTGAAAAACGAGGCCGCGCACGCGCGTTTCCTGCCGCTCGTGGACGTGTCGGCGACGCTCGACGCGCACGTCGCCGCGCTCAACACCGACCCGCAGCGCCGCTTGCCCAACGTCGCCGTGCTCGGCATGGGCGAAGACGGCCACACGGCATCGATCTTCGCCGACGCGCCCGAGTGGCACGAAGCGATCACGACGGCACGCCCGTTCGTCGCCGTGCATCCGCGGGCCGCGCCGCATGCGCGCGTGTCGTGGTCGATGCGCGCGCTGCGCCAGGTCGACCGCCTCTTCCTGCTGATCGCGGGTCAACGCAAGCTCGAAGTCCTGCAACAGGCCGCCGCAGCGCAACAGAACAACGCCATCTCGAAGCTGGCGAACGATAAGGGAGTGAGACTCGATGTCTACTGGTGTGCCTAACAAGGCTGCCCCGTCCGCGGGCCAGCACGCCGACGGACCGAGGCTGCTCGCCGACATCGGCGGGACCAACGCGCGCTTCGCACTCGAAACCGGGCCGGGCGCGATCGGCCAGGTGCTCGTGTATCCGTGCGCCGAGTATCCGGGCGTCGCGGAGGTGATCCAGCAGTACCTGAAGGACACGAAGATCGGCCGCGTGAACCACGCGGCGATCGCAATCGCGAATCCGGTCGACGGCGACCAGGTCCGCATGACGAACCACGACTGGACCTTCTCGATCGAAGCGACGCGCCGCGCGCTCGGCTTCGACACGCTGCTCGTCGTGAACGACTTCACCGCGCTCGCGATGGCGCTGCCGGGCCTCACCGACACGCAGCGCATGCAGGTGGGCGGCGGCACGCGCCGCCAGAACAGCGTGATCGGCCTGCTCGGTCCGGGCACGGGCCTCGGCGTCTCGGGCCTCATTCCCGCCGACGACCGCTGGATCGCGCTCGGCAGCGAAGGCGGCCACGCGAGCTTTTCGCCGCAGGACGAGCGCGAAGACGTCGTGCTGCAGTTCGCGCGCAAGAAGTGGCCGCATGTCTCGTTCGAACGCGTCTGCGCGGGCCCCGGCATCGAACTGATCTATCGCGCGCTCACCGCGCGCGACAAGAAGCGCGTGCCGGCGACGATCGACCCCGCCGACGTCGTCAAACACGCACACGAAGGCGATAAACTCGCGCAGGAAAGCGTCGAATGCTTCTGCGGCATTCTCGGCAGCTTCGCGGGCAACATCGCGATGACGCTCGGCTCGCTCGGCGGCATCTACATCGGCGGCGGCGTCGTGCCGCGTCTCGGCGAGCTGTTCGTGCGCTCGTCGTTTCGCCAGCGCTTCGAAGCCAAGGGCCGCTTCGACGCGTACCTCGCAAACGTTCCGACCTACGTCATCACCGCCGAATATCCGGCGTTCCTCGGCGTCTCCGCGATTCTCGCGGAGCAGTTGTCGAACCGCACGGGCGGCAGCTCGTCGGCCGTGTTCGAGCGCATCCGCCAGATGCGCGACGCGCTCACGCCCGCCGAGCGCCGCGTGGCCGACCTGGCGCTCAACCATCCGCGCTCGATCATCAACGATCCGATCGTCGATATCGCGCGCAAGGCCGACGTGAGCCAGCCGACCGTGATCCGCTTCTGCCGCTCGCTCGGCTGCCAGGGGCTCTCCGACTTCAAGCTCAAGCTCGCCACCGGCCTCACGGGCACGATTCCCGTGAGCCACAGCCAGGTGCATCTCGGCGACACCGCGACCGACTTCGGCGCGAAGGTGCTCGACAACACCGTCTCCGCGATCCTGCAACTGCGCGAGCACCTGAACTTCGAGCACGTCGAGGACGCCATCACGCTGCTCAACGGCGCGCGCCGCATCGAGTTCTACGGGCTCGGCAACTCGCACATCGTCGCGCAGGACGCGCACTACAAGTTCTTCCGCTTCGGCATCCCGACGATCGCGTACGGCGACCTGTACATGCAGGCGGCGTCGGCGGCGCTGCTCGGCAAGGGCGACGTGATCGTGGCCGTGTCGAAGTCGGGCCGCGCGCCCGAGCTGCTGCGCGTACTCGAAGTCGCGATGCAGGCCGGCGCGAAGGTGGTCGCGATCACATCGAGCAACACGCCGCTCGCGAAGCGCGCGACCGTCGCGCTGGAAACCGATCACATCGAGATGCGCGAGTCGCAGCTTTCGATGATCTCGCGCATCCTGCATCTGTTGATGATCGACATTCTCGCGGTGGGCGTCGCGATCCGCCGCGCGTCGCCGGACGGCGATCTGCAAGATGCCGTGCAGCGCGTACGCGAGGATGCGGAAGACGACGCATCGGCGGTGCTCGACTGGTTGAGCCACGGGGCGTCGCCGGTCGCACGAGATTGATTCCGGCCAATCGCGCTTCACACGTACGATTCACACACGCGAAAAAAACGGGACGCCCTGGCGTCCCGTTTTTCATTGCGGCAAGTCCTGCACGCTCACGCGCTTACGTCGATCACGTCGAAGCCGGCTGCCGCGCTTGCCCCGGCACGGGATGGCCGTGCCAGCGCACGACGACGATGCGCCCGACGAAAGTCAGCACGCCGCATGCGCCGATCGTGATGCCCATGCCGAATGGCGACACGCCGGGAAACCAGCCGACCACGGCGCTCGCGAACGCGCCGAGACCGAGCTGCGTCGCACCGAACACGGCGGCCGCCGCGCCGGCGTTCTTCGGATAGCGATACATCAGATCGGTCGAGCAGTTCGCGCTGAGCAGCCCCACGACGCCGACGACGAAGAAAAGGCCGAACACGATCGACCACAACCCGCCCCACCCCGTGATGCACGCGAGCGCGACGAAGAGCGACGCAACGCAGCTCACCGCCGACGCCATCGACACCATGCGCAGCGCGCCGAGCCGCCCGACGAGCCGCGTGTTGATGAAGTTGCCGATCATGATGCCGAACACGTTCATGCCGAAGAACAGCCCGTAGTGCTGCGGCGAAACGTGGAAATACTCGATGTAGACGAACGGCGTCGCCGAGATGTAGGTGAACATCGCCGCGAACGCCATGCCGCCGCAGAGCATGTGCCCCCAGACGAGCGGATCGCGCAGCAGACGCCCATACGCCGCGAACGAGCGGAACACGGCCGCGCTCTCGCGCTTCTCGCGCGGCCAGGTCTCGGGCACGCGCAGCCAGGCTGTGACGCCGCACGTCAGGCCAAACAGCATCAGCGCGACGAACACGACGCGCCAGCCGCCGAGCAGCAGCAACTGTCCGCCGATCAGCGGTGCGAGCAGCGGGCCGATCGCCGTGACGATGGCGACCATCGACAGGACCTTGGCCGCGTCGGTCGGCTCATGGGCGTCGCGGGCGATGGCGCGCGAGAGCACCGACGCCGCACCTGCGCCGAGCGCCTGCAAAAAGCGCACGACGATGAGTTCGCCGATCGAGAACGACAGCCAGCACGCGACGCTCGCCACGGTGAAGAGCGCGATGCCGCCGAGCAGGACCGGACGGCGGCCATAGGCATCGGACAGCGGGCCGTAGAGCAGCATGCCGATCGAGAAGCCGGCCATGAAGCTCGTGAGCGTCGAGGCCGCCGCCGCCGCCGACACGCCGAACGTCTGCGCGATGTTGGGCAGGCTCGGCAGGTACATGTCGGTGGCGAGCGGACCGCACGCCGCGAGCGCGCCGAGCAGCAGGATCAGCCGCATGTCGGGCCGGCGGCGGGGCGTATGGACCATGGGAATGTGCGAGAACGGGTCGCGTGCTTTTGCGTACTGCCTGAAGCCGCGGCCGCGGAAGTTATGGGCCGCTTCGCGCGCTGACGCAAAGCGGCTTCGTATCAGGTGATTGTACCCGAGGGTTTAAAGCCGATTGCGCCGCTTCCGTGCCGCCGTTGCACGGTCGTTACCCCCGTTACACCGCCGTTTCACCGGTTGCAAGGGTCGCGCGGCCCGGACGGACCGGCTTCGGGTTAAGCCCGCCGCTTTCACGCCTTTGGCCGCTTCGGCCAACCTCCGCCCGCCTCATGAGCGCCTTTCTGCTGATCTGGAGCCCGAAAAAGTGGCCCGCGCCCGAACTGCCCGAGCTTGCCGCACGCGTACGCGCGGGCAAGCGCGTCGCCGACACCTGGGGCTGCGGCTTCGCGCGCGGCATCCTGCCCGGCGACCGCGTATTCGTGCATCGCGTCGCGTCCGAACCGCGCGGCATCTTCGGCTCCGGCTACGTGACGCGCGCGCCCTATGAAGTGTCCGATCCGGCGTACAGGCGCGGCTACCGGCTCTGCATCGATTTCGTCTACGACTGGCTCGTGGACGCGAGCCGCGAGGTCGTGATCAGCCGCGACGCATTGCGCGTGCATCCGCTTTCCGTCCAGACCTGGGACGCGCAGAGTTCGGGGACCGTCATCAAGCCCATCGCGCAAGGCGCGCTCGAAAAACGCCGGACCGAACTGACCGGCCGTCGCCCGATGCCGCCGCTGGCGCCCGCGCCCGCTTTATCGGGCACCGCCGCCGATACGGCGCAAAAAGCACAAAAGACGACGACCACACACCAACCCGCGTCGCCGGTTACCCCCACTCGCGGCAAGGGCAACGGCGCCTGAACCGGGCAAGCGGCAAAAGAGCGCAAAGCAGCCGCGCAAAACAACGGCGCAAAGCCCGCCAGCCGCCGCACCGCGCCGGTGGCGCCCGGGCCGGTTCCTGTCGAGTCCGGTACAATTTCAGCTGATCGTCACTTCGCCGCGCGAGACTGTCGCGCCGCATCGGCCACACCGGCCACACCACTCACGCAGGTCCAGCACCCATGTCCAACACCCAGTCCAGCACGCAGTCCAGGAACGCAATCCTCTTCGAACGCGCGCAGCGAACCATTCCGGGCGGCGTCAACTCGCCCGTGCGCGCGTTCCGCTCGGTCGGCGGAACGCCGCGCTTCGTCGAGCGCGCCCAGGGGCCGTACTTCTGGGACGCCGACGGCCAGCGCTACATCGACTACATCGGCTCGTGGGGCCCGATGATCGTCGGCCACGTCCACCCCGAAGTGCTCAAGGCCGTCGAGAACGTGCTCGCTAAAGGCTTCTCGTTCGGCGCGCCGACCGAAGCCGAAATCGAGATCGCCGAGGAAATCTGCAAGATCGTGCCGTCGATGGAACAGGTCCGCATGGTGTCGAGCGGCACCGAAGCGACCATGAGCGCGCTGCGTCTCGCGCGCGGTTTCACAAAGCGCGACCGCATCGTGAAGTTCGAGGGCTGCTACCACGGCCACGCGGACAGCCTGCTTGTGAAGGCCGGCTCGGGCCTGCTCACGTTCGGCAACCCGACGTCGGCAGGCGTGCCGGTGGACATCGCGAAGCACACCACCGTGCTCGAATACAACAACGTCGCAGCGCTCGAAGAAGCGTTCAAGGCGTTCGGCGACGAAATCGCCGCCGTGATCATCGAGCCCGTCGCGGGCAACATGAATCTCGTGAAGGGCTCGCCGGAATTCATCGGCGCGTTGCGCAGCCTGTGCACGAAGCACGGCGCCGTGCTGATCTTCGACGAAGTGATGTGCGGCTTCCGCGTGGGCTTGCGCGGCGCGCAGGCGCTCTACGGCGTCGAGGCCGACATGGTGTGCCTCGGCAAGGTGATCGGCGGCGGCATGCCCGCGGCGGCGTTCGGCGGCCGGCGCGAGATCATGGACCACCTCGCGCCCAACGGCACCGTGTACCAGGCGGGCACGCTCTCGGGCAATCCGGTGGCGGTCGCGGCCGGTCTCAAGACGCTCGAACTGATCCAGGCGCCCGGCTTCTACGATCGCCTTTCGGCGCAAACGGCGCGTCTCGCGCACGGCCTCACCGAAGCCGCGCGCGAAGCGAAGGTGCCGTTCGTTGCGGATTCGGTCGGCGGCATGTTCGGCCTCTACTTCGCCGACAAGGTCCCGGCGAGCTTCGCCGAAGTCACGAAGAGCGACGTCGCGCGCTTTAACCGCTTCTTCCATCAGATGCTCGACGCGGGCGTGTACTTCGCGCCGTCGGCTTACGAGGCGGGCTTCGTGTCGAGCACGCACGACGACGCGATCATCGACGAAACCATCGCCGCCGCGCGCCGCGCATTCGCGGTGCAATAAAGCGGACTGAAGCAGCACAAAGCACGCCATGAGGCACGCCGGGCCCAGCCCGGCTCAACCGGCCCGCCGCCCGCGGAGAAAGCACGACGATGTTCTCGCAAACCGATTTCGTCCACATGGAACGCGCGCTCGCCCTCGCGGCGCGCGGCCTTTACACGACCGATCCGAATCCGCGCGTCGGCTGCGTGCTCGTGAAGGACGGCGTCGTGATCGGCGAAGGCTTCACGCAGCCGGCCGGCCAGGACCACGCCGAAATCCAGGCGATGAAAGACGCCCGCGCGCGCGGCCACGAACTGCGCGGCGCGACGGCCTACGTGACGCTCGAACCGTGCAGCCACTTCGGCCGCACGCCGCCCTGCGCGAACGCGCTGATCGAAGCGAAGGTCGCGCGCGTGATCGCGGCGATGGAAGACCCGAATCCGCTCGTGTCGGGGCGCGGCCTCGCGATGCTGCGCGACGCGGGCATCGAGGTGCGCTGCGAACTGCTCGCGAACGAAGCGCGCGAGCTGAACATCGGTTTCGTCTCGCGTATGACGCGAAAGCGCCCGTGGGTGCGCATGAAGATCGCGGCGTCGCTCGACGGCCGCACCGGCCTGCCCTCGGGCGAGAGCCAGTGGATCACCGGTGAAGCGGCGCGTGCCGACGGCCACGCGTGGCGCGCGCGCGCCTCGGCGATTCTCACGGGCATCGGCACCGTGAAGGAAGACGATCCGCGCATGACCGTGCGAGCGGTCGATACGCCTCGCCAGCCGAAACGCGTGCTCATCGACAGCCGGCTCGACGTGCCGCCCGATGCGCAGATTCTCGTGGGCGCGCCGACGCTCGTGTTCTGCGCCTCGCTCGACGAACGCAACGCCGGGCGCGCCGAAGCGCTGCGCGCGCGCGGCGCCGAACTGGTCGCGCTCGGTAACGCACACGGCAAGGTCGATCTGCCCGCGATGCTCACCGAACTGGCCGCGCGCGGCGTGAACGAACTCCACGTCGAGGCGGGCAACAAGCTCAACGGCTCGCTGCTGCGCGAAGGCTGCGTCGACGAGCTGCTGATCTACATCGCGCCGTCGCTGCTCGGCACCGACGCGCTCGGCATGATCGACATCGCCGCGCCTGCGAAGCTCGATGGACGCACGCGCCTCGCGTTCCATGCGGTCGAGCGCATCGGCGACGATCTGCGCATCCTCGCGCGAATCGTGCGCGCCGGGGACGCGCAGGCGGATACAGCGGGCTAACGCTTACTAACGAAACACAAGGAACGGCACGATGTTTACCGGAATCGTCGCGGCAGTGGGCCGCATTGAATCGATCAAGCCGCTCGGCGCGGGTGCCGATGCAGGCGTGCGTCTCACCGTCGATGCAGGCGGGCTTGGCCTCGACGACGTGCAGATCGGCGACAGCATCGCCATCCAGGGCGCGTGCATGACCGTGATCGAAAAGTCGGCGACGGGCTTCGACGTCGAAGTCTCGCGCGAGAGCCTGAACCGCACCGTGGGTCTCGCCGCGACCGGCGACGTGAACCTCGAAAAGGCGCTGCGCGCGCACGACCGGCTCGGCGGGCACATCGTGTCGGGCCACGTGGACGGCCTCGGCACCGTCACGCGCTTTGCGCCCGTGGGCGAATCGCACGAGTTGCGCATTCTCGCGGACGCCGATATCGGCCGCTATCTCGCGTACAAGGGCTCCGCCACGGTGAACGGTGTGAGCCTCACGGTGAACTCGGTCGAGGACCGCGCCGACGGCTGCGAATTTTCGATCAACCTGATTCCTCATACCGTCGAGGTCACGACGCTCAGGCATTTGCAGGCCGGGTCGAAAGTGAATCTGGAGATCGATTTGATTGCGCGGTACACCGAAAGGATGCTGTCATCGGCGTTCCCCTTGGGACGCCCGTAACTGGTTAAACCAGCGCGAGTGTCGAGTTTAATCGTCCGCCGACTTACTCGGCGATCCGCTGCCGGAACCACTCCGCCAGCGTAGCTTCGTCGAGCGCGCCAGCAGCAACCATTTCCATGGTTCTAACGGCGTCGGCCGGATCAAACTTCAGCAGAAAGCCATTGTCTGCCAAGAAAAGGCGCGCAACCACCCAAGCGGTTCTCTTGTTGCCGTCCGCAAAGCCATGATTCCGCGCTAACCCATAGGCATATGCGGCAGCGAGCGCCGCCGCGTCCGCACTCGCATAAACATCGAGATTCTGCGGTCGTGCCAGTGCCGACTCCACCGCTCCCTTGTCGCGCACACCATCGAGCCCGCCATGCTCTGCAAGCTGGCGATCATGGATTGCGTAAGTCAGGTCCGCACGCACCCAGCGCCATGCTGTCATTTGGCTAGCGCCCGCAAAATATCGCGGTCATCGTGCATGATCTCTTCCGCCAGCTTCATCTGGCGTTCAAAATCCGGGTTGTACGGCGTAATCCGGTAACCGCCTTCGGGCGCCTCGGTCAGATACACGGTATCGCCCTTCTGCACCTTGAGCCGTGCCATCGCCTCCTTGGTAAGAATGAAACCGGCCGAAGCCCCGACAGTTGTGACCTTGAATGTAAGCATGGCACCCTCCTCACTATATAATGATCATTATATAGCAATTGCCTACCCAAGGGACAAGGATTGAACGACTCTCCAACAGTTCGTGTTCAGGGACAGAAAGGTGGCCATCCCGTTCGCGACGCCGACACAACACCAGAGATTAGCGAATCTGATGCGTTTGCGCGCCGAAAATGCGCGGCTCCGTGCCGTGCTCAATGCGCACGGCATCGACTTCCAACGGTCGTTGGCCGAGCCAACAGCCCCGCAGCAGTCCGAGGTATCCCGGCTTAGTACGGACGAGAAAGTCGCATTGTTTCGCCGGTTGTTTCAGGGTCGTACCGATGTTTATCCGGTCAGATGGCAAAGCAAGGCTGGCAAATCAGGCTACTCACCCGCTTGTGCCAACGAGTGGAGACCCGGTATTTGTGAGAAACCCCGAATCAAATGCTCCGACTGTGGCCACCGCCTCCTGATACCGTTGTCCGGCCAGATCATCTATGACCACCTTGCTGGTAGGCACACGATTGGCGTCTACCCCTTGCTGGCTGACGATACCTGTCATTTTCTTGCCGTCGATTTCGATGATGCCGACTGGCGGGAAGATGCTCAGGCTTTCAGGTCGTCATGCACCGAACCAGGCGTACCGGCTGCGCTGGAAATCTCGCGATCCGGCAATGGCGCGCACATCTGGATTTTCTTCCGGTCGGCCGTACCTGCACGGGATGCGCGACGCCTAGGCACCGCGATCATCAGCCATACATGCGCGCGAACCCGGCAACTGAAGCTAGCATCCTACGACCGCCTCTTCCCTAACCAAGACACGATGCCGAAAGGTGGCTTCGGCAATCTGATTGCACTTCCTCTGCAAAAGACGCCGCGCGAGCAGGATTGCAGTGTTTTCGTCGACGAGGACTTCCAACCCTACACGGACCAGTGGGCCTACCTGGCTTCGATCCGGTCGATGGCGACTGACTCTGTCGAGCAGGCCATCAAGGATGCTACGGGCGGTACGCATCCTCTCGACGTTACCTTCATTACCGAGGAGGATCAGGCGGAACCGTGGAAAGTGCGCAAAAACCAGCAAGACACACTGCCGGGTCCGATGCCGGCTTCGCTCTCTGTCACCGCAGCCAATCTCGTCTATTTTGAGAAAGCATGTGTCCCCCAACCTCTGCTAAACCGGCTGATCCGCCTCGCCGCCTTTCCAAATCCCGAATTTTTCAAGGCCCAGACGATGCGTTTCCCTGTCTGGGACAAACCACGAATTATTGGTTGTGCAGAAAACCACCCGAAGCACATCGCGTTACCACGCGGATGTCTCGACGCCGCCCGCAAGTTGCTCTGTGACAACAGAATTCGGTGCGAACTTCACGACGAGCGGTTTTCAGGCAAACCCCTTGATGTCGCCTTTTCAGGCACGTTGCGAGCCGATCAGGAAGAGGCTGTCGCGGCGATGCTTCGACACGATACCGGGGTGCTATGCGCTCCAACCGCATTCGGCAAAACAGTGACCGCGGCAGCCCTGATCGCGCGACGTAGGGTCAACACGCTAGTCCTTGTACACCGAACCGAACTGCTCAGGCAATGGCAGGAGCGACTACAGGCGTTTCTCGGTGTCAGCAAAGGTGTCGTCGGCACAATTGGCGGCGGAAAAGCGAAGCCCAGCGGGCGAATCGATATTGCCGTCATGCAGTCGCTCACACGCCAGCGCGACACAAGCGAGTTGATCGAGCAGTATGGGCATGTGATCGTGGATGAATGCCACCATCTCTCCGCAGTCTCATTCGAAGGATTGCTGAAGCGCGCCAGAGCGAAATATGTGCTTGGACTGACTGCGACGCCGATCCGAAGAGACGGTCAGCATCCAATCATATTCATGCAGTGCGGACCAATCCGCCATACTGCCTCGCGACCGGACACGGCGCCACACGACCTTAAGGTCATTCCCCGAATCCAATCTTCGACGATTGATCTACCCGCCGAAGCAGGTATTCAGGATGTCTTCCGGCATGTCGCTACCGACCCGCACCGTACGGCGGTCATCGGGAACGAGGTGGTCGCCGCACTTTCCGGCGGGCGCAAGGTTCTCGTTCTGACCGAGCGCACCGAACACGTCGCGGCCATCGAAGAAGTTCTGACCGGAAGCGTGGAGAGGATTTTCACACTGCATGGGCGCATGTCGAAGAAACAACGAAGTCTCGTAATCGCCGAACTCGAAGCCTTACCGGCAGATGCTCCGCGAGTGGTTCTGGCAACCGGCAAGCTCGTGGGCGAAGGTTTCGACCATCCCCCGCTTGATACGCTCGTCCTCGCAATGCCCATCTCATGGAAAGGCACGCTTCAGCAATACGCTGGAAGACTGCACCGCGAGCACGCAACGAAAGACGATGTTCGCATCCTCGATTTCGTCGACACAGGACATCCGGGCTTGCTCCGGATGTGGGACAAGCGCCAAGCGGGTTATCGGGCAATGGGATATAGGGTAGAACATCCTAACCCGACTCATCGGCTTCTATAGCAACCGATCAACGGCAGGAAAGTTCAGCGAGCCGCAACCCGGCGCGGCAACTGACTCCCCCGAATTGAAGATTGAAACGTGAGCGAATACCAATACTACGAATTTGCCGCAGTCGACTGACCGCTTTCCGGGCAGCATCAGGCCGAGTTGCGAAGCCGCTCTACGCGCGCGACGATCACGGCCTCGAGCTTCGTCAACGAATATCACTGGGGCAATCTCAAAGGCGATCCGCTCGACTGGGTAGAGCGCTACTTCGACGCCCATGTCTACTCCGCCAACTGGGGGAGCTGCCGCCTTCTGTTGCGACTGCCGCGGACAATATTCGATGCTCGGTCGCTGCTCGATTACACGGGTCGCAAGGGGCGCGCGGCACGGTCGCAGTTTGCGAAGGCGTTCGATGCCATCGACACTGGCGAACATTGCCTCCTCGACTGGTGGTTCAACGACGACGCTGGAGAACACGTTCGCTTCTCCGAAGAAGCTGACGACGCAGGGTGGATGGCACGACTGCTGCCCATCCGCGATGAACTGCTCAGAGGCGATACACGTCCGCTTTATCTCGGTTGGCTAGCCCGGCTAGGTAATGGCGAGTTGCGCGACGATGACCGTGAACCGCAATTGCCGGACGGACTCAAGACACTGACGCCTGCGCAGAATGCCCTCGCTGAATTCCTGATGCTCGATCCGGACTGGCTCGCCGCCGCGGCAGAAAAGAGCCCTCCATTCTCTGCCGGCTCTGACGATAATGACCGATTCGATCCTTGGCTGTCCGAGTTGACGGAAGATGAAATGCGTGCCGCGCTGCGCATGCTGCTCGAAGGACGAAACCAGGAAGCTGAGCGAGCCCTTCGGCGCAGGTTCCTCACCTGGGAGCAGGCGCGGCTTCCCAATCGCGTCGCGAGCCTAGTAGTGCCCCGATGTGTAAGCGAAATTGAGGCGCGGGTCAGTCTTCATCGTCGCGCTCGCGAACAACGGGAACGCGAAGCGCACGAGGCCGCAGAAGCGCGACGCAAGGCAGAGCGCTCAGGCTACCTTACGTCGCTCCTTGAAGACGAAGACAGTGCCTGGTCCGCCATCGACTCAAAGCTCCAGTGAGGATCAGGATCGTCCTACGACCAGGCTTTCAGGGCGCTGCAGGATCTTGCCGAAGCGTATGCAGGTGCCAAACGCGATGCGACATTTCGCCGTCGGCTCGTACGACTGATGGCGCAGCATGGAAAACGCGGTGCCTGGGTTACCCGGTTGACGAAGGCTGGATATATGTGGAAGCCAAAGCGGTGAGCGACGGGAATAGTCGTCGCCCTCGGTGCAGGTGGAGTGAAGCAAAATCCATTGCATCTTGTGAAGCGTCTCGTGGCGTCCATCGCAGTCTCGATACAATCACGACCAGGCGACGGTATTTCTGACGGTATACACGTGCACCGGCAACACCCTCGCCTTGTGGGACAAGAGTTTGCGGCAAGACTCAACATAAAAGCGCGGATCATCGATCAGCTCAATCTTTCGGATCGAGCGGCCCGTTCAGCTACTACTTCTCCGGTTCGCTCGGCCAGAACAATCTCGGCATCGAGGCGCCCACTTCGGACGGCAGCCCCCTGCACGACCACGCGCGCCAGGGCAACGCGTTCGGTTACATGTCGTACCTGCTGAACCCGCTCACGCACGTGAGCGTCATGTTCGGCACGGCGAGCAACCAGTTCGAGATCCCGAATACGCCGGGGCTCGCTCCCGCCTACACGTTCAACGGCCAGACGGCGTTCGATTCCGCGAATCTCAACGAGACCCAGCCGGAGCTGAACAACTTCGCGGTCGTCGCGCTGCAAGGCACCAACGGCGGCGCGCTCGACTACCAGGTCGCGCTTTTCACGCGCTATACGCGCACGCAGTTCAATCCGGACCCGGTCGGCGATCTCATCTTCAACGGCGTGGCGTCCAGTGACTTCCACAGCAACCAGGCGAACGGCGTCCAGGCGGACTTCACGTATCGGCTCAACGATCGCCACACGCTGCGCGCGGGTCTCATGGTCCAGCAGGAACATGCGGTGTTCGACGACAGCGTGTCCGTGTTCCCCGTCGATGCCGATGGCAACCAGACTTCCGGTCAGCCGTTCACGGTTCAGGATTCGCACAGAAAGACCGGCTATCTCTACAGCCTCTACGCGCAGGACGAATGGAAGTTCGCGCCGAAGCTGACGCTGAACTACGGTCTGCGTTACGACCGCATGGACGAGTACGTGCAGGCCGGGCAGCTGAGCCCGCGCATCGGACTCGTGTACCAGCCGACCAACGAGACCACGCTGCACGCGGGCTATGCGCGCCACTTCACGCCGCCGGCATTCGAACTCGTCTCCGATTCGACGATCAGCAAGTTCAACGGCACGACCAACCAGAGCCCGAACGCGCAGAACGACCCGGTAAAGCCCGAGCGCGCCGATTACTTCGACGTCGGTATCACGCAACGGTTGACGCCTGCGTTGACGGTCGGACTCGACGCGTATTACAAGCGCGCGACCGATCTGCTCGACGAAGGGCAGTTCGGCACGGCGCTCATCTATACGCCGTTCAATTACGAGCACGGGCGGATCTATGGCGTGGAGTTCACGTCGAGCTACCGGCAGGACAACGTGTCCGCGTATGTGAACGTCGCGTTCGGCAAGGCGCAGGGGACGAACGTCGTATCCGCGCAGTTCAACTTCGACCCCGCCGAGCTGGCCTACATCGCGAATCACTGGGTCGCGCTCGATCACGACCAGCGCATCACGGCTTCGTTCGGCGGCGCGTACACGCTGCGCCAGACGACCTTCACGGCGGACGCGATCGTCGGCAGCGGCCTGCGCAGCGGCTTCGCCAACACCGATCGCCTGCCATGGTACGCACAGGTCAATCTCGGCGTGATCCAGCCACGCTTCGACAGTGGCGCTTCTTCCCGGCAATGGAGAACGGGCGACCGATCGAGAGTCGTCAGCACGTTCGCGTTCACTTCAATGTGGATTGACGGGCGTAACGTTCGGAACTTACTCACCGGCTCGAAGCACCTATAAGCAGTCCTAGCCGCGGCCAGCAGCACGGCCAGTCACTTCGGACTGCGATCAAACCGCGGCATCACGTCCGATCCACGCGAGATGGGCGACCCGGTTGCGTCCGAGCGCTTTGGCGCGATAAAGCTGTTCGTCGGCGAAAGCAACGGCATCGGCCGATGTCGACGTATCCGTGCATCGCACCGTTGCCGCGCCCAGACTGGCGGTGATGTGCTGGGCCGTCTGCGACGTCTCGTGCGGAATCGCGAGATGGGCAATGCATGCGCGGATTTTCTCGGCGACGGCGAGCGCACCGTCAACGCTGGTCTCCGGCAAAAGGACGATGAATTCCTCGCCGCCGTAACGCGCAACGAAGTCGGTCGACGAGCGGCACGCTTCCTTCAGGACCTGCGCGATCTGCTTGAGGCACGCATCTCCCGCCACGTGACCGTACGTGTCGTTGAAAAGCTTGAAGTGATCGACGTCGAGCAGGATCACGGAAAGCGGATCGTCCGAACGTTTGAGACGCGTCCACTCCAACTCCAGAATCTGGTCGAACCGCAATCGATTCGCGAGCCCGGTGAGGCCATCGGTATGCGCGCGCAATGCGAGCTCCTCGGCGTTCTCGGTCAGCAAATCGACGAGTGCCTCGTTTTCGAACGTCAGCCGGAAAGTGCGGTGAAGCGAGCGGTTGAACCGCCATGCGATGGCGGTGACAAGGGCGGCAAATCCGAGGCTGTACGCGGCGAGCGCGATCTGCGTGAACTTTCCGCTCAACGCGAGCACGCCAACCATCGGCAGAATGGCCGGAATGGAAAAGGAGAAAAAGGCCGGCATGAACGCGCCGAGCGTGATGGCGCCGCCCATCACCATAGCCTGAATCGATGTGATAACCAGTACCGCGCATATGGCGTCGGGGGATGCGATCAACAACAGGGCGCCTGCGCCCCACGCAATGCCCGACAACCCGACGGAAAGCGCATAGCAATTCCCGGCCCGATGCGAATATCTGTTTACCTCGGCATAGCGTCGAAACCACCGGGTCAGACAAATACGAATCGCAATCGTCACGTAGACGCCGAGTAGCCATGCGACGGAAATCACCTGTCGATCACGCAAAAAACACGTACCGGCGACCAGCAGGCTGCCTGCACCACTCCCGATAAGAGGAATAGCGGCATTGCCCATCATGTGCCCGAACATCGCCCACTCGATACGCTTTTCCAAACCGGCGTCAGCCGTTTTTTTCGAAGCGATATTTTCTGTTGTCACGTGAATGTCTCAGGCCGATTTGAACTCTCCGTCACGACCAATCGATATTTTTATGATTTATTTTGCTCGAGAAATGCGCGACGGCCTTCTTCGTCAAGCTCACTCAGCACGGATTGCGTTTTTTCATTGATCAATCTTTCAATGCACTCGGTAATCGAGCATCCAAGGTGTGTGGCGAGCCGTTCCACATTCCTTTTAGTCGCAATCAGAACCAGACATTGCAATCGCTCGCGGCGGCCACCAACGCCGAGGTGGCGCGTCCGATATCTACGCTGCCGTTCTTTGTTTGAATATGACATAACCGACGTTCATGTGTTCGACTGCCTCTTTACCCAAATCGCAGCGACCATGTTTGGTTTACGGCTTGTTCGTTATAAAAAAGAGGGGAATCATGCGTTACGCTGTAACGCTGCGCCGTAACGCGATGTTCATTTTTTGTGTCGAGAACGGCGTGGTCGCCCGTCGCGCAAACAGCGCTGGACGTACGCGAGCGAGCGTGCAGCGACACTGATAAAAACGGTACGGTTTTCTTGCAGGCGCCGTTATGCACGGCGCATTTTCTTCACCCGATACGCGATTTCACGAGGAGGCTCGAACGGCAGGTATTCCGTTGGCCGCCTGCGTACCGATGCGTCGGGTGATGTCCCATCTCGCACGACGCTCGCACGGTTAGCACCGTCTCGCCTCGCGCGGCTTGCGGGTTGGCTGCGCAGCTACATCATCGCGCTCACGCTGAAGATGATGAGCGAGATCGCGACACACGCATTCCATCGCGTGCAGCGCTTCTCGACCGACTGGCATGCGAACAGCTTCGCCGGCTCGACCGTGCGCAAGGTCACGCGCGGCATGTGGGCGCTCGATCTGCTCAACGACACGCTGCTCGTCGCGCTGTTTCCGTCGCTAGTGATGCTGATCGCCTCGACCGTCCCGCTCGCGTTGCGGTGGCACTTGATGGGGCTCGTGGTCGGACTCGGCTCGGCGCTCTATCTCGCGATCACCGTCACGCTTTCGCTGCGGTACGTCGCCCCGTCCGCGCGTCTTGCGAACGACTGGGACACGAAGATGGGCGGCGCACTCACCGATGCGTTCTCGTGCAACGCGGTCGTGAAGGCGTTCGGCGCGGAGACGCGCGAAGAGGCGCGGCTCGCGCGCGTGATGTCGAAGTGGAACAGCCGCACGAGGCGCATGTGGCGGCGCGGCACGTTCAACGGCGGCGTGCATGGCGCACTGCTCTTCGCCATGCAGGCGGCGATCGTCAGCGCGTGGCGATCGCGCGCGCGTTCCTCGCCAACGCGCCGATCCTGATCTTCGACGAAGCGACATCGAGCCTCGACAGCGAAAGCGAAGTGCTGATCCAGGAGGCGACGGAGCGGCTGATGGCGGGACGCACCACGGTCGTGGTGGCGCACCGGCTCTCGACCGTGCGTGCGCTCGACCGGCTGCTCGTGCTCGAACGCGGCCGCGTGGTGGAGGAAGGTAGCCACGATGCGCCGATCCGCCGCCCCGGCGGCCTGTACCGGCGGCTTTTCGAGCGGCAGGCGCTGGAACTGACGAAGGGCCTCGCAGACGACGCACTACTGCGCCGAACCGGCTCCGTTCGCTCAGGTGTGTTCCTCAGCCCGGACAAGCGGCTTGATGCGCGCGAGCACGTCCTGCAGTAGCTCGCGCGCTTGCTCGGTGTCGTAATGGGCTTGCAGCTCCATCCAGCTGCGGGCGTCGGTGCCAAAATAGACGGCGAGGCGCACCGCCGTGTCGGCCGTGATCGCGCGCTTGCCGAGCACGATCTCGTTGATGCGGCGCGGCGGCACGCCGATCGCCTTGGCGAGCGCGTACTGGGTGATGCCGAGCGGCTTGAGCCAGTCTTCCGAAAGAATCTCGCCCGGCGTCGCAAGCGGAACTTCCCGTACCATGGTGATACTCCTCAGTGGTAGTCGATGATGCGGACCTCCGATGCGTCGCCGTCCGCGAAATGGAAGCAGATCCGCCATTGCACATTGATGCGCAGGCTGTACCACCCTGCCAGTACGCCTGACAGGCGCTCCAGGCGATTGCCCGGCGGCGCCCGAAGGAACGTGAGCGTGGCGGCGGCATAGATCTGCTGCAGCTTGCGAATCGCCACCCGCTCGACAAGGACGAAGCGGGCGACCCGGCGCCCGGAAAATAGCGCCTCGGTGTCTCGGCATGCAAACGAAGTAATCATCGCGGATAGTAACGCCTTGCGTTAATAACGTCAACCGTTACTATTGTGCCGACGGCAATCTGCGATGCCCAGCTGGCCGTTCGGCCAACGTCGGCGCGTCGCGGCGCCTCAACGGCGTGCGGCAACACGGCAAGAGCGCGGCGGGGTTTGGCACAAGCGTGGCAGGAGCGTGACGAAAACGCGGCGCGGGACCTGGCCACAAGGCGTATCGACGCGCTTTCCGCCCGCATCGACGGCGACGCGCAAGCCTGCGTGGCGTAAAATGTGCGCTTTCCAGTCCAGATCCCAATAATGACCCTCGCCACTACCCCTGAGATCATCGCCGAGCTGAAAGCCGGCCGGATGGTGATCCTCGTCGACGAAGAAGACCGGGAGAACGAGGGGGACCTCGTCATCGCCGCTGAATTCGTCACGCCGGAAGCGATCAACTTCATGGCGAAATACGGCCGCGGTCTGGTCTGCCTCACGCTCACGCAGGAGCGCTGCAAGCAGCTCAACCTGCCCCTCATGACGTACCGGAACGGCACGCAGTACGGCACCGCGTTCACGGTCAGCATCGAGGCGGCCGAAGGCGTGACGACGGGCATTTCCGCCGCCGACCGTGCCCGCACGATCCAGACGGCCGTCGCGCACGACGCGCGCGCCGAACACATCGTCCAGCCGGGTCACGTGTTCCCGATCATGGCGCAACCGGGCGGCGTGCTCGTGCGCGCGGGCCACACCGAGGCGGGCTGCGACTTCACGGCGCTCGCGGGTCTCACGCCGGCTGCGGTGATCTGCGAGGTCATCAAGGACGACGGCACGATGGCGCGCCTGCCCGACCTCATGGAGTTCGCGCAGCAGCACAACCTGAAGATCGGCACGATCGCCGACCTGATCCACTACCGCAGCCGCACCGAGTCGATCGTCGAGCGCGTCGCGGAACGCACCCTGCACACGGCGCACGGCCCCTTCCACGCGATCATGTACGTTGATCACCCGACGGGCACGCCGCATCTCGCGCTCGTGCGCGGCACGCCGACGCCCGGGCAGGACACGCCGGTGCGCGTGCACGAGCCGCTCTCGGTGCTGGACCTGCTGGAAACCGGTTCGTCCGCGCACTCGTGGACGCTCGACGCGGCCATGCGCGAAGTCGCCGAACGCGATCTCGGCGTGATCGTCATGCTCAACTGCGGCGACACCAAGGAACATCTGATCGACGTCTTCAAGGCGTTCGGCCAGAAGGAACGCGCAGAGGCGCTCGCGCGCCGTCCGGTCGACTTCAAGACCTACGGCATCGGCGCGCAGATTCTGCGCGAACTCGGTGTGGGCCGCATGCAAGTGTTGTCGAAACCGCGCCGCCTCGGCAGCATGTCGGGCTACGGGCTCGAAGTCACCGGCTTCGTGCCGATGCCCGGCAGCAGCACCGAGGCGCCCTACCCGCCGGAAGGCGCCGAGCACACCGCGACCCGCGCGTAACGGGCAACCGCCGCGCTTACCCCCACGCGTCACCACGCTCAACCGAACCTACGGACACCACATGGAAATCGGACAATACCAACCGAACGTCGATGGCGACGGACTGCGCATCGGCATCGTCCAGTCGCGCTTTAACGAACCCGTCTGCAACGGCCTCGCTGACGCGTGCATCGAAGAACTCGAACGCCTCGGCGTGACCGGCGAAGACGTGCTGCTCGTCACCGTGCCCGGCGCGCTGGAAATCCCGCTCGCGCTGCAAAAGCTCGCGGAAAGCGGCCAGTTCGACGCGCTGATCGCGCTCGGCGCGGTCGTGCGCGGCGAGACCTATCACTTCGAACTCGTCTCGAACGAGAGCGGCGCGGGCATCTCGCGCATCGCGCTCGACTTCGGCGTGCCGGTCGCGAACGCCGTGCTGACGACCGAAAACGACGAGCAGGCTGTCGCGCGCATGACGGAGAAGGGTCGTGACGCGGCGCGCGTCGCGGTCGAGATGGCGAACCTCACGGTCGCACTGGAACAGCTCGACGGCGGCGACGACGACGAGGACGAAGACGAGGAAGACGAAGAGGAACGGCAATGAAGAGTGCGCGCCGACGCTCCCGCGAACTGGCCACGCAGGGGTTGTATCAGTGGCTGCTGTCGGGTGTGCCCGCCGGTGAAATCGACGCGCAGCTGCGCGGTTCGCAGGGTTACGACAAGGCCGATCACGAGCATCTGGACGCCATCCTGCAAGGCGTGATCCGCGACGCGGACACGCTGTCGGCCGCCATCGTGCCGTGCCTCGACCGTCCGATCGAGCAGCTCTCGCCCGTCGAGCGGGCGGTGCTGCTCGTCGCGACGTACGAGCTGACGCATCACCTCGACATCCCGTACCGCGTCGTGATCAACGAAGCGGTCGAACTGACGAAGACGTTCGGCGGCTCGGACGGCTACAAGTACGTCAACGGCGTGCTCGACAAGCTGTCGGTACAACTGCGCGCGACGGAAACCCAGGCCGCACGCAGGTCGTAAAACCGGGGGCCGCGGATCGCGCCGCGCAGGCGCCGTCCGCGGCCGTCCGGACTCCATCGCCGTTTCACGGTCCGCACCGGCGGACCTGCCGGCTCCGCCGGCATGAAAGAACTGGAATCACCCGCATGAACACCGTTGCCGAACCGCTCCTGCGGCTTGCCGCGCGCGTCGACGCGATCCAGCCGTTCTACGTCATGGAACTGGCGAAGGAAGCGGCGAAACTCGAACGCGCCGGGCGCGACATCATCCACATGGGCATCGGCGAGCCGGACTTCACAGCGCCGGAGCCCGTCGTCGAGGCCGCCGCCGCCGCGCTGCGCCGCGGCGTCACGCAGTACACGAGCGCGCTCGGCCTGCACGCGCTGCGCGAGGCGATCGCCGCGCACTACCAGCGCGCGTACGGGCTGACGATCGATCCGGCGCGCGTCGTGGTCACGGCGGGCGCTTCGGCGGCGCTGCTGCTCGCGTGCACGGCGCTCGTCGATCGCGACGACGAAGTGCTCATGCCCGACCCATCCTACCCCTGTAACCGCCACTTCGTGGCCGCCGCAGAGGGCAAGCCCGTGCTGGTGCCGAGCGGTCCGCAGGCGCGCTTCCAGCTGACCGCCGACGATGTCGAACGTCTGTGGACGGCGCGCACGCGCGGCGTGCTGCTAGCGTCGCCGTCAAATCCCACGGGCACCTCGATCGAGCCGGACGAACTCAAACGCATCGTGCGGACCGTGCGTGCGCGCGGCGGCTTCACGATCGTCGACGAAATCTACCAGGGTCTGAGCTACGACGCGCAGCCCATCTCGGCGCTTTCATACGGCGACGACGTCGTGACCGTCAACAGCTTCTCGAAGTACTTCAACATGACCGGCTGGCGTCTCGGCTGGCTCGTGGTGCCGCCCTCGCTCGTCGGCGCGTTCGAGAAGCTCGCGCAGAACCTGTTCATATGCGCTTCGACGCTCGCGCAGCACGCAGCGCTCGCGTGCTTCGAGCCGGACACGCTCGCGATCTACGAGTCGCGCCGCCTCGAATTCAAGCGGCGCCGGGACTTCATCGCGCCGGCGCTCGAATCGCTCGGCTTTACCGTGCCGGTGCTGCCCGACGGCGCGTTTTACGTCTACGCCGATTGCACGGGCGTGGCGCACCCTGCCGCAGGCGACAGCGACGCGCTGACCCGCGCCATGCTCCACGACGCGGGCACCGTCATGGTGCCGGGCATGGATTTCGGCTCGGCCGCGCCGCGTCAGTACGTGCGGCTTTCGTATGCGACGGCGTACGAGCGGCTCGAAGAAGCCGTAGACCGGCTGCGCAAGCTGTTCAACCGCTGACCGTCCGGCTTGCGCATAACAAGCACGCGGACAAGAAAAAAGGCACCCGAGGGTGCCTTTTTTGTCAGGTCCAGCGGGCGCGCGGGCTACGCTCCGAGTTCGGACGACGAAGCGTGCTTTTGCGTGTGCGCGCTGGCGTCGTCCTGGTCCGGTGCCGCCTTGACCGGCGTACCGGCAGTCTTCTCTTCGATCGGATGCGCGCCGTCGAGCGTAACATCGACGCGCTTGTTGCCGGCGTTGCCGTTGCTCGCGACCTTCTGCGGCGCCGACGCTGTCTGGACCGGCGCCTGCGGCGTGTTGACCGGCACATTGCGGCCACGTGCCACGTCGCGCAGACGCGTACGCTCGGCCATCACCTTGGTGCCGTAACCGCCGTCGTCCTGCGACGTCGAACCGACGTACAGACGCAGACCGCCCGGAACCGAGCCGCCGCGCGCGATGCAATCCTTCAGCACGAGCGCGCCGACCTTGATGTTCGCGAGCGGATCGAGCGCCGCGCTCTGTCCGCCGAAGTACCGGAACTTGTCGGAATGGACCTTCGACATGACCTGCATCAGGCCCTGCGCCCCGACGCCGCTCTCGGCGTAAGGATTGAAGCCCGACTCGATCGCCATCACGGCGAGCAGCAGCAGCGGATCGAGCCCCACTTGACGACCCGTATCGAATGCGGCCTTCACCAGTTCGCCGACCGGCCCCTGCGCCACGCGATAGCGGCGTGCGAGGTAGCTGGAAACGAGCGACTGCTCGCGCTGGGAAACGAGGATGCTGTCGTCGCGGGCATCCGGCGAGATGCGCTGCGAAGGAATCATGCGGGCAAGCGCGCCCACGCTCGGCAGCGAGCGCGGGTCGAGGCCTTTGAGCGTGACGGCGTCGAGCGTGGCCATGCCGGGAGCGGACTGTGCGTTGCCGGCAGCACTAACCGTATTGCCGGCAATGTTGACGCCGGTGTCGGGTGCGAACGCGACAGGCAGCGACGATCCATCACTGCCGCTGTCTCCCGTTGCCGCACCGGGCGGTGCGAACGAAGGCAGCGGATTGCCCTGGAGCAGACGCGCCGGGCCGGCCTGGACGGCAGCCGACACGAACGGCATCAGACGCGCAGCGAGCGTGCCGCGCCACGCGGGCAGCAGCCAGAGAGCGAGTGCGAGCAGAACGGCACAACCGCCAACGAGGCTGAACAGATGATGGCTCAGGCGGGTGCCGCGGCGCAGCAGCGCACGCAGGCCAAGAGCTACACGCTCGTCGGCGCGCCACCACGATAACCAGGTATTCATCTACAGATCTCCCATGTTGCATGATCCGGCAGACGGGGCGGCGTACAGCCAGCAGCCCATTGCAGGATCACGACACCGCGCGCACCCTGGCTGGTGCGGCAGCGGCGTCGGGAAACGGCGCGTACGCCGTGGATGGAACTCCTCCGGTACTACATAGTGCACGCCTGGGGCGCGCGCGGAAGTTCTCACGCGAACAGCCGGCGCAAAGGCGCGCTGGCGAAGACAACAAATCTGGACCGTGTGGAAGCCGTGCAGGGAATCGGCTCGACGGCGACGCGTTGCGTCTGAAGGACCGGGACGGTGGCTAAAAATTGCAAGCCCTGCGACCAGTGTGGCTGGATTCTAGCAGCGTTTTATAGATCGTCAATACTATAGAACCGTAAACGTATAACTAATTGTAATTATGAACAGCGTTCAGTACGGGGAGAACCGCGTGCCATGCCCGTTTGCAGCCCATCGCGCATAATGCCCGTCAGCGTGTGCCAGACAACACAGGTAAAATCGACAATCGAATCGCCGCGTCGGCCTGCCCTTTCGCTGACAGCGGCCCATCCAGCAGCCGCCTCGCGCGGCACCGGCCATTCAATCGCTCCTGATGAAATACAAAGACCTGCGCGACTTCGTCGATCGCCTCGAGACGCTCGGCGAACTGCGCCGCGTGCCGCAAGCCGTCTCCCCGGTGCTCGAAATGACCGAACTGTGCGACCGCGTCCTGCGCGCGGGCGGCCCGGCACTCCTTTTTGAGAACCGCTCGACGCATGCGTTTCCGGTGCTCGGCAACCTGTTCGGGACGCCGCGCCGCGTCGCGCTCGGCATGGGCATCGACGCGTCCGGAAGCGACGGCGATGGCGACGCGTTCGGCTCGCTGCGCGACGTCGGGCGCCTGCTGTCCACGCTCAAGGAACCTGAGCCGCCGCGCGGGCTGAAGGATGCCGGCAAGCTGTTCACGCTCGCCAAGGCCGTCTGGGACATGGCGCCGAAGACGGTCAGCTCCCCACCCTGCCAGGAAATCGTCTGGGAGGGCCAGGACGTCGATCTCGCGAAGCTCCCGATCCAGACCTGCTGGCCCGGCGATGCCGGTCCGCTCGTCACCTGGGGCCTCACGGTCACGCGCGGGCCGAACAAGACGCGTCAGAATCTCGGCATATACCGCCAGCAGCTGATCGGCCGCAACAAGCTGATCATGCGCTGGCTCGCGCATCGCGGCGGCGCGCTGGACTTCCGCGAGTTCGCGCTGAAGAACCCCGGCAAGCCGTATCCCGTCGCGGTGGTGCTCGGTGCCGATCCGGCGACGATCCTCGGCGCGGTGACGCCCGTGCCCGACACGCTCTCTGAATATCAGTTTGCGGGCCTCCTGCGCGGCGGCCGCACCGAACTCGCGAAGTGCCTGACGCCGGGCGTCGATACGCTCCAGGTGCCCGCGCGCGCGGAAATCGTGCTGGAAGGTTTCATCTATCCGCAGACGGGCGAGCCCACGCCGGCGCCCGCCAGCGCACCGCCGCGCCCGTCGAAGAGTGCGAGCGCAAGTTACGAGCACGCGCTCGAAGGCCCCTACGGCGACCACACCGGCTATTACAACGAACAGGAGTGGTTCCCCGTTTTCACGGTCGAGCGCATCACGATGCGCCGCGACGCCATCTACCATTCGACCTACACCGGCAAGCCGCCCGACGAGCCCGCCGTGCTCGGCGTCGCGCTCAACGAAGTGTTCGTGCCGCTATTGCAGAAGCAGTTCCCCGAGATCACCGACTTCTATCTGCCGCCCGAGGGCTGCAGCTATCGCATGGCGATCGTGCAGATGAAGAAGAGCTATCCCGGGCACGCAAAACGCGTGATGTTCGGGGTGTGGAGCTTCCTGCGGCAATTCATGTATACAAAGTTCATCGTTGTGGTCGACGATGATGTGAATATCCGCGACTGGAAGGAAGTGATCTGGGCGATCACGACGCGCATCGACCCCGCGCGCGACACCGTGCTCGTCGAGAACACGCCGATCGATTACCTCGATTTCGCGTCGCCGGTGGCGGGACTCGGCTCGAAAATGGGGCTCGACGCGACCAACAAGTGGCCCGGCGAAACGACGCGCGAATGGGGCCGGGCGATCGAAATGGAAGCCGGCGTGAAAGCGCGCGTCGACCGGCTGTACGAGGAACTCGGGCTCTGAGGCGCGACGCGCACCGCAGTGCGTCTCTGAGCCGCGTCGATCGCGCCGCGCACTGTGCGCGGCCTGATCGACGGGCGACGCGGTAACCGCCGCACCGCCCACGCACTCAGGAGGCACGAAGATGATTCTGTCCGCAACGGAGCGTCTCACGCAGCTGAAGGACCCGGCCCTCTTCAAGACGCGCGCGTACATCGACGGCGAATGGAGCGGCAGCACGACGGACTTCGCCGTGCTCGACCCGGCCGACAATGCCGAGATCGCGCGCGTGCCGAACTTCGGCGCGGACGAGGCGCGACGCGCGATCGCCGCCGCGAACGCGGCGCTGCCCGCGTGGCGCGCGCAAACCGGCAAGGCGCGCGCGGCCATCCTGCGCCGCTGGTTCGAACTCGTGACCGAGCACGCCGCCGACCTCGCAGCGATCATGACCGCCGAGCAAGGCAAGCCGCTCGCCGAAGCGCGCGGCGAAGTCGCCTACGGGGCGTCGTTCCTCGAATGGTTCGCAGAAGAAGCGAAGCGAGTGAACGGCGACGTCCTCGCAAGCCCCTCCACCGACAAAAAGTTAGTCGTCCTCAAGCAGCCGATCGGTGTCTGCGCGTCGATCACGCCGTGGAATTTCCCGATCGCGATGATTACGCGCAAGGTCGCGCCCGCCATCGCGGCGGGCTGCACGATCGTCGTGAAGCCCGCCGAGCAGACGCCGCTCTGCGCGCTCGCACTCGCCGAACTCGCGCAGCGCGCGGGCGTGCCGCGCGGCGTGTTCAACGTCGTGACCGCCGACGCGACGAATTCCATCGCAGTCGGCAAGGCGCTCTGCGAGAGCGACATCGTGCGGCATCTGTCGTTCACCGGATCGACGCCGGTCGGCCGCATCCTGATGCAGCAATGCGCGCCGACGGTCAAGAAGATCGCTCTCGAACTCGGCGGCCACGCGCCGTTCATCGTGTTCGACGACGCCGACCTCGATGCCGCCATCGAAGGCGCGGTGATTTCGAAGTACCGCAACGCGGGCCAGACCTGCGTCTGCACGAACCGCTTCTATGTGCACGACTCGATCTACGACGCGTTCGTCGAAAAACTCGCGGCGGCCTCGCGCAAGATCCGCGTCGGCAACGGCTTCGAGGCGGGCGTGACGCAGGGCCCGCTGATCGACGACGCGGCGGTCGAAAAGGTCACGCAGCACATCGGCGACGCGACCGCGAAAGGCGCGACGCTCGTCACCGGCGGCAACGTGCGCGAGGGCCGCTTCGTCGAGCCGACCGTGCTCTCGAACGTGACCCGCGAGATGCTGATCGCGCGCGAAGAAACGTTCGGCCCCGTCGCGGCGGTATTCCGCTTCAGCGACGAAGCCGAGGCCATTCAACTCGCCAACGACACCGAATCCGGTCTCGCGTCGTACTTCTACAGCCGCGACATCGGGCGCGTATGGCGCGTGGCCGAGGCGCTCGAGTACGGCATGGTCGGCATCAACACCGGGCTCATCTCAAACGAGGTCGCGCCGTTCGGCGGCGTCAAGCAATCGGGGTTCGGGCGCGAGGGCTCGAAATACGGCATCGACGAATACGTCGAACTGAAGTACCTGTGCATGGGCGTTTAGGCGATATTGAATATCGGCGGCTTGCGACGCGCGCCCCTGACAGGGCCGCGGCGCCCGCGTCTGGTATTGTGGCGGACGCAACGAAATCCGCGTGCGCCGCGCGGATCCGAATGAACAAGAACCCGCCTCGATGCCTCACGTTTCCCTGCTCTCCGACGGCTTTTTCCTCTCGCTTTCGCTCTGCCTCGACATCGGCCTGGTCAACGTCGCGATCATCTCGCTCACGCTCTCGCACGGCTTCAAGCCGGGCTTCTGGCTCGGCCTCGGCTCGTGTTTCGGCGATCTCATCTATGCCGCACTCGCGCTCGCGGGCATGGCGGCGCTGCTGCGGTTCGACGCGGTGCGCTGGGTCGTGTGGATCGGCGGATCGGCCATTCTGCTGATGCTCACCTGGAAGATGGCGCGCGAAGCGCTCAATCCGGCGGCCGCGCCGCCGGTCGAAGGCGTGGCGGATCCGGTCTCGCCCAAGCCGGACCCGTGGCGCAGCTTCGCGCGCGGCGTGCTGCTTGCGCTCTCGTCACCGAGCGCGATTCTCTGGTTCGCGGCCGTCGGCGGCGCGCTGATCGCGAAAACGGGAGCGACCGGCGCAGGCGCCGCCGCGCTGTTCCTCTCGGGGTTCTTTCTCGGCGGATTGGGCTGGACGCTCTTTCTCTGCGGCCTCGCAAGCCACGGACGCAAACGCGCCGGCGCCGGCTTGCTGCGTACGTGCCATGTGCTGTCAGCGCTCCTGTTCGCGTACTTCTCGTATAGCGTGATCGTCCACGGGTATCGCGATCTGATCCTCCACGGCGCGGGCGCCGCCTGATCGCGCAGTCCCCGCTCGCGGACACCCGTCAGTCGCTGCACAAAAACAAACGGCGCAACGCGGCGGGAGCCTGCGTTGCGCCGTAGCGCTTGAAACCTCCGGCGGCAGTCGCCGCCCGTCCGGTCAGTGACGGTAGTAGTGGCCGCGATAGTAGCCGCGGTAGTACGGATGATGCCAGTACGGGCGCCCGCCCCAATACCCGCCGACCACGACAGCGGGCGGCGCATAAACGACCGGCGGCGGGGCATAGATGACAGGAGGCGGCGCATAGACCGGCGCGGCATACACCGGATACGCGGGCGCCACCGGAATGCCGATACCGATGCCCACCGAAACGTGCGCCTCGGCTGCGCTGACGAGCCCCACACCCAACGCAGCGGCAACGATAAACGAAACGGTCTTCTTCACTTCTCTTCTCCTGACAGCCGACAACGGCGCCAATCCACACGACGGGCAAAGCCCACGATTCAAATGTATCGAAAACGCTGTGAGCCAGCGATGCTCATTTGTTGCAAATTGCAATTCCACTTCGGCGCATCGCGGCGCGTCGGGGCGGTCCGGCACAGTCGCGCGATACGGCACGATCAGTAAAAGCCCGTAGACGGGCCGATTCGAGGTTTGAATCGGCGTTCGCGGCGGCGGCACGTCGCGCTCACCGCCGACGCCGCGCGGTGCCGCGATTCGCCCGGTAAAGTTTGATTACAAATTGGTTGGGGGCCGTGGACGAGGCAGCGCGTAAACGACGATGCCCGGTCAGGGACCGGGCATCGGGACTTGCCGTTTCAAGCGGCCACAGGCCGCTTGCCGGCGTCATCCGACTTTCACGTAGGCAAACTCGCGCGTGACGCTCGGCGGCACGTAGGCACCGCTGATCTGTACCCTCGGCTTCAGGCGCTTTTTCTGATCCCACCAGCGGCGCCGCTGGACAGGCGTGAGAAACCGCAGATGCTTTCGGTAAGCGAAGATGCTCATGGTGGACTCCCGGATCGGACTACCGACAGGAAACAGCACACGACTGCAACAGCAAAACCGAAACCATGGAGAGTATTGTGCGCAAAATCTGGAACGCTGACCGCGGTGTTGCGAGATAGCCGCAAATACGTCCCTTACCGCCGATGAACTGTCGATTTCGACGCTCGAAACCATCGCACCGCATTCATGACGCCCTGCGCCCAATTTGTGACGTTCGCGCGATGCCCCCGCCACGCGGTCACTCATCCAGCGACGCCCCGCGTCGCGCCTGTATCCGTTCACACGGGCGGCGCGTGGTGCCCACGCGCTGTGCCGGTCGGCATCGGCCATCCCATCATGCCGTTCTCTGCCGTGCCCTCGCCTGTGCCAGCGCCAGTGCCGCCCGGCTGCCGCACCGCTGCCGGTTGTACCGCAGCCCGCGCCGTTCGTCCCCATCCGTTTTAGCGTTTTAGCCGCACCAGACCCCGCGCATCGGTACGGCAGCGAACGCACCGCGTCGCCGCGCTCGGGGCTCACCCCGCATGCATGTGGCCGTGCCAACCATGGCCGCCCGGCAGCACGGCGACGCGAGTCGGCCAAACCACTCTACCCGTTTGTCGAAAAAGGCGCCGCACCGGCGCCTTCACGGTGGGGCCGACGCGACGCCAGGCACTGGGAACCGCACAGCGCGGAGGAAAGCCGTGGTAATGTGGCAACGGCGGGGCGCGCCGCCGGGACTATGCGACGCGCGCTACGGGATTCGGCGCCGAGAACGCACAATGATCAAGGTCAGCATCCTCTATCCGACCGGGGAAACGGACGTTTCGGCCGCAAGTCCTGCACAAGCGGCACGAGCAGCACGCTCCGGGGATGGCCTGACCGACGTCGGCATCAACGCAGAGCCATCGGGCACGCCGCCGCGCGACATTTCGCGCTCGACGCGACGGGTGCGCTCCGGCCGCATGCGCAAACGCTACTCGACGACATTCCGAACTACATGGTCAGCGGCAGCGCCACGGTCCTGATCGGGAAATCAAGCTACCGGTCTGATTCCGGTTTCGCTGCTGCGGCCCCAACCACACGAAGGAAAAGACACCGATGTTCGGCGATATCGCCCGTTTTCTGCTCAGCACGATCTTCACACTGTTCGGCGCCGCCCTCCTCCTGCGCGCATGGCTGCAATTCGTCCGGGTGCCGGCGTACAGCGCCGTGACCCACGCCGTGCAGCAGGTTACCAACTGGCTCGTGCTGCCGTTGCGACGCATCATCCCGGGTTTGCGCGGCATCGACTGGGCGAGCATCGTGGCGGCGCTGATCGCAGCCGTCGTCTACGTGTTGCTGATGGTCTGGCTCGCGGGCGTCGATCCGTTCGGCGCGCTGCCGACGCTCGTCATCGTCGCTGTGCTGACTCTCGTGAAGTGGGCGCTCAACCTGGTGATCTGGCTGACGATCCTGATGGCGCTGCTGTCATGGCTCAATCCGCACTCGCCAGCCATGCCGGTGCTGTTTCAACTAACGGCGCCGTTTCTGAACCCGCTGCGGCGCATCCTGCCCCAACTCGGCGGACTCGACCTCTCGCCCATCCTGCTATTCGTCATCGTGCAGGTGCTGCTGATGGTGGTCACCCGCGCGGCCGTATCGCTTACGCTGTTCGGAATCTGAGCGCGGCGGGCGGCGACGGTCTGCTCACCGCATGATCGCCGCCGCGCAAGCCGGTCCGCCCCGCGGCGGCCAACGATTGCGCAACCGGACGAAAACCGCGTAAAATGGCGCGCTTCGCGGGCGTCGTATAATGGTTATTACCCCAGCTTCCCAAGCTGGAGACGTGGGTTCGATTCCCATCGCCCGCTCCACACCGGTTTTCCAGCCTCACATCGGGGCGTCGTTAGGTCCCTCCAGGTTGTCCTGAATTCCTCCCGTCGCACGCTCCCGTTCCGGCCTCTGCCGCACCTGGTCTGCCATACTCATCTCTTGAACGACTCGCCTTGTGCACGCCGCGGGGCCGTCAGCGATGGAACGATTTTTCATGCCCCGCAAGCGCGCACTCGCGCTTATCGTGGGCGTCCGCGGAGAACTGCTCGCGAAAGCCGCCGAGCGATTTCCCGGCGACGCCCAGCCGCTTCACGATGAAGCCGCACAGCTTGAGCGCCTGCTGCTCGATGTCCGCGCCGGCCGGATCGACGAGTTCGAACTGCACAAACCGACGCCCATCCACGTCGTTATCTCGGCTGACTGAACGCTCGCAGCCCGCGCGGAAGCACCGCCGGATGCCCGGACCCGCGCTGCTATAATGCGCGTCGGCTTCGGGGTTCAACCGCGCTCGCAGCGCACTACGCATGCGAGATCCGCACGGCCCGGTCTGCCTCAGTGGAGAACGCCGGCCAAAATCGCCAATGGAGCCCGACCCCGTTTCTGGCAGACGCGAACGCCACGCCCGCCGAACCCGCAGCCCCGAGCCGTCCGACGCAACGCGCGCTGCCCTCATCCTGCCATCCTCGAAGATGATTCACGATCCGAACGACGCAGTCCCGTCCGACTGCCTGCCGCCCGACGCATCGGGCGACCCGCACGACACGGCCCACGACGCATCCGACGCAACCGGCGACGTCCCGCATCCCCGCCGCATCCGCAGCTTCGTGACGCGCGCTGGCCGCGTATCGACGGGCCAGCGCCGCGCGCTCGACGACCTCGGTCCGCGTTTCGTCGTGCCGTACACGCCCGGGCAGGCCGACTGGGACACCGTGTTCGGCCGCCATGCGCCGCGCGTGCTGGAGATCGGCTTCGGGATGGGCGCGAGCACGGCGGAAATCGCCACGGTGCGCCCGAACGACGATTTTCTCGGCGTCGAGGTCCATGAACCAGGCGTCGGCGCGCTGCTCAAGCTGATCGGCGAGCAGGAACTCACCAACATCCGGATCATCCAGCACGATGCGGTCGAGGTGCTCGAACGGATGATCGCGCCCGCGAGCCTCGATGGCGTCCACATCTTCTTCCCGGACCCGTGGCACAAGGCGCGCCATCACAAGCGCCGCCTGATTCAGCCGAAATTCGTCCAACTGCTCGTATCGCGGATGAAGCCGGGCGCCTACCTGCACTGCGCGACGGACTGGCAGAACTACGCCGAGCAGATGCTCGAAGTGCTGGGCGCCGAGCCCGCGCTCGCCAACACGGCCGCCGATTACGCGCCGCGCCCGGACTACCGTCCGGTGACGAAGTTCGAGCGCCGCGGCCTGCGTCTCGGCCACGGCGTGTGGGACCTCGTGTTCCGCCGCCGCGAAGAGGGCTGATCGCTCTTCGCCGGATGAAAAAACGGGGCGCACGAAGTGAACTGCGCCCCGTTTTGGTTCATTCGTCCCAGCCAAGCCCGGCGCCGTAGCCGAGCAGCAGGATCACGAGCCCGAACGCGATCCGGTACCAGGCGAACGCGGTGAAATCGTGCGAGGCGACGAAGCGCAACAGCCAGCGCACGCACACGAACGCGCTCGCGAACGCGGCAACGAAGCCGACGCCGAACAGGTCGATCCATTCGACCGACAGCCCTTGCCAGCTCTTGTGCAGTTCGTAGACGGTGGCGCCGAAAATCACCGGAATCGCGAGAAAGAACGAAAACTCGGTCGCGACGCGCCGCTCGAAGCCGAACAGCATCGCGCCGATAATCGTCGAGCCCGAGCGCGACATGCCCGGAATCAGCGCGAAGCACTGCGCGCAGCCGACTTTCAAGGCGTCGATGGTCGAGATTTCGTCGATCGAGCGCACGCGCGCGGGCGCCTGCGCAGCAGAAGCGCCATTGCGCCGCCAGCGCCCTTCCACCCAAAGAATGACTAGGCCGCCCGCGACGAGGGCGAACGCCACGGGCACGGGGGCGAACAGCACCGACTTGATCGCCCGCTCGAACAGCAGCCCGAGCACGACGGCCGGCACGGTCGCGACGATCACGTTCGACGCGAAACGGCGCGCGTCGGGCCGCGTGGGCAGACCTGCGATCACGCTACCGATCTTGCGGCGAAATTCCCAGCAAACCGCGACAATCGCGCCGAGCTGGATCACGACGTAGAAAGTCTTGGCGAAGTCGCCCTCGAAGTCGAGCAGGCTGCCCACCACGATCAGATGCCCTGTGCTGGAGACCGGCAGGAACTCGGTCAGCCCTTCCACGACGCCCAGAATCAAAGCCTTGCAGATCAGCCACCAGTCCATCCGTTCTCCTCTCCAGGGTTCGCGTCGGACCGGGCACCCGCCATGCCGCGCGCGCCCGCCGACGGCGGGTGCGCCGCACAGCTTCGTCAGGTCATTTCTCGACGATCTGCACGCGTATGCCGTTTGTAAGAATTGTGATTGTACCGGGTTCGTAGTTGACGCCGGCAAACTGGAGCTGCTCGGACTTGAACGTGTAGACGGGATAGCGGTCGAGGAGCTGCGTCGCGGCGAGCGCCGCCACGGCGCCGACCTGCTGCCCGTAGGCCGAGGCGGCGCCCTGCATGTCGACGCTGTCGACCGATGGCGACTTCAGCACGACGGAGCGGCTCGAGCTGTCCCAGGCCAGCTCGCTCGACAACATGAACACGCCGCTCACCGGCTGCTGGATCAGCGGACTCCCAAGCTGCACGTCGAGCCGCACCGCGACGCGATTACGATCGGGCAGCAGCGTGACGACCGGATTCGTGAGCGAAACGTCGAAGAGCTGCTGCACCTGCCGGCGGTACGGGAACTTGCGCTGGACGGCTTCCTGAACCTGCCGCTGCGAGAACGTGTAGTGATCGGGGATGAACGGAAAAGTCCCCGTCGCGCACGCGCCCAGCGACATCGCCGAACCCGCCGCAGCACAGGCTGCGAGCAGGAAGGCGCGCCGCGAAACGCGCGTTGCGGTGTGAATCATGCGAAATCTCCCTGATGGACGGCGCAACGCCGCCGGATCGGAACGTATTGGAACGTGGATTGGAGTCATGCGCGGCGCGGCGGTTGCGTCTCGGTTTCGAGCCGCGTGAGCCAGATCATCGCCTCCTCGCGCGACGCGCCGCACATTTCCGCCTGCGGCTGCAGACCCGAACAACACGCGGGTCGCAACGGCGAGCCGAAGATCGCGCATTGCAGGTCGTCGCCGAGCTGCGCGCAGCGCACGCCCGCGGGCTTGCCGTGCGGCATGCCGGGTATCGGACTCGTAATGGACGGCGCGATGCAGCACGCGCCGCAACCGGGTCGGCACGCGTGCCCGGGCACGTCGAAGGAGGAACCTGCGCTCGCCATCTGCTTCCTGAAACTGTCGATGCGATCCGCCGCCGGGCGGCCCAGAGGCATTGTGCCATCCCGCGCTGCGACCTTTTTACACAAACTCTCGAGGGTGCGCGCTCTTACACTAGATCAACCCGACGCCAGAAAATTCGTCGCCCGACGCGCCGCCCGGTCCGGCGCCGGGAACAATCTCACGGCGCGCCAACCCACGAGAGCCCCGCATGAGCGACGCCGACCTTCTTTTCCGCCCCGACCTGCTCGCCAAATACGGCACGAACGGTCCACGCTATACGTCCTACCCCACCGCCGTTCAGTTCCGCGACGATTTCGACCAGGGCGACTACCTCCGCGCCGCCGGCGACCCTGGCGCCAGCGAGACCGACCTCTCGCTCTACTTTCACATCCCGTTCTGTGACACGGTCTGCTTTTATTGCGGCTGCAACAAGGTCATCACAAAGAATCGTGGCCGTGCGAAACCGTATCTGAAGCAACTTATCCGCGAGATCGAACTGCAAGCCGCGCTCTTCGATATGAAGCGCCCCGTTTCGCAACTGCACTGGGGCGGCGGCACGCCCACGTTCCTCTCGGTCGAGGAGATGAGCACGCTCATGGCGGCCACGCGCGAGCACTTCACGCTGCGCCCGGACAGCGAAGGCGAATATTCGATCGAGATCGATCCGCGCGAGGCGACTGCGTCGACCATCGCGCATCTGCGCGGGCTCGGCTTCAACCGCATGAGCCTCGGCGTACAGGACTTCGATCCCGTCGTGCAGAAAGCGGTCAACCGCATCCAGCCGCTCGAAATGACCGTCGACTGCCTGAACGCGGCGCGTGCGAACGGTTTCGAGTCGGTCAGCGTCGATCTGATCTACGGCCTGCCGCATCAAACCGTGCAATCCTTCCGGCGCACGCTCGACACGATCCTGCTGCTCGCGCCGGACCGGCTCTCCGTGTTCGGCTATGCGCACATGCCGCATCTCTTCAAGATGCAGCGGCAGATGGACGAAAGCACGCTGCCGTCACCGGCCACGCGGCTCGCGCTGCTGCAGCTCGTGATCGAGCAGCTCACCGATGCGGGTTACGTCTACATCGGCATGGACCACTTCGCGCTGCCCACCGACGAACTGGCGATCGCACAAAAGCAACGCACGCTGCATCGCAATTTCCAGGGCTACAGCACGGGCGCGAATTGCGACCTGATCGGCTTCGGGGCCTCGGCCATCGGCAAGGTCGGCGACGTCTACGCGCAGAACGCGAAGGACCTCGTGCCTTACGGCACCGCGATGGAGGATGGGCACCTCGCGATCGCGCGCGGCGTGCGCCTGAGCGCCGACGACCGTCTGCGCCGCGACATCATCACCGAGCTTATGTGCAACCTCGAACTGCGCTTCGACGAATTCGAAGCGGCCTACGGCGTGCAGTTCCTGAGCACGTTCGCCCCTGAAATGGAGCGCCTGCGCGAGCTCGAGCAGGATGGCCTCGTGGCGCGCAGCACGAACCGGCTCGAAGTGCTGCCGGCCGGGCGCATGTTCGTGCGCAATATCGCGATGATTTTCGACCGGTACCTCGGCACGCAACGCATGGAGCGCTTCTCCCGCACGGTTTGAGCAGGCCGGCGGTTCCGGTTGCCGGGCGGCCCGAATTGCGTCATAATTTACGGCTACTTCGCGCGGTCGTCGTAAATGGCGACCGATGCGGGAAAACGCCTCGGTGGTGAAATTGGTAGACGCGCCGGACTCAAAATCCGGTTCCGAAAGGAGTGCCGGTTCGATTCCGGCCCGAGGCACCAGCAAGTATTCCAGCAAGGTCCGGCGAAGTGCAGAAACCCGCGACAGCACAAGGCTTCGCGGGTTTTTTCTTTCCCGAGCGTTCCAGTCCGATCCGTGGGCAGCCGGGAATACACGGGGAATCTTTCGGGGTATGCGTCCGGGTTTGTGCATTTTTCAAGCCCCAATATCCCCAACGTACTCCATGCCGCTCACTGACACGGCCGTCAGGAACACGAAGCCGACCGACAAGGCGCAAGAGCTTTTCGACGTCGACGGCCTTTTCCTTTTCATCACTCCGGTTCGGCAGTGATATTGGCGGCTGAAATATCGATTTGGCGGCAAGGAGAAGTTGCTGGCACCCGCCGCCTATCCCGACGTGTCACTGGCGGCAGCGCGCAAGAAGCGCAACGCCCCGATTTAAAAATGTTCGAGGCCGAGCGAAACACCCGCTGACGCCAACAGAGACTGGCGAGCGAGTCGAATCTCCATCGAGGGCGCCGGATGCCGCTTGTAGAGCGAAAGCATCGTCGAGACAATCAGGTCGTTCCGCGAATTACCACGGCGCATGTTCTCGGCTGCGCCTGCAGGACTCTTGTGGATCGTCACCGAATTGACTGGAACATGCGTGAGCGTTCGGTCGCGCACGCAACCAAGCAGGAAGTCCCAGTCCTCGTAAATAATCAGATCGGTCGCATAGCGTGTGCGGGCTACAACGTCACTCCTGTAAATCAGGCAGCTGTTCGGTATGCGGTTAAGCACGAACAGACTTGCCGCCGTGACGTCTGCTATCGACACCGACTGAATCGATTCGAGCTTCGGCGGATTTGCCGTGCGATCTTCGTTGCAGACCTTGAAATCGCAGAACAGCAATTCTGGCGAAGCATCGCCGATGCGCTCAGCAATCGCACCGAGGTGGCCGGGCTCAAGCGTGTCGTCGTCGTCGAGGAACATTACATAGCGCGATTGCGTGAGCGCCAACCCCATATTTCGGCTCTCTGCGGGGCCCGGTGTCCCGCTGCGGTCGACATACGTGTAGCGACCGGCAAGCGCACTCAGCTCCTGATAGGGCGGCACGTACGTCGAGGAGTCTGATACGACAATGACGGCGAAGTTCTGCCACGTCTGGGCGATGAGCGACTGCAGCGTCCGGCGCAGCAGCGGCGGGCGATCATGAGTTGGGATGACAATGGTGATCACGACGGGTCCGTAAATTCTGGCGCAACCAGGGGCGAGTGGCGGTCGCCTGCAACCAGCCGAGCCCTCTCCGGCGGATACCGCCGCAGGAGAGCGGAGCGGATCTGAAGCGGTCAGTCTATAGCGATGCCACGCTCCGCGAAGCGGTGAACTAGACCATGATTTGCACCTATTTTGCGCTTGCCACGCGCGCCCCCAAAAGCCGCCCTTCGTGTCCCGCCCGGCGAGTAACCGATCATTGTTCTGAAGATCGCCCCCGCCCCCGGATGCGACCTCTATGCGTTTTCCCCGGCGCGAGGCACCAGATCCAGAAACAAAGCCCCGCATCTGCAGGGCTTTGTTTTTCCAGCCGCGCCGGCCTACTGCCCGATGCGCGAACGGCGTGCGCAGCGCGTCGTCGAACACCTCCCACGATTAGGACAACGATCGTGATCGGCACATCGGGCTGATGCACGTTCAACAGCCCGCCGCCTCTCGACAACGACACCGCAGCGCACTTGCGCCCGAAAGCGCAACGCCCGCGCCGGTTAGAATGCAGCGGTTTGCGCCGTCAGCCGCTCTTCATGAATCTCGAAAGCATCCTCTTTTCCCAGGGCTTCGGCTCGCGCCGCCAGTGCCGCACGCTCATCGCCGATGCGCGCGTGGCCGTCGCGGGCATGCCCTGCACCGATCCGCTCGCGTCGTTCGACACGCCGGGGCTCACCTTCAGCGTCGACGGCGAGGTCTGGCCATTCCACGAACACACGTATCTCGCGCTGAACAAGCCGGCCGGCTACGAATGCTCACGCGATCCGCAGCATCACTTGAGCGTGTTTCACCTGCTGCCGGCGCAGTTCGCGACGCGTGGCGTGCAATGCGTCGGCCGGCTCGATCAGGACACGACCGGCCTGCTGCTGCTCTCCGACGATGGACAGTTCGTCCACGCGTTCACGTCGCCCAGGCGCAAGGTGCCGAAGGTGTACATCGCCGCGACCCGCCACGCGATCGACGACGCCCAGCTCGACGCGCTGCGCGCGGGCGTCCTGCTGCACGGCGAACGCGAGCCCATCGCTGCGGTCGCAGCCCGCGCGCGCGGCGAGCGCGAGCTGGAACTCACGGTGCTCGAAGGCAAGTATCACCAGGTCAAGCGCATGGTCGCGGCGGCGGGCAATCGCGTGGAAGCGCTCCATCGCGAGCGGATCGGCGGCTTCACGCTGCCCGCGGAGCTGCCGCCGGGCGCCTGGCAATGGCTCGACGCGACGCAGATCGACGCGCTGCGCAATGGCTGACCGACCCCGCACCACACCGCATCGCGCCCCACCGCGCCGCGCCTGTGTGCGGTGCCGCGCTGACGCGCGTATAACCCGCCGTGTTACGCCGCGCCGCAGCATGCCCTTCCTGACATTGCGCTCTATACTCGATTTAAGAATGATTACAAGCAATGCAAGGAGGGGCGGCATGATCATCGGCAGATTCGAAATTCCGGCCGTGTTGATGGCGTTCGCAGGTTTGGGGATCGTTCTGATCGGCGGGTTGCTCGCTTCAATGCGCGTGCGGCATCACTACGACCCGAGCCTGATCGGTGCCCTCATCGGCGCCCTGCTCTGCTTCCTCCTGCTCGAGGCGCTGCCGGCCATCACGTGAACGGCACGCTTGCGCCATGCCGCCGCGCCCGGTCTCACGGGTGTGGCGGCAGCGTGCGCAGAAAGTCGTCGACGTCCGGATAACGCAGCCGTAGCCGCAATTCGCGCTTGAGCCGATCATTCGCAAGCCGGCGTGACTCCCGCATGAACGACAGTAGCATCGGATCGAGCTGACGCTCCGCTTCGGCGCGGCTCACGCGCGGCACGCGCGCGACGCCGAACGCATCCGCCACGCGATCGAACCAGGCTCCCATCTTCAATTCACTATCGTCGGATGCGTGAATCACGCGCCCCGGGCGTCCGTGCGTCGCGAGACGCACCATGATCGCGGCGAGATCGTCGGCGTGGATGTGGTTCGTGTAGACGTCGTCGCGCTCGATCAGCGCGGGCGTGCCCTTCGCGAGCCGCGCGAGCGGCAGGCGATCGGCTGCGTAGATGCCAGGAATGCGCGCGATGGAGGCCACGAGCGTGCCGCGCGCTGTCGCCCGCCGCAGGAGCCGCTCCGCGGCCACACGGCGTTTCGCCCGCGCGTTGGCGGGCCGCACGGGGCGCGTTTCGTCGATCCGGGCGCCTTCGCAATCACCGTAGACGCCGGTCGTGCTCGCATAGACGAGCCTCAACCGGCGAGGGGGGCGGCGCCCGGGCCCGGCAATGTGCTCGGGTACAATGGAGGGCGTTTTGCGGCGCACCGGCAGGCACGTCGCGCGTGGGCTGGAGTTCTGTCGCAGAAGGGCTGAAGGGACTTTCGGACCTACGTGGCGAGGCTGCGGCAACGCATGCAGGCGCGACACGTGCCGCCGCCCGCTGACCGGGCGAGCGACCGCGCGGCGGCGCGCGCTCAAAGCGGCGATCAACCGGCGAGTCCGGGTATCTTCGTCGGCGGATTTTTCGGGCGGCGCGAGATGCAGCACCACGGACGCAAGCCCCGCGAGACGCGCGAGAGACCGGCGAACGTCGAGGTCGCCGACCACCGGTATCGTGCCCTCGTCGCGCAGCATGGCGACGCGCGCCGGCTGGCTCGTGAGCGCGAACACGCGCGCGCGGGAGCGCATCTGCGCGGCACAGCGCAAGCCGACATCGCCGCAACCGACGATCAGGATGCGCGCACGGCGCAAGGTTCGCGTTGCAATCATGGTGGACCCATTTTAAGCCGCCGGCGCGATCCGCACGCGGCCCTATGAATTACCGATCACAGACTCAAACTTCACTCGAATATGGCTTTTAACGTAACGCTCAAGCAAAGCGGCCGGCAATTCCAGGTCGAGCCGGACGAACCCATCCTCAACGCGGCCCTGCGCCAGGGCATCGGCCTGCCGTACGGCTGCAAGAACGGCGCGTGCGGATCGTGCAAGGGCTCCGTCGAAAGCGGCGAAGTCGAACAGGGCGCGCACGCGGCGTCGGCGCTCTCGAACGACGAGAAGACGCGCGGCATGGCCCTCTTCTGCTGCGCGACGGCGCAATCGGACCTCGAAATCGACATCCGCGAAATCGCGGGCGTGAGCGACGTGCAGGTGCGCAAGCTGCCCACACGGGTCGCCGCGATCGAACGCAAAGCCGACGACGTCATCGTCCTCAAGTTGCAGTTGCCTGCCAACGAGCGCCTGCAGTACCTCGCAGGCCAGTACCTCGAATTCATCCTCAAGGACGGCACGCGCCGCAGCTACTCGATGGCGACCGCGCCGCACGAGGAAGGCCCGCTCGAACTGCACATCCGCCACATGCCTGGCGGCAAGTTCACCGACCACGTCTTCACGCAGATGAAGGAGCGCGACATCCTGCGCTTCGAGGCGCCGCTCGGCACCTTCTTCCTGCGCGAGGACCCGGACAAGCCGATCGTGCTGCTCGCGTCGGGCACCGGCTTCGCGCCGATCAAGGCAATCGTCGAGCACGCGGTCCACAAGAAGCTGAACCGCCCGATGACGCTCTACTGGGGCGCGCGCCAGAAGAAGGATCTGTACCTGATGGATCTCGCCGAACAATGGGCGAAGGACATCCCGAACTTCCGCTTCGTGCCGGTGCTCTCCGAGCCCGCGGCCAGCGACGGCTGGACCGGCCGCACGGGCTTCGTGCACCGCGCGGTGATCGAGGATCTGCCGGATCTCTCAGGCTACCAGGTCTACGCATGCGGCGCGCCGGTGATGGTGGAATCGGCGCAGCGCGATTTTTCGCAGCATCACGGCCTGCCGGAAGGCGACTTCTACGCGGACTCGTTCACGAGCGCCGCGGATCTCGCGAATCCGGTCTGAACCGCGCCCTCGGGCGCACAGGTCAGGCGGCCGTCACGAAAAATTCTTCGGCCGCCTGCAAATTGACGGTTTACATGGCCGTTCGGCTTATCGTATTCTTGCGCCCATGAACTGCATCCCGTCCGCTCTCCGACGTCGCCGCGCGCCCCCTTTTCAGGGCCTGGCTTGATCGCGGACACGCGTCTCACACCCACGCGCACGTAGTTCGAATCACGAAAGCCACGCCCAGCCGTGGCTTTTTGTTTTTCCGGCCGCCTCGCGCGGCGCTTTTCCCAACCCGTTTTCCAGTCCTGAGCGCGGAGCCCGTTGCCATGAATTTTTCCGAGTACCCGATCGAGTCGCTGATGTACATCACCAACCGGCCCGAGATCGTCTTCACGCATGGCAAGGGGTCGTGGCTCTACGACAACGAAGGCAAGCGCTATCTCGACTTCATCCAGGGCTGGGCCGTCAACAGCCTCGGGCACTGCAACGAAGGCATGATCGAGGCGCTCGACAAGCAGGCGCGCCTGCTCATCAACCCGTCGCCGGCTTTCTATAACGAGCCGATGGCGAAGCTCGCCGACCTGCTCACCGCGCACAGCTGCTTCGACAAGGTGTTCTTCACCAACAGCGGCGCGGAAGCCAACGAAGGCGCGATCAAGCTCGCGCGCAAATGGGGCAGGAAGCATCGCGACGGCGCGTACGAGATCATCACATTCGATCACAGCTTCCACGGCCGCACGCTCGCGACGATGTCGGCCAGCGGCAAGGTCGGCTGGGACACGATCTACGCACCGCAAGTGCCGGGCTTCCCGAAGGCGGACCTGAACGACATCGCATCGGTCGAAAAACTCATCTCGGGCAAGACCGTCGCCGTGATGCTCGAACCGATCCAGGGCGAAGGCGGCGTGATCCCCGCGACGCGCGAATTCATGCAGCAGCTCCGCGCGCTCACGAAGAAGCACGGCATCCTGCTGATCGCCGACGAAGTGCAGAGCGGCTGCGGCCGCGCGGGCACGCTGTTCGCCTATGAACTTTCGGGCGTCGAGCCGGACATCATGACGCTCGGCAAGGGCATCGGCGGCGGCGTGCCGCTCGCGGCGCTGCTCGCGACGAACGACGTCTGCGTATTTGAAGCGGGCGATCAGGGCGGCACGTACAACGGCAATCCGCTGATGACGGCCGTGGGCTATTCGGTGATCTCGCAACTGGTCGCACCCGGCTTCCTCCAGGGTGTGCGCGCACGCGGCCAGTATCTGCGCGAGCAATTGCTCGAACTGTCTGCGGAGCGCGGCTTCGAAGGCGAGCGTGGCGAAGGTCTGCTGCGCGCGCTGCTGCTCGGCAAGGACATCGGTCCGCAGATCGTCGAAAAGGCGCGCCTCATGCAGCCGGACGGCCTGCTGCTCAACGCCGCGCGCCCGAACCTGCTGCGCTTCATGCCCGCGCTCAACGTGACGAACGAAGAGATCGACCAGATGATGGCGATGCTGCGCACGGTGCTGGACTCGCTGTAAGCGCGAGAGCCGCGAGCGATGCCCGTCACGATCCGCCCTTTCGCGCCCGCCGACACCGACGCGGTGATCGCACTCTGGCAACAGGCGTTTCCCGAGTACCGGGACGCGAGCCGGCCGCACCGCGATCCGCATCTGTCGATCGCGAACAAGCTCGGCACGCAGCCCGAACTGTTCTTCGTCGCCACGCGCAACAGCGGCGACGAGGGCGGCACGCTCGTCGGCACGGTGATGGCCGGCTACGACGGCCATCGCGGCTGGCTCTACTCGCTCGCCGTCGATCCTCGCGCGCGGCGGCTCGGCATCGGCACGCGGCTCGTGCGGCATGCGGAAGCCGCGCTCGCGTTGCGCGGCTGTCCGAAGCTCAATCTGCAGGTGCTGCACGACAAGCCCGACGTGCTCGCGTTCTATGAGTCGCTCGGCTATCGCTCCAATGCGGTGGTGAGCCTCGGCAAGCGCCTGGAATCATCGTCGACGCTCGCCGACGCTTAATGCCGGCCACGTGCATATGAAAAAAGCCGCATGGGCTAACGGCCCATGCGGCTTTTGCGTTTGCAGCGTCGAACGTGCGTCACTCGCCCAGATAAGCGGCGCGCACCTTCGGATCGTCGAGCATCTGCTTCGCGTCGCCTTCCATCGTGACGAGCCCGGAGTCCATCACATACCCGCGATTGGCCGCCTGCAGCGC
>Ga0265338_10000347_pt1 | contig 84472 bp, 69 predicted proteins | sample 42126metaG_FD_193579 | JGI IMG/M metagenome (GOLD analysis project Ga0265338, IMG submission 193579) | Rhizosphere microbial communities from Carex aquatilis grown in University of Washington, Seatle, WA, United States - 4-21-26 metaG | ecosystem: Host-associated > Plants > Roots > Rhizosphere...
AGGTTTGGCGCGAGGCGGTGGGTGTCGCCAAGTGGTTTCCAGAGATGGCCGAGCGCATCCTGCAGGATATATCTGCCGACACGTGTCCCCGCATCAATCGTGGTGAGAATAAATAGTGCCTCGAACATGACGGCGAAGTGATACCAGAGGTCGAGCCACCGGCCGTGGGTGACTTTGCCGAAGATCTGGGCCATGCCGACGGCGAGCGTGGCGGCGCCTCCGGTACGGCCGAAGAGGGTGTGTTCGCCGACTTCGGCGGCGAGGCCGTCCATGTGGTCGGTGGTGATGGGGAAACCGGCGGCCGAAACTTTGGCGACGGTGGCGGCGGGGTCGCCTTTGACGTTCATGCTGAAATAGACGCCGCTATCCATGGTGCAGGCGGCGATGATGGCCATGATGGCGACAAGGCTTTCGAGACACATCGCGCCGTAACCGACGGGGCGGGCGTAACTTTCTCGCGTGATCATCTTGGGTGTGGTGCCGCTGGAGATGAGCGTGTGAAAGCCGGAGATGGCGCCGCAGGCGATGGTGATGAAGCAGAACGGAAATAATTTGCCGGCGAAGACGAGTCCGTCGGAGCGCGAGGCGAACGGGGTGAGCGCGGGCATGTGCAGTTGCGGCAGCACGAGGAAAATGCCGCAGGCCAGCGCGAAAATGGTGCCGAGCTTCATGAAGGTGCTGAGATAATCGCGCGGGGCGAGCAACAGCCAGATCGGCAACACGCTGGCGGCGATGCCGTAGAGGATGATGGTCCACGCGAGGGTGATGTCGCGCAGGGCAAATATTTTTGACCACGATGGATCGGCGTAGACGACGCGTCCGCCCCACACGGCGAGCAGGAGCAGGACGATGCCGATGAGGGAGGCTTCGAGGACTTTGCCGACGCGCCAGAAGCGCAGGTAGCCACCCATGAACATGGCGATAGGAATGGTGGAGCCGACGGTGAAGACGCCCCAGGGACTTTCAGCGAGCGCGCGCACGACGACGAGCGAGAGTACGGCGAGGAGGATGATGAGGATGGCGAGAATGGCGACCAGCGCGATGAAGCCGGCGGTGTTGTTAAGTTCGTCCTTCACCATCTGGCCGAGAGATTTTCCGTTGCGGCGCATGGAACAGAAGAGGATGACGAAGTCCTGCACGGCACCGCCGAGCACGACGCCGATGAGGATCCACAGCGTGCCGGGCAGGTAACCGAATTGCGCGGCGAGGACGGGTCCGACGAGCGGGCCGGGACCGGAGATGGCGGCGAAATGATGGCCGAAGACGATCCATTTGTTGGTTTTGCAGAAATCTTTGCCGTCGTCGCTGGCGACGCAGGGGGTGGCGCGGCGGTCGTCGAGGGCGAGGATGCGGGCGGCGATCCACTTGGAATAAAAGCGGTAACCGATGGCGTAGGTACAGACGGCAGCGGTGAGGATAAAGGCGGAATTGATGGGCTCCGCGCGCTTGAAGGCGATGGTGGCGTAGGCGATGGCGCCGAGGGCGGCGACGACCAGCCAAAGGAGGATGCTTAAAAACTTTTTCATGAGTGACCGTGGGAAGTGTTGGGGAATTGGGTAAAAAGAATCAACCACGGATTAACACGGATTAACATGGATGGATTTACGATATGCGATTGACGTGGCGTTGGAACTTTTCCGGGGTTCTCATGCACAAGGGGAGTGCTGCGGCCGGGACAGCCGCGCTCAAGGAAAAAGGCGTTCTACCCATTCGCGGGTTTTGCAGGAGGCACTGAAATGACAACGCGGGTGAGGGTAAAGGTGTGGGTTTCCTTTGTGTCAGGATCGATGAGTCCGATGGTGACCTGGGTGCCGGGCTCGCCGCGAATGAGTTCAACGCAATGTTTCAGAGAGAAGTTTACAGTGGGGTTGCCGTTGATGGAGACGATGATGGAGCCGGGTTTGATGCCGGCTTTGACCGCAGGCGAATCCGGCCTGACCTGGGCGATTTTAACGGGGCCATTGGTGGCGGGCATGGAGAGCGTGAAACCTACGCCCGCGAAAGGAGCTTTAGGCGCGGATTTTGGTGCGTTGGGAGTGTTTGGCGGCTGTGCGTAACTGACTGTGACAAAGGTGATGACAAAGGCGGCTATGATGGCGATAAACTTTTTGGTGTTCATAATGTTTGAACCTGCTGGTTCGGATGATGGGAAGGATTTTTGGCTATTTGTTGGGAAGAAGCAAGGTTGGCCACAGAGGCGCAGAGCGCACAGAGAAATAAGAATGGAAACATCGAACAACGAACGCTGAACACTGAACATCGAATTTACGGTTCGAGTTGGAGGCGGTAGAAGGCTTTATCCAGCGTGGCGGGTGGGGTGTCGGTGAAGAGGTTGAGGGGCGGGGTGGCGGCGAGGTTGGTCTGCACAATGGTATCGAAGCCGGCCAACAGGTTGGTAGAGCGGAGGACGCGATAGAAATGGCCGCTGACACTCGGCCACTGGAATTCGAATTTGTTTCCGGGATGGCTGGAGGCGGTAATGGACAGGACGGAAAGCGAATTGGTGGGGATGGTTCCGGCCAGAAATTCGGCGAGGTTGTCCTCGTGGTCGTTGTCGGGGTCGGCGGTGGGCGAGGTGCCGGTGAGATGGTTGAAATATTGGAGTTCCCACCAATCGGGCAGGCCGTTGGTATCGGTATCCACGAGGCGGGCGAGATTGAGGCGGCCGCCGGTGATGACTTTGCCGGCGAGGCCGGCAACGGGCGTGGCGTTGGTGAGGACGCGGTGGATGCGTTGTGCGACGGTTTCATTGGTAAAATTCATGGCGGCGAAGGCGACGGCGGCGGCGACATGGGGCGTGGCCATGGAGGTGCCACTCAAATATTGGAACGATACGGTGGCATCGGGAACATTTAGGACGGTGCCGATGAGCGGAGCATTGGTGAGCGTCTGGCCATCGGCCTGGGAAAGGGAAACGGCGGGGATGCCATTGGGGATAAAGCCACCGAGCGTGCCGAAGAAATTGCTGGCGACGTTGTTGTAGATGATGGCGGCAACGGCGTGGGCGGCGATGGCATTGGCGACTTTGTTGGAAAACGTGAGCGTGCCGCGCTGGATGATGGCGATGTTGTTGCTGACCGCGGCGGGAAATTCCCCGGGATTGCCGAGGCCGCAGTAGTACATGGTGCGGGTGATGCCGTTGGTGGTGGTGGGGGCGGAAAACGCGATGGAGTTGGCCTGTAAGGTATTGGCGCCTTGCAGGACCGAGGCGTTAAAGACCGACGACTGGCTCAAGGGCAGCAGCGACAAAATGTTCACGCCGGGCGCGGCGATGTCCACCGTGGTGGCGCCAAAATTGGAAAAGCTGGCGAGCGCGTCGTTTTGATCGGTGGCAGCGACGACGATCTCGTTGTTGAGGCGGTAGGAAGCGGGATAAAACGGCGTGGTGTCGTTGTTGGCGGTGTTGTTGCCGGCGGCGGCGCAGAAGATGATGCCGGCATTGCCGGCGGCCTGAATGGCGGATTGTTCGAAGGAACTGAAACTGCCACCGCCATAGGAGGCGTTGAGGGCGACGATGTTCACGCCACGCCCGCGCATCATGGTGGCGTATTGGATGGCCTCGATCTCGGCGGCGCTGTTGATGGTACTGCCATCGGTGGAGGTCTTGAGCATCATGACGTGTGCCTGGAAATCCACGCCGATGACGCCGAGGCTGTTATTGCCGACGGCGGCAATGGTGCCGGTGACGTGCGTGCCGTGAAAGCCGGAATCGGTGAGGGCACCGGTGCGGAGGACGAAATCGAAACCGTGAACGTCGTTGGTGTAGCCGTTGGCATCGTCATCGAGATTGTTGGTGGGATTTTCGCCGGGATTGGTCCAGAGATTGGGGATGATGTCGGGATGGGTGATGTCCAGGCCGGAATCAATGATGCCGACAACGACTTCGTTGGTGCTGGGCCGTGCCAGGCCCCAGGCTTTCAGGAACCCAATGTCTGAGTTCGCGGTGCCGCTGGTACCAATGACGTTTTGACCGGTGTTTTGCAGGCTCCATTGGTCGCTGAATAATGTGTCATTGGGTGTGTGCAGATTGGTGAAGTAACGCAAATAATTGGGCTCGGCGAATTCCACGTCCGGGTCGGCGCGCAATTCGGCCAGGAGCGCGGCGGTGGATTTGGTGGAGTGCAAAAGGCCGATGACGCGGCCTTCGTGGTCAGAGAGGAATTTGAAATGGCGTCGCAATTCGCCGCCATGCGCGGCGGCGGAGCGTTGGGCGGTTTCCAGGGTCTGGTTGGGGCGAAAGCGGACGAGGACTTCACCTTCGACATAATCGGCGGCGCGAAGGTGCGGGGCAACGGCCAGGAGGACGAACGCCAAAATAAATCTGGATAGGCCCGAAATACGATGGGTCATGTGATTAATCGCGCGTTGTATGTGACCGTCTGACAGTCGTAGCGGAGGGAGGATTATTCAAATGAAAAATTGTTCACCTTTGGGATTTATGGTTAACGAAATGCGACAGACGCGGGCGTTCTCAACAGATTCGTAAATGGCTGATGGACAGGTTTTAATGATGAATGGGATGGGGGACTTTGAAGTGAATCGGCGCGAATTCCAGCCAACTCATTAAGTTAAAGCACCAAGCACGCAGCGCCAACATTCGGAGAAGCTCCAAGACCAATCACTCCGAGACAGGACTCAGAAGCAGTATCCAGAGGGGCGGTTGGCCTCACTTTTTTTGGAACAACTGAAAGGCATGGCGGACGTCGTTGGTTTTGTTTTGGAGACCGATGGTGGAGATGGTCCAGGCGGTGGTGGGTGTGGCGAAGACGACGGTTTCGTTATAATTCGTGAAGCCACCCGGGCGAGGTAATTCATAAGCAAAACGGCGTGCTTTAAAGTTGAGAAAAGTCGTTGGCTCATCCAATAACACTTTGATGTGACTGCGGGAGAGAGAGTTGCGCGCGCCGCCACAAAATTCATCGAAGGCATTGGTTTGCGAGTCCATCTCCGTTTTCAAAATGGCCACGGTGAGGTTCAGGTTGCTGTTGGACAACATGGCAGCGATATAAGAACCGGGGCCAATCTGGCGGAGATTCGCATCGTCAATCTTCCAATCTTTGGTGGGGGGCGCGAAGCGGAAGGGCGCATCATCCAGAGTGCCGGCCTGAACAGCATACGCGGTGAGAACGGCGGCGAGAAGAGACAAAACCAGGAGGCGGGTATTGAGCATAATTTTCAGATGGAATTTTTTCGTTGTGACTACATGATCATTCGGCGAGTTGAGGGAAACGACTCCTGACGTCGTCGCCTACAAAAAAGGATGGGGCGAGGTCAGGTTTTGTTTTCGAGGGCCTGGAGGAATTTTTTGGCTTCTTTGGCTTCGGGGGTGGGGACTTCGACGTGATAGGAAACATCGGTGCCGGCAAAGGAGAAGTGGGCGGCGGTGTTCAGGTCCAGGGGATGAAGTCCGTTGCTGCGCAAGACGGCGATGAGCAGGTCGGCCTCAATGGCGGTGCGGGTGGTGCGAATGACTGAGAAGGCGGATGCGCTCATGGTGGTGGGTGGGTTGCGAGCATTTATGGATTTGGAAAGGCTCCGGTTTCATTGACGAAATCGTAATACGCATTGTCGTGAGCGGTGCGGGGGCCCTGGCCTTGTTTCTCGTACTGTTTGGTGCGGTCCGCCATCCAATTGGCGTCGGAATCATCTTCCTGATATTGAGGGCCGGACCAGCCCTGGCCGGGGGTATAGGTCCACGAGAAGGGCGTCAGGTTTGAGCATCCGCACAAGGCGCAGCAAAGGATGAGCAGGGGCAGCCAGGGCCCAACTAACGGCATCCGAGCGCGGTTCATATTTCGACTTTATTCCGATACGGAGCGATGTCCAGCACGGTTTTCCTGGAGATTGGGGCCTCCGGTAAGCGACGCCAAATACCCGGGACGCGTGTCCCGGGTATTTGATTTTTGCCCCTTTGGGGGGGGCTTGTTGGTTAGGGATTATTTTTTATCGTGATCGCGGTCGGGGCCGGTTTTATGGTCGCCCTGGTCGTGACGGTCTTTGTCGTCATGATGTTCTTCGGAGGCTTTCCAATCGTGCGGATAGCGGCGCAGCATCTCGGCGTGATGGTTGCCGACGGAATCATGGAAATCCATATGCACGGAGGGTGAAGCGAGGAGGATGTCGACATTGACGCCGCGCGGTGCGGGCTGCCAGACCCAGACGTTGTTTTCGAAATAAGCGTATTGATGGCGGCTGCTGTTGTAGTAGATGGCGTAGTTGGGATAATAAACGTAATCATCCTGAACTACGACGACGGGCGCGGGAGCGGCCACGACAACAACGGGTGCAGGGCGCTCCACGACGATGGCGGGAGTGGAGACGGTGACGCCGACGCTCTGCGCGTGGGCGGTGAGCACGGCGAAGAGCGTGGCGCTCAACACCAGGGCAACGGTGTTTTTGTTAAGGGAGGTTTTTTTATTCATGAGAGGAAACTAAGCGGAATAGCGTAAGAGGGCTATGGGGTGTAACCCGATGAGGCGAGGGTTGGGGAACATCCAACAACCAACAGCGAACATCCAACATCCAATGGGGGAAGGGGAATGATGAATGGGTGGGTTTTTCGATAAAGAGCTTTGGGGAAAGGGTTTAGGTTTGAAGCCGGTAAACCCGCGAGCAGAATTTTATCCGATTCTTTTTCCGACTCGCCAGAACCACAGTGTAGATTTTCGGTTTAGGCTTTGACGGCACGAAATGTTTATGGGACTTTCCGCTCATCAGTTGGAAAAACGGAACTCATTCCCAAAGCTTATGAAAAAATTATTTCAAGGGGCCGTCGTATGCCTGGTTTTATTGAGCCTCAACCTGCAACTCTCAACTGTTCTGGCCCAAACCACAGCGTTCACCTACCAGGGCCGGTTGAACGATGGAGGCGGGCCGGCCACGGGCAATTATGATCTACGTTTTGCGCTCTACGACGCGGTGACCAATGGCACGCAGCAGGGTGTTCTGGTGACCAATTCAGCGACCCCGGTGAGCAACGGGTTGTTCACAGTGACGGTGGATTTTGGCAATCAATTTCCGGGCACGAATCGCTGGCTGGAGATCGCAGTGCGGACGAATGGCGCGAGCGTGTTCACGAACCTGATTCCGCGGCAGCAACTGACTTCCACTCCTTATGCTGTGCAGTCGTTGAACGCCGGTTTTGCGGTCAATGCAGCCAGCGCCATCAATGCGACGTTTGCGACCACGGCGACGACGGCAAACACAGCGACGAGCGCGACAAGCGCCACGACGGCGGTGACGGCTGGCAATTTTTCCGGTCCGCTCGGCGGTGACGTAACGGGGACGCAAAGCGCAACATCGGTTGCCCAGGTAGGTGGACAGTCGGCGGGAAACGTGGCCAGCGGGGCGCAGGCGGCGAACCTGGCGACCAGTGCGAACAATATCAACACGATCGTGAAACGTGACGGGTCGGGAAATTTTTCAGCGGGCACCATCACGGCGACGCTGGCGGGCAACGCGACGAGTGCAACCACAGCGACCACGGCCAACAATTTTTCCGGCTCGCTGGCCGGCAACGTGACCGGAACACAGGGGGCAACCGTTGTGGCCAGTGTGGGTGGGCAATCGGCGGCCAACGTAGCCAGCGGGGCGAGCGCAGCCAATTCAGCGGCGATCCTGGATACGCCCAGCACGATCGTGAAACGCGACGTGAATGGCAGTTTCCTGGCGGGGCAAATCACCGCGACGAATTTCACAGGCAACGGCGATGGTTTGACCAATCTCCAGGCCGGGGCGTTGCTCGGCATAGTGCCAGATGTGAGGCTTTCGCCCAACATCCCGCGGCTCAACGGCACCAATATTTTCACCGGCACGAACACGTTTGTGGGCGTGCTGATCGCCACAAACACGGGCACAGTGATCAGTGGCAGTCTCAGCGGTAACGCGACGAGCGCGACGACTGCGGCAACAGCCACGAGTTTTACCGGCTCGCTGGCCGGCGATGTGACGGGGACACAGAGCGCAACCGCCGTAGCCAGTGTGGGCGGTCAGACGGCGGCCAATGTGTCCAGTGGAGCGGTGGCGGCCAACGCGGCGACGACCGCGAACACGGCCAATACCATCGTCAAACGCGGCGCGACCGGAAATTTTTCCGCGGGCACGATCAGTGCGAACGGATTTAATGGCGACGGCAGCGGAGTGTCGAATGTGGTGGGAACCCTGCCCTGGCAGGTGGTATCGGGAACGGCCAAACAGACGCAGCCCAATAAGGGCTATCTGGCGACCAATGATACTCTGGTGACCATCACTTTGCCGACTGCCCCGGCGATTGGTGACGTGGTGCGTGTGACCGGCACCGGCACGAACGGCTGGATACTGGCGCAGAACGCCAGCCAATCCATCCTTTGCTCGATACTCTCCGGCGCGCCCAACCTGACGGGCTTTCCCAACACGGTGGTGACGCCCGTAGAAACCAACCGGAACTGGTCATCCGTGGCGATATCGTCGGATGCGAGCACGATCATTGCGTTGGATTACGGCGGTCACATTCATACCTCGACTGATTCAGGCCAGACGTGGGCGGTGCATGCCAATGCGCGGAACTGGATTTCAGTGGCCTGTTCCTCCAGCGGAACCCGGGCGGTGGCGGCCGATTTTCAAGGCCAGCTTTACACATCCACCGATTCGGGTTCGACGTGGACGGCGCGCGATTCGAATCGCTGGTGGACGGCGGTGGCATATCCGGGAAATGGATATCTCTTTGCCGGCGAATCATCGCCCGGCCCGATCTATATTTCGTTCGATACCGGGACCAACTGGTCTTCCTTTGCCTCCGGGGGTGGAAGTTGGGTTGGGATCGCTTGCTCATCAACGCCCAATGATATTTATGCCGCCAGTTCCCTTGGGAATATCATCGCCTCGCATGATGGCGGTTCAACCTGGACGAATACGGTTGGGGTCACGGGAACATGGTCTTCGATCGACTGCTCGGCGAACGGGAGCAATGTGGTGGCCTGTATTAACGGCGGTCACATCTATACCTCCACCGACCGAGGCTTTCACTTTACGTCACGGGATAGCGTGCGTGGCTGGAAGGCGGTGTCCGGCTCTGCGGATGGCAGTATCGTCATCGCGGCGGATGGAGCGCCGGGGTATCTTTATATCTCGACCAACTACGGGGTGAATTGGAGTGCGCAGACGAGCGGGCCTTCAACGAATTGGTCGTCGGTGGCCTGCACGCCCGATGGGTCAAAGTTTGTGGCGACGGTCAGCGGCGGACAGATATACACCGGACAGGTCTATCTTTCGTCTGACGCGACGACCGTTGGGGCCACCGGTTACCTGATGGGCTCGCAATATTCTTCTATCGAACTGCAATACATCGGCAACGGGCAGTTCGTGCCGATAAGTTATATCGGAACTTTCCAACCGTTTTGATTGAAGGGTGCAGCCATAAAATAGCAGCACATTTTTGCAATCCGGCGGAGCAGCTTTTTCTAAAGGCTTATGGGCGAGGTTTTTATACTGATTTTATCAGGTTAAAAAAAGTGACCGACTTCGCGACGGTCGCGATTACAAGCCAGAGAAGGTGTGGTAAAATCGCGGGATGATAGAAAAAGAAAAGATGCGGGATGCAGGTTGCGGGATGCGGGATAAGACGGGAAAGCGCCAGGGGGCTGGCGCACTCCAGAACTCTTCGCGCGGGAGGGCTGTGGGATGCCCGGGATCGGCGGTCCGCGCTGCCGCTTTCCGACCGATTCCGACCGTTTTAAGATATTTTAAGAAATTAGTTGGGGGGGTGTCAGGTGTCGCTGCGCCTGGGCGGACGGGATGGAGGACAGGGGCCGAATGGTCTGGGGACTTTCCAGGTGCCAAAACCAGCAGGCTGGACCGGCCCTGCGCTACGCCGGAAACAGTGGCGAAATAGCCGAATTTTCCGGAAATGGCCAAGCTCAAATTAGATATAATTAGGGATGTTTTTTAATCCACAAGACGAGGACGAAGGGAATTAAAAATAATCACATTAATCACATGTCCGTGAAAACGGGCGCAAACAAATGAAGCTATTATTTCGGCAAGGGGTCGAGGCTGGCGCTGCGGATCTCCATATCAGCGCCTTCGCTTTGGAAACCGATGAAGCCGTTGGTGACGGTGCATTCGGTGATGGTGTTCATGCGTTTGCCGTTGATGTAGGCGGTGACGGTGGCGCCGGTGCAGAAGGTTTCGCTGGTGTTCCATTCGCCGACGGGTTCCTCAGCGGATTCGCCGTGCATGACAACGGGGGTGTTGGCGTCCATGCCTTTGTGCTCTTTGCATTCGGCGCCGGCCATGACGAAGAGGTCGCCCTGATGGTCGTGCTTGCCCTGGACCTGGACGCAGGGGGGCCAGACTTTATCGGGCGCTTGCATGTGGACGAGGACGCCGGTGTTGTCGAGTTTGGGGGCGATTTTGACGAAGCGCCAGGTGACGGAGAGTTTGTAGTCGGAATAACCCGTCAACGTGCGGAGATAGCCGACGGGCTGGCCGGTGCAATGGATGACGCCGTTGGTGACGGTCCAGGTGGCCGAGGAATCGCCATTGGTACGCATGCAGGTGGTCCAATTGGCGAGGTTGTGGCCATTGAAAAGTTCTATGTGGCTGTGGGGGACGATGATGGGGGCGGAATCATCGGCGCGAAGGGCGGGGATGGCGGCGCAGGCGGCGCACGTGATAATAGCGACAAACTGTTTGAACTGTTTGAACGGTGTCATGGTGCGAGCGTTCAGAAAAAAGGGACAGGATGCAAGTGAAAGTTGGCAAGAAACGTTGGGCAAATGGGCTTTGACCAAGGGTGTATTTATGATACGCTTAAGAAGTCCGATAATGTCTAGAAATTGCGCCATGTTTAAGAGTGCGCTCGCCGTGGGTATATGTGCCGCGATGAGTATGGGTGAGGTGCGGGCACAAGGGCAGGCGATTGAATTTTCATCACCGCGGGATGCTGCGGTAACTGCCAATTTGCTGGAGCAATTGGGACAAGATCCGGTTAGCAAGCCACTGGATGATCCGTTTCGCGCGCCGGCACCGGTGATGCCGCAGAGTTCGTTGCAGGGGGCGGTCATGCGCCAGGAGCCGCGGGCCAATCAACAACCGGCATTGACGCAGCGCCAGCGTGACGAGTTGGAGCGGAAAAGGAATTGGGTGTTTATGAAGCCCGAAGATATGATTTCGGGAATCACGGAGGAGGATATCTTCAACCTGAAGAAGCTGGATGCGCTGTCGGACCCGGATAAGAATCTCACGCCGATGGAACTATATTACCAGCGGCAATTCGAAAAGAAGAAGCCGAAGGAAGACGACCAGCAATACAAAAAGGGAGAAGGAAAATCGAATCGCGACGATGAGAAAAATTTGCGGGACAAAAGCGCGGCGGAAGCATTGATGAACAAGATCACGGGACAGGCGCCCGGCGGCGCAGGGGATATAGTCACGTTCGTGCCGAAGAAGGACAATGGTGATACGTCCGCAGGCTACAATGATCCATTCAGCAGCGCCAATTATGGTCCAGATGCGCCGGCCTCCGCCCAGCAGGCGCGGACGGAGGTTTATCGAAAGCTTTACGGCCTGACGAGTGATGCTGATCCGGTGCAAACGCCGGTCGCAAATGGGAACCAACCTTCCGCGAACAAACCCAAAGCGCAAGCGACGCCCAGTTCTTTTTACGCAGAAAAATCACCGACGCCGGTCCTGGGTTTTCTCGCGCCCACGGCACCGATCGCCCCCGGGAAGCCGACGATGGATACGGTTGTGGCGAAGCCCGACTTGTTGATCAACAAACCAAACCCGCTTTTTATCAGTCCTTCGACGAGATTGCCCCAGCACCCGTTTTAGTGAGCGGAGGTCAGCATCAGAACCTGTTCCAGAGTTGAAAGACCTTCCCGTGCGCGTTCCAGGGCGACCATGCGCAAAGTGCGCATTCCCTGGCTGACAGCTACCTTGCTCATGTCGCGCGAGGTGCCGCGGCCGATGATGAGCTTGCGGATCTCGTCGCTGACGGTCATGGCTTCGATGATGGCCATACGACCGGCATAACCGGAATTTTTGCAGCGTTCGCAACCGCGTCCGCGATAAAGCGTGGAACCATCAAAGAAATTCGGTTCGATGCCCAGGTCAATGAACATCTTCGCCGGATAATTCACTGGCTCTTTACAATGTCCGCAAATGCGGCGCAGCAATCGTTGCGCGCACGAAAGAATGACTGAGGACGAGATGAGGAAGGGAGCAATGCCCATGTCGTCCAGGCGCGCGATGGCACCGGGTGCGTCATTACAGTGCATGGTGCTGAGCACTTGATGGCCGGTAAGCGCGGCTTCGATGGCGATTTCCGCCGTTTCGGTATCGCGAATTTCGCCGATCATGATGATGTCCGGATCCTGGCGCAGAATGGACCGCAGGGCGGTGGCGAACGTGAGGCCGATCTCTTTTTTGGTGGGGACCTGGTTGATGCCGGGGATCTGGAATTCAACGGGGTCTTCCACGGTGACGATATTGTAGATGGGGTTGTTCAGTTCGTTCAGCGCGGAATAAAGCGTGGTCGTTTTTCCGGAACCAGTGGGGCCGGTGACGAGGATCAAGCCGTGGGGCGCGTCGACTGCGGACTTGACCTGCTGGAAGGTATGCGGATCGAGGCCGAGCTTGTCGAGACTGGCCGAGAGATTGGTCTTATCGAGAATACGCAAGACGATCTTTTCGCCATGCACCGTGGGCATGATGGAAACGCGGATGTCAAAATCCTTGCTGGCAACTTTCACGCGCATACGGCCGTCCTGCGGCAGGCGGCGTTCGGCGATGTCGAGGCTCGACATGATCTTGAAGCGGGAGGCCAGCGCGAGTTGCATCTGCTTGGGCGGCGGTGTCACATCCGCCAATACGCCGTCGATGCGGTAACGCAGGCGCATGCCCTTCTCGAACGGCTCGATGTGAATATCGCTGGCCCGGTCTTTGATGGCTTGCACCAAAATCAGGTTCGCCAGCTTGATGACGGGCGCTTCTTCGCTGGAGGCAGCGAGGCGGTCGATGCTTACTTCTTCAAAAGCTTCCTTGGAAACCTCAAGCGTATCCCCGTTTGCATCGGACTCGTTGGCCTTGTTAGCGTCCTGGATGATATCCTCCATGCTGCCGCTTTTGGCGGAATCCAGGGTATTCAGCTTGTCGACGATCGCTTTTTCTGAGGCGATGAGCGGCGATACGTCCAAACGCGTGACGCGTTTCACGTCGTCGATGGCGAGGACGTTCAAGGGATCGGCCATCGCGACGAATAATTTATTTTCCAACCGCGAGATCGGGATGATCTTGTGGTTTTGCGCCATCTCGCGCGGGATGAGGTCAGCGACCTCTACCGACACGGAAAGGCGCGCAAGATTGATGGGCGGAACATTGAGCACGCGGCCCATGGAGACGGCCAGGTCCTGTTCGCCGACGTATGCTTTATCGAGGACCAATTTAAGGAGACGCGTGCCTTCTTTCTTTTGCTGTTCAAGCAACTCCTCAACCTGTGTCATTGTCAGCAAGCCATCCTCGACGAGAGCGTCGGCTATGCGTTCACCAAATGATTTAGGTGCAGCCATGGTTTAACGAAAGGTTTTGCGTAAAATTTTAACCATCTCCGTCGGCGAGGCTAGATACCAGAGCAGACGTTGGGTGGTGGCGGCGCTCAATTCCTTAGCGGCCTGTTGATTGAATGGATTGGCCGTGGCGACCAATATGGATTTGCTCATGCGGTCGAATGGCAACACACACCAGCGCCGGCAGGTTTCAGCCGGGAACTTGCGGGCCAATTCGAGGTCCACATCATATTTTTCCAACGGCAAATAGGCGGTGCGGGATTTGGTGGAGAGAACTTGAAGCGCCTTATCGAGCAAAAGTATGCCTTTGTCATTAAGGATCTGAATGAACGGATCAATCACTGTTTCGGGTATTCCGTTGAAATCGGTTGCGGCCCAGCAGAGATCAAAGTCGCCGCCGGAAATGACCTTTCCATCCACAAAAATTTTGTGCATTGACTGCCGCCCATCGTCCAGGTTCGCAACTGAAGCCTTGCCGTTGGCCTTAACGAGTCTCTCAACCGTCTTGGGAGATTGCATCGGTTCCGCAAGTACAGGCTGGACAGCGAAGGTGGTAGCCTTGCTTTCAATCTGGGCGAGTGCTGAGCGCACATCCGGGTCATCCGGACTGCGTTGTAAAATCGTTTCATACTCGAGGATGGCGGAGGAAAGCTGGCCCATCTGCACGTAGGCTTCGGCGATCCGCTTGGAAGTGGAAATGAGGTCTTTCTCCCGGTTGAGTTTAGTGTAGGCCTCCTTGAGGATCTCCAGCGATTGATAGTCATGCGGCTGCGATTGAGTGATGACTTCAAACATCTCAATCGTCTGCAACAACTGGGCTTCTTCGCCCTGACTTAATGTGCTGACCATGTATAAATCCTGCCGGTTCAGTTGCCGGAAATACTCCCGCAACTACCAAAAATAAGCAATCTGCCCGCCAATCTGGAGAAATCCCATTCTTTAGGGATACATGGCCTTTAAGACGGTGAAATTCCAAGATGAGACAATGCTGTCCATTTTTGTGTAGCGAAAAACCTCGGGGCGAAAGGTTGGATTTTTGGCATTAAACCGTGTCCCAAAAGCAAAAATGAGGGCCAGGACCGGCCCATAACTCATCAATCAAGGCTGGCTGGTGATCTTCGACCAATCCACATCCTGCGAGGCAGCGTAAATGGCAAATGCTTTCTCATTCTGGATGAGCACAGCGCGCACCACAGATGAGTCATCTGCCCGTCCCAGACTTAGGACAGAATCCGGAATGATGCCCATTTTTTTGTGGGCGTAGAGGAGGGCAAACGCGGACTGGGCGACGGCATTAAAGGGCAGGTCTTTGTAAGCGCCTTCGGCAAAATCTTCCACGACATCGGCCAGAAATTCGAGCTGATCGGCCAGATGTGGAAACATGGGTTCATGGATCTGTGTGAATTCCAATTTCCAATGCGGCAGTTGGCGCAAAATCTTTTCCACGATCGCGGGCGTGATGGATGCCGCTCCGCGATTCACAAATTCTGCAATCTCAGCCATGGCGGGAGGTTAATGGAAATGTTCATTGGAACGAAAGGCTAATTAATGCACAAAATGGACGGCACGTTATTTCTATTGAACGCGTCTCATTTCGTCCGGTGGTCGAGTGCGGTGCGGACTGTTTGCGCGAGCTTTTGCAACGGATAAGGTTTTTGCAGAAAGCTGATGCCTTCCTGGAGCGTAAAATCCTTGCCGACGATGTCGGCGTTATAACCGCTGGTATAAATGAATGGCAGCGTGGGGCGCCCGACGCGCAATTTTTTGACGAGCTCGATGCCGGTCATGCCGCCGGGCATCACCATGTCTGTGAGGATGAGGTCGATCTGCCCCTGGGATTTTGCCCAAACATCCAGTGCACCTGCGCCGGAATTGGCCTCGATGACTTTGTAGCCGCAACGCTCCAGCATATTGCGGCTTAAGGCGCAGACGGCCACATCGTCTTCCACCAGGAGGATGGTTTCGGTACCGCGACACACCTCTTCGGCCACCGGACGTTTTTCAATGGTCTCCATATCCGTGATGATGGGCAGGTAAACGCGGAAGGTGGTTCCCTTGTCGACTTCACTGTAAACGCCGACCCACCCTTGATGTTGTTGGACGATGCCATAGACCGTCGCCAGTCCCAGTCCTGTTCCCTTTTCGCTGCCTTTGGTGGTGAAAAACGGCTCGAAAATACGGGGCAAAACTTTTTCCGAAATACCGCTGCCGGTGTCCGCGACCTCCAGACAAACGTAATCACCAACTTTGGCTTGTGGTTTCATACGCGCGTAATCCGCCTCGATCTTTTCATTGGAGGTGCGGATGATCAGTTTTCCTCCATCCGGCATGGCATCGCGCGCATTGACGGCGAGGTTCATGAGCACCTGTTCCATCATGCCAGCATCGCAATACACTTTGGAGAGGTGTGGGCCGTAATTGACCTGCAGGGAAATGGTCTCGGTCAAAACGCGATTGAGCATTTTAGTCATGTTGGCGACGACCTGGTTGAGATCCAGCACGGAAGGTTGTGCCATCTGCTTGCGGCTGAACATCAATAACTGGCGGGTGAGGTTGGCCGCGCGTTCGGCCGCGACGGAAATTTCCCGCACCGATTCCTCTGCTTCCTTATTCATCCCGGAGGCGGCCAACAATAGCGAAGCATGTCCTTGAATGACCATAAGTATATTGTTGAAATCATGGGCCACTCCTCCCGCGAGCTGCCCGATGGATTCCATCTTTTGTGCCTGCCGGAATTGTTCTTCGAGCGTCCGTTGCGGGGTGATGTCTTCTGCCGTGCCGACAATGCGATACACGGTACCGGCGGCATCACGCAGCGGAAATCCGCGGTCGCGGATCCAGCGGATCGAGCCATCGGGCCGGACGATACGATAGACTTCGTCATATCCACCGGTGGCCTGTTTGGTTTTGGCGGCGTTGAGCACCCGTTCCCGGTCGTCTTTATGGATGGCCTCCAGCCAGACTCCTGGCGATTGAAGATGCTGGTCGTGAGGTCGTCCCCAAATGGCGGCGTAGGCGGGGCTGATATAAACGAGTTCGTTTTTAATGGGATCAATGATCCAAAACACTTCATTGATGTTTTCCGCGAGCTGCCGGAATTTTTCCTCGCTTTCGCGTAAAGCCGTCTGCATCAGGCGGCGTTGCGCGCGTTCATCAGCCTCGCGCAATGCGCGTTCCACGACCATAGGGAGGCGGTCCAGTCGGGCTTTGAGGAGATAATCGGTGGCGCCGGCCTTCAGGCTTTCAACCGCTTGTTCTTCGCCGATGGTGCCGGAAATGATAAGGAAGGGAATATCGAGCGAACTTTCGCGCAGACGCCGCAAGGCGTGCGGCGCGGAAAACTGGGGGAGACTGTAATCGGAAAAAATCAATTGGATATTTTTATTCAAACTCGCGGTGTAATCGGCCAGCGTCTCCACCCGCTTCCAATGCGGATCGAAACCGGAAGACCGGAGTTTGTGGACGAGCAACGTGGTATCGTCAGTGGAATCTTCGACAATCAAGATGTTCAATGGCGTTTGCATCAAGAAGCCATCAAATTAGAAAACTGTAGTTGCGCGCCTGGAAAGCTGGTTTGCCCTAATGATGGCCGGTCTATGATAATACCCCACCTATATCGGGAGATTGCGGCCGCAGCAGATGGCCGCCACCCTGTGTTTCGTTTGGTTATATCGTCCATGATACCACCTCTCTGGCTCTAACCGCGGCTTTTGCCGCACGAAACCGAAAACCTTTGATTCAAGACTTCTTTCTGAAACGACTTTACCACAACCTCTTAGGAACCTATCCGGCGGCATTTCCGTTTTTGGTATAGGGTCTTGAACAATGATTAAAAGACAAAACCCGCTCCTTAAATTTCCGGGGTCTTGAAAAAAAACAAAAAATCCGCTGGGGATATTTCCCGATTGTCATGACCAAACGTTTATGATTAACAAAAACCCCCATAAGTCCTTTCAAATACGCTGGTTGTAATTTGAAGTTATACGCCGACGTGTAAACAAGTCAATGATTATCTTAAATGATGCAAATTGACTGGACTACTTCGCTGGAGCCAGGTGAAGTATATTTGAAGAAATTAGCCGTTGACGGCTAATCGTGTGTCTGAGGTGCGCAATTTATCCAGCAAAACTATGGTCGCTGAGCGCACCCACGAGCGGCCATCGTTGATGGAAAGTTCCAGGCGGGCTTTGGCGCGTTGCGCCGCTTCGGAGAAGAGCCATTGCCCATCGATCCGCTCAAGTGCTTTTTCGGCGGCGATGCGCACGGCGTGTTCCTCATCGATTAGAGCGAGCACCAACGCCTCGATGGCGTTCCGGACCTTCATTTCGCCAAGAACTTTTGCAGCAGCTTCGCGAACATCGTGATCGTGGTCCCATAGCATTGGGACCAAGGCTTCGGCGAATTTTGCGTCGCGCAATTTTCCAAGAAAATTCACAGCCGCCAACCTGACTTCAAAATGGTTGTCTTTCAGCAGCGCCAGAAAGCGGGGGCCATGTTCCGCGCCGGCCTTTTTTGCCAATACCTGGATGGCTGCCAGGCGTACTCGCTCGTCGCCGGCGACGAGGCCTTTGTCCAGAACCGGGAGCGCAAGCGAATCTTCCATATCAGCCAAGCCGTAAATGGCGGCGATACGCACAGATACGTCGGAATCGTAGGTCGCGGCTTTGACCAATGAATTGGTGGCGCGGGGATCATCGAGATCTTTTAATACTTCGGCCACCGCGCGGCGGAAGAAACTTGAGTCGGAGGAAAGCTCGCTGGCCAGAGGCGAGACGGCTTCGTCGCCGGACCGCACAGCACCACGAGGATTGCCCAGAGCAATCTCAAACAGGGCATGGTCTTCTTTGCTGTGCGGTTTCCATCCTAATTTTCGCAAGCCAATGGCTGCGGAATTTCGCACGCGTGATTTGGGGTCGCGCAAACTATGGATGAGAGGCTTAATGCTCGCGAGATCACCTTGGCGTCCCAAAGCCAGCGCGGCAGCAGCGCGTACTTCATGATTGGGATCTGCGAGGGCTTTTATCAAGGCGGTGATCGAACGTTGGTCGGTGATACTGATGAAGGCGTGTGCGGCCACGTGACGGACAATGGTGTCGGAATCACAAAGACAACCAACCAGCAATTCTACCGCGTGAATGTCTTTGGACGCGGCAAGATTCTCGACCGCCAGCCGGCGGATTTGCGGATTATGAGATCGCAAACGCCACTTGTTCAGTAAATTCATGTGTCCAAATTGTTTCCTGTCATGCCCTAAAAACGTTTCACTCCAACTCACCACCGATTCCGGGGATTATTCCTAAAACCCACGGAAACATTGGCTTGGGATGTCTTTTCCCAAGGATATGCCTATGTAAACTTTAACCAACATCGGCAGTTTTAGCCGCTGCCATGCCAATAATGCCCGAGGAAATAACCGCCCTGAATATTCTAGGCATTTTCTGCCGCTTTAATGCGATTTATGAATGTCTGAAACAAAAATGGGAGGAGTGCAACTTGCAATGTAGCACGCTGACTTTCACGCAAGTTGCGGAGTAGTAATCAGGAGTTTTGCCAAAGTTTTAGGAAATTAGCTACATTTGCCGCCAAACTTTATCCGAGTTTTGGTGGCATGGGAGCCGCTTGAAATACACGCCGGGAGGGGAATTAATATGAACGACATAAACGGCCAATATTTTGGCGAGACTTTATTGGCAGAGCCAATGCGCCTGACGGTTCAGTGGAATGAGGGGATGCCTTTTAACATCGAGATTCAACGCAAAAACAAGATCACCACCCATATACAAACGGATGTGTTTGACATAGCTGAGCTGTTCCAGCCGAACCAGCGTAAGCCCAAGAGTTACGCGGAGTTTTTGAAACAATCCTGAAGGCCGGATTTCATTGAAGCGGCAGGGTAGTCAAGGTGATCAGGAAACACTCGCTTTCCGGGGTTTAAGGGGTATTCTCAATGCAAAGGGCTCAGACCACAATCAGTGTCATGTTGCGAAAACGACTATTCCTGAATCTCCTGCCTTTTATTGCCGTCCTGGTTTCCATCAGTATTTACGCAATTTTACTCTATCTCCGGCTCGCCCGCCACGTGGACGATACGGTAACGAAAAATTATCAGAGCTTGACCGCTGCAGACACTATGGGCGAGGCGCTTTCCGGAATGGAACGCTTTATTTCGCTTAGTGCGGTTGCCGGGGAAAAAACCACAGATAATCCTTCATACCAAACTGAGAAAATCCGCTTTGAAAAGAATCTTCCCGTGTTGCTGGCCGATTCGCGGCCGGACCTCCTCACCGTGAGCCAGAGGCTTAGCGGAAGTTACGATGCATACCTCCAGGCAATCAGTAGAATGGGCACCAACGTTGTTCCAATGGAGCGACGGGATATTTATGAGAAAGACATCGTGCCGAGGGTATTGTTGATCCAGTCGCTCCTTGAAAAAATTCGCGACCAAAATCATGCCGACATCCTTGGAACCAGTAAAAATATCCGCGCACTGACCCGGGACGTTGTCCGTCTCATGGTCATCGGCATGAGTATTGGGCTACTGATCTCGTTGTATGCGTGTTATTCCATCGGTCGTTCGATTCTGCAACCCATCCGCCTGTTGACGGAGGCGACCCGCGAACTGGGCGTCGGAAATTTGCGCCAGCCCTTGCCCATCACGTCCAAAGACGAGTTCGGCGAGTTGGCCGGTGCGTTCAATAAGATGGCCGGCCAGTTGCAGGAGTACCGCCAAAGCACCACTGAGAAAATCGTCCAGCTCCATCGGACCATGGAGACGACGCTGGCATCATTTCCCGACCCGGTTTTTGTCCTGAATGAAAAAGGCGACGTGGAATTGAAGAATCCTGCGGCCGACGAACTGTTGCCCAGTTTGAATTCCGGCAGCGAATGGTCCAGGCGGTTGCGCGCCATCGCCCAAAAAACCTTTTCGACGGGGGAAAGCTTCCTGCCTCATGGTTTTGAAGAAGGCATTTCCTATCGTGGTAATGGCAAAGACAAGTTTTTCCTCCCGCGCGTCGTCGCCATGCGTGACTCCGAGAATGCATTGATCGGCGTGGCTGTGGTCTTGTATGACGTCACCCGCTTCCGGCTGATGGACGCAGCCAAGACCAATCTCGTCGCCACGGTGAGCCATGAATTGAAAACACCGCTCACGAGTGTACGCATGGCGCATTACATGTTACTGGAGAAAAATTTTGGGCCGCTTACGCCCAAGCAGGAAGAATTGCTGGAAACTGCGCGCGATGATGCCGACCGGTTGTTGCGCATCCTGAATGACCTCCTTGACCTCGCCCGGCTGGAAGAGGGTAACGCGGAATTACGGAAAGAAAAAGTTTCGCCAGCGGCATTGCTTGAGGATGTCGCGCATGAAATGGCCGACCAGATCGCGGCCCGGGGACTGGTTCTACAGTCATCGGCGGCCTCCGGTCTTCTGCCGGTATTCGTTGACCGCCAGCGCATCAAATATGTTTTCGCTAATCTCTTGACCAACGCCGTCAAATTCTCGCCTCCGGGCGGAAAGATCGTCTTTCGGGCGGCGGCGGGAAATGATGGCGAAGTGGAATTCAGCGTGGCGGATGAGGGCCCGGGCATCCGTGATGAATATCACGTCCGGGTTTTCGACCGTTTCTTCCGCGTGCCGGGAGGTAATAAACCGGGCGCGGGACTCGGCCTTTCCATCGCCAAAGAAATCACCGTCGCCCATGGCGGGCGTATCGGTGTGCGCAACGGTCCGGGTGGCGGTAGCGTCTTTTTTGTATCGTTCAAAGGGGATGCCAATGCCACCTGATCGGGCCCACGCGTCCAAAGCATCGCCATGGCCAGGAATCGGCTGGGTGCAACTTTCCGGCGTTTCTGCTTTTCTTTTCAGGTTCAAAATGCCAGATTTTCGCGCTCATGAACGACATCGACATCGAACTTTTGCAGGGCATTGCCAACCAACTCCGCATTCTTTCCATCACCGCCACCACCGCCGCCGGCAGCGGACACCCCACGACGTGTCTTTCCGCTGCGGATCTAATGGCCGCGCTGTTCTTCGGTCATATGCGCTACGATGCGAAAAAACCACACTACCATAATAACGACCGCTTCATCCTGGCCAAAGGCCACGCGGCCCCGATTCTCTATGCGGCGTGGGCGGAAACCGGCCTGTTCCCTGTCAGCGATCTGTTAAAATTGCGCCAGTTCGATTCCGACCTCGAAGGTCATCCCACCCCGCGTTTGCCCTTCGTTGATGTCGCCACGGGTTCACTGGGACAAGGCCTCAGCGTTGGTGTCGGCATGGCGTTGGCCGCCCGATTGGATAATCTGGATTTCAATACCTACGTCCTCATGGGTGATGGTGAGACTGCCGAAGGCAATGTCTGGGAAGCGGCTTCGCTGGCCGGCATTTACAAGCTCAACAACCTCGTCGCTATCGTCGATGTCAATCGTTTGGGCCAGAGTGAGCCTACCGCCTTCGGCCACGACATGAGCGTGTATGCGAACCGTTTCAAAGCTTTCGGTTGGCGCGTCGAAGTCATCGATGGCCATGACATGGAAGAAATTCTCGAAGTCCTCGCCGGCACTGGCCTGGGCGATCAACCGCTCGTCATTCTCGCCAAAACGTTCAAGGGTGCAGGCGTATCGTTCATCCAGGACAAAGAAGGCTGGCACGGCAAACCGTTGAACCAGGAGGAAGCGACTCGCGCCATCGCGGAGCTTTCGCCGCGCGCCAAATCCGGCATCGGCGCTCCGATTCCGGCGCCCAATCAATTACCGGCGCCGCATCTTCATGCCCCCACAAGCTTTCCGCCCATCAGTTATAAGATCGGCGACCAGATTGCCACCCGCGAGTCCTACGGGGTCGCCCTCGCCCGCATCGGTGAGACCGACCAGCGGATCGTGGCGCTGGACGGCGACACGAAGAACTCGACCTACGCCGACAAGTTTTTCAAAAAATTCCCGGCCCGTTCCACGGAATGTTTCATCGCCGAGCAGAATCTCGTTGGCGTTGCCGTCGGGTTCGGCACGCGCGGCAAAGTTCCGTTTGCCTCCACTTTTGCCTGCTTCCTTTCGCGCGCGTACGACCAGATCCGCGTCGCGGGCATTTCCAGGGCAAACATTAAACTCGCCGGTTCGCATGTCGGTGTGAGCATCGGTGAGGACGGCCCGTCCCAGATGGCGCTTGAAGACCTCGCCATGATGCGCGCCATCGTGGGTGCCACGGTCTTGTACCCCTGTGATGCGGTCAGCACTGAGAAGCTCGTTGAGCAGATGGCGTTGCATACAGGCGTTTGTTTCCTGCGCACCTCGCGCCCCAAAACACCGGTCATCTACAACAGCGACGAAACCTTTCCCATCGGCGGTGCGAAAATCGTCCGCCAGAACGCGGGTGATAAAGTCACCGTGGTTGCCGCGGGCGTCACCCTGCACGAAGCGGTTAAAGCTGCGGACCTCTTGAAGGCCGAAGGCATCGGCATCACCGTCGTGGATGCGTACTCCATAAAACCTTTGGGAGCCAGCGTCATCAAAGCCGCCGCGCAAAAGACTCACAATCTCGTTATCACGGTGGAAGATCATTATATGGAAGGCGGCCTCGGCGATGCGGTCGCGGGCGAACTCAGCTCCGAAGGCTTCAAGGTCCACAAGATCGCCGTAAATAGCCTGCCGCATTCCGGCAAAGCGGAACAACTGCTCGCCAAGTACGGGATCGACGCCGCCGGCATCGTTAAAAAAGTGAAGTCGCTTCACTGATCCCGATCACAACTCACAAAAGCAAAACTCCGCCAAAAGGCGGAGTTTTTTTGTAACGATTTGAAAATGGTCGATGACTGTTATCAGGCGTTGCCCGAATTCTTTTCCGGCGTTTCATTCGAAGCCCTGACCATCTCGTCCAGGACCTTCTTGAATTCTTCGAGCCCGGTGGAGGGAATGATCACCGTATCACGACGACCGCCCACGTCTTCCGTGATCCGCAGGAAACGACCACGGGGATTTTCCTTGAGGGCGAAGACAAAACTTTTGCGCTCGATCTGGATCTTTTCCGTCTTGATGGTCTCCTCGTTGGTCGGCAGTTTCGGAGTCCCAAAATTCCGGTTCCCATAGGGGGAAGGTCGTTCGTTTGAAATCATACTTATCCCTGGTTCACGCTTTTATTACCAAACACAACTTTCACGACAACGCGTATTTCGTCAACCCCCGAATTTTCCGGGACGCACAAAGGTCGTCGTATCAGGAGGATTGTTCACCCGCCACGCGTAGATGAGAATGCCGCAGATAATGAACAAATTGATGATTTGCGACGCGCCGTGCCATGCGCGAAAGGAATGCATCGCCGCAACGCGTTCGGCGGGCGTTGCCTTTGTGGCATAGGCGGCCACGTGCAGGTCATGCATTTTCGGTTGCATCCAGAGACCGCCGATCATAGTGATCGTGAGGATGCCGATCAAAAGGCTGGTGATGAATTTTGACGGCGGCCGCCCGAGATAAAGTTTTTCCGCCATCAGATGCAGCAGCGCGATGATGCCGCAGGCGACGTGAAAATGAAAATAGCTGCTCAACACGATTCGCGCGATGGCCCCGGAGTAATACGGGAAATTATTTGCGCCCAGCAGGGCGCGCATGTCGCCGGAGAAAAGCGCCGGACCCGCGCCGAACGAAAAAAAGATGGAAGTCCCCAGCCAGATCGCGGCATTGACCACTCCGATGAATCGCAGAAAGACGATCACGATTTCACCGTAGGAACAATTCGTCCCCGTGCCAAGCCCTGATTTGCTGCGTCCCGCCGCCTCACAAAATGTTCGCGGCCAGTTCGGCCAGCTCGGAACGTTCGCCCTTCTGCAATTCGATGTGCGCCGCGATGGGCTGGTCGCGGAACTTGCTCACGACATAATTGAAGCCGTTCGACGAGCCGTCCACGTACGGATTATCGATCTGGTACGGGTCACCCGTGAAAACGATCTTCGTCCCGTGACCCACGCGCGTCACGATGGTCTTCACTTCCAGCGGCGTCAGGTTCTGCGCCTCATCGATGATCATGAACTGGTTCGCGATGCTGCGACCGCGGATATAGCTCAACGCCTCCACCACGATCATGCCTGAGCGCATCAGGTCGCCGCTGCGGCGATGCTCGTGTCCCATGTTCAGGTCGCCCAGCATTTCGAGCGCGTCATGGATGGGTTGCATCCACGGCGCAAGTTTTTCTTCCAGCGAACCAGGCAGAAAGCCCAGTTCCTTGCCCATCGAAATCGTCGGGCGCGCCACCACCAGCCGGCGGAATTCGCGGTCAAGCACGGTCTTCTTCAATCCGGCCGCCATCGCGATCAACGTCTTGCCCGTGCCCGCCTTGCCCATGAGCGAGACCAGCTTGATGCGGTCATCCAGCAACGCGTCGAATGCGTAATGCTGTTCGCGATTGCGCGGTTTGATGCCCCAGATGCCTTCGCGGCAATCCACGATGGGGATCAATTTCTTGCCCGTCGCATCCACTTTCGTCAGCGCTGTTTTCTTCGGGTTCGTTTCGTCGATGAGCGTGCAATATTCGTTCGGGAAATATTGTTTGCCGCCGTTAAGTTCCAGTTCACCGTTGGCGCGGAAGCTAGCCAGTTTTTCCGGCGGGACCGTGATGTCGATCATGCCGGTGTACAGGTCCTTGATGAACACCCGGTCGTTTTCGTAATCCTCCGCCTGCAACCCCAGCGCGTCGGCCTTGATACGCAGGTTGATGTCCTTGCTGACCATGATGGCCGGGATTTTGGGATGCGTTTTCTGCAGGGTGGCCGCGAACGAAAGGATGCGGTCATCCACCGATTTCGCGGCATAACCATTGTCCCCGTTGCCGCCGTGCTTGTAGGCGATCTTCAACTTGCCGCCGTTGGGCAGTTTCACGCCTTCGCTCAAGCTGCCTTCGCCGCGAAAGCCGTCGAGCATGCGCGAAACTGTGCGCGCGTTCTGGCCCAGCTCGGTGGATTCGCGTTTAAAACGGTCGATCTCCTCGATCACTTCGATGGGGATCATCACGTTGTTGTCGTTGAAGTTAAGCAGCGAATTGGGGTCGTGCAGGAGTACGTTGGTGTCGAGTATGTAATTTTTCACGTTTGAGTCTGGGCAAATTTCAGGCCGGCCAACCGGCGATACCATCGTTGAATGTTTTTGTGGCGGGCGGGCAGTTTGTAATGCCCCGAGTACAGAAAATTATCCAACATGCCCACCAGGTCGAAATCAACGAAGCGGGGTTGGTCATCCAGCAGGAACTTCCGGCCCGTGAGCATCGATTCGAACGGCAGCAGACTTTCCTCCAGCTTTTTGAGCCACTTCTTTTGGTCCGCGCGCCATTGCTCGATACAGCCGCGGCCAAACTTGCGTTCCTTGAACCGGAGATATTGCAATTGGTCGGCCGGTGGCGCGTTTTCCTTGTAATAAATATCGTTTAACCGAAACGTCGCGCCTTCGACTTCGTTCTCGATGTAGCGCCAGACAATAGATTGTACCCCGCGCCATTTCGGGACGAACAAGTCGAGTGCGAGTTCCTCGTCGATGTATTTGGCGACGACCTGGGAATCATCATTCAGTTCAAATACGACATCCTTGCCATTTTTGACGATGGGCACGCCGTAATAACGCTGCCGGGTAAGTTTCCAGACCAATGAACGGTCTTGCGGGGGTATATTGGTGATTTTATAAGGCCTTCCGGAGTATTCGAGAATACGCCGTTGAGGCAGGCAGAACGGACTCCACGGAAACTGGATCAGTTCGATCATTTCAAAATAGCATCACCACAACTCGATTTGAATCTAGGACTGCCTTGTAAAAGTTACAAGTGGATTTCACCGTTGCCATCATTTTGTCACCGGGCGGCCAATTGTTTCGCCAGCCGAATCGCCGCCGTCATGCTCGAGGGATTCGCGAGGTTTTTCCCCACAATATCATAAGCCGTCCCGTGGTCTGGCGACGTGCGGATGAATGGCAGCCCCAGCGTCCAGTTCACTCCCGAATCAAATGCGATCATCTTCAGCGGTGCCAATCCCTGGTCATGATACATCGCTACCACCGCGTCAAATTCGCCGTGATAGGCCCGATGAAATAACGTGTCCGCCGCCACTGGTCCCACCACATCCAAACCAAGTGCCTTCATGGCCTTAACAGCAGGTTCAACCATAGTTATCTCTTCCGTGCCCATCTTCCCCCCTTCGCCCGCATGCGGGTTCAAGCCGCAAACGCCCACACGAGCCCGAGCTAGGCCAAGGTCGTGACACGACTTCGCCGCCAGCTCGATGGCAATCTCGATCTTTTCCCGCGTCAAACGTTCGGGAACGAGTTTGATCGGCAAATGGATGGTCGCCAGCGCCACGCGCAACCAGCGTCCACGGTCATCGTGGCCCAGCAACATCATCGCCGTCTTTTTCGCCTGCGCGAGCTCGGAGAGAAATTCCGTCTGGCCCACAAATGATTCGTACCCGGCGCGGATGATGGATTCTTTGTTCACCGGCGCGGTGACCAGCGCGTGCAATTCGCCCTTCAAACAAAGTTCCGCGCCGTCCTTCAACCAAGCCACCGCCGCGCGGGCCGCGTCTGGCGAACCCGCGCTCAGCTTTGCCGGCAACGACCCGGGCGTAGGGTCGTGGATGAAAAATCGGCCTGATTGGTCTTTGCCGCGAAACGTGTGCAGCACGAGATTGAGGCCGAGTTGTTGGTTGAGCCGGCGTGTGTGCGGCTCATCGCCGATGAGCACAAAGCGGGTCATATCCAGGTTGGGCTCCGCCGCTAATGCCTTGAGCGTGACCTCCGGTCCGATGCCGGTGAGGTCGCCGAGAGAAATTCCGATCCAACTCATTTTGTCGCGGCCTGGGCCGCTGTAGGATGTGCGGCGTCGTGCCGCATCATGTTAGTAGGTCCGCACGAACGTTTTGTCCCGCAGCTTGTCGATCCATATTCTTTCGAGCCGTGCGCGGTCTTCGGTCGCCAGCGTTTTTTCGATGCTCGCGCGCACTTCTTTCAAAGGCTGGATGTGCGCCGGTTTCGTGTCCTCGACCAGCAGGATGTAATATCCATCCGCCATCTCCAGCACGCCGCTTTGTTCGCCGGGCTTCATTGAGAAAGCCACGTCCGCCAGTTCCTTGCGCAAAATCTTCTTTTCCACCCAGCCCAGGTCGCCGCCCTGGCTCGCCTGTGAACCTTGCGAATACACCGACGCCATCTGGTCGAACGCCGCGCCGTCTTTCAGCTTGGCCAGGATTTCTTCGGCCATCCGTTTCGTCTGGCCGCCGTCGTCCTCCGCCGTCTTGTTCAGCACGATCATCCGCAGCTTCACCTGGTCCCCCAGTTGGAAATCGTCCTGGTGCGTGTCGTAATACGCCTGGATCTTGTGCGGCGAGATGATCGATGCTTCCGCCACGAAATTGTGCTGCATCGCCGAGATGACAATCTGGTCGCGCACCGTCTTCTTGAACTGCTCAAACGTCGTCCCTTGCGCCTGCAACGTCTTGGCGAACGTCGCGCGATCGCCGAACCGCGAGCGGATCTTCTCCTGCACCGCCTGGTCGATGATGCTGTCCGGAATCTTATAACCCGCCCGGTCGAATTCATGGATGATCAATTGATTATCCATCAATTGCTGGAGATTTTCGTGGGCCGCTTTGCCTACTTCCTGCGCGTACACTTCCGGCTGGTCCGCGTATTTGCGGCGCAATTCATCCACCAGCGGCGCCGTATAAAATTCCACCTGCTGGTACGTGATCACCGAATCATGCACCACCGCCTCGATGCCGGTGACCAGTTCAGCGCGAACAAGGATGGCCGGCGCGAACAGGCTCGCCGCCGCAATGATGGCGTAAATTTTTTTCATGACCAAACGCATCGTAAGGCGACGCTAGAGTCGAGGTCAAGCGCTGTCCGGCTCCGGGCGTCTCCTCCTCCTTCTCGTCCTCGATGGGTTCGCTTCCTCATGTGTTATTTTTGTTCAATGCGTTTAACTTGTTTGCTCCTTGCCCGATCTGGGGACTGCATCCGCCATAGCTTGCTGGCGTTCCGGTAATCGTCCCGGTCCAAATGATTTGTTCACCAACTACCTTGATTTGGTCGGATTCAGTCGGATTCATCAGGATCGGCAACTACGTCAGACGTTGAAACCATGGAGTCCCGTAGCAGTGGGCGTCCCGCCCGCCGTTGAGCCGCGGCTTCCAGCCCGGCGGAACTCTGCCCCAAATTAAAACCCCCCTTGAATTACCGTGGACAGCCTTGAATCGAGCTTGGCCTCGATCCGGATTTGGCCGCTATTTTCGGTAGTTTCTGCCCTTTCCATGCGCCGCGACCGTCGGTTCAATTCTTCGCAAATCACCTTGGGCAACCGCGCTATTTTACCGGTTCTAGCCATAAATCAGTTTGCTTTCATAATACATTGTTAATAATTTAATTTTCAAACAAATTATAGCCGATAATATTTATTAGTCAAATATTATTTCTGTTTTCTTGTGACTTTCCTAAACCTTTCATTTTGAGTAGTTTTCGCCCCATGGGACTCCTCAACGACCTGTTCAACTTGATTTATCCCGGCAAGCAATATGGGAAACGCACGACCACTAAGTTGGGCGTCAAAGTCCGCAGCCAGGCCGAGCAACGCCTCGCGATTTATTTCGATTCTATCGGCCTCCGGTTTGAATACGAAAAAAAACTCACCGCTGGCCTGCTCCTGAAAAAGGCCATCAGCCAGCCCGACTTTTACCTGCCCGACCACGACGTCTACGTAGAATATTGGGGATTGCTGGATGTGGAGGACGCCGGTGACCGTGAGAAATACACCCGTTCCATGAACTACAAGCTGGCGCGCTATCGCGAGCTTGGCATCAAACTCATCTCCCTTTATCCAGAGAACCTGAAAAACCTCGACCGGGATTTCCGCAAAAAATTCAAGGAAGTGACTGGGTCAGATTTGCCGCAGAAGAAGACGTCCTGGTCCGGTAAGCTCCGTTAGGAGATATCGTTGCAGAAAAATCTCCCAATTAAATTCCCCAGCCCCGTTAGGGGCGGCATATTCATTTCCCGCAGAGTTTGCTTCAGATGCTGCTCCAAATAAAAAAGGGACGGCTTTCGCCGTCCCTGAATCATTCGACTGTTGAGATTCCTATCACTTCTGCGGTGAGCCGGGAGCATCGTTCGCACCGGATTTTTCCGCTTCTTCGGCGAGGTCTTCCTTGCGCCGGGTTTCCGCGCTCACCTCGTCATCGGGATCACCCAATTGGCGGCGTGACCGGGGCAGGTTTTGGGCGTTTTGCCGCTGACTGCCTTGACGCATATCGGCGTCTTGTATCCGGTTTTCCGGAGCGGTTTCGTCTTCGCTCTCGTGCATTTCCTCTCCCGCGACATTCTGGTTCTGGGCATTCCTCCCCTGCTTGGCCAGGTCGTTTTGCTTATTGGGATTGTGAGTAAACTCGTCCGCCTTGGCAGGACGATTCTGGTTCAGGGTATCCTGACCCGGTTGGCCGGCGCGTGGCGGCGCATTTTGGCCTTGATTCACGGAGCCGGACTGCATGTTCGGATCATAGGGGCGTCTATTCTGGTCTGATTGCTGGGCGGGACGATTCTGGTTCTGATCGGCATTCAAGTTGCCGATATCACCTTGTTGCGGGCCTGATCGGACTTTGTTTTGCCCCTGTTGCGCCGTGGCCGGCTTGCGATTGGGATTTGCCGACGGATCTTCGTTGTCGGTTTCGTCCCGGTCTTCCAGACGGCGGCCCTCGGTGCCTTTGTTCGGTTCATCCAAAGTGCTGGCATGCGGACTCCCGCACCCGCAGGTATCATCGGCATTTTCGTCTTCGTTTTCGCTGAGTTTGTTTATCGCACCGCTCTCTCCCTTTTTCTGGGGATTATGCGGGTCGACATTTCCGGTGTTGGTTTTTTTTTCGTTTTGCATACTAGTTGTCTCCTTAAAATAAAGGCGATCACGTTTTCATGACGGCGTTTTTTTCTGAGAAACTATGCGCACGTTGGATGCCAAGAGACGCAGGTAGGGGAAAGCATGAAGTTTAACGTAAGTATTGAGGCTTAATGTCAGGATATTCGCCCCTCTTCTTGCTCCCCTCTGGTTGTCCATTGTGCATTCCGCACTAGCCTCTCTAAACGTTGTTGCATTTTGAGGTGGGGCCATGTGGATTCTTCGCTATTTGGAAGTGGCCGCTTGGATTGGTTTTTAAGCGCCACGACTTTAAAGAAATCCCTAAATGAAATCGACGCGGCATCGGGTGATGCGTTCAGGTGCCGCGTTTGGCCAGCGCATCCTTTTGGATTTACTAACCGGCGCGCAACACGTAATAGAATCAGGCCGCAGAATGAAGTAGTGCCCTGAATTTGCCGCGATGCCCTCGCCGTGTAACGGGAGAGGGTGCTGCGCAGCAGCGGGTGAGGGGTTTGTTCCGCCGAAGGCGGACTCACCAGGAAGGCAATTTAGGCATTACACCAGATATATGTATTCGCCAAATCAGGATGAATTTTTGAAACTCGCCGGTCAGGGCAACCTGATCCCGGTGACGCGCCGGTTGCTTGCCGATATCGAAACGCCGCTCTCGGCCTATCGCAAGATCCGCGGCGCGGGCGAATCCTTTCTCTTTGAATCGGTGGAAGGTGGCGAACACATCGGCCGTTACTCCTTTGTCGGTTGCAATCCACGTTCAGTCATCAAACAGACCGGCCATCGCGTGGAAGTCATCGAGAACGGGAAGGTGGTGGAGAGATTTGAGATACAAGGTAGGGCGGGCAGTCCTCTGCCCGCCGATGTAAGCACGAAGGATGCACGAACTGTGCGCGATGGGTTGGAGGTTGTAGAGCAGGTGATGAAGAAGTATCGCGCCGTCTCGCTGCCGGGGTTGCCCCGGTTCACCGGCGGCGCCGTAGGTTTCATCGGGTACGAATTCATCCATGACGTGGAACCAGTGGTGCCGCGCCCGCCGCACGATGAATTGCACACGCCCACCATGGTTTTTCTCGTCGCGGATCAATTGCTCATCTTCGACCGCGTCGCCCAGACCATCACCGTGCTGGTCAATGCCGTGCTTGAAGACGGCGTGAACCCTGCCGATGCCTACGAAGACGCCATCAGCGAGATCGAGCGCCTCGTATCCTTACTGGAGCAGCCCACGGAACATCATCCGATGAGCGTGCCGCAAGAGGTAACCCCGATGCCGTTCCAATCGAATGTGCCCAAGGAAAAGTTTTACGCGAACGTCGAGACGGCCAAAAAATTCATCACCGCCGGCGATATCATCCAGGTGGTCGGTTCCCAGCGGTTTTCCGTACCGACGAAAGCGTCGCCGATGGATGTGTATCGCGCGGTGCGTTCGGTGAATCCCTCGCCCTACATGTTTTTGCTGGAGCTGGATGGTTTTTCGCTTGTGGGCGCGTCGCCGGAGATCCATGTGCGTTGCGAGGACAATAAGGTAGAGATACGGCCCATCGCGGGCACGCGCCGGCGCGGAAAAAATTCCGACGAAGATGCCGCGCTGGAAAAAGAACTGCTCGCCGACCCCAAGGAACGCGCCGAACACGTCATGCTCGTGGACCTGGCGCGCAACGATATCGGGCGCGTGTGCGATTACGGCAGCGTGCAGGTGAAGGACCTGATGATCATCGAACGTTACAGCCACGTGATGCACATCGTGTCGCAGGTGGAAGGGAAATTATCCGCCGACAAAACGAATTATGATTTGATGCGCGCGACGTTCCCGGCCGGCACGGTCAGCGGCGCGCCGAAGATCCGCGCCATGCAGCTCATTTCGGAACTGGAACAGACCACGCGCGGGCCATACGCCGGCTGCGTGGGATATTTTTCCTTCAACGGCAACCTGGATACCTGCATCACCATCCGCACGGCGTTGTTGAAAGACGGCAAGGCTTACGTGCAGGCCGGTGGCGGCTGGGTGAACGATTCCACACCGGAAAATGAATTCCAGGAAACCGTGAACAAAGCCAAGGCCATGCTCAAAGCCGTGGCGCTGGCCGAGACGTTCGCGAAAGGATGAACCGTGGCAAGGTAAGTGATGGGTCAGAGTAACTGCACTAAAACACCCTTACCACATTTAGGGAACTGTTCGCGTTCGCTCATCCCAATGATTTTGATTTGGCCATCTTTCTTGAGTTGAAGGAGAAATTCATTCAAATCGTTCACCCAGACCAACGGGGTTGTCAGGGCTATTTCCCAAAGCTGATCATATTCAACTGGCTTTTTCGCAGACAAAATTTGGCGGATTTTTGACTCCGCCTTTTTCCAGTATTTGGTTCGAAGCGAATTGTAGAATTGTGTATCATGCATATCTGCGCTCGAAAACAATTCAGGTGTGCCACCGCTTTCACGTTCTCGTTGTTGCGCTTTCGCGCGAGCACTTTCCATCGCTTCCACAGCTTTGCGCTCCTCTTTTTTGAAAACTTCTAACCCTTTGTCGTTTCGCGTTGCGTAAATGAGATGAAAATGAACGTCATTGATCTGCGCCTGAAAAACAGGAGTGTAGCAAACGAAACGGAACGAGCCGGCGGCTTTTATCTGACAAATATATTCTTCCACCATGGCATCATCGCGTTCTTCTCTCGGCACAGAAGCCAATTTGGTGCGAAACGTTGACCCTCCGTAAAGTCTGTCAAAGCTCGGCGCAAGCTCGGGATCTTGTGATTCGATAAAACGACGCGTGAAGCTTGTCATGAAATTGATTAAGACCTCGCCTGGCGCGACTCGAAGGAGTGGTCTAATCACATCCAATTCAATTCCCGTCCAACCTTTTGGATCAAAAAACGTAAAAGCGAAATTATTCGTGCCTCCCTGGTCGTAGAACTTAAGAATCTCTGGAACAGCGTTCTCCAAGACGTCGTTTTTTGCCTCGGCTTCAATATCTGCGATGCTTTTACAATAGGCATCCAACTTGGCAAATGGCTTTTTCTCTTTCTCTAGGAAGAAACAACGGAAGCGTGGTTTCTTGTCCTGCTTGGCAAGTTCTATCTTAGCTTTTTGTAACTCTTGAACCGCAATGCCGAATGAAGTGTCTGAATAGTCGTGCGTTTTGCTTTCCCATGGGCCTGAGAAACAGTCAATGTAAGTTACTGTATCAGCCCATCTGCCGACAATTACCGCGAGTCTAAGTAAATATCTTTGGAGAATGATGTGTTTGACGAGCGTTTGCTCTCGCCCTAGGTACGATTGCTCGTCAAAACTCATGCAAAGGCGAGTTCCAACGATGAAGTCTCGGACAATAGCCCAAGGCGCTCTTCACGTTCGGGAACTTCAACCACCTCACGTTCGGGGAATTCGTTATAGGTGCGACCATCCAACCTGCGGCCTGTTTCACTTTTACGCACTCCACCCCATTGTTTGAAGAAGAATGAAACCTTTGCCGCGCGGCACTGTGCGCGTATCTTCCGTACCCAGGTGACATCCATTGGTCTCGCACCTGGACCGCTTTCTCCTCCTACTATTACCCAGTTAATTCTGCTCAAATTGATAGGGCCTAAATCTTCCAAAAGCGGTTCAATGGAAAGAAAACGAATTTGGGCCGGAGCATCGCGCAACTGATCAATCCGTGGCAAACCATGTTGCTTGTTTTCAACGGATACCCCCCACCACACGTGTGGTAAGTTTGCTGCGGAACGCAGCTTGCCTGAAAGTAATGCTTGGAGGCGTTCAGCACGCTTGGTCAAAACTTGATATGTATGCCAGTTGGCTTTTGCCATAACAGTGGCCACGGCTTCGATATAATCGTCCGGTACTTTTTCGTGAAACAGATCACTCATAGAATTCACGAATATCATTTTTGGCTTAGGCCATCTCAGCGGCTCACTGAGCTTTTCGGGAACAAGTCGGGGATCAAAGCCGAATTCGAAGGGATGTCCTGGAACACCGCGAAATCTCTCGGCAAAGGTTTCAGCGTAGCAATGCGTGCAACCGGGACTTATCTTTGTGCACCCTCGCACAGGGTTCCAAGTTGCATCCGTCCACTCGATTTTGGAATTGTCGCTCATACATGCCGGAACTCTCTTAACAAGAGTCGGCCAAAAACAGCTCGATGTCGAAATTAATTTTACTGCCTCATATTAGCGGGTTCTTTGCGCGCTCCTTCATCAATCAGCACATCCAATCTTGCTTTGGGTCTTTATTCAGGTCACTGTGGGGAATGGGTTTGCCGACGCAGCCAGTGACATTGACGGTAGCGGATATCGATGAGTTGAACCGCAAACTCTCGACCATGCGCCATGACGTGAACAACAACCTCTCGCTCATCATGGCCGCGTTGGAATTGATGCGTTATAAGCCCGAAACCGCGCAACGCATGCTGGCAACGCTGGCCGAGCAGCCGCCCAAAATCACCAAAACCGTCGGTGAATTTTCCTCCGCGTTCGAAAAGACCCTCAATATCACCCGTCCGTGATGGCCGCCCTTTGTAACTCTTGTAGCCGCGCCTTCGTCTTTACTGTTGGAACACTGTAAATTTTATGAGAGCAAACCGGTTTCTCACGCTAGCGCTGCTCGCGTTTTCGATTTTCACCACCTCGCTCCTTGCGCAGACGAATCAATCGGTGCGCAACTTGGACGGCCTGAGTCAGGGCAGTACCGCCGATCGCCTGATGCAGCAGGGCCCTGACCGTGCCATTGTGAGCGTGTTGACCGATGACCAGCGCAAATCCTACCGCCAGGCGTTGCAAGCACAGCGCGAAAAATTACACGACCTGGAGACCAAGATGGTCGAAGCGCGCAAAGACCTGACCACCGTGAGCGCCTCAGGAACCTTCGACGAGAATGCGGTGCGCACTAAAGCCGCGTACATCGGAAACATTGAGGTGGAGCTGGCCGTTGTCCGCGCGCGTGCGTTGTCCCAGGTCAAACCGCCGCTAACCGTGGAACAGATCGAGCAGATGAAAAACTCGGCAGGAGGCGAATTGCCGATGCGTAATCGCGGCGGGTTTCCCAGCGTAGGCGGCGATTTATCGGTGCATCCAGCGCAGCGCACAACGCAGCGCGATGAAAATGATTTGCCGACGGCAACCAAGCCCTGATGACACATCAGATAATGCGGGCTGCCTCGGCGTAGGGACAATGGCGGCAGTTGCTCCCGCAACAATAACCGCGGCGCAACAGATAGGCCGCCGTGAAAACCATCAGGCTGTTCTCAAAATAAAAATCCCCGGGTAAAATCTTCACAGGCGACGTCGTGGCATTGCGCGAACGATGAAACTGCATCACGCAATCGCGGCACAAACAGGCTTTATTGCGCGCTGCCTCGGGGATTTGCGCCAGCAGTTCGTCCGGAATCTTCACCTGCATGCACCAGCAGGGCCCTTTGTAAGCGGCGCTGGTGCAGAGCTGGCAATCGTTCGCCTGGCCGCAGAGCGGACAGCGCGCGACGTCAAATTTTTTGGGCAATGAATCCATGAACTATGATTTCGACATTATTGCAGGGACAGAATCTCCGGTCGCAACTGGCCAACAAATTGATCGGGCAGCCATTTATCCAGCGAACCCGCCAACATCACTTCCGTGGCCACATGGCCGTCGCAAAAGACCGCGTTCGCTTTTTGCGCATGACGAAAATGGCCGTTCGGATAATAGCTGGAACTGGTAAAATTGGTCGAAACGCTGAGCCAGTAGAATTCCTCCACCATCGGATGGGTGGGCGAGGCCGGCGGTTGGAAATTATTCACCTGCGCGGCATCGCCAAAGAGCACGGTGTCCGAGAGCCGGGTCACGCGGTTGATACTTGCGGCGGCGGGGTTGGCGGGCGAAAGGGCCAGGTTATAACCATAGCTGTACACCACGCTGGTCGCCTTGCGCTTGAATTGCGGCGAGTCGGCATTCAACGCCGGGCACAGCCGCACCTCACTGGCGCTCACATACTCATAGAGGCTGCCGAACGTCAGGTCGAACTGGCGATTCCCCTCGCCGCCGGTATCTCCCAGCCAGCCGAACCACAAAAGGCTCCCATTATTTGTCGTGCCGGTGGTGTAACTGAAACAATTGCCGGCATTATCGTTCCAATACATCTGCGCCGCCATTCCCAACTGCCGCAGGTTGCTGCCGCATTTGATGCGGTTCGCCGCCACTTTGCTCCCGGACAAGGCCGGCATCAAAAGTGACGCCAGAATCACCACGATGGCGATGACGACGAGCAATTCAATGAGCGTGAAAGCGGGAGAATAACGACTGACAAGTGACGAGTGACAAGAAGGAACATCGGCCCTTTTGTCACCAGCCACCTGCCATTTGTCATTTCCGTTCATGGGCGATCGGCCCGCACCCGATAAAATGCCTTATCCACCGGCGGATTTGGGTCCTGCAAAAGCAGATTGGTCGCACTGCCATCCATGGTTTCCGAGGCATCCGTCCAACTGCCAAAGTCTTCCGTGCGTTCCAATGTGTACAGCCAATTGCTGCGACTCAGGAATTGTCCCTGCCAGGCCGTGTTCACGGGGTTGCCGGTGAAATTCAGGATGGGCGGTGGCAGAGTCGTTACAGTGATATTACTCACCGTCCCGTGCGCGAGGAGAGAATCAAAATCATCGCCCGCGCTGCTATAACTGCTGATGGAAACGGTGTTCAAATGAAAATTATCCGTCGCCGTGAAGAGGCTGTTGGAAACATCCGTCAGTATCGCGTCCGGCGCGCGAAAGAAGAGGCCCCCGTTTGTTTTCACGGTCACCACCATCGTCTCGTTGCTCGCCGTATAACACATCGAAATGTGCAGCAACTGGTTGGTCGGCAGCTCGAATTTAAACGGCTTCAGCACCGTGGGGGCGAATGCCCCATTTGTGGAGATAAAGACGGGCTGCGTCGTCGGATCCACGTCAAATATGAAACCGCCGCCAAAATCATAAAAGCCGAATGGAAAATAATTGAACTCAACGAGGTTGATCGCGCCTTGCGGGTCGTTGAACGGAAAATATACCCCCCGCATGAAGTTATCGTTGGTCGCGACGGCAAAATTCTGGAACCCCAGCGCCACTTGCAGCGGGCCGGTCTTGCCCGGCTCGTTCCCGCTCACGACATCGTTCAAGAGCAGGTCGAATTCAATGCTAAAATCATCGTAACGGGTAAGGATGGTGTCCAGCGGATGATAGAAATAACTGTTGGGATGCGTGGAATCCCACGTGACTTCGAGATTTTCATTGGTGGCGTTCCAGTTGAACAGGGTCGCGTCGCCAAAAATCTTCCAGCCGTTTTGCGCCGGGTCGCTGGAAAAATTTTCAGTGATGGTGGTGGCGCGGACAGTGAACAGGGCAAACACACCGGCGATGGCCAGTGTCAGGCAATATCTTCTCATGCTGATCTTTCAATTTTGCTCGCGGAGACAGTTCTCACGCGAACGGTTTTTACGATTGAGAGACCAGAGCGGAGATAAAATCGTCCTTGTCCTCGTCCGTCGTTCTCGTCCTCGAAATTCCTGGAATCGAGTCCGTGATGACGGGCAAAAACAAAAACGCCTTCATCCCCGGCAAAACAGAGAATGAAGGCATACAATGGATCCGGCCGAAAACAGTCCGGCAGGCTGGCCTCATCCTTCTCTTGGCGGAGAAGTGGCCGCTTACGGCGGCCGGACGAGCGCAATCAAACCGGTATCCTGACTTGAGGCTTCAGACCGCCTTCCCGCCTTCCCGATCCGCGAGCGGACCAGTGGCAATGGGAAGTTGTAGCCTTTTACAGTGGCGCAACCGTCCCGGATTTTCACCGGGTTCCCAGACATTTGACTGCTATTAAAGGCGGGCAAGCCCGCCGTTTTCAAAGAACGTTTCCTTTGTACGCTGAATCCAGATTTTGCCAAGCGGAAAATCGGTAAAAACTTCACTTGCTCTGAAGCTTGCAATTCTTGCCCATCCAATCCATCCTGAAACTGCAATTTTCGCCGGTAGGCTAAGCGAGTCCGTTTTTCTCCGCGCGACATCTGAATGAGCAATTTGACCGAAAACGAATTAGATCTGGAAAAACTTTTCCAGCCCGCGTGGGCTCAGGACGTTCCTGCTGCCCAACGCTACGCCAAATACACCGGCAACGAAGGCGCGCCCCGCAGCCGCGAAGGCGGTGACCGTCCCCGGCGCCGTGAGGTTACCAGTGGTCCCGGTGGCCCTCCGCGTGGACAAGGCGGCGGCGGATTCAAGCCCGGTGGTGATCGTCCGCGTGGACAACGCCCCGGCGGCCCTCGTCCTGGTGGTCCGCGCCGCGATGACCGCGGACCGCGTCGTGATTTTGAACCGCCCGCGCCATTGCCAGAGGTGAATGTGGCCATTTTGCCGGAGGAAAGAGGCGCGGAATCGCTCGGTCGCCAGGTCAAGTCGACCGGCCGCGCTTATCCGTTGTTCCAGATCGCCGGTCTCGTTCTGCAAAAGCCAGAACGTTACGTCGTCACCATTGGCATCAAGAAAAAGCCGGATGGCACCGCGATACAGCCCCTGTTCCTTTGCGCGCTCGACGATACGTTATGGCTGGGTGAGGACGAAGCGGTGGCGCACGTCCTGAAAACTCAATTTGCCACGTTCTACCAGATCGAACGTACGCCGACCGACCCGCCCAAGGGTACGTACACGTTCGTGGCGCAATGCGGCATGAGCGGCGTCATTCTCGGGCCGCCGAACCATAACGAATACCAGAACAAGCTCCGCAAGCTGCACGCCGAACGTTTTTCGCGCATGCCCTTCGATGCTTTCAAAGCCCGCGTGAAGATCGTCAAAGACGAGGCGGTCGTGAAAAAATGGATCGACGACCAGAGTTTCAAGACCGAGTACGTCGTCCTCAACGTTCCTGAGCCGCTCAAACTCGCGAATATGGAGGAAGTGGAGAAACATTTCCGCAGCGTCCACAAAGATAACATCATCAAGTCAGTGGATTCACACGTTCTCGGCGGTGTGGCCGCTCGCGCCCTGCGCAGTCGTGAACTGTTGCGCGCCGTGCGCATGACCATCGAGCAGCAACTGCGTTTCCCCATGCAGGTCGCCACGGCCTTGAGCCAGCGGTTCGCCTCGCAAGGGCTGCACTTTTTCAAGGTCAACAAGACCGTCACGCACGTCTCGGTGGCGCGCCCGACGTTTCTCGACCTCGAAGCCACGCCGGTTTCGGAGAACATCAAGCGCATTGTTGATTTCATCAACGCGCATCCGCGTTGCAATCGCCGCAAATTGTTCGAAGCGCTCGCTCCGGCGGCCCCCATCGTGGTGACCCCGCAGCCGGAAACGCCCACGGGCGAAACACCTACTTCCATCATCCCGGCCAAGGCTGAACCGACGGCGGAACAGACTGCCGTTAACGCCGATCTGCATTGGTTGATCCATCAAGGCCACGTCATCGAATTTGCCGATGGCCGGTTGGAGACTGCCAAGAAACCCGCGCCACGTCCGCCCAAGCCGGTCAAGGCCTCCAAGACCGCTGATGAACCAAAAGTTGAGCCGGGCGCAGAAGCGCAACCGGTCGCGGAAGTGACTGGCGATCCCGCGCCGGCTGGAACCGTGAGCGAAGGAACTTTTGAAGCCCCCGTGGCCGAGGCCGTGCCGCAAGCCCCGGTTGAAAGCACACCGCCGACCGAGCCGCCCTCAGGCGAAACGCCCAATGAATTGGCTTCCGCACCGCCGGTTTCGTGATAGGCTGACGCATGGCTTTTAAAGCACTCGGTTTGTCCGACAAGGTTTTGCAGGGAGTCCACGCTGCTGGTTATACCGTCCCTACGCCCATCCAACTCCGCGCCATTCCGTTGATCCTTGCGGGTCGCGACATCATCGGCAGTGCGCAAACCGGCACCGGCAAGACCGCCGCGTTCGCCTTGCCCATCCTTTCCAAACTGGGACAACACGGTCCCGGTCCGCGCGTTTTGATCCTGGAACCCACGCGCGAACTCGCGGCGCAGGTGGAAACCGCTTTTCGCGATTACGCGCGCTTTACCGACCTCAAGGTCACGGTCGTTTATGGTGGCGTGGGTTACGGCAAGCAGATGGATGACCTGAAAAGCGGCATGGACATCCTGGTCGCCACGCCCGGACGTTTGCTCGACCACATGGAAAAAGGCACCGTGCGGCTCGATAAGATTCAATATCTCGTGCTCGATGAAGCCGACCGCATGTTGGACATGGGTTTTCTGCCGGACGTGCGGCACATCGTGGAACGCTGCCCGCGTGCGCGCCATAGCTCATTATTTTCCGCCACCGTCCCGCCGCAGATCGAGACGCTCATCCAATGGGCGATGAACAATCCGGAGACCATCGAGATCGGTGCGCGCCGTTCGCCCGCTGATACGGTGAAGCACGTCATCTATCCGGTGTCCGATTCGCAAAAGTCCGATCTCCTCATCCAACTGCTTGAGCGCGTGAATTACAATTCCGTGCTGGTCTTCTGCCGGACCAAGCATGGTGCGGACCGCGTCGCGCAATTGCTCAAGCGCAACAATCACGCCGTGGCCGTGCTGCATTCCAATCGCACCCAGCGCGAACGCGAGCAGGCGTTGGAAGGTTTTCGCTCCGGAAAATTTGAAGTGCTCGTCGCCACGGACATCGCGGCGCGCGGGCTGGACATCGCGGACGTGAGCCACGTCATCAATTACGATGTGCCGCAGCATCCGGAGGATTACATCCATCGCATTGGCCGCACGGGACGCGCGGAAGCCAGCGGCGACGCCTTCACCATCATGACCGCCGAGGATGCGACGCATGTGTATTCCATCGAACGCTTCATCAGCAAAAAGATCGAGCGTGTGAAGATGGAGAATTTCAATTACACCTACACCACGCTGTTTGACGAACCGAGACCCGGCCAGGCAAAGGGTGGTTACCCGGCCAAGGCCCGCGGAGCGCGCGTACACGGCGGCTATCATTTCTCCCCTGGCGGACGACGCCGGTAATTTTCCACAACGGAATTCGTGGGGCGGTGTTGATTCATTAGGATGAGTCGACTGAATAAAAATCCGCGGCCAATTTTAACGACCTTTATCGTTTTGGGAGTCTTGGCGTTGCTCGCTGCTATCTTTGTTCCGAATTTTGTCCCCGGCTCCCATCGTACTAGCGCTAAAAACGCCTGCATCAATAACCTTCGTCAGGTCGAAGGCGCGAAAGAACAGTGGGCTTTGGAAACCCATCACAATGTCGGAGACGCAGTAACTTTCAATAACGTGGTGCCTTACATCAAAAACGGAATGCCGAAGTGTCCGCAAGGGGGCACCTACACCATTGGTCGCATCGGTGAAAACCCAACCTGCTCCGTGCCCGGCCACAGTTTGTAGCGGCGGTTACTTCACGTGCTCCACGATCAGCATTTCCATGGGCTGGTGATCGGGGACAACTGAGAGGCCCAGTTGTTCGCTGAGTGCGCGTTTATAGGCATCGTTGTCAGTTTCGCCGGCCTGTTTTTTCCATTTGATGTGGATATCGTATTTGCCATCGAGGCCCGTTTCATCAACCACCGGTTTGCCGAAGCGGTTTTGAAGTTCACCGATGAATCCACTCAGGTCCTGGTTTTTGATGGTGATTTCCCGGTTGCCGTCGTTCCAGGATGAATTACCTCCGCTGCTTGGATCGGCCACCTGTAAGCCAGGTGCGGTGGGATTGCTCACCTGCAACACCAACACATCGGTCTCGCGCGTTTCACGATGGGCGGTGAGGCCAAAGCGCTTCTTCAGTTCCGCTTGAAATGTTTCGATCGGTTTATTCCTCAACGTCAGCATCAGGTCATATTTTTCAGCCGGCAAATCCTGGGGCAAGACCATGAGGACGGGGCTGATGCTATAGGCGTCCGACAATAAGGATTTGAGGTCGGTATTTTTCAGCATGAATAAATGCAGGTCTGTTCCCCATACGGCGATGCTGCCCCCGCTTTTCGGAAAACGCGTTGGTCGCAGGATGAACGCTTGGGGATTTTTCTCCAGGACACGGCTGTCGGACTGCCACGCTTTGGGGTCATCGGCCCAGGCCAATGATTTGGCTGACGCCGCTTTCACAACGACGACAGTCGTGGTGCCGGCCGCCAATAGTGTTACTACTCCGACAACGATGGCGGTCTTTGCTTTGGTCCAGGCCATAATTTTTAAAACTCCTTTGATGAGGGTGAATGTCGAACCGCTCGTGGCTGCTCCATGCGCAGCGGCGGCTGAAACGGAAATTGCTAAACCCGTCGGTGCGGCGTGAACGGAGTTCACCGAGATGGCGCTCACGATCGCTGCGGCCGTCAAAACGCGGCCGCGTTTACCAAACATTTTCTGCAGTTTTTCCAGGGCACGGCCGACGCGTTTGTGCACAGCGGCTTCGGTCAACTGCAGCGCGGCGCCCACTTCGGCGGCGGTTTTGTTCTCGAAGTAGCTTAGGACGAGGGCCTGGCGGTCGGTTTCACCCAATCGGCCCATCGCTTCATCCAGCAACGGGGCGATCTCCATCCACGTCGCTTCGTCAGGTTCGTTCAGAGTGGATTGCATATAGGCTTCCTGTTCACGCAATTGCCGGCGGTTTTCGGCTTTCATGAAATTGGACGCGGTGAGCCGAGCCGCCTGATAGAGCCAGCCGGACAACAAGACTTTGGGGGAAAGCTTGCCCGCTTTGCGCGCTAGTATGATGAACGTGATCTGGGTGACTTCCTCAGCGTGATGCGGATTGCGGGTGCAGCGCAGCGCAGTGGAGTAGACCAGATCAACGTAGCGCGTGACCACGGTCGTGAAGGCCACCTCGCTCTTCTCGCGGGCAAATTCGACGAGCAGGGTGTGATCATCCAGTTCGGGCATCTACCCAATGATGTCCGCGAAATCCCGAACTGGACAAAGAATTTTCGGGTCGAAATCTAAAAGCCTTATTCCACCGTGATTCCCACCAGGAACGGCGCGGACAAGGTCATCGTCGAAACATAATCGATGCTCGAAACCGCCACGGCGGGCTGCGGGTTGGTGAAGGTGCTTTTGTAAAGCACGAGCGATTCCCCGGGCCAGACTTTTTGGATGAGGGGGTTGCTGCCGGTCCAGGCGCGTTCGGTGCCGGGAGCCATGCGGGAATACCAGATGCGATTGACACCGGTCTTGAAGAGCGGAAACCACCAGTCAAAAGCATGCAGACCGGCCACGATATCGATGTCCCGTGTGCTGCCATCGTCGTAGCGCAAGACGAGTTTGGACGTCGTGGTGCCATAAGCGCTCGGCCAGGTCCAATTGGAGCCGTGCAGGATGTGGATTTTGCTGAAGCGCCGGTCCACGACGATGTCATTCACATTTGACGGATAGGTTTTGCCATAACGATTCATCCCCGTGCCCATCAATTGGATGTAGCCCTGGACATCAAAAGGAACACCGGCATAGATATGCACACCGGCGGGCAGCTCGGCCAGATTGTCGCCATTATCGCCAATGTCCGATGCCGCAGAATCAGCCAACTCCGTGTTCACGTAGATCTTCAGGCGGATCGTGGTGGCGTTGGTGGTTTCGTTCTGCCGCGCCCGCGCTTTGATGCGCTCGATTTCCGCCGCTCTTTCTCCTGGCCAGACATCGGCTTTCAGTTGCTCGAATCGCTCCTTGGAAAATTGCTTTTGAATACCGGGCCGGATGTATTGTTCCGTCACTGTTTCATCCGCGTTCTGCCGCTGGGCGTATGTCTGGGTCACGACCGTGGCCGCGCCACCGGTGAGTAGTATTGCGGCGGCGGTGACGACCGCCGGCCTCCATTTTGTCCAGGCCATAATTTTTAGAACTCCTTTCACCAGGGCCAGGATGGATGCACTGGCGGCTGAGCCCTGGCCAGCCGTTGCGGAAATGGTCGTGGCCAGGCCGACGGGCGCGGCCTGCACGGAATTGACGGACACCGCCGTGGCGATGGCTGCCGCAGAAAAAGTGATGCCCCGCCTGCTGAAAAACTGTCGCAACTTTTCGAGCGCACGGTTCACGCGCACCTTCGCGGCATCTTCACTCGCGCCGAGCCGTTCCCCAATCTCGTTCATGCTTTTGCCCTCGAAGAACCGGAGCACGATGGCGCTGCGATCGCGCTCATTGAGCCGGTCGATGGCGGAATCCAGCAGCGGGCGGATCTGCTCCCAGGTGTCATCGGGTTGTGATTGATCGGCAAGTGATTGCATATGGGCTTCCTGTTCGCGGTTCTGGCGGCGGCGTTCCAGTTTCAACGCGTCACCGGCGGCATAACGTGTGGTGCGATAAAGCCAGGACGGCAGGATCGTGTCCGGCCCCAGCGAGCTCGCTTTGCGGACCAGGATGATAAAGACCGCCTGCGTGACTTCCTCCGCCAAATGCGCATTGCCGACCTGCCGGAGGGCGACCGAATAAACGAGATTCACGTGCCGCGAAACCAATCGCTCAAAGGCCTGCTCGGATCGGTTTATGAGGTACTCACGCACCAGCGCCATGTCATCGTTCATCTACCAATACATGGACACGAATCCGGAAAGGTAACAGCTAAATTTAACGATGCCCGGCGCAGTTATTTCACGTGTTCCACCACGACCACGTCATTGGGTTGATGGTCGGGAACCAGGGTGAGGCCGAGCTGTTCGCGGAGCGCGCGTTCATAGGCATCGCTATCGGATTCGCCGGCCTGCGGCTGCCATTTGAGGTGGATGTCATAATGTTCAGTCAGGCCGGTTTCATCGACAACGGGCTTGCCGAACCGGCTCTCCATATTTTTGGCAAGCATGGAGATTGTCTGGTTGTTGAACGTCATCTCTCCGCCACCGCTGCCGTTGCCGCTGCTCCAGGATGAGGCGCCTGCCAGCTTAAGACCGCCTGGGATTGAACCGGGTGCCCCACCACCGCCGCCATTGCTGAAATTGATGGGAGATGCGGCTACAAAAACTCTGCTACTGCTCGAATATGAACCGCTGCCGCCGCCTTTGGTATTGGCGCTGGCCAATTTCAGCCCGGGCGCATTGGGATTGGCGACCTGCAACCGCAACACATCGGTGTCGCGGGATTCGGTGCGCGCGGTGAGGCCGAACCGGCGCTTGAGTTCCGCCTGCAGAGTTTCGAGCGGCTTATCCTTTAGGGTGAGCAACAGGTCGTAATGTTCCGGGGGCAGGTCGTTTGGCACCACCAATCGGCTGATATCTGTGCCGAATGCATCCGCCAGCAAAGTGGAGACATTCGCGTCCTTGGCCATCAGCAAAGGTTGTTTTCCCCCGCTCATGGTCATGGCTGTGGCCTGGTTCGCGAAACGGGTGGGGCGCAGGATGAAGACGGGCGGATGTTTCTGCAAAGCGCGCGTATCCGGTGTCCACGCCGCCGGGTCGTCGGCCCAGGAGGGGTTGGAGGCCAGTGATTTGGGGGTGGCTGCTTTCACGACGACAACGGTGGTGGTGCCGGCGGCCAGCAAGGTGACGATACCGACAACGATGGCGGTCTTGGCTTTGGTCCAGGCCATAATTTTCAATGCTCCTTTGATGAGGGTTAAGGTGGAAGAACTGACCGCTGCGCCCTGGGCTGCGGCGGAAACAGAAATGGTGAGTCCGGCGGGCGCGGCCTGCACGGAATGGGCCGCGACGGCGCTGGCGATGGCCGCGACGGAAAGGGTCACACCGCGACGCGCGAAGATGCCACGCAATTTTTCCAGCGCGCGCCCGATGCGTTTTTGCGCGGCGGATTCCTCCACGTGCTGCAGCGCGGCGATCTCGCGAGTGGTCTTGTTCTCGAAGTAGCGCAGGACAAGGGCGCTGCGGTCGCGCTCAGTGAGTTTGGCCATGGCCTCGTCGAGCAAGGGTGACAGTCGTTCCCAGGTGGTATCATTTTGGTTTTCAAAAACTGATTGCATGAGCGCCTCCTGTTCGCGCCGCTGACGCCGGCGCTGGCCTTTCAAAGCATCGGCTGCGGCATATCGCGTGGTGCGATACAGCCACGCGGACAAAATCGTGTTCGCGTCCAGTGAGGCCGCCTTGCGCGCGAGGATGATGAAGACGGCCTGGGTGATCTCTTCCGCGAGGTGCGCGTCACGCACCTGCCGTATGGCGGAGGAATAAACCAGATTGATGTGCCGCGCGACGAGCGCGGCGAAGGCGCTCTCGGATTGGTGGCAGACGTATTCCCGCACCAACGCCATGTCATCGGTCATCATCACCTATACATGGACACCAAAGCGGAAACCGGACAATGATTTTTCAGCAGGGAAGCGGCGGCTTATTTTCCACCCCAACGCCAGCGGGGCTTTTCGCCTTTGACGTAGCAAATGATGCAGAGGACAATGCATATAGTGATGGTATAGGGGATGAACCAGCCGATATGGGGCATCAGTAGGAAGGCCCCGGCGGCGACCAATAAAAACCAGACTATCATCACCACCCAGCCCTGCCAACAGACCGGCGGACCCCAACCCCAGCCGTAGCGCTTGGCCGGAAACCAGATTTTCTTTTCGTTCGGTTCCATAAACCAGACCCTTTCGCGTTCAATTATATCATGGCCGCCGGACAAGAGAAGGGGACAAATCTTCAGGCAGAGACTTTTCGCCGGTTATTCGAATTTTATATTGGAGAATGTGGCGTCGCAGGGGTAGTCCCCCCAGCCATACGTCCGTAATCCGATATGTCCGGAGGTAAAGGTCGCATCCATCACATGCATGACCGAGGTGCCATTCAAGCGCACTTCGATGAAGGGCCCTCTGGTGACGACCGTGAGCTTTACCGAATGATTGAAGGCAGACAATCCGCGCCCGCGATGTGTCGCCAGAGTGGTTTCATGGTTGTCAACCCGCCGGTTCAGTTCGATCATGGCATTGGGATTGTTATGGGTGCGTGGCGGCCGGAAAACGACAAAATAACCGTTGTAGGCGTCCTGCAGGCGCACCGCCAGGGTTGCTTCCTTGTTGGTGGAAGCAACGAGCGCAGAGAAGGTGATGTTTGTATAAATCTCCTGCGAAGCCAGGATGGAATCGCCATCCACAGTGTGTCCGATGACTTCCCCGTTTTTCAGGTTCCATTGTTCAGGATTCCCGGCCAGGGCGGTCCATTCGGCGCGGATGGTCCGCATCGGCTTGCCGGCTTCGTAGACGGCGATGCTGGTGGCAGTGCCGGCGGTCAGCAATACACCGATGCTGATGGCGATCGCCGTTTTTGCTTTTGCCCATGCCATAATGTTCAATGCTCCTTTAATGAGGGTTAAGGTGGAAGTGCTGACGACAGCCCCGTGGGCGGCCACGGCGGTAGCGGACAATGCCAGACCGGCCGGTGCCGCATGGACAGAATTGGTTGAGATGGCTGCGACAAGGGCGGCGGAGGAAACGGTGATACCGCGTTTGCCAAAATATTTCCGCAACTTCTCCAATGCCCGACTCACGCGCATTTTGGCGGCATCGCTGGTGGCGCCGATGGCCTGGCCGATTTCCTCCATGTTCTTTCCATCAAAATAACGCAGGACGATGGCGCTACGATCGCGTTCATTCAGGGTGTCGATGGCCGAATCCAACAGCGGGCCGATTTGGTTCCAGGAATCATCGGGCGGCGGGTCGTTGAAAAGCGATTGCATGTGCGCTTCCTGTTCCCGCCGCAGCCGGCGGTCTTGTTTTCTGCGTGCGTCGGAGGCGGCATAGCGCGTAGTGCGATACAGCCAGGCGGAGAGGATCGTGTGGTCACCCATGGTTTTTGCCTTGCGCGCCAGCAGGATGAAGACGGCCTGGGTCAACTCCTCCGCCGTATGAACATCGTGGACCTCGCGAAGAGCTACTGAATAGACGAGGTTGACGTGCCGCGTGACCAATTGCTCAAAGGCCTGGTCGGATTGGCTGGTGACGTATTCCCGCACCAGGACCATGTCATCATTCATCTATCTAAACATGGTCACGAACGGGGAAATGTAACAATTAATATCTCTACGGCGACCGGGCGAAATCACGCGGGGAAAAAATCTGGTTCGTGACGATGTTGTCGTGGGTCTGGGTCAAAACTATCTTTCCATTTGGAGTTTTAGCGGGACCGGGCTTCCAGCGGTTCTGTGTCGCGCCAGTGGGGCTGACATTCGCACTCCCGATCAACTGGAGCCGGACGTCCAGTTCGAAAGTTGTGGTGCCGCCTTCCAGGGTGATTTGGATCTTGTGGATCAGGTGGTCGGTTTTGCCGATCCACAATCGGGTCAGCGAAGTTCCGGTAGAACCCATGCCGTAGGGGAGGTCGACCGATGCCGTGCCCCTGGACAGCACATAGCAATCCACTTCACCGGCTTTTTCGTCGGCCAGGCGCTGGGCGTTCGAGTGGGGTGATTGGAGGCCCATCAACTGACTGCCCATGCCGAAACCGAAGAATGTGCCGGGGATGGCCGAGGCGACAGTGCTGGAAAGGCCGGTCGCGTTGGCGATGGCGAGTTCCATTTTTGGCATTTTCGCCGGTTCAAAGGCGTCGAAACCTTTCACGGGACCCATCAGTAAATAATTTCCCGTTCCGTCCGACCAGACGATGCCTTTGGTGGCAGTGGGTTCACTACCCTGCGTCCATTCGATCCGATAGAAGTTTGGACGTTGGAGGTGGGTGCTGAACATGCTTTTAATTTTTTTGCCACTGGTTTCCACCAACACCGTGCCAGTGTCACCGTAACTCGACAATGCGTTGTAGGCGTTTTGTGATGCTTTAGCGATGTCCTGTACGGTGAGGGTGTCGCCATTTCTGGTTTGGCAGATGGCCACGGTCGCAACGCCACCGGCCAGCAAAACCGCCATAGTGACGCCGATGGCGAATTTGAGTTTTATCCAAGTCATTGTTTTCATGGTGATTTGTATGAGGGCGGTGGTGGAGGCGGTGACGGCAGAGCCTTTGGCGGCGATCGTCGCTATGGCGGCGGTCATCCCAACGGGCGCTGCCTTCACCGAATTGACGGAAACCGCCGTTGCGATGGCAGCGGCGGAAATGGTAATCCCCCGTTTGCTGAAAAATTTACGGAGGCGTTCCACGGCGCGGTTGACGCGTTTGCGGGTCGCCACCTCGGACACCTTCAATGCGGCGGCCACGGCCGGCATGTCTTTGTTCTCGAAATAGCGCAGCACGATGGCATCGCGGTCGCCTTGGCTCAAACTGCCCATGGCACTTTCGAGCGCGGGCGCGATCTGTTGCCAGGCCGCGGCATCGGCGGACGTTTCATTTTCATTATCCAGAGCGTTCATGTACGCCTCCTGTTCGCGGCGCGCCCGGCGGACCTCGGTGCGCAGATGGTTGGCGGCTGTCAGTCGCGCCGTTTGGTAGAGCCAGCCGGACAAGACGACGCCTTTGCCCAGCGAACCGGCTTTGCGGGCGAGAATGATGAAGACCGCTTGGGTGATCTCTTCAGCAATCTGCGCGCTGCCCGTCTGCCGGAACGCCGCGGAATAGACCAACCCGATGTGACGCGAGACGAGGGTGGTGAACGCCGCTTCGGATTGTTCCTTGACGAAGGACTGGAGCAGGGCGATGTCGTCGGTTGATGGCATTCATCAATAGATGTCCGCTCGCCGGGATTTGTGACAGATAAAAATTGCGATGAGGTTATACAGGGCTTTGGAGAAGCAGTTTAGCATCTATTCCGACGTCATGAATACGATCGCACATTGACCACGCGTTCGTAGATACCTGGTGAACATTCTCAAGATTGGGGGTTGCTGTATTCGCCGGGCAGATTCAAAATAAGAGACGCATGGCAGGGAGACTTTGTTTCTGTTTACTCGTCGTTGCGTTGGGATTCTCAACGCTTGTGGCGCGCTCGCGCGATGCAGCAGTTGACCCCATCCATCAGGCGTTTAAAAACCCGCCGCCTGCTGCAAGCCCGTGGGTCTACTGGTATTGGTTGAACGGGGCGGTCTCCCGCGAAGGTATCACGGCGGACCTGGAAGCGATGAAACGCGCGGGCATCGGCGGGGCGTACCTGATGCCCATCAAGGACGTGACCGACCCGCCGATGTTCATGCCCCCGGTACGGCAACTATCGCCGGAATATTGGGCGATGCTGCGGCATGCGTTTTCCGAGGCGGACCGGCTGGGATTGAAATTTGCCATGCATGATTGCGATGGCTTTGCAACGGCGGGCGGCCCGTGGATAACGCCAGACCTGGCGATGCAGCGGGTGGTCTGGAGCGAAACGCGGATTGTCGGCGGCGGAACAATTGAAACGAATCTCACACTTCCGCCGACCAAAGAAAATTTCTACCGCGACATCGCGGTGCTCGCGTTTCCCACACCGCGCGGCGAAGGTGTCACCACGCGCACGGTTGTGCCGCAGGTGACGACGAGTGTTGCGGGTGTGGATGCGCAGGGACTGGTTGACGGCAGCAAGCGGTTTCGCAGCGATGACCCGTGCTGGATACAATACGCATTCAAGCAACCGTTCACCGGCCGTTCCATCGTCGTGAAACCGGATGGCCTCAATTATCAGGCCCTGCGTCTCTCGGTGGAATATTCGGATGACGGAACGAATTTTCATTCGCTCGGGCGATTCGATACCCCGCGTCACGGGTGGGAAGATCGTGATGCGGATTATACGTTTGTCATTCCGGCCACGACGGCGACGTTTTTCCGGTTCCTGTATGATCCCGCCGGTTCAGAGGCGGGCGCGGAAGACCTGGATTCGGCGAAATGGAAGGCGATTTTAAAGATTCAAGGCATTGAACTTTCCAGCGCACCGCGGATTCCGGATTACGAAGGAAAATCCGGCGTCGTATGGCGCAGAAGTTCGCGCGCGAACGCCGATTTGATTCCGGACGCCTCCTGCGTGCCGCTCGATAAAATCATCAATCTTAAGCGCTTCATCGATGCCACCGGAAAACTGGTTTGGACTGTACCGCCGGGCGACTGGACGATTTTGCGCGTCGGTTACACGCCAACTGGTCATGAGAACGAGACCGCCGGCGCTGGCAAAGGGTTGGAGTGCGATAAATTCAACCCGGCAGCGGCACGGGTGCAGTTCGAAGGCTGGTTCGGCGAAACCATCCGTCAGATGGGGCCGCAACTGGCCGGACGGGTGTTGACCATGTTTCACGTGGACAGTTGGGAGGCGGGCAGCCAGAACTGGTCGCCGGTCTTCCAGCGCGAGTTCCGCCGCCGGCGTGGTTATGACCCCACGCCGTATCTGCTGGCGTTCGCAGGTATTCCGGTCGGCAGTGCAGAGATCTCTGAACGGTTTCTTTTTGATGTGCGACAAACCATCGATGAACTGGTGAACGATAATTTCTTTGGCACCTTGACGGCGCTCGCGCACAAGCACGGCTGCGAGTTCAGCTCAGAATCGGTCGCGCCGACGATGATGAGCGATGGGATGTCGCACTACAGCAAGCCGGACGTGGCGATGGGCGAGTTCTGGCTGCGCAGCCCCACGCACGACAAGCCGAACGACATGGCCGATGCGATCTCCGGCGGGCATGTCTATGGCAAAAATATCGTGCAGGCCGAGGCGTTCACGGAATTACGCCTGCAATGGGACGAAACGCCCGCGCTGCTCAAGGCACTGGGTGACCACAGTTTTTGCCTGGGCATCAACCGCTTTGTGCTGCATGTCTTCATGCATAATCCCTGGATGGACCGTGTGCCGGGAATGACGCTCGGTGGCGTGGGGACATTTTTTCAACGTGACCAGACGTGGTGGGACTTCGCCAGCGCATGGACGGATTATTTGAAACGCTGCCAGGCGATGTTGCAACTGGGGCGACCCGTGGCGGATGTTCTTTATTTCACGGGCGAAGAATTGCCGAGCCGCGCTATCCTACCGGAGCGTTATTCGCCTGCATTGCCGGCAGGTTACGCGGCCGATTCCATCAATCGCGATGCGTTGTTGCGATTGGCGAGCGTGAAAGATGGTCGCGTCGTTTTGCCGGACGGCGCAAGCTATGCCGTGTTGGTATTGCCGGATACGCCCATGATGTCGCCGGAAGTGGCGGCCAAGATCCAGAAACTGGTGAAAAAAGGCGCGACGGTTTTTGGTCCGCGTCCGGAACGTTCGGTCGGCCTGGATGGTTTTCCATCATCGGATGAAAAAGTGTGGAACATCGCGAGCAAGGTGTGGGGCAGCGGCAATTCGAAGGACAACCGCAGCCATTTCTTTGGCCATGGCCGGGTGTTTTATGGAACGCCGTTGGAATTGATTTTGCAGCGGCGCGGCGTGACTCCTGATTTCATCGTACATCGGCAGGACGGCAGTTCAGCACCGGAAATCGAATGGACGCATCGCACCACGGGCAAGGACGAGATCTATTTTATTTCCAACCAAGGTGATACGGAGGACGCCGTGGAAATATCGCTTAGGGCAATGCACAAACAGACAGAATTATTTGGACCGGTATCCGGCAATCTACGGGTGGCACGTGAATCTGTGGAGGCAAATGGACGCACGATCCTGCCGTTGCGGCTTGCACCGCATGGTTCCATGTTTGTGGTACTGCGCGAACCTGCGAATGAACAGGTATTGCCTGTGTCGGGAAACAATTGGCCTGACCCACGGCCAGTGGATAAGATCGCCGGCGACTGGCGTGTCACATTTGAATCATTGGCCATGAACCAGACGGTTGATTTTCCGGAACTGACGAGCTGGACGAAGCGTGATGAGTCAGACCTCCAGTTCTATTCCGGCATCGCAAAGTACGCAAAGACTTTTGAATGGAATGGTTCACTGACGAATCGGTTATGGTTGGATTTGGGAACCGTTTCAGACATTGCAAGCGTATGGCTGAATGGGAAAAATTGCGGTGTGGTCTGGACGTGGCCGCATTGGGTGGACATCACAGATGCGTTGAAAACCGGCACAAACACACTGGAAATTCGCGTGGCCAATACCTGGAACAACCGGCTTGTCGGCGATCGTGGCGTCCCGCCGGCGCAGCGCAAAACCTGGACGAATGCGCCAGACCGTCCGGCCAATGCGCAGTTATTGCCGGCGGGATTGTTGGGGCCGGTGAAAATACTGGCTGAGTGATCACTTCGGCCACACGCCGTTTTCGATGCGACGCAGGGTAAATTTTTTGGGGTCGAGCACGACGTGTTTGATGCTTTTGCGTTCCCAGGTGTAAGTGATGTGCACGAGGCCATCGCTGGTCTGGATTACGGCAGGGTAGGCAAAACCGTTCGGTGCATCCGGCGCATCTTCGAGTACGAGCGCGGCGAACCAGTTTATTCCATCTTTCGAAATGGCGACATTCAGCGGGCTGCGGCCTTTGTTGTTCGAACCTTCGCGGGTGTTGTGGTTGTAGACCAGCAGCTGACGGCCATCGCGCAACGTGACGGCGTCGGTTCCGGAATCGGGATTCGGCAGAGTCGTCAGGGACATTTCGCCCCAGTTCCTTCCTTCATCACCGGATGAGATGGTGAAGAGTTTATCCTGCCGAGTGCGACCGACAGCCTGCAGGGCACCGTGCTTGTGGAATAGAATGCTGGGCTGGATGGCGCCGATGTTGGTGCCGTTGACCCATCCGGTACTCGTCCATGTTCGGCCGAAATCACTGGTGCGCTCGAAATGCACGTGCCAGCCATTGGAGCCTTCCGTGCTGCTCCCGCAAAGGATATCGCCATTGGGAAGCTGGACAGGTTTATTTTTGACGGGGCCGAGAATGCCGTCAGGCAGGCGGCGCGTGTCTGACCAGGTTTTTCCGCAATCCGTGGACGTCTTCATCATGCCCCACCATTCGGCGGGTTTGGGACCGACCTTGTAGAACAACAGCAAGGGGCCATTCTTCGCCTGAAATAGAACGGGATTCCAGGTGGGCAAGCGATTCGTCTCGAAACCGATACCATCGGCGACCGCAGCGGGAGGAGTCCATTGGCCATTTACGAGGCGCGAGACATATATGCAGACATCGGGATTGCGCTCAGCTGTGCCACCAAACCACGCGGCGACGAGGCCGTCTTTGGTTTCCACAATGGTGGAAGCGTGACAGGACGGGAATGGCGCCTTGGTGAATATGAATTCGGATTTAAAAACAGGTGTCATATCAGGCGTGCTGGCGCAACCCGCCGTTGCGGCAATGGCCAAAATACAAAAATACGACTTTATGAATTTCATTCTCTTAAAAAGTGATATTTGCCGCTGGTCACATTAAATACTGCCCGTCCGCTTTCAAATCCCACATATTTCACTCCAGTTGCATCCATCGCCCGTCCCTTGCCTTCGCGGACTGATTCAGCACTCGATGCCGGAATATAAACCGTCGCCGTTGTGTTCACTGGAACCTCAATCTGCCAGTCAAATGTCTTTCCGTCATCATGCCATTCGCTCGAGATCAAGCCATACGGCGACCGGTGCGTGGCCTTCACATATATCAAATCGCCCACCGGCTGCGGTTTCATGATGATGTGTTTGAAGCCGGGGTGGTCTATGTCCGGCGCGATGCCGGCGAGGTCTTCGTAGAGCCAGATGACCAGATCGCCTACGAGCATGACGTGGTTGCCGGAGTTCATCGAGGGATCGGCGGTGTTGCCGTTCCACAATTCCCAGATAGTCGTGGCGCCATGCTCCACCATGTAACCCCAGCCGGGATAATTGGTCTGCGTGGCGATGGTGTAGGCGAGGTCGGGCCGGCCGTTGTCAGACAAAACGCGGTTGAGAAATTGTCCGCCGATGAGGCCGGTGCCGATGTGGCCATGGGATTCGTTATCAATCTTATCGACCAGACGCTGGAATAAAGCTGCGCGCATGTCGTCAGGTACCAGGCCGAACATGAGTGGGAGAACGCAGGAGGTTTGTGTGCCGTTGTCGTACTGGCCGAGGTCGCGATTGAGGAAACGTTGGTTGAAGGCGGTTTTCATTTCATCGGCCAGCGTCGCGAAGTGCGCGGCATCTGCGGTCTTGCCAAGCAGGTTCGCGTAGCGTTCCATCAGCCGCAGGTCGAAATAGAAATAGGACGTGGCGAGCAATTCCTTGCCGGTGATGCGCGTGGGGTCCGTGGTATGTATCTCTTTCGGGTCATTCGGCGGGACGCACCAGTCGCCGTATTGGTCGCGGGAGATGATCCCATTGGTGACGAAGCCGCGCATGTATTCGATCCATTTTTTGGCGCTGTCATAATGATTGGCGACGGCGGTGATATCGCCGAATTGGCGGTATAGAGAATTGGGAATGATGACGCCGCTGCTTGGCCAGGTGACGTCGTCGTTGTAGAGAGGCCAGTAGGATGGCGCCACATCGGGGACGCTACCGGAATCTTTTTGGGCGTCGGCGATGTCCTGGACCCACTTCGCGTAGAAGGCATCGTTGTCGAACAGATACATCTCGCCGCGCGATTCCTCGGAACGATCGCCGAGCCAGCCCTGGCGTTCGTCGCGTTGCGGACAGTCGGTAGGGAAGCTGCGATAATTTCCGCGCGTGCCCCAGACGACGTTTTGATAGATGCGATTGAGCAGGGGATTGGAGCATTCAAATTCGCCGGCGGTTTTCAGGTCGTCGTTGACGACGCAACCGGTGAGGGAATCAAGCGTGGGTGTACCAGGAAAACCAGTGACCTCGACATATCGAAAACCATGGTAGGTGAAACGCGGTTCATAGGTTTCGGCGCCGCCGCCTTTGAGGGTGTAAATATCCGTGACGCGTGCGCCGCGGATGTTAGCGAAATAAAGTGAGCCATCGGGATTGAGGGTTTCGGCGTGGCGCAGTGTTACTTCGGTTCCAACAGTTCCGCGCACCGAGAGACGGCACCAACCGACCATATTCTGTCCCATGTCAAAAATGAAAATTCCGGGCTTAATTTGGGTTATTGACACAGGCTTTAACGTTTGCGTAATGCGAATTGGATCAATATTCGGGGTATGTAGGGCTCCGGAAGGGGCAGAAACGAGCTGAGCGGATTGCCACTTAGAGTCATCAAAACCACTAGAGGCCCAGCCGGGAAATTCCTTTCGCGCGTCGAATTCTTCACCGTCATACTCGTTATTGGCGACAATTGGCCCATCGGTGGTGAGTTTCCAGGAAGCGTCGCTGGTGATTTCGGAGGTCGAGCCATCAGTATATTCGATGTGAAGTTGAAGCAGCAACTTCGGAAAACCATACGTGGGCATTCCGGAATAGACGCTGTTACGCATGGCGTAGAAGCGTCCGTTACCGAGAATGACGCCCATCGCGTTTGCGCCACTGTGTAATTGTCTGGTCACGTCAAACGTTTCGTAGAAGACCCGCTTGGCATATTCAGTGCCGCCGGGCGAGAGCACATGGTCGCCAATCTTTTTTCCATTGAGGTACAATTCAGACAATCCGAGGCCGGAATAATAAACCGTGGCGCGCGCCACTTTTTTCTCCACAGAAAATTCTTTGCGCAGATAGCGCGCCCCGAGCCGGTGGTCCTCGCCGCGCCGCACGTCGCCCCAGGGCTGCATGCCGACCGGTCCCAATTTCTTTCCGGACGGCCAGGTGGAATCATCGAATTCGGGCTTGTCCCAACCCGCGACCCCTTTGTCTGAAACTTTCCATTGTTCATCGGTTGCGATAACGATGGGCTCGCCACTGGTGAACTCGATCTCCAGCAAGCCCACCACACCCGCCGACTTGCCGTCGCGAGTATTATGGCCCGTCAGGCAGAACGCGTAGGTTTTTCCCGACTCGATCCGCGTGGTGATGTCGTTGTATTTCACTGTGTGAAAATTATTGCGCACACCCAGGTCGAGGTCGTTGATGGAGCCACGGCAGTCGTCGTCTCCGGTATATTGAAAGAGCGCGCGCTTGATCTGCCGTCCGGCAGGAATGGTGACGACGCGGCGAAAGTAGTTCGTTGCGGCAACAGCGCTTTCCGCGGCATTGGGCGACGACCATATCCAGCTAGTGCCCGCGAGATAGCTGGTGGCGTCTTCGCCATCCAGCCCGATCCATTTTCCCTTCCAATCACCTGCCTTCAGCAATCCCATACTCCACTGTGCCGGCTTGCTCCATGAGGATGGCCTGCCCTCCTTGTCCCACACGCGCACCTTCCAAAAGCATTGCTCCGATGATGTGAGCGGCGCTCCGTCATAATTGACTTCGATGGATTGATCCGACGCAACCTTTTCGCTGTCCCATAAATCACCTTTGTTTGCAGCCAAATTCTTCTCATTCGAAGCCACGAGCACTTGATAAGCGGTTTGGTTCTCACCACGGCCGGTGGAATGCAAAATCCAACTCAGCCTGGGTTTGGTTGAGTCAATGCCTGGCGGGTTTTCCAGGTGTTCGCACCGTAAATCATCGAGGGCGACCGAGGCGCAGGTGCCAGACGTCGCCACAAAACAGAAAATGGCCGATGCCAGAACCAGTTGGATGCCGAAGCTGCGGGCTGAGAACCATTTCATAAAAAGGATTTGGCTGAACCCGGAGATTTTAGGTTCGGTTTCCCCACCAGCGCAAGCGGATGATGGCCGGGCGGCTTGTTAAATCTGCCAGCTTTCTATGGGTTGCTGCCCGGAACGCTCGCCACGACGGCTTTCGGCGGCGGCGCGGATTCATCCAGTTCCAGCCGGACGTAGTCGTAGATAATGCCGCTCGTCAAACCACCCGCCGGTATCGTGAGCGCCAGGACATTCTTTCCGCCGGTCATCAATGACGCATCGAACGACAGGTCGCGTTCCGACCATGAACCGCCGATTCCGTCACGGTTGATCGTGGCATTGTAAGCCGGGGCAGTAATGGAGCCGACCACTTTATCATTCAACTCCACGGCGATGCTCCGCGTACCGGAACCGCAAATGGCCAGTCGCAAGGTGGCGTTGCCATGGGGCGCGCCGGACAAATAGAATGTGATCGTCCAGGTCGTGGCCCGACCGCGGCTCGTGCCATTGGTATTGGTCAGGTCTTCATTGTGCGGCACCTGCTCAAAGAACCAATCCCGCCGGTAATCGCTCGCTCCGATGACGTAATTCACATCGTCGGGAAATAATTTCGCGTATTCGATGTACCAGCCCCAGTGATAATAATCGTCGCCCTTGAAAAATTCCGACCCCTTGCGGTTCGGGATACCGATGTCCCAGAGTTGTTTTCCATAACGCACCGGTTTCCATTCCAGTTTCGAGAGGTTCAATTTCTTTCCGGGTTCAACCGTGACGTTCGTCAAAGCAAATTCGCCGAGCACCCCGTCCGCGATGGCGTGCAACGTATAATTGCCGGGGCGCACGTTTGGGATTGAAAAGCGGCCCTGGGCATCTCCGTGCACCCAAAACTCATAATGTTTCGCATCATTCTGCCATTCGACAATGCGCGGCAGACCGAAACCACCGCCAAAACCGTTGGTCCCTCCGAATCCAAATCCGCCACGACGTCCGAATCGTCCGCCACCGAAGCCATTTGTGCCACCAAAACCGTTGGTGCCGCCGTATCCCCGCCGTCCGCCGAAACCACGGCTGTTAAAATTGGTGTTGGCGAGACCGTTCAACGTGGCATTGGTGCTCGCGGCTTCGTCTTCGCCGCCGCCAAAAAGACCGAATCCGCCACCACCACGGGTGATGCGCGGCGGCGTGTAATCCGGCGCGGAAAGCCCGACCAGCAGATTTTCCATCTTCATCGTCGGTGCCTGTGGGTCTTTCAACACCAGTTGGCCTTTCACCGTGGCGCGTTCATCTTTATGCGGATAATCCACGCCGCGCACCCAGTCAAAAGGCCATGCTTTCGATTCCCTGGTGGAGCGGGCCAATGCGTCTTTCCACATCGCGTCCGGGCTGCTGGCGGAGTTGCAATAGATCAAAAACGGCCCGATGACTTTGGTCCATTCTTCACCGTTTGAAACGGTGCAGATACTGCCGCCGTAATGGCTGCCGCGCCAATAGTTCAGCAGGCAGGGCGGGGCAGGCGCGTCCAATGCGTTGGTGTTGAACGTCGCATCGCGATGCGCCGATAGTTCAAATTTAGTCGGGCCGCCGCTCAGGTATTCGACCGATGGATTGACGAACCAGATGCCCACATTTTTTTCGGTGCTGGACCAGCCCCACGCCAGTGTGTCGAACTGGTTGGCCGAGTAATCGTATTTGTGCTCGACCTGTCCCTGATAGATGCCGCTGTTCAACCGGCGGACTTCCTTCATGTTCAGTTGCGTGCCGTGGTTCCAGTCGTAAGTGGAGATCAACTTCATGTTGCGATTCTTATCCACCGTCATCCAATCGAAGAGGTCGTCGTTCAACTTTGCGCAGAACCGCGCTTCGCCGAGCGAGGTGCCGGGATAATTCGTCGGATGACTGAAGATGGAATACGTGTAGACGCCGGAATCGCCCTTGCCGAGCGCGTAACGGATCTCGATATCGGCGATCACACTGCCACCGGGACCGCTGCCCATTTGGTTGCCGTTGGCGATGCCCTTGACCGAAACTTCACCCATCTTTCCACCGTTCTTCGCCGGATCGATCGTCACTTGGGTCACGTGATCACCGCGTGAAGCGTCATGCGACCAATAAGCGTTCCCGCGACCGCCGTTGTTCTCCAACAGCTCCAGCGCTTTGTATTTCAACGAAATCAGGTCGCCGGACCGTTTGGACACCCGTGCCGTCACGATGCCATTATCGAGAATAAAGCTGCTATCATTTTCCGTCACCGTCACCGGCAATTCAGCGGCGAAAAGTTGATGGCAAAATAACGCCAAAAAAATGAAAACGAGGAAGTTTTTGAGACGCGCACTGGAATTGAGTGAAATCACTGGTGGCTTAGACGAATCAGGTTCAGGAAAGGTAACGCGCCATTAACGCTGATTGTGAATAATTAATTTTTGTGCTGCGGCGCATTCCCGCTACGATGCCTGTGATGTCCGATGCTTACAACCAACTTCTTGATGCGACTATCCAGCATTTGGAAGGGCTGAAGTCCCGGGGTGTCCGGCATGTTTCGGTGACGCCGGAAACGCTCCGCGCGCTGGCGCAACCGGCCCTGCGCAGCGCGACAACTCCCGAGGTGCGAAATGTACGGATTGAGGAACCCAAAAAAGAGGAAACCGCCAGGGTAGTTTCTGTCCGGGCATCGGCAGCTGTCAGTTCAGTTCCCGCGGCTGCGCCACCACCGCCATTGATTTCTTTGCCGGTCGAATCCCGCTCACCGGCTGTATCGCTGGACCCGCAGGCAAAAGCGGCAGCTTTCGCGGCCTTGCGGGAACGCGTGGCGATCTGTGTCAAATGTCCCCATCTGGCGTCCTCGCGCAAGCACACAGTCTTTGGTGTGGGTAACCCGGACGCGCAATTGATGTTCGTGGGTGAAGCGCCAGGCGCGGACGAAGATGAGCAAGGCGAACCTTTCGTCGGTCGCGCGGGCGAATTGTTGACGAAGATCATCCAGGCCACGGGATTGTCCCGGCGCGAGGTCTTTATCGCCAATATTTTGAAATGCCGGCCCGATACGCCGGGGCAGAGCGCCGGAAATCGCAAGCCGACCCCGGGCGAGATGGCCACGTGCATTCCCTATTTGCATGAACAGATTGATTTGATCCGTCCGCGCGTTCTCGTCGCTTTGGGCGGTACGGCGGTGGAAGGTCTGCTGGGCAAAACCGTCGGCATCATGAAATTGCGCGGGCATTGGCAGACTTACCGCGATACGCCGCTCATGCCCACGTTTCATCCGGCCTACCTGTTGCGCAATCAGGCGATGAGCGAGAAGCGAAAAGTCTGGGAAGACATGCTGGCAGTGATGGAAAAACTGGAGATGCCCATCAGCGACAAGCAGCGGAATTATTTTCTGAGGCTGTAACGGCGTTGGGCAAGTCACCCCCTTTATTTTTTCGAAGTGCCTGACCGCCATCAAATGCCGCTTGCTCTCCTGTAGGACAACCCTTGTCCGAATAATAGCAAAATCCAGCCATCCGTTTATGTGTTTGTGGGTTAGGTTGCCTCAGCCCGCCTCCCCAAAGCCGGAAAGGCTCAGTCCATTTTCGCATGGACCGGAATGCGAGGAGGGACAGGTCAGTTTTGCTTACATGCCAAATGCTACAATCATAAAACTGAAACACGGCTCGATGGGGCTGCTCCTGTTTCTTATAATTTCAATCCCGCTTCAGACCTTAAAAATACGGGCGGCGGATCTCGATCCCCACCTGCCGCTGACCCAGTACGGGATTGATACCTGGGACAGCGCAGACGGGCTGCCGCAAACACGCATCCGGGCAATCGTTCAGACCCGCGATGGATATCTCTGGCTGGGAACGGCGGACGGGCTGGTTCGCTTTGATGGCGTTAACTTTACAGCCTTCGACATTCACAGTGGGAGCTTAAAGGACAACGAAGTGGGGTGTTTGGAGGAGGATAATGACGGCGCCTTGTGGATCGGCACCTATGGCGGCGGATTGACCCGGTTAAAGGACGGACAATTCACCACCTTTACCACTAAGGAAGGATTGCCGGATGATTCCATCCGGAAAATAGACAAAGATCGGGCGGGTAACATCTGGTTCGCAACTCCTCGTGGTGTCGGCCGTTTTTCGAAAGGCGTTTTTACGGCATTCACCACGCATGATGGCTTGCCGAATAATTTCGTTACGGCCATTTGTGCCAGTTCACCCCAGGGGATTTTTGCGGCGGCGGGCGGGCGCTTAAATCATTTTGAGGAGGGTAAATTTGTCACGGAATCGGAGGTGATCGAAGATGGCGACGGACGGTTGGATAGTATGACGAGCGGATCTGATGGAGCGCTATGGATGACGTTTGAGAGTTCCAAAATCAAATGCTGGAAAGACGGAAAGCTAACGACCTACACGCGCGACGATCACAAGAGCAATCGGCCCGGTGCGGTTTACGAGGACCAGCAGGGCACTCTTTGGATGGGGGCGCGTGACGGACTATTGCGTTTTAGTGATGGGGCATTTGAAACGCTGGCAACACCTGAAGCCCGCGCTAAACTCGGGCTGGTCTTGAGCATGGTTGCCGATTCTGAAGGTGACTTGTGGTTGGGGACTGAGGCCAATGGGTTGGTTCGGTTGCGCAGTGTTTCGGTTAGGATGTTGACCACGGAAGATGGGTTGCCGGAAAACAGCACCCGTTGCGTTTATCGCGACCGGCGAGGGGACATCTGGGTGGGGGTATATCTGGGTTTTGCCCGCATCAGCGGGGGGAAGGTGACGGCTTTTACAAAGATTGATGGAAGCCCGATTCCGACGGTGACTGCGATCGGTGAGGACCAAAATGGCCAGATCTGGATCGCTGCGGGTGGCCGGCTGTTTATCGTCCAGAACGACCAGCTGACACCTGTTCCGGACTGGAAAAAGGTCTTTGATATCAAAGCGATTTCCCGCGATGGCCAGGGGCATATGTGGATCGGCTCCGATGGAGATGGATTATTTCAAATAGCCGATGGAAAAATCTCGGTGTTCCGGACACAGGACGGACTGATCAACAACCAGATCCGTGCCATTTTGAGCGACCCGCAGGGCCCGCTTTGGGTGGGAACGAGTGGAGGGCTCAGCCGGTATCAGGCTGGCACATTCACGAATTTCACGACCAAAGAGGGCTTGGGCAACAATCGCGTCACTTCGTTATGCCAGGACAGCAATGGCGTTCTCTGGGTGTCCACGCGTGACGGGTTGAGCCGTTATAAGTACGGAGATTTTTTTAACATCCGTGACGAGGATGGCCTGCCGGATAATTTCATTTTCAACTGCATTGATGACGGGCAGGGCGGATTCTGGTTGAGCAGTGGCAAGGGCATTTGTCGTTTTCTCCAGAACGATCTGAACGCGGTGGCCGATGGAAAACAGCGGCGGGTCGAAGGGATGTCTTTGGGATATCGGGATGGACTGCGCACGGCCTCGCTGGTCGCCGGCACCCAGCCCAGTGCCTGTCTGGACAGCGCGGGGCAATTGCTTTTCTGTTCCCTGAAAGGATTGGTCCTGGTCAGTCCCGGAAATCAGACGGTCAACCATCGCGCGCCTCCGGTCTTTATCGAGAATGTCCTGATCAACAAAAATGAGGTGCCGGTTCACAATGTGTCGCAAATCCCGCCGGGCCGGAGCGAGGTCGAGATCCATTACACGGCCTTGAGTTACGTCGCTCCGGAAAGAGTGCGGTTCAAATACCAGCTCGAAGGGCTCGATACCGCCTGGGTGGATGCCGGTCAACGGCGTTTTGTCCATTACGCGAGCCTCCCGCCCGGTTCCTACCGCTTTCACGTCATCGCCTGTAACAACGACGGTGTTTGGAATCAGACCGGTGCATCCTACGCCTTCGAAGTCAAACCGCATTTTTTCCAGACAGCGTGGTTCCCCCTGCTGCTGCTGCTCTCGGGCGGTGGACTTGCTGTGATGGTCTATCGGATCCGCATCCATCGATTACAGGCGCACGAACGGGAGCTTCAAAAGCGCGTCGACGAAGCGATGGCCCGGGTGAAGGTGTTGAGCGGCTTGCTGCCCATCTGCGGCGGTTGCAAGAAGATTCGGGATGATAAGGGTTACTGGGACCAGATCGAAACCTACATCGTCAAACATGCCGGTATCGAATTCAGCCACGGCCTTTGCCCGGATTGCCTGAAACGTCTTTACCCTGATTTCGCGGACGGCGTTTTGGACGCCACGGACCCTTCAAGGACGGAACGTCCGAAAATGGACCATCCGAAATAGAGCCCTGACAAAGCGGGGTTGGATTACAAATCGACCGTCTTTTTGTAATTTATGCGGGTGTCAATTGGCTGGATCATGGGGAAACCGATGAAACGCCGTTGGAAGCTTCTAATCACCGTTGGTGTTTTGCTGCTCGTAGTTGTTCTTGCTGCCATCATCCACCACTACCAACTGCGCGCCGCAGTTGAGGCGTATAAGGCACAACTCAAAAGCCGCGGTGTGCCGATGGAGTTGTCCGAAATCCTCCCGCCAGCGGTGCCACCGGAACAAAACGGCGCCGACCTCCTTCGCCAGGCCAGTGTCTATCTGGATAACACAGATAGTTTCTTTGCAACCCGATCCTACTCGGCGATGAAAATGGTCGCGCCCGGCAAAGCCATGGTCTGCTTCCGCCAACCCGACGCTCGCGGCTTTGACACAACTAATTCATGGGACGAGGTGAGCGGAGCCCTTGCGCAAGATACTAATCTCCTAAGCACGCTCGAAGAGATGATCGCCCGGCCAGATTTGGATTTTCATATCAATTATGATACTGGTGTTGATCAGCTGGTTTTCACGAACCTGCATCTCCCGCAGGCAAAAAAAGCTATCCAACGCCTATCCGTTGCGACGTTGTGTGATTTGCATCGTGGCGACACGGCGTCGGCCGCCCGGCGCATCTCCGCCATGCTTGCGCTGACGCAGGTGATGCGCGACGAACGGTTGGAGATTTCAGAACTTGTCCGCATGGCTATGGGCAACATCACCTTCACTGCCAATTGGGAGCTGTTGCAATCGCCCGGTTTGACCGATGAACAGCTCGCCCCGTTGCAGGACCAATGGCTGAATCTTAACTTTCTCGAATCAAGCGAACATGCGCTGGCTATGGAACGTATCCTGGGAGGGATCACTGCGAACAAATACCGCAGCTCTAGTAAAGAATTACAACACAGTTTGGAATTCTTTAATTCACCGCCAAAATCGCCAAGCATTTTCCATCACCTGAAAGTATCCATCCGAATCTTCATGTGGAAATACTGGTGGTCATACACAGATGAGTTGCAGTCGCTTAAAGGGTATGACGTGTTGAACGAAACGGCGCACATCGTCGCAACGAACGGCTCTTTTCATATCGCCTTGCAGAAAGAAGCGGCAGGCCTGGTCCGGCTCCATGTCGGTAAGATGGATGACGATATGCAGATCATTCTTTCTTCCATGAATGACGATCTGCGCACCTTGCTTTCCTCATCCATCTCCACATTTTCTTTTTCTCTGCGTAAGACCGTGACCGCAGAAACGGCCAGCCGCGTGATGGCCACGGCCATCGCGCTCAAACGCTATCAGCTCCGGCATGGAAATTATCCCGGCACGCTGGATGCGCTTGTTCCTGAGTTTCTCCCCCGGGTTTTGCTGGACCCTGAGAACGCCCAGCCTTCGCATTATCAACCGATTAATGCAGAAACATTCCTGTTGTATTCCGTCGGTCAGGACGGCGTGGATGACGGCGGCCATCCCGCGATGAGCAACGGAAAGCCCTCCAGTTTGTTTTGGCAAAATCCCAATGCACCGGATTGGGTGTGGCCACAACCGGCCACGGCGGATGAGATCCAGAAATTCTATCAGGAACAGGCCAAAAATTCGGACTGAGCGGTGCGCAGAATAATATTCTGTCAATCGCGTCACTGTTTCCGCTATAACCACGCGCGATGCACGAACTCATTGAGAAGTTGAACCATTGGTATTCGGCGACCTTGGACCAATGGGGTTATTGGACGGTTGCTTTATTGATGGCGGCTGAAAGCACTATCGTGCCAATCCCCAGCGAGGTAATTATTCCCCCTGCGGCATTCAAAGCATGGAGCGGCGAAGGGCTGGTGCTTTTTGGAACTCATTATAATGGATGGCCGGCGGAAATCATCCTGGTACTGTTTGGCGCTTTCGGTTCGTGGGTTGGCGCATCCGTGATGTACTGGGTTGCACGCGTCGCGGGCCGGCCCCTCTTGCTGCGTTATGGGAACTACGTTTTGATCTCTCCCGAAAAGATCGAAGGTGCCGAGCGGTGGACTGCGCATTATGGTCCGTTTGGAATTTTTGCTTCGCGTCTTTTACCGGTGGTTCGACATCTCATTGGTATTCCGGCCGGTATCGTTCGGATGAATTTTTTGCGCTACTCAATTTATACTCTGGCCGGGTCGGCGGCATGGACGGCGGTGCTTTGCTGGCTTGGGGTGAAGGTGGGCAGTCAGATCAGCAAAGGCGAAATGCATAACGTCACGTTTTCATTGCTCGGATTTCTAGTTGTGCTTGGTGCCATTTATTATTTCTTCGTGCACCGACACATGAAGGGAAGTAAGAAGGCTGAGTGAAGAAGGCAGAAGTTTAACGCTTCACGTCGATCATGGTTTTTACGACTCGGTTGCCTGCCGTCATTGATTTGAATAGTTCCGGCAGTTTGCTCAGCGCACATTCGCCGTCCACAAAATCTTCCGCCTGTATCTCGCCCGCCTCGATGTATTCCAGCGCCCGGCGGATGGTTCGCGGCGTATGATGAAAACTCGCGAGCAACGCCAGGTTGGAATAGTGGATCAACGTCGTATCCAGCGTCACGGTCGTGCCAGAGGGGCAGCCGCCAAAAAAGTTCACCGTGCCGCCTTTGCGCACCAGCTTCACGCTCATCTCCCACGTCTCCGGTTTGCCGACCGCTTCGATGACGGCGTCAAATCTTTGTTTCATGCTGGCTTCAAGCGAGACGTGGTTGTTAACGTCCACAGCTTCTTTCGCACCCAGTCTTAGCGCGGCTTCCAAACGCTTTTCACCACGCCCGATCACGACCACGTTGCACCCCAGGTTCGTCGCCAGAACAGTGAACATCAGTCCGATAGGTCCCGAACCGATGACCAGAACACTTTGTCCGGCGCGCAATTTCGTGTCTTCAATGCCCTGTACCACGCAGGCCAGCGGCTCGACCAGCGCGGCATCGCGAAATGAGGTCTCCGGTTTCAGCCGCAGCATGTTCTTCTCAACGATGCGCGCCGGCACCACAATGCTTTCGGCATACGCCCCATTCAGGAATAACAGGTCGTCGCACAGGTTTTCCTGTCCGGCCCGGCAGTGAAAACAATGCCCGCACGGCGCGGAATTCGCCACCACGACACGTTCGCCGGTCTTCCACCCAGAGCTGGCCGTTTCACAAACTACGCCGGCCAGTTCGTGTCCGAACACCGCTGGCGGCACGATCATCTTCGCGTGATAGCCGCGTTTGAAGACTTTCAGGTCCGTGCCGCAGGTGAGCGCGGCTTCGATCTGGATGCGTGCCTCGCCGGGCTTGAGCGCTACCGGGGAAATTTCCTCGACGCGCACATCTTCTTTTCCGTGGAGAACAGCGGCTTTCATTTCTCTAATTGTAGCGGCGCTCTATGAGCGTCGCACTCAATTTCAAAACGGCGGTCGTGGACCGCCGCTACATAATGATGCGCGAAGGCGGCGCTTTCACAAAAGCAGTTTCGCGCAAGTAGATCGGCTCGAGTTTTTCTCCGGCGACGAAATTGGTCCGTGTCCTGGCCAGGTTTGCCAGCGTCGCCGCGCGGGGAAAAATTATTTTGCCAGACGGAAACCAGCGGGTCACTTCCGGCCCCACCAAGATTTCATCCGGACCGACAGGAACATGGTTGCGTGCGATTATGCGCAGTGGAACGATCTCCTGCACACTATCGGGAGAAACTCGATAGCCGGCGAGATAGAGTTCATTGCGCTGCGCATCCACAACCACGTTGATATCCTGTGTTCGGAGTTCCGCCTTTAGGCGGTCGGGGTTCTTATCCGCTTGCCGCCCTAAGGCGGAACTCCAAACCTGTGCCTGCGCTTCATGGGCAATGGCTTCCACGCTGCTGATGCCCAGCAATTTCACGCCGCGTCCGAGATGCCAGCCTTGTGCGATAGATAGAGCGGCGCGAATCCCCGTGTAGGATCCCGGGCCCAGTCCGACCACGATGCACTCGATCTGCTCACGCTCCAGTTTTGCCTCGCGCAATGCCACCTCGATCATCCCAAACGCCTGTGTGCGCTCAGCTCCCATTTCCATTGCCTCGGAAACGGTGCCATTGCCGTCTACTACGGCGACGCTGCGTTGCGGTGAAGAAAAATCAAGCGCAAGAATCTTCATAAATGATTCGTCGCCCGGTGTCGCCTGTGATTTCAATCTTCACCTTCGTGATTTTCCCATCGTTCATGGTGCTAGTTTCCAATCGTTCCGCCCATTCGATGACCGCCACGCCGTCTGGTCGCAAAAATTCCTCGATGCCGGCGGACAGGATTTGTTCGGGTGTTTCCAGCCGGTACAGGTCCAAATGAAACAGCCGCAAGCGCCCGCCGCCGTATTCATTCACCAGTGTGAACGTGGGCGAATGCACGCGCTGCCTCACGCCGAGCCCGCGCGCGATGCCTTTGACCAGTTGCGTTTTGCCCGCGCCCAGGTCGCCCGTCAGCGCGATGACCCAGCCGCGTTGCGCTGCGTGGCCCCAACGTTCGCCGAGCGATTCGGTCTCGGCCGGACTATGCGAAATGAACGTAGCCATTGGCACTCAATTGATACGAGCCGGTCTTGTCCCGGATGGTGATGCCTTCCTGCGAGACGATCTTTCCGATACAGCTCAGTTTTACATCTGGAAATTTTTTCTTCCAGGCGTCCAGCAACTTAACAGCATCTTTACTCGCGACCGTGAACAGCAGTTCAAAATCTTCGCCATCAGTCAGCGCGGCGGCGAAGGCGGGTTTGGCGGCGTCACCGGCTTTGGCCGCCGTCTTGGCCGCGCGACTGATGGGAACGGCTCTTTTGAGCAAGTCTGCCCCGACACCGCTCGCTTTCAAAATGTGGCGCAAATCACCGGCGAGGCCGTCGCTGAGGTCAATCATCGCATGGACGGAAACATGTTCCGCCAGCCAGCGTGCTTCGGCCAGGCGCGGCTCAAATTCGAGATGGCGGGCTGCCAGTGAGCCGCCGAGTTCGCCGGTGACAAAAATCGCATCACCGGTTTTCGCGCCTGACCGCAGGCTGACCTTGTTGCGCGGAACGGTGCCGATGAGCGAGATCGAGATCAGGATGCGCTCCGGATTGGTCGTCGTCTCGCCCCCGGCGATGGCCACGCCGTGTTGTTTGGCCAGCGCGTTCATGCCGGCGTAAATTTTTTCCACGAGCGGCGCGTCGATACCGCCCTCGCGCGAGGGCAGGCCGATGGTGATCAGCGCCGCTGTGGGCGTTCCGGCCATGGCGGCGATGTCGCTCAGGCAGCGCGCAAGCGCCTTGCGGCCGATCTTTTCCGGAGGCGTCTCGCGCGTGAAATGGATTCCCTCCACCACTGCGTCGGTCTTGAACAGGACCAGTTTGTCCGGCACGCCCAGGTCGAGCACGGCACAATCATCCCCGGCGCCGACGACGACGAAATCGTTCGTCGGCAGCGACGGCACCAGCCGGGCGATGAGTTCAAATTCGTTCATTGATTCTTCTCGATGATGTAATACAACGCGAAGTTCAGCGCATTGAACAGGCTATGGGCGGCGATCGGCGCGAGCAGATTATCGGTTCGTTCATAAAGCCACGTCAACAGCAAGGCGAGGACGAACAGCGGCACGAAGATCACCACGTTGAAATGCATCGCCGCAAAAAACAGCGAGACGCCCCAGAGCGCGACTTTTGGATAACCGGCCTGCTTGACGAGCGGATAAAGGATTCCACGAAAAAGAATCTCTTCAACGATGGGCACCAGCACGATCACCATCGTTAACATAAAAACCCACTCCAGCCATGTGTTCACGGTGCCCAACGCCTGCACGGCCGCCTGCTCGGTTGGCTTTTGTGATAAAACTTTCAACACCAGGACGGAAACAGTTTGCAGGACCCAGCCGACGGGCAGAAAAATAATCGCGCCACCCCACCCGATCAAAACGGATGATTTCCACTGGTTCAGGAAGCCAAACGCCTGGCTCCAGGTGAGCCGATGTTTTCGCACAAAGATGCCGATGATCACCAGCGCCGCACCCTGGAAACAGACGATGGAGACCGCGACGCGCCCGAACGTGACCTCATTGGATTTGGCGGCCGTCGGATACAACGCACCGGAGAGCAGCGAGCCAGCAATAATGCATAGATATACCCCTGCGAACAAAAACAGGACGGCTTCGGGCTTCCATGGTTTTACCGACAACATGGTTCCAGCCTAACCAACCCCTTGGGGAGAGACGATTAAAAAGCTCCAGGCACCAAACGTCGGCCGCATCCTGACACGCCCCCCGAACAGCCTGGAATTGCAAACTCCGGTAGCGCAGAATTGTATTCTGCTGTATCGCGGATTTGCAATCCGCAGAGCATCGGATCCGTACGAGTCAAAGGAGTTTTTGCCACTCGACGACACGGGGAACAGTATCAGGATGCACCCGGTTGATGTTTGAGATTTCTCTGGAGCTTGGATGTTGGATGTTGGATGTTCCAACTGGCATGTCCAAGGCAGTCCACCAGCACACGAATCGTCTCGCCCGTGAGAAGTCCCCTTATCTCCTGCAACACGCGCATAATCCAGTGGATTGGTTCGCTTGGAACGAGGAGGCGTTCGCCCAAGCGCGCACGGAGAACAAGCCGATTTTTTTGAGCATCGGGTATTCGACGTGTCACTGGTGCCATGTCATGGAGCGTGAATCGTTCGAGAACGAAGAGTTCGCCAAATTCCTGAACGCGCATTTCGTGAGCATCAAAGTGGACCGTGAAGAACGGCCAGACGTGGACAAGATTTACATGACTTTCGTGCAATCCACGACCGGCAGCGGCGGCTGGCCATTGAACGTCTTTCTCACCCCCGACCTGAAGCCGTTCTTCGGCGGCACTTATTTTCCGCCGGACAACCGCCACGGGCGTCCCGGCTTTTTACATTTGCTCCAGCAGATCCAAAACATCTGGGAAACCAAGCGCGGTGATGTCATTGAATCGGCCAACGATATTCACCTGCGAATGGAGGCGGCCATCGCCGGGGAAACGACGAGTGGGATGACCTTGACGGCTGAGGCGATCCGTCATGCTGGAATGCTGTTCAAAGAAGCCTACGACCCGCGTCATGGTGGATTTGGCGGCGCGCCAAAATTTCCGCAGCCGAGCATACCGGGCTTGATGCTGCGCTATGCGAAGCGTTTCGGCGATCCCGATGCCACACGCATGGTGTTGCACACGTGCGAACGCATGGCGGCGGGTGGTATCCACGATCATCTCGGCGGCGGCTTTGCGCGTTATTCCGTGGATGCGGAATGGCTCGTACCGCACTTTGAGAAGATGCTCTACGATAACGCGCAGTTGGTTCAGCTTTATTTGGACGCCTATCTGGTTTCCAGGTCAGAAACGTTTGCCGCCACCGCCCGCGATCTTTTGGATTATGTGCTGCGCGATATGACCCATCCCGAGGGTGGATTTTATTCCGCGGAAGACGCGGACAGCGAAGGGCATGAAGGAAAATTTTATTGTTGGACCAAGGACGAACTCGCAAAATTGCTCGCGCCGGAGGAATTCAATGTGGCCGCCCGTTACTTTGGCATCACTGCGCAGGGAAATTTTGTGGATCACAGCCATCCGCAGCCGCTGGCCGGACAGAACGTGTTGAGCATCGTGGACCCGGACGTCCCTGCCGCCGACCAACCATTGCTTGAATCAGCAAAGAAAAAAATGTCGGATGTGCGCAACAAACGCATTCGGCCGCATCGGGATGATAAGATGCTCGCGTCATGGAACGGCCTCATGCTGGGAGCATTCGCCCGGGCGTTTGCCGTGCTGGGTGACAAGAACTATGGCGAGGCCGCGCGTAAAAATTTAAAATTCATCCGGGAAAAACTTTGGGATGAAAAAGCAAAAGCACTTTTTCATCGCTGGCGCGATGGCGATCGGGACGACGTGCAGTTGCTCGAAGGTTATGCGTTTTTGCTCGATGGGGTCATCCATCTCTATGAGGCCACGCTGGAACCGGCTCATCTGGATTTTGCCATCGAATTGGCCGGGGCGATGATAAAAAAGTTTTATGACGCGGAGAGCGGCGGTTTTTGGCAAAGCGTTGCCGATGCTAGCGGCTTGATTTTGCGCGTAAAGGATGATTACGACGGTGCCGAGCCGTCCGGAAATTCCGTCGCCACATTTGCGTTATTGAAGCTCGCCGCCATCACGGACCGTGCAGATTTCAAACAACCTGCGGAAGCCACGCTCAGCTTGAACGCGAACCGGTTGCAAAAATTCCCCCAGGCGGTTCCATTCATGCTGGGCGCGCTGGATTTTTGGCTGGAAGAACCGCGCCGGGTCGTCGTGGCGGGCGCGGCCAATCGCGAGGCTTTGGTCCACGCAACGCATTCAGTTTATCAACCGAATAAAGTCGTGCTGGGAAACGCCGGGGCGGTCGAGTCCTTTGCGCGGGCATTGCCCGCTAAAAACGGTGCGATGGTTTATATCTGTACGGGAACCGAGTGCCGCGAGCCGACCAGTGATGCGGAAAAAATCCGGGAAGCGCTGGGCTAATTCGCCGCGCGCTGTTTGTCTGCGTCAACCGGAAGGTTTCCAAAATAGAAACTTACTGAGCCGGAATAATCGCCGTGTGCGACGTTCGCCTGGCTTTGCGGACCGCATTGATCGGCGCGCTTGAACTTGCTGCCAATGGGCGGGATTGCGTGCAGGAAACCGAGTCCACACTGCGGCAATCTGGCGAATGCCTGTCCGACCAGGTTCGTCGGTGGAAATTCTGGTGTGAGCACCTGCACGAACGGAATATTTTCCGGCACCACAGTGATGGTTCCTTCTGTTGTTCCCAACTGGAGCCAGCGCACGTCGGAGAAACAGCCTTTGAACTCGGGATAGATCCAGTCTTTGTAGCCGGTGATGGTGTTGTTGTAATCGTTTCGCCAGATGCCCAGCGTTCCGCCCACGAGCCGGTTTTTCCATACGCGATACGGGCCGTTGCCCAGCCAGGATTTGCTCCTCACCAGATTCTCCGGGTAATCGAAGACGACGCCGACAAAATCATTGGTGCCACTGGCCGAGTAAGTGAAATTACATTGCAACCAGCCGTCTTCGCGCAATTGCCACGAAGCATTTCTGAGAATAGAATTGGTGTTCGCGGCACGCGGGCCATTGACCAAAGAAAACTTCTTCCCATCGTGTTCGATCGCAAGCAATCGTCCGGTCTGCTGGTCGATGCGTGCGGTGAGATCCCGGGTTTTCAGTTCCACCGTGTTGACATACGGGCCGCCGAAATTTCCCGCATGGGCGATAACGCTGGCCCCCGGTGGCAAGACCGGTTTTTTCCCCAGCGGCCAGACGTAAGTCCACAGTTCGCGGCCATTGGGGTCCAGCACGCGCAGCGCAAGTGCATCAGGTTGGACGCTGAATTTCGGGAAACGCAGTTTTAATTTTCCGGAATTGCCCGGCCGAATCGACGGGGATCTGGCGGGTTGGCTTTGGGTGGCGGATGTTGATGATGGATTGGCAGGCGACTGATACGTCCGGAATTCCCACTCGAATTTACATTCCCGTGTGCCGGTGAACGCAAAATTATTTTTGATCTCTACCGTTGCCGACGATGGCCCGATGGAAACGCTTTTGACCTGGATTGGTGACCAAATTTCTTTGATGGCGTAAAAACTTCCTTCGCGCTGGCGATATGGGCCGACGATGCCATCCGGCGCCTGGTTCCCAGCCGTATCGATTTCGCCGGTGTCCGGGCGTTTCAATCCATCGTCCGTCCATGTCCAGATGAATCCACCGGCGCAATTCGTGTGGCTCATCATCATCGTCCAATAATCCTGGAGGCCTGCGCCCGCGCCACCATCGAACAGGCCGTGCGCAAACTCCGTGGGCAGGTAGATGTATTTCGCCGGATCGTTCGTTTCGGCGATTTCCTTGTCAGGCGATTTGAAATAAACCTTAGTGCCAGAGGCGGCGAGTTCCGCTTTGTCGTAGGCGAGATAGTGGGCGGTGCAAAGTCCGCTGAACGTCGACCAGGGGTGCAACACGCGACGCTGTTGCAGGTCGTATTGGCCAAAGACCTGGTCGAGGTTCGTGTTGCAGCCGCCCTCATCGCCGTTGTCCCAAAATAAAATACACGGATGGTTCGCGTCCCGCGTGACCATTTCCTTCACGAGCTTCTGGCCAACCTCAGTGTCATAATGGTTGTGCCAGCTATCGAGTTCATCGAGAACATAGAGTCCAAGCTCATCGCAAAGATCCAGGAACTGCGCGTCCGGCGGATAGTGTGACATACGAACGGCATTGCCATTCATATCCTTAATGCTCTGGATATCGAGCTGGTGTACGGCTTCGCTCAGACAACGGCCGGAATCCGGCCAGAACGAATGACGATTCACACCTTTCAAGATGATCTTGTGGCCATTGACATAAAGACCATCACCGTCACGAACTTCAAACGTGCGAAAAGCAAAGCGTTGTTCGATCTGATGCAGCACCTCATCACCCTGTTTCAAACGGACCTGGACCACATACAAGTTCGGCGTTTCGGCGGTCCATTGCAGTGGTGACTGGACTTTTTTTTCCAGGCTCACCTGGTCGCCGGAGATTTTTGACGTGAATGGTTTGGTGATTATTTTGCCATCGAGCGTGACGATTTGGGCTTCGACGGTGTCGGCATTTGTCACGCCGTCGAGAGTAACATCCATCTTGAACGTGCCGTTCGCCCTGGCATCAATCGCCACGTGATCGATGAACTGTTGTGGCACAGCTTCGAGCGAAACCGGACGATAGATACCGCCGAACACCCAATAATCCGCCAGTCGTTCAGCTTTATTGATAGAGTTATTGGCGGAATGTTTAGCGACAGTGACTTCCAGCTTGTTTGTTTCACCGAATTTCGCGAACGACGTGACTTCGTATTTGAAACGATAAAATCCCCCCTGGTGAGTTTCGCCAACTGATTGTCCGTTGAGCTTTGCGCTCGTATCCGTCATCGCGCCATCGAACACCAAAAAGATCCTCCGGTCCGCCCAACCCGCAGGGATCATAAAATCATGCTCGTAAAGCCCGCTTTCCGGCGGAGGATTCGTTCCATCCTTTTTGTAGTGCAACGTACCGAAGCCCTGTAATTCCCAGTTGGACGGCACGGGAATATTCGTCCAGAAGCCGGATTGCGCACCCGTGGTACAAAGAAAGTTCCACGGGACAGCGTCGTCCTTGCCGTGACCGGAGAGAAACAGGCGCTGTGTCTCCTGCGCTTCCGCCGTTGCACAGGATGCCAAAGCGAGGACGGCAGCAAGGGCAAAGCGACAAACGGAGCGGCAAATCATACGTGAGGAAAAATTAAACCCGCACGGCCCGGTTTAACAATGGGAATCTCTGAGCGGCCTGCCTATTCCACCAGCAGCGCGCAGGCGTTCTGTTTGGCTTCGACGCTAAAGCACCCGCGCAGGAATTCAATGATGCGGTCATGTAACCGCTGGCAACTAGGCGACCAACGTTGTGCCCCGGCGAGTTTTTTGACGCAACCACGCAGGCCGCGAAACCGCAGGAGCCGCGGTGATTCGGCCAGTTGCGAGCGCAGCTGGTCGCGCAAACGGGGAAAGAAAAACAATTCGCACCCGGCGCCGCTTTCACCGGCGATGAGGCGCAGGTCAAATTCAGAGGTCGACGTATCCGGCTTTGGTCCGATGACCTGCGCGTTGACAGTAAACCCGCGGAGTACTTTTTCCAGGGCCCCGGCGAATTCGCCTACCGACACGCTTTCACGGCCAAGTTCAACGCGAAAATAATGGAACACCGAGGCGGCGGCTTGTCTGACGAATTCCTGGTCGAACAGGTTGGATTCGCCGGTGACCTCCACGGAAATCATTTCTGACGAGAACGGCACACTCTCGCCGTTGGCGAGTTGAAACAGCAAATAATCTGAATCAAGCGCGATCATTGTTTGGCCTCCAGTTTTTTGACTTCCTGCACAAAATCAGTGGCTTCCTGGAACCTGCGGTAGACGCTGGCAAACCGCACATAGGCGACATCGTCGGTAGCGCGCAAACCATCCATGATGAGCGTGCCGATAAAATCTGCCGGCACTTCACCTTCATACTTATTGTTCACCGTCTCGACTATTTTATCCACGAGTTCCTCGATCACGTGCAGCGGCACCGGGCGCTTTTGACAGGCCTTCTTGAGACCAGAAAGCAATTTCTCCCGGGAAAATTCTTCACGCCGGCCATCGCGTTTGAGCACCATCAACCCTTCCCTCTCCACTTCCTCGTAAGTGGTGAACCGATGGCTGCATTGGGTGCATTCCCGCCTTCTGCGTATGGTCGCCCCTTCGCGTGAAGCTCGAGAGTCAATCACGCGGTCTTCCAGACAACCGCATTTGGGGCAACGCATAGAAAACCACAGCTAATAGTGGTTGATTTATTGGTAGCACACTAAATGCTGTGGTGTCAAGAGTGTGACGATTATGTGCTGTCAATATTTTTCTGACAGAAATCCATTAAATCTTCAACTACATCTGAGAAATGCTCTGAATAGGCGTATCGTTCCAACAACTCTCGTAAACCCGTTGAATCTCAGCCGCTTCGCGCACAATGCTGAAATGCAGCGACGCCCGGATACGGCCCTGCCGGCCATATTTCGCGGCTAATTCCGGGTCGCGCATGAGCTTTTCAATCTGTGACGTCAGGGAGTCGAGGTCATCCGGCGGCACAAGGAAACCAGTATCGTTCTCAACGACAATATGATGCGCAGCGCCAACGCGCGTCGCGACCACTGCCGCGCCGCTGGCCATCGCCTCCACCGGCACCAGGCCAAAGCCTTCCCACCGTTGTGCGCCCACCACGATAGTCATGCGCCGGAACCACTGCGGCACATCGTCTGTCTCCAGTTCACCGAGAAAGATTATCCGCTCGGATAGGCCCGCTTCGGCAGCACGCTTCTTGAGGTTGGCGGTAAAGATTCTTTGGTCCGCCGTCACCGCCCCGATGATGACCGCCGTGAAATCCGGATATTTCGGCAGCAGCCGGCACATCGCCTCGACAAAAAGGTCCGTTCCTTTTTGCGCGCGCACGCGGCCGAATATCCCGATGCCATAACGTCCGGGCAGTTTTGCTTCCGCCCATTCCTGCTCGCGGTTTTCGGCGGGATGATAGCGGTCCATATCCACGCCATGCAAAATCACGTGGGCCGGACCACGCAGGTGCGAATCCGCCTCTGGCGACGTGGCGATGACCAGGTCCGTCCGGTTCAATAATGCCCGGGTGATCCACGTGTGCGTGCGTTGAGCGGCCGAGGTAAAAATGATCTTGAGCGGCATCCGCAAAATGGACCGCAAAAATAATCCCAGGATGATCTCGTTGTTACGGCGCGCGTGCCAGATGCGGAAGGGCCGGTTGGCCGGTCGTTTCCAGCCGTGGCGCAAAAGGTCAAACAAGCAGACGCGAGGTAAGCCGTCTGGCAATCCTGAACCCAGCGCAGCAATCTTGATCGTTCGCGCCTGGATGGGCAGCAGTGCGGCGATGGTGGAAGTGACCCCCGTATGACGCCGTTTCAGGTTCGGCGCGATGACTTCGATGTCACGGATGTCCCGGTTGGCGCGCAAGATTATCGGCCATACGCCAGCCGCTCGGCGAGGCGCTCGGGCAGGCCGGCAGCGAGAATTTTTTTCTGCGCGCCCGCGATGTCATAATCCAGCCGGCGCAATTCGATGGTGGATTCCTCCACGTCATAGACCACGTAGCCGGCCTTGGGATTATTATCGCGCGGCTGGCCCACGGCGCCCACGTTGACGAAATATTTCTTACCCGGCTCGACTTTGAATTTGGAATACGTCCCGCCGCGGATCACGCTATCCTTCATGAACGCCACCGGCACGTGCGTGTGGCCGAAGAAACAGACCGGCGTATTCTGGTAGGTCATGCTGGCGGCGGCGGCCAGTTTGTCGAAAACGTAACCCCAGCGTTGGGGGCCGTCGAGAGTCGCATGGACGATGGTGAAGGTGGTCACCATGCGCATGTATTTCAGGTCGCGCAGCCAGCGGCGGTCTTCCTCGCTCAACTGTTGCCGCGTCCAGTCCACCGCCTCGGCGGCCGCGGGGTTAAAGCCTTCCAGCGCGGTATCGCCGGAGCAATATTCATCATGGTTGCCCTTCACGCACGGCATGCCCATCTCACGGATGATGTCGAGGCATTCCTTGGGGTTCGCGTTGTAACCGACCACGTCACCCAGGCAGGCATAATGGGTGCATTGCTGCTCCTTTATGTCTTCCAAAACGACCTGCAACGCCTCCAGATTGGCGTGTATGTCGGCTATGATGGCAAACTTCATTGCTGTCTTACTATTTCGAATCCCCGAAAGTCGCCCACAGCCTCGCTCCAGGCAACATCTTCATTGCGGATAAAATGCTCCATGCCGGAATCCCGGATGGCTTTCCGGAATTCTTCCAGTTCATTCCGCATGCCTTCAGCGATCAATTCCACCCGTCCATCCGGCAGGTTGCGGACCGTTCCGGTCACTTCAAAACCCGTCGCCATGGACTTCGCGGCGTAGCGAAAGCCTATCCCTTGAACGTTGCCGGAATAAAAAATCCGCATTCGGCTCCGATTCATGGGCATGCTATCGGTTCAATTCGGTCAATGAAGCCAAAGCGCCCGTCCCCGCGCAAGTTTTTCCGCTGGCCGAACCGGTAAAAGAAGTGTGAATTCCTGCATTTTCGAAGAAATTCCGCCTTTTCCCATCTCAGGCACTATGGCAGGGGCGTTTACGTTGAGATGTGACCGACCCGCCTTACAACTTTTCATATTCACCCTTGCCGCGGCGTTTCAAGACCGTGAAGCCCTTGTTCTTCGCATTGGAGAGCGAGAGCCGAAGGGGCGCGTTGAAGGTGGAGATAATCTTGCGAACCGGCTTCTTGCAGGCCGGGCAATTGGTCAGCGGCTTGGCGGACATCGGGCGGTTCAACGTGAACTTCCCGCCGCATACCTTGCAGCTACCTTCGCACAGCTCGTATTCGTAAAGAGGCATTTGAATTAAAATGTTCGCGACGTTGGTATGAATATCAACTTCTATTTACGGCCGGCTTATATCTCGTCGCTCCAAACCGTGTCGCGCCAACGTCTCAGGAGCAGGTACACGATTCCGACGATCCCCATCAATCCTAGCACAGATCCGAATGTTTTCAGGGTCTCATTTCCATTTGACCCTGCTATCGCCACTACCTGCGGCTGATATCGACGCCCTGCCGGCAATCGGAACGAAGTGAGTATTTTTTCAAACTCCGGCCTTACCGCGCTGAATTCATAGGCTGCTGCATAGCAGTAGATGTTCACAACTCCCTGGTCCGTCAGGAAACTTCGCCCCAAGGCGACCACCCGCCCGTTGTCCGGTACCTGGCAATCGAAATCGAACTCCAGACACTGTTTCGCCTTATCATAGTGGGCGCTCTTCATGAACTCCGGCTTCCCGGCGAATCCCAGGCTTTGCGCCACGTTGATTTCCACCAGCGGCGCCACATGTATTCCCTCGAACTGCATTTCTGTGAGCGGTGACCCCTTTTGGTATTGCACCAGGATTTTGGGAAACGTCGATCGCAGTCCGTTCGTATTAGCGCGCTGGTAAGCTGCAAGCCATTCGCGGGCGGCCGGTGTTGGTTCTAATTTCGCGCCATATCCCGCCACCTCATAGAGCATTTCTTTTGGGATAGCGACCCACCCGGCGGGTATGTGAAGGGAGGCGCCCAATTCCGCATCCGCAAAATCAAATCCGTTTGTCTGGGCATTTGCCCACAGATTCGATGCCAATAGAAGCGCCAGAACGCGTTTCATTCCGCCTTACTTCTTCAAAAACGCGCTGAATAAATCTATCGGCAATGGCAAAAATGTCGTGGTGTTATGTTCGCTCGCCATCTCGCGCATGGTTTGCAGATAACGCAATTGCAGCGCGATGGGTTCCTTCGCAATCAGCGCCGCGGCCTGCACCATTTTCTCGGCGGATTGGAATTCGCCTTCCGCGTTCACCACCTTGGCGCGGCGTTCGCGTTCGGCTTCCGCCTGCTTGGCCATCGCGCGCTTCATGCTGTCCGGCAGCGAGACTTCCTTGATCTCCACGCTCGTGACCTTGACACCCCACGGCTCGGTCTGTTTATCGATGATCTCCTGCAACTTCTGGTTGATGACGTCGCGTTGCGAAAGCAATTCGTCCAGTGCCGATTGTCCCAACACGCTGCGCAAGGTCGTCTGCGCGATGAGCGAGGTCGCCTTCCAGAAATTTTCCACCTTCACCACCGCCGCATTCGGATCCACCACGCGGAAATAGACGACCGCATCCACCGTGGCGGGCACATTGTCCTTGGTCATGATTTCTTGTTTGGGAACATCGATCGTCACCACGCGCAGGTCCATCTTCACCATTTTGTCGATGATGGGCCAAAGCAGGATCAGCCCCGGCCCCTTGGCGCCCTGCAATTTGCCGAGCCGGAAAATCACGCCGCGCTCATACTCCCGCAGGATCTTGACGGCCTGTTGAACAATAATGCCCACCACCACGACCACGACTATGGCGATCGGTCCCAATACTTTTCCCAACGCAATCAGTTGTTCCATATTTTTCCTTGTTGTTAAACTTTCGGTTTCACCTTCAACGTCAATCCTTCAACGCTCACGATCTCCACCGGCTCGCCCGCGCTCACTGTTGTCTCGCTTACTGCCCGCCAGTTTTCGCCTTCAATAAAAACCCGCCCGCCGCTCGCATCAATGGGTGAAAGTGCTTTGACGATCTGCCCCACCATGACCTCTTTGCCGGTCTTCGCCGGGCCAAATTGTGCGCGCAAGCCAGCACCTACGATAAAAATGAAGAATAACGCCGTGATGACCGTTGCCGGGATGATATATCCCAGTGATAACCGGAACGCATCATTGCTGCGGTCGAACAACATCAGCGCTCCCAGGAAAAATGCGATAATGCCGCCCGCGGTCAGAATACCATGCGAGGGCGCGAAAATATCCGTGATGAACAAGCCGATCGCCAGCAGCATCAACGCGACCCCCGCGATATTCACCGGGAACACGGCCGACATATAAAGCACCAGTATCAGGGCGATGGCCCCGACCACGCCGGGCAGGATCGCGCCCGGACTGCTCAGCTCGCCGATGATGCCGTACATCACCATCAGCATCAGCGCGAACATGATACCCGGATGCAGCATGATTTGCAGGAAACTTTCCCTCGCTGTCATGGGAATGTCGAACACGGCTGCGTCCGCTGTGCTCAGCGTTTTGTCTCCGGCTTTTCGCCCATCCAGTTTCTTCAACAGGTCCGGCACATTATCCGCGATGAGATCAACCACTTTCTTTTCCAAAGCCTCATCAGCCGTGATAACTTTGCTGTCTCTCACTGCGGAGATAGCCCATTCGACATTGCGATGGCGTTTCTTTGCGATTGTTTCAATGAATCCAGCGGTATCGTTCTCAATCTTCTTGCCCATCACGTCGTTGGTGCTTTCGTCCGAACCGCCGAGCCCGCCGATGGAAACCGGATGTGCCGCGCCGATCCGCGCAAAGGGTGACATGGCGGCAACGTCGGCGGCCATGGTGATGAACGTTCCCGCACTACCCGCGCGAGCGGTGTCCGGTGAAACGTAAACAACTACGGGGATCTTCGAGTCGTAGAAATCCTGCACAATGTCTTTCGTGGAATCCAACAAGCCACCCGGCGTATCCAATTGGATGATGAGACAATCGTCGTGGCGGTCGGAGGCGAGGTTAATGGCGCGGGCGACATAATCTGCCGTCGCCGGCATGATAGCCCCATCGATTTTGATAAGCCCCACCTCTGTCGCCCGCAGGTTTCCCCCGGCGACCCACATCAGAACGGCGATCAGAATTGATGCCCAGCGGGTCATGGCATCATTACCTTACCTAAACATACGTGCTTCGCAAAATGAATTCGTTGCGCGCTAATGGCAAAGCTGGCTCTCGCGTAAATCAAGTATCGTAAATTTCAAACGTTCACATGGATCACCTTCGCCGGCGGAAACCCGTTGAACCACGTCGCCGACGCATTGCTATAGGCGCCGATTTTTTCCGAGTAAACCAAATCATCGATCTCCAGCTCCGGCAGATGGTCCGATTGCGAGATCACATCCAGTCCGTCGCACGTCTGGCCGAACACCGCGCAAATCTCTTTCTTGCCGCCCTTGAACGATTGCAAAGGATACTGGCAATGGTCAAAAATGATTCCACTGTACGTGTGATACACGCTGTCATTGATGTAATAACACTGCTTGCTCTCTCGCACCGCCTTACCGATGACCCGCGCCACACTCGTCGCCGCTGTTGCCACGAGAAACCGTCCCGGCTCCGCCAGTATCTGGATGTCCGGCGCGAACAAGCGGTCGATCTCCTTGTTGATGACGCGTGCCAAATCGCGGAACGGCCGCACGTGCCGGTTGTACGGTGCGGGAAAACCGCCGCCGATATCGAGGATCTTCAGTTCGTGGCCGCGCGACTTGGATTCATTCATCACCGCCGCCGCCATGTTCAACGCCTGCACAAAGTTTTCGAAGTTCGTGCATTGGCTCCCCACGTGAAAGCTCAATCCCTCGACGACCAGCCCCAGCCGGAACGCCTCCATGACGAGGTCCACCGCTTCGCCCGCCGTGCAGCCGAACTTGTTCGAGAGCTCGCATTGCGACCCCGTGTTCGCCACGCCCAGCCGCAAAACCACGCCCGCATGCGGCGCGTATTTTTTTATCTTCACCAATTCCTCCGCGTTGTCGTACGTGACCAGCGGTTTGTATTTGTCTAGTGCCTTTAGGGTCTCTTTTGGCTTGGTCGGATTAGCGTAAATGATTTTGTCCCAGATGAAATCCTGCTGCGCCTTCGCCGGGAGTTTTTTGATGTTCTCGTACACCAGCATGAACTCCGGCAGCGACGCCACGTCAAAGCTCGCGCCGCATTTGTAGAACGTGCGGATGATGGCTGGCTCCGCGTTCGCCTTCACGGCGAAATAGCATTGCACCTTCGGCAGATGCCGTTTGAATTCGGCGTAATTCCGGCGCAACACATCATGGTCGATGATGACGAGCGGCGTCCCGTGTTTCTTCGCGAGCGACTGGATCTGTGATTTAGTCATGTCAAACGATAAAAGACGGTAGCGGCTTTACGCTGTTTCGCAAATGGTCTCAAGATAAATTGTGTGAACGCTTCATTTCTCCCTCGTGCCTGCTGACCCTGTAGGCGACGACGTAAGGAGTCGTTTTCCATTCGTTCCGGCAGGGCGTTGCTGCCGCAACGCCCTGAAATCGTCTGTCTCTTTTTAATTATTTTCTCCTTCCAAAAATAAAGATGTTAAATAATAACTTGATTAGCCTTGATTAACCTTGATTCGAGCACGATCGCATCGCTCAAATCCGGCCTTCTTTGCCTATTGTTCGGCGTTCATCCTTTCATTTTTCATGTTCAATCGGTCAAATATACCCAATGGACCAGGACAAAGGCTGTCCAAGGCTCAAAATAGTGAAAAATTTTTTGCACAGCCCAAATCCTTTACGGCTGTGTGGGAAGATTGTTATAAACAGACAGTTCGTAACAGGGCATATGTGTGCTGAAACATTCCCGCAGTTTTTGAAAATATTTCAAACTGGGTTCGTCGCCTGTCTTTTCTGCCAGTGAACAGGCCAGGTCAATGGTGGTGATCGCCTTATCGGATTGGCCCGTTTCCGCATAGGCGGCCGCCAGGGTTGCCACACAGGCCGGATTATTATGGGACAACTCACAGGCGCGGGTCGCCAGTTGAACGGCTTCGACTCCGTTTCGTTCGTCCTCAGACACGGTCGTTGCTAAAAACCACGCCAGATTATCTATGGCATCCCCCCGGTCGGGGTTTTTCTCCAAAGCCGCCCGTAAATCGGCATTTTGTTGTTTGGCCAGCGCCTGGTGTTGCAGGATCAGGTTGATCCAATGCTGCCTGGATGGATCGCCGCCGATCGCCTGAGATTTCTGACAACTGGCCAGCGCGTCATTTAATCGTCCCATTTTACAACAACAAAGGGCATAGTTAAACCAGGTTGCGGCGTCATCCGGCGCCAGTTCGAGCCCCTTTTTATAATGGGCAAATGCTTCGGGAATACGTTCCAGGCTTGCGCAAGCGGTGCCTAAATACTTATGCGCCATCGCAAAATCAGGATTTATCCTGACCGCCTCTTGAAGTTCGTTCAGCGCTTGGTTTTGCTGAGATGACGCCCAAAGCATGACTCCCAGTTTATAATGGGCCATAAAATTGTCCTTGGTCACCGCGATAGCCCGGGTCCACACCGTGATATTATCTTTCCAATACGGCAGTTCATCCCGCGTCCGGGCGATGCAAGCGATTGTCAGCACAGCCAGAGTGGTAGAGAGAATAACAACATGTAAGCGCAACCGCTTAGTCAATTCACAAGCTCCCCAGACCAGCACAATCATAATCCCGATCATCGGTATGTAGGTGTAACGGTCGGCCATCGATTGCGAACCCAATTGCACAATCCCGATCACCGGCACCAGCGTGCCCAGATACCAAAACCACCCCACGAATGCATAAGGAGCGCGTCGTCGTCCCAATATCACCAGCACGGATATCGCCA
>Ga0265338_10000349_pt1 | contig 84015 bp, 73 predicted proteins | sample 42126metaG_FD_193579 | JGI IMG/M metagenome (GOLD analysis project Ga0265338, IMG submission 193579) | Rhizosphere microbial communities from Carex aquatilis grown in University of Washington, Seatle, WA, United States - 4-21-26 metaG | ecosystem: Host-associated > Plants > Roots > Rhizosphere...
TTTACAACGCTTCCACTCGAACCCGAGATACTTATCTGCAGCACTTGGATGGGTTTTCTAGGTGCTGCGCTTGTGATAGCGACATACTTTCCATCCCATTGCAGAAAATTTCCACCTTCTAACGACGCATCGACCGAAATATTTGTAAAGGTATTGGAACCCCTGGGAAGCTCTGCGATGAGAAATCCGCGAGTTTCTGTGCCGGCCGTGGCGTAGAGGTTCCCCTTGTCGTCGTAACTGCATGATAAGCCAAGGCTTATACCATCATCGAAGTATTTCTTGGGCTTGCCCATTGCCTTTCTGAAAATCGAGATGCTTGACTTGCTATCAGAGTCCTTGTTCACGCTTGCGAGGTCACCGGAGCGAGGATCGACGCTACAAGCTACGGGCTCCGCATCGGGATTTAGAGACGCAATCGGAGTCGTCCCACCATGAGCGTACTCGACAATCGCAGAGTTGCTCTCGTCTATCACGAACACGTCGCCCTTCTGGTCCGAACACAAACCTCCGGAAGCGTCGGCCCTGAGAAGCCCAACCAGGCTACCCCCTGGGTATGTATACATATAGACGTCACTAGGAAGATCGACGACATACAGCAGATCGTCATGCGTCGCTTCCTGCAGCATCCACGACTTGCCGTGCGCGACGTGCTGCGCGATCGCCGAGGTTTGCGGCACCGCGCCCGGAGCGCCGATCGGTGCCTGCGATCCGCCGCATCCTGCAAGTAATGCTAAGGTGACGCCTGTGCAAAGCGCGCCGATAACGCCTCGATTCATAATTCTGCCTCCGAGCTGCCTGTCGAGGCTATAACGCTTCGATGGGACGCCTTGGTTCCCCGGAGACCGAGGTTATTCTTCGGCTTTGACTAGCCGCGCCAGCGCCGCTCTGTGGCTCGGATGCGGGATTCGCGCACGGGCGCGAATGCGCGCTGAGGACTTGATCACTTCTGCCTCAGAAAATGCGTGGCTGACAGGCGGTCACATGTGCGCGGCCGGCCTCTAGGGTGGCACGGGAAACGACAGAATAGAAGCTGATGCCTAATCGGCCGTCCCTTCTACATGTATTGGCCCCATCGCTCACGCGCATTCCGGCGGCTCCAGATCGCCGCCACGACCCGGATCCTGGAAAACGAATTACCGTGTTGCTTGGCGCGGGCGCTTCCCAATACGCAGGCGCTCGAATGACTCAGCAGTTAACTGAAATCGTTGCGGGCAGTGGTATAAGCCGCGGACTTCTCCAGGCCTTGCAAAACGATTCCGAAACCGAAGCAGCAAACTTCGAAGACGTAATTCACGCACTCGAAGAGGTCGAGGCGTTACGATCGCCAGCTCCGGATCGTGCCGCCCTCATGCTTCGACGATTCGTGGCGACATTGCCTTATCTCGACGGTGTCGCGCTTGATCGCAACGCATTATGCGCCGAGCGTTTCGACGTGATCGAGAAGATTGCCGATGCGTTCGATAGTGTAAACTACGACGCCAACTGGGCGGTGCTTGCGCACCTTCTACGACCATTTCTCGACGACTTCAACCTGGACATTTTTACCCTCAATTACGATCTGCTTGCGGACGTCGCGGTCGAGGGCCTCTCGCGTGAGTCTGGGAAAAAATGGTTCAACGGATACCGCACGGTCATTCGCGGCATTGATGCTAAGTTCGCACCTAACGAGTTCGCGACTTGGAATCAAGAATTCGGTCCGAGGTTCCTAACGCTCAGTCATCTCCACGGCTCACTTCGGTTCAAATATGCTGTCGGAGAACCGTTTGCGCATTCGCGACGTTTCGTCCTCGACGAGGGCGACGATCTTGCTGAAATCCGCGAATCTCGCGGTTGGGCTAAGAGAATCGCTCTCGAACACCCTGAAGAACACTTTGATGGTGTATCCCCGATCGTTTCCGGCTTGAGAAAACTTCAAAAAATCAATGTGCAACCGTACGCCGACTACTATGCGTATTTTGCTAGGGCGGTGTCAGAATCGCCGAACCTCTTGGTGATTGGCTACGGCAAGGGCGACGAACATATAACCTACTGGCTTCAAGAATATGCGCTTATCCACGGCAATGCAGCTCGCACCGTGGAAATAACAGACTCACGTGACGTGGAAAACTTCCTGGTGAACCAAATACGTGGGCCATTCTTTGACGATCTGCATTGGGAACCTGATCCGCTGTATAACTATGTGTATGCCAGTCGCGCCGGGATTGAGAACCTCGCCATAACATGTGGGCTCAGCCGCGATTTACCGCCTTTACCCGTCCAAGAGCTTGCGCTGAGTCTGTTTCGCTCCTGACCCTCTCGGGGGGGGGCGCCCCCTCCCCACCCACGCGCAAGACGATGGCACGGGCTCGCGTTGGCGTCGCGTCGGCCGTCACGCTAACGCGAACGGGCGAAGGCGAGATAGCAAGTATTAGGTCGCGTGGCAAGCGCGGTAGCAAGCCCCCCGATCCGCCGATTCCGTTCACCCAAACCCGGGTGCCCAGCCCGCACGAACTCTCTCGGAGGTACCCCTCCCCCACCTACGCGCGCAGGCGCACGCGCAAGACGGGCGTGAGCTCACGTACGTCGGGATAGCGCGTCGCCGTCGCGCTAATGCGAGTCGTTCTTTTCAGTCCTAAAGCGGACGACCAAGGGCACCTATATCGCCCTACGTCCGAAGCACCTGAACCTCTACCTTGCTGAGCAAGTCTACCTTTTCAACGAGCGGGAGAACACGGACGGACCACGGTTCGCTGAGGCGGCGAAACTAGCCGAAGGTAAGCGTTTGACCTGCAGAGCCCCTACAAATAAACGCCCCGCTTGAATGGACCTCCGCGATGGCGGAACTATTCGTCGAAAACAAGCTCAATATCATCGTCCGCGTCATCGTCGGGCTCGATAGTTTCAAGCGCGATAAAAACGGCTTTAACTTCCTTGCTTCGCTCAATCCTAAAATACCAAAGAGTCGCTGGTAGATTGCAGCCGGGGTCCAAGCGAAATACTCGTACTTCGGTTCCCGGTATGGTAGGAATAGAGATTTCTTTCGCCATAAACCGCTGCGCCAAACGTTCAGCAGCCCGCACGAGAGGGTCTATCTCTTGCAGGCTGCTAACGATTCGCAGGGCGTCCTGTTCCCATTCGGGATCCCAGGCGATTGTTAGATAGAGTCCTTCTTCCACCCACGCTTCTCCGCTAGTTTCATGCCACGAACGAGGTCGCTTGGAAGCGCAACCTCATCATTGAGGAATACCGTGAAATATGGGATTTCCTCGTTGTAGTCAGCAAGTCTCCAGCCAAGATGCTGATGGGTTCCGTCACTAACCTGCTTTGAGGTTAGTGGCGCGATGGATTCGATAACAGTATCAACAAACGCGATCTGATCTGCGTCGAAAAGGCCGTTAAGCTGAGCGGGGCGCGACGGTATGAGGCGCTTCTCCCATCCTCGCGGGAACACGGGACGATGCTCAAGTGTCGCGGCTTTATCGGCCAGCATTTTCTCTTGTACGGGCAGTAAGCCACGGGGTGCCGGCCCGCGATCTCTCTTTACATAAGTCGTTCCGGTAATAGACTGTCCCGTCGCTGCGTACCAAAGAAAGTCGCTGTAGAACAGAACTTTGTTCATTTTAATCGAGCCGAAGCATGGGGTTGTTTCGGACTTTTTGGCGATATGAAGCATTAACTCGCGCAGCTTGTCGCTGGGAGATGCGTTCAGGTCGCTAATCTGCGGCATCACTAGGCACCTCCTTTCTTCTCGAATGCTTTGATCTGCCGTCTTGTGTTGTTTGCGGATATTTCCGGGATTAAACCAAAGAATATACGTCTGCGCCTGCTCAAATGTCTCACGGAAAGCTTTGAGAAGCGTGAAAGTTCCGGAGTCTTGCCCGCAGGTTGCCACTTGTCCTTGGGAACCAGATACCGCCCATTGGGACGTAGCGATCAGGGACCCGAACGGGTCCCGAACACACGTTTGCTTTCAGTCGGCCTTGGGTGTCTGGCGCTTGGGGCGCTTCCGCGTTTCCCCCTGTGCCCCTGACAATGCGACCTTTGGAACAGTAGCGATCACCGCTACTGCCCCCCTGAACCGCTCGAAGGCATCGTTCGCCTCCTCGCGCTTGAGGGCTTTGGCTTCCATGAGGTGATTGTACCACGACAGGTTGTCAGCCAAGCCCAGACCCACGCATTTTGCGGTTAGGGCCATCACCTCCAGACTGAGCCGCAACCTTGCCTCCTGCCTAGCTGTCTAGCCAGGCGAGGGTGGTCCTGTTCGGGAGACTGTCAGGCCGTGTTTAGGGCATGTAGCTCAGTCTGGATAGAGCGGTCTTCTAACGAAAGAACAGGTCGCGGGTTCAAATCCCGCCATGCCCACCACCCTCTTAATAGTCGCCTCTTGAGCCCCAAGCGACACCCTGCTATAATCAGACTGTTAGAAGACCGCTCAGGCAACTGAGACAATGAGGGGGCGTCCGCAAGGGCGTCTTTTCATTTGTGGGGTTCCGTTTAACCAATCGCGCCGGAGCGAGAAGCAGCCGTACCACTCAAAACCGGGGAGCCTCCCCCCTCTCTCGCGGGTGAGCGCGCGTGCGCGCGTAAGAAGCCGCACCGCCAGCGCAAAGCCGATCCCCCCAACGCGCAGCATGTCGCGAGAGACTCAAAACCGGGGAGCCTCCCCCCTCTCTCGCGGGTGAGCGCGCGTGCGCGCGTAAGAAGCCGCACCGCCAGCGCAAAGCCGATCCCCCCAACGCGCAGCATGTCGCGAGAGACTCTTTTGAGTCGAACCCCACCCCAAACTTTTAAAAAGAAAGTCTCAAGCGCACGGCGCTTTAGGTGCGGTGCTGTTTGAAGGCGCTTCGGATGGTCAGCGCAAGTGACCTAATCCTTTCGAGGTCTTGCTGCGCGACCAGTGGTGCCACTGCACGAACGTCGTCTATCGTTATCGTCTCGTCTCGTGCAGGCGCTACTTGGCCTCGTGCTAGCGCAGGTGGCAGCGGACAACGTCGTACGCACTGACGCTCGCTCGTGATCGAGGCTGCACTCTTACGCTTCGTACGGTACGCCCGTTTGATGCCAGCCCGAATAGCAACGCACTGAGCAATATGCCGGCGCTTTGCGCCGCGACTGCGCCGCTTTCGATCGCGCCGTGTCTACGGTTAGGCCGCGAACGCGACACAGGATCGTCACGTGTCTATTTTACCGCGGTGCGCCACGGAACGGATACGTTTCAGCCAATGATAGACAGGAATGACGCCACCGTGGGAAATCTCCGCGGTGACGCATAGGGCGTCGGGTGACGCTTGAGCAGCTATTTTACATAAACTCCTTCCCTTGCGCGCACGTGAGAGATTTATCGAAAAGGGATGCACATACGTCACCTTTCTGGTTATGCGTCACCCACAGCAATGCGAAGACCGATCCAGAGGCGCTGTCGCTTCGTTCGCTTGCCCGTGAAACCGCGCTCAGCCAAGCGCTGGCTGAGCCAACGCTGCGAGAGCGGCTTCTCGCCGTTCGCCTCGGCCCAGGAGCGGTATTCTCGGTAGAGCTCGCCTACCGCGACACTGGCGCCATCGTCTAGTTCGCACCGTTCGTCGATGAAGCCGGCAAAGATGTCCATTTCCGAGCGATAAACATCAGTCGCTTCTGCCACTGACGTCGATGGGCTCAGGCCGCGCCGTTGCCACTCAAGGCAGCCTCGTACGGCCCACGCCAAAATACCCGGCAGTTCGGCGTCGAGCTTCGAACGCAACTGTGGATCGCACTGGCCGCCTTCAAAGCGCCTGCCAAACGGGACAAGGCGCACTCGGCGCCAGATGCCTTCGTCCCCGCCCCTAATTACCGGCTTATGATTCGTCCCAAGCCAGAGTTTGAAAGCCGGCTCAAAATCGAAAAACTCGGCATAGAGAAACCGGGCAGAGATGCGATCACCGCCAGTCACCGCCTTGACGAACGATTCTGCTAAGGCGCGTCCCTCGCTTGTTTCGATGGCGCTTACGAACCGCATGCCCCGCAATCTCGCGAGGTCGTTAGTTGCCGAACCGGCTTGCCGGTTTACAAAGGTTTCCGAAGATGCACTTACGCCGTAATCGCCCAAAATTTTCCCGACCGTGATTAGAAGCGACGATTTCCCGTTTGCGCCTGTTCCGTACAAAACCAGAAATGCGTGCTCGCTGGTTGAGCCAGTCAGACTATAGCCGACCGCACGCTGCACGAAGTCTATCGTCTCGGCATCCCCCGAAAATATTTCCTCAAGGAAGCGCTCCCAGCGCGGGCACGCCGCGCCCGCGTCATACGGAATGCTAACGAGCTTCGTAATGAGATCGGAGCGCTCGTGCTCCCGCAGTTCGCCGGTCCGCAGGTCAACAGTGCCGTTTTCAACGTTCAGGAGCCATGCGTTCGCATCGAAACGTTCCGGACTACCGATGGCGATGCCATCGAGTGTGGCTGCCAGAGCCGTGAAATTCTCGAGACCCCGTCGCTTGCGCAGGGTAATCGCGAAGCCCAGGAGTTTCTTCCGCTCGTCCAGATCCGTGAGATCGCCCGCGAGGTCGGCAATCACGTCGGTACACGTGCCAGCGAGGCGAAGGATTGCACTGTCATCATCGATCTTCCAGCGGCGGCCATCCCATACAAGCCAGCCACCGGCTCTGTCGCAAAAACGGACGCGGTCGCCGTACCGGTTCGCAAAAAACTTAGCAGCGTCCAGCTCACTGAGCAACTTGAACGGGGATTTAGATTCTCCGTCGTGCGTCCCGACCGCATAGCGCCCGACGCTTTGCGCGATTGCGTGAACCTCGCGTTCTGCAAGCGGGGGCACACATTGCCACGCATTCATCGCTAGTAACGCCTTTTCGATAGTCTGGGCAGTCGAGCCGTATCGGCGTAGGCGGCCGGCGAAGCGGGTCAGCATAGCATTACGTTGCCCCTCTAAGATCGGCCCGCCGTTATCAGCCCCATCGATGGGCTTCAGTTCCCGCTCTTCCAGTAACCTCACAAGCCATCGGGGCACGACACACGGCTCGGCGGGCGATGATGCTTCCCATTCATAGGGGCGCCCCGAAATGTGTTTTGAGGGTGGCGCAATGATATAGCCGCCTTGTGCGCGCACGTCGATGCCGGGATACCGTGAGCCGAGGGCATTAGCGCGCGTCGCTGTCGCGATCGACGCGAGCAGATAGTAGTGCTCGCCGCCGCCACCGGAAAGCGCAGCCAACGTATCGAGTGCGCCGTATTCGGCGATTATCGCGCGCATTGACTCATCGCCGCCATGCCGAGGATCGACGTCGAGCACGATAAGTCCGGAAAGCCCCGTCGCAACGCCAACGTTCGCGCGCGGCCAGCGCTTCCACCACGCGCGTATCTTTGACTCCTCGGTAGTGGCGTCGAGGTAACCGTTCGGCGTGCGCGGGTGCTTGGCGGGGTGTTGGCATTCTTCGTAGCCGCACGCGCACGAATGCCCCACGGGCTCGTAGATCGGTAGCACGGGCCAGCCGCGCTTCGCATACGCTAACGCAGCATCTAACAGCGTCATGCCGACTCTGTCTCGACCCCGAGCGCCGCGAGCGCGGGTATCCTAAGGATTCTCACAAGTCCACGACGCCCGCAGCGCCTATGAGGAATCCGATCGAGTGCGACCTCCTGACGAATTGTGTATTCCGTCAAGCCGGAGACGGCGGCATACTCGGCGACAGACATCGTAAGCGCCTTAGTGGTACTTGCTACCTGCCCTGGCTTCGTCGCTGATTCACTTGCGCTCATCGAGAAAGGCCCTCAGACCCGATGTTGGTATGAGAATCCGCCGCCCCAGGCGGACGGCGGGCAGCCGCCTTTCCCGGACCGCCTGGTAAAGTCTACCAGGCGAAATGCCGAGCAGCCTCGCTGCCTCCACGATACCTAAAGCAAGCCTTTCGTCCACCTGATGCCTCCGTGAGCGTTGTTTAACCTCAGGATAGCTGGAGGCACTAGGACGCAAAGACAGAATAATGTCCTGCATGCCAAAACTCGCCCGCGGATTTAGTAAGTATGTCGTGGAGCGGTGGATGCCGTTCCTTGTTGAGCGCATCTTGAGGCCCACGCCCGTGCTACGGAAATTCGTAAAGGACTCGATCGATGGAGCAATCGCCGACCCGATCGATGGACCAATCGCCAACCCGTTCGATTATCGCGACGTTATTCGGGTACGGCACCTCGCCGAACGGCTGTCAGCGAAGGACGCGACAGGGGATTCGGTGTCGACGTGGACGCGGGCTATCCGGAGGTGGGTAAGTGAAGAGGCTGCACCAGAGCCTGACTATATCCGGCGAACGCTTTCCACCCTCGGATTTGATTGGCTGATCGGACTCGGTCGAAGCGGATATGGGCAACACTCGCTCGTTCTACTTCACACGTTGTGGAAACAGGGAAGCCGATCGCGTGTCGCTATGCAGGCGAGTGCGGCCTTCCCGGGATCAGCGTACCGCCCTGATAGCGATCGGGCGCTGTGGACCGTTCTCCGAGCGGGCTCGAATAATCTAGTGCGGTTGGACAATGCTGCGCGCGCATGCCGCTGGGAGGACGCACTTGGCGAAGTTCGCCTTCCCGTTCGGTGCGCACATCCGCCTGATTTTCCGGCATCCCGAAACCTATACACCGCGTGGATGTTGCTAGAGAGCGCCCTCCTCAACAAACACGGTTCACTCCAACAACGGCTTCTTGCCGTAGATGAAAGCGTCGCTCGTGAGGTTCACGCCTGGATCGGCGACATTCTTCCCAACAATCGTCCGGTTCGGAAAACCCGTATTTCTCACAGGAGGAAAACATGAAACGACAGCGCCTGGGAGCCTCGATCGTTCAAGAAGCTTACCTTGATAAGAAAACTCGACAACGCAAGATCTGCGCGACGTGGACTGTTCGCTATGATGCCGCATCTGACGGGCCTCGCAGGCAGCGCAAGGTCGGCGGTTTCGCGACTTATGATGACGCGGCATTGTGGTGGCTCGAGCAAAAGAGCAACCCGCATCGCGATGTTCCCGTCGCCGAAGTAATTAAGCCAGCCCCAATGACTTTCAGCGCGTTCGCCGAGCAATGGCTGCTGAGCATCAAGGCCGCAATTAGCGCCGGGACGTTCCGACAGTACGAGTCGCACGTTCGTGAGCATCTTATCCCCTCGCTTGGCGAGGTGCCGCTCGTCGATCTGGAGCGCCAGCCGAACCTCATAGAGGTAGCCGTGGCGTCTTGGAAGCGCAGAGACGGGCGCGACGGCCGGCTTTCGGCCCGTTTTACGAAGTCAGTGTGGAGTACACTGCGAACTGCGCTCAACCGGGCTAAACGCCTTCGGCTCATCTCAGCAAATCCGTGCGAGTTCACCGATGCACCACGCGTCGAACGCAAGGAGATGAACGCACTGGACCCTTCGCAGGTCCAAGCTTACCTCGGGGCGTTCGATCAGACCGAAATTGGCGTTGCGGTCGCGACCGCAATCGGGAGCGGCTGCCGATGCGGAGAGTTTTTAGCGCTGCGCTGGCGCGACGTTGACCTGGAACGCGGTATGCTGCGCGTAGAACGGTCGCTAGAGCGCGTCGCCACCCGCACGAAATTGGGCGTTCGCTATACCCTTAACTTCAAGGAGCCCAAGTCTAAGCGGTCGCGTCGGACGATTCCACTTCCGCTCTTCGTTGTCGAGCGGCTGCGGCGCCATCGCCTCGACCAGGCGGAGCGATTTCTATCAGCGGGGGCCGGAAGGCCGGACGCCGATACACTCGTCTTCGAGAACGACGGGCAGCCGTGGATACCAACGACATTTGGGATGCTCTTTGCTCGCCTTCGCGACGCTGCTAAGCTCCCGCGCGTTCGCCTACACGATCTGCGGCACACGTACGGCTCGCTGCTCTTACAAAGCGGCGCGGATCTCAAAACCGTATCGACCGCGCTCGGTCATTCGTCAGTCGCGATAACCGCCGACACCTACATGCACGTCGCTCCGGCGATGCTGCAATCGGCTGCTGATTCGCTCGGCGCCCTGATCGGAACCGGACGCAAAGCGAGTGGCGAGTGATTCCATTGTGCCGAGTCGTGCCGAGTCGATTCGCATTTGGTATTGGGCCTGGTAGGATTCGAACCTACGCGCAACCAGTTATGAGCCGGCCGCTCTACCGCTGAGCTACAGGCCCGCACGTCAAACGGTTGCTCTGCCTTCCCTCCGGCGGTACGCTCTTCCCGCGGCAATGTACCGCTGCTCGCGGTGGAGAAGGGTCGGCGGCAAAGGAGATTGATGCCCATGGTAACGGTCGTCTATTTCTTGCACGTGCTGCTCGCTTTTGCTGCGATCGCCCTCTTGGTCGTGCCGGGATTGATTCTGGAGATGGCGGCGCGCACCAAAGACGTGCCGTTTATCCGGCGCCTCTTTAGTTTGGCCGCCTTTCACGGACGCATCGGCGGTATTGTTTCGTTGCTCACCGCTATCGTCGGCTTCATCGTCGCTTGGCGGCTCGGAATCCCGTTGAACGCCGGATGGTTGATCGCGGCCTACGTCGTCTTCGTCGTGGTCATGATCCTCGGCATCGGCTACCACGCTCGCAGGGAGATGCAAATCGCGATGCTGGCTGCAGCATCTTCCGACGACGCCCCATCTCCCGAACTCGTGGCCGCGATCGACGATCCGCTGGCCGTTCCGGTCTTCTGGGCTAGCGGCATCCTCTGGATCCTACTCATTTGGTTGATGGTCGCGCGCCCATTCTGACGCCGGAACTGCGGACGGCGCGGTTACGCCTGCGCGCGCATCGCGCCGCCGACCTCGACGCCTGCGCTGCAATGTGGGCAAATCCGCTTGTAACGAAACATATCGGCGGTCGTCCTTCGTCGCGCGGTGAAACGTGGCTGCGAATTCTACAATACGCCGGCCTTTGGTCAATTCTGGGTTATGGTTATTGGGCAATTGAAGAGCTCGACGGCGGCGCGTTTGTCGGCGATCTCGGCTTCGCCGACTTTTGTCGCGTGATCGAACCACCGATCAACGGCGTGCCCGAGGCGGGGTGGGCGCTGGATCCGCGCTTTGCCGGACGCGGCTATGCCACCGAAGCGCTGCGCGCGGCGTTGACGTGGGGCGATGCCAGTCTCGCTACGGATCGCACCGTCGCAATCATCGCTCCGGAAAATACCGCCTCGATTCGCGTTGCGGAAAAGACCGGTTATCGCCCGACCGGACAAACGGAATACAAAAACAATCCGATACTGATGTTCGCCCGTCCGCGAACGGGCGATTACGGCAAGCTGCGGTAAATTCGGGCTCCGGGATAGCGAGCCGACTCGCCGAGCTGCTTCTCGATCGCCATTAAGCGGTTGTACTTCGCCGTCCGATCGCTGCGTGAGAGCGAGCCGGTCTTGATTTGACCGGCGCTCGTCCCAACCGCGAGATCGGCGATCGTCGTGTCCTCGGTCTCGCCGGAGCGATGCGAGATGACCGTCCCAAAGCCGGCTTCTTTCGCCATCGCGATGCAATCGAGTGTCTCGGTCAGCGTACCGATCTGGTTTACCTTGATGAGAATTGCGTTGCCGGCTTTCTCCTCGATGCCTCGCTGCAGAAACTTCACGTTGGTCACGAAGAGATCGTCGCCGACCAGCTGCACGCGTTCGCCTAAGGCAGCCGTCAGTTTTTGCCAGCCAGCCCAATCGGCTTCGGCCAGCCCGTCTTCGATCGAAACGATCGGATAGCGATCGCACAGCTCGGTGTAGAGCGCAATCATGCCCTCGGCGTCGACCGCGCGGTCGCGCGAAAGTGGAAAATACTTTCCGTCTTGGTAGAACTCGCTCGACGCCGGATCGAGCGCAATGGCGAGATCCTTGCCGGGTTTGTAACCCGCGCGCCGGATCGCTTCGACGATGAGGTCGAGCGCCTGCTGCGGCGTTTCCAGCGGTGGCGCGTAGCCCCCCTCGTCGCCGACGAGCGTGGGCATCGCGCGCTCGTGCAAGATCTTGCCAATGGCGTGAAAGACTTCGGCGCCGTATCGAACCGCTTCGGCTTCGTTGCTCGCTCCGATAGGCACGATCATACATTCCTGAAACTCCAGCGCACCTTCGGCGTGCTTGCCGCCGTTGATGACGTTCATCATCGGAACCGGGAGCGTCGTTGCGGGATCGCCCGCAAGGTTTCCGAGATACTTGTAGAGCGGCTCGCGCAGACTCACTGCCGCGGCGCGCGCGACGGCTAGTGAGATCCCGAGAATCGCGTTTGCGCCAAAGCGCGACTTGTTCGCCGTCCCGTCGCAACCGACGAGCGTATCATCGATGGCACGTTGCGCCGTCACTTCCATGCCGCCGATCTCGGGCCCCAGCACTTCGTTGACCGCTTGCACGGCCTTTCGCACGCCTTTGCCGCCGTAACGCTCGTCGCCGTCGCGTAGCTCCACCGCCTCGTTAGCGCCGGTGGATGCGCCCGACGGTACCATTGCCTCGGCAATCGCACCGTCGCTCGTCGTCGCCAGCACGGCGACGGTCGGGTTTCCCCGCGAATCGAGGACCTCGCGAGCCTCGATTCCGTCGATGAGCGGCGCGCTCACTCGTTGATCCAGCGCTCGAGGTCGTGACGTCGCGAGACGAAATCGTTGTCGTTGAAGAAAATCTTCAACTCGCGGGCGGCGCTCGCCGTGCTGTCGCTGCCGTGGACGAGGTTACGTCCGATCGATTGCGCCAGATCGCCGCGAATCGATCCCGGTGCGGCCGTCAGCGGATTGGTCGCGCCGATGAGTTGCCGGCAGCCCTCGATCGCGCCCTCGCCTTCGACCGCCAGCGCCACCAGCGGGCCGCGCGTGATAAAACTGACGAGATCGTCGAAGAAGCCCTTGCCTTTATGCTCGCCATAATGTTCGCGTGCCCGCCCGCCGTCGAGCTGCATAAGCCGCATCGCCGAGATAATATAGCCGCGCCGCTCGAGGCGCGAAACGATCTCGCCGATCAGTCCGCGCGAGACCGCATCGGGTTTACAGAGAATAAGCGTTCGTTCGATAGTCATGGGAGCGTGCTACGCTCTCGGAGTTTCGCGCGCCTTGTCGAACCATGCAAGGGATGATTGGGGAGGGATCGGGACCCTATTCGGGGGTGGCCACCGATATGGCCGGGACCCCGTTTGCCTCGATCGCCTACGTATCGGAGACCGGCAGCACAAACACGGACGCCGCCGCGCTGCTGGGAAACGACCGCTTTGCGGGACGAACGCTCGTCGCTGAGTATCAGAGTCGAGGGGCCGGACGCAAGGGACGAACCTGGCACGCGGCACCGGGAACATCGCTGCTCTTCACGACGATCTTACCGCGCGCCGTCGCAACCGAATCCTTGTGGCTCGTTCCGTTCTGGGTTGCGCTGGCGGTTCGCGCAGCACTGCACGAGTGCGGCATCTCGACGACGCTGCAGTGGCCCAACGACCTGCTCCTCGACGAGCGCAAGATCGCCGGCGTGCTCTGTCAGTCTCGCGTTACCGGGCCGACGGCGCGCGTAGCTTGCGGCGTAGGAATCAACGTTCATCGCACGCCCGGCGCCGCCGGCATCGAACCCCCGCCGGCTTTTTGCGACGACGTCGCTCGATTCGGCCGCGTGCTACTTCTGCGCGCCGTGCTGACGCGGTACGCTCGCGCGCTCTTCATGCTCGACGAACCCTATACCATAATCGATCGATGGGACGTCGCTGCGCGGCTGCCGGGGCGGCGCTATCGGCTGCGGCTGGATAATACGGCCGAAGTCTTCGAGGCGACCGGGCAGGGTCTCGCCGAGGGCGGGGGGCTGCGCGTCGTGCGTGACGATGGCGGCAGGGCGATCGTTTCGCTAGCCGACGCACGCGCCTTGCGATAGCTACATTAAGAGCGTTCGTTCCGCGCGCGCGATAAGCGCCGGTCGCACGCCTCGCAGAAGTTCGGCATCTTATTGTCGGTTTCGAAGACCGAGTTCGAATAATACATGGCACAGCGCGCGTTGTAGCAGTGGCGCAGGCGGAAGGCGTGCCCGAGCGCGTGAATCGCCTCCTTAAGCGTCCGCTGGAAGAGCAGATTCCCGTCGGCCGGCTCGCCGTAAAACTCGGATCGCAGCCGGTGCACCGATACCGCGGCGACACCCTGTGCCTCGTCGGCATCGCCGAAGACGAAGCGATGCGACGTCTTGTACAGATCGAAGTCGGTGATGGCCAGCAGCGCGGCTTCGGCGTCGGGATGGGCCCGCCGCACCTTGGTCGTCAAGGTCGAGAAGAAGAGCTGGCCGCGCGTCGCGTTGAGCGAGCTGCGGGGGACGACGAGCGATCGTTCGACGTGGGCCGAGGTGATGAAGCGCTCTTCTAGGCAGGGGGCGAGACGATTCAAGAACGCAGCATCAACGGTGTTGATCGGCACGATCCGAATCTGTGCGTCCATCTCGTCACCGGGGGTTCGCCTCGGCCCGGACCAAAACTTGCTGACCCGGGAGATTTGAGGAGAGTACAAGCAGCCCGTGCGTCGAAGTCGTTGCGGTGATCGTTGGCGTGGGTATCGATCTCGCGGACGTCGCGCGCTACCGTTTCGACGAACGTAGGCTCGCATGGTTCGCCCGTAAGGTCTACACCGAACGCGAGATGGAGTACGCGATGCGCAAGCGCAACTGGCCGGAACGCCTGGCCGGGTTCTTCGCGGCGAAGGAAGCGACGCGCAAAGCCTTCGGACACGCAATCCCATGGCGCAGCGTCGGAGTCGCCCACGAGCGCTACGGCAAACCGATCATCGAGCTGCTCGACGTCGCCAAACCGCTGATGCGAGCTCGCGGTTTACGCGCCATCCATTTGACCATCACGCATACCTCGTCGGTCGCCGCCGCAGTCGTTATCCTAGAATCGTGATCCGGGTCCTTTCGCCCGACGCGATGCGCGCGGCCGATGCCGCTGCCATCGCGCAACTCGGGGAAGACGCCCTAATGTCCAATGCCGGCGCCCGCATTGCCCAGCATCTTCGCGAAATGGCAGAGCCCGGTGCGCGGATCGTGGCCTTCGCCGGTCCGGGCAACAACGGCGGCGACGCTTTCGCGGCTCTTGCCTTACTAGCACCGGATTACGACTGCACGATCGCCGCTGATCCCGAGGGGCGCCGTTCGGAGGCGCGCAGCGCCGCGGAGGGGCGCGCGAAGGAAGCCGGCGTACGCGTCGTTCCCCTGCCTCTCGACGAGGAGCACGCGCGAGCCCTGCTGAGGGATGCCGTAGGCGTAGACGGTCTGTTCGGCACCGGCGCGCGTCTGCCGTTACCCGAGCACTACCGGCCACTTTCGCGCGCGCTCGACCGGCGCTGCGGCCCGGTGCTCGCGATCGACATCCCCAGCGGAATCGATGCACTAACCGGATCGGTTAGCGACGATGCCGTCCAGGCAAACGCAACGGTAACGCTGGCGGCGGTGAAGCCCGGATTGCTGCTGGAACCGGCAAGGCAAAACGTCGGAGAGCTCTGGTGCGAGGATATCGGAATCGGCGATGCTATCCTCGACGCGCAACCCCAACCGTTTGCCGCACTCGATGACGAGGCGTTCATGCGACTGCTGCCGCAGCGTCCGCCCGAGACGGAGAAGCGAACCGCCGGGGCTCCGCTGATTGTCGCGGGATCCGCGCAGTTCCCCGGAGCGGCGGTGCTCTGTGCGCGTGGCGCCGCCCGCGCCGGGGCCGGCTATGTAACGGTTGCAACCACCATCGCGGCGGCAAACTTGCTGCGCGCGCATCTCGTCGAGCAGGTCGTCGTCGCACTCGACGACGACGCAGCGCCCGATGCCGTCGTCGAGGAGTTGCTCGAGATCTCGCAACGCAATGGTTCGGTGGCACTCGGCCCAGGCTTGGGATTGGACGACCGCACCGCACGAATCGTCGTCGGATTTCTCGAACGCAACGAGCTTCCGGTGGTCGTCGATGCCAGCGGTCTCTTTCACCTCAGCAAGCATTTAGAGCTGTTGCGCGGGAAGCCGGCCGTCGTAACGCCGCACGCCGGCGAGTTCGCGCGGCTCTCCGGCCGCGGGACGATCGCGCCGGGCTCGCGAGTAGAGCGCATTCGCGAGTTCGTCGACCGCACCGGAGTCACGACGCTGCTCAAAGGCTCCGACACGCTTATCTACGACGGGAAAACGGTGCACATAAATCCCACCGGCAGCAACGCGCTCGCTACGGCGGGCACCGGCGACGTGCTCACCGGAATCATCGCGACGCTGCTCTCGCAAGGGCTTTCACCGGTCGATGCGGCACGAGCGGGCGCCTATTGGCACGGCCTTGCCGGGCAGGCCGCGGCGGCGGTACGGCGCGTCGGGGTCGTCGCGAGCGATGTCGCCGAGGCGCTCGGCGAAGCGCTTCCCGATGCTTGATTCGTTCAAGACCACTCGCTGAGCGCGATGGCATGATCGTATTACGATGATCGCTTTACTCGCTGCCTCGGCGTTCAACCAAAGCCTTCCCGCTGCCGTGGTCAACGGCCGCTTCTTCTATCGACCTTCCGTCGGGGCTCATCGACTTCGGATCTGGCTCGACACCGACGGTTCGGGCTTCGTCACTCAAGCTTGCGTCGACACGCTGGGCCTGAGCGTTGCCGCTAACCACACTACGCTGCCCGATCCGGTGGTGCAACCGGCGGCGCTGTCGGGACGCCTTCCCATCTTCGATCCCGATCCGGCCGATAGTATCTTCGCAGGCATCGACGCGCAGTTCGGTGCGACCTGGTTTCAAGGACGAACCGTATCGCTCGACTATCCGCGGGGGCGTTTGCGGCTGCTCGCACCAAGCGACGCGCCGTCGGGAACGCAGGGGCGAGCTATGCTGCATTTCCAAACCGGCCCCGACGGCAATCGCATTGACGGCCGCCAATATCCCAGCGTGGACGTAACGATCGATGGGAACGAGCGCGTTACGATGAGTTTCGATATCGCGGCCACCGTCGCGCTCGCGCCGGCGACCGAAAACACTTTGAGCGATGGATGGGGTGCGGTTCGTGCGACGAGCTTTGTGACGCATGCCGCAATGCGTTCGTGGCATGCCGCGCACCCATCGTGGCGCTTTATCGCCGGCGCCGGCGGCGACGGCATCGATCTGCTACGGGTTCCCAACCTCACGATCGGCACGTACCGAGCCCGCGGCGTTTGGTTCTCGACGCGTCCGGGCGACGACGTTTTCGAAAGGGAAAGCGTGATCGGCAAGATCGGACCCACCGCCTTCTTTCGTAGTCGAGTGACGCTGAACTATCCCGCCGCCGAAGTATTCTTCGACGCGTGAAACCGCAGCGGTTCCTTACGCGCGGCACGGGGATCGTGCTGCTCTCGATAACGCTGTGCGCGACCTCGTCGAGCGACGCCGCGCGCGTGAGCAAGACGCTGGTGCCCACGGATCAGAAGCTTGCGCCGGCGGGTCAGACCGTCAACTTCCCGGCGCGTCCGCTAGACCTCGCGTTATCCGGCAACGAGCTCGCCGTCAAGACGTCGCACGGGCTGCTCTTCATCGACGTTCGCACCGGAAAGATCGATCAGACGCTCGCGCTGCCCAACGACTTGGTCGACTACCCCAAGAATCTCGGTGGAAACGGTCTGACCGGAATCGTTTGGAGCGGCAGCGGCAAACGCGTCTGGTCGCCCGATGGTTTCGGTGTCTTGCGCTCCGCAACGATTGGGCCTGTCGGGCGCTTCGTCTGGGAGCCTCCGATCAAACTTGCGGGACCGTCGGGGAACTTCACCGATCCGAAGACGAAGCAGCAGGACCCGTCGGTGCCGGCCGGGATCGCGCTCAGCGGCGACGAGCGTTACGTCTTTGTGGCCTGCAGCCGTAATAACTCGGTCGCCATCGTCGACGCGCAGCGGCGCGTCGTCGTCGGATCCATCCACGTCGGGATATCGCCATTTGCGCTGCTGCGCCGCGGTATGCTCTTATACGTTAGCAACCTCGGTGGTGAACGCGCTGAAGGCGGCGAGCCGACAGCCGACTCGGGTGGCGCTCGCGTACGTGTTGACGCTCGCGGCATCGCACGGCCTGGTTCGGTCTCGGTGATCGATCTCGAGACGCGCCGCGTCGTCGCCACGATTCCGGCCGGACGGCATCCCGAGGCCATGGCGACATCGCCTGGCGGCAACGTACTTTACGTGCTCAATGCCAACGACGACTCGATCGCCGTAATCGACACCGCTCATGCAAGGGTGGTACGAACGCTAGTGCTGCCGCTGCAGGACGGCTCCGGTGCGAATCCCAGCGGGCTGGCCGTTAGTCCGGGCGATGGGCGGCTCTTTGTCGCGGAGGGCGGCGACGACCGCGTGCTCGTGCTCGACCCCTCGTCGTACGAACCCGTCGGCCAAATCGCGACCGGCTGGTATCCGGACGGCGTCGCACTCGGCGCGCAGGGTACGATCTACGTTACCAGCCTCAAGGGATGGGGCAGTCGCGGGAACGACTTCGGTTTCAGCCGCCGCAATCTCGGCTTTCGTCTCGACGTTGCATTGGGCCGTGAGGCCTTCAACGTTTACGACTACGCCGGGACGCTGCAGATTCTTTCGCAGTCGTCAATCGCAACCGCGCAGCGCTCCGCCACCGCCTTCGCCACGAGCGCCGGCACAACCGAATCCGCGCGCCTGCCGCCGTTCAAGCACGTGGTCTTTATCATTAAGGAAAACCACACGTACGACGACTACTTCGGGGACGTCAAACAGGGAAATGGTGATTCGCGTTACTGTGCCTTTCCGCAACGTGTCTCACCGAATCATCATGCGCTCGCACAACGCTTCGGCCTCTTCGACAACTTTTACGTGAACGGAACGATGAGCGCCGACGGTCACCAATGGACCAATGAGGCCGGCACGACCGATTACGTGGAACGCAACACCGCCTCGTGGGCAAAGACCTATCCGAGCGACGGAACCGATCCGCTGGCCTATACCTCGTCGGGATTCATCTGGCAGCGTGTCTTGGATTCCGGCCGAACCTTTCGCGACTACGGCGAGTTCCTCGTCTCCGAACCGGCGACGACGCCGGAGAACGCGACCTGGCGACGGTTCTATAACGACCGCCTCAACGGCACGCATACGGCCTCGTTCAAGAACGCGCTCGCGTTGGAATCGCTGCGGCCATACGTCGATATGGCCTACCCGGCGTTCACGTTGCGAATCAGCGATCAAGCGCGAGCCGACGAGTTTATTCGCGAGCTGCGCCGCTTCGAACGCTCGGGAAGCCTGCCGTCGTTCGTCCTCATGCAGCTTGGGAACGACCATACCGCCGGATCGTTTCCAGGGTATCCCGCTCCGACGTCGGCCGTGGCCGACAACGACCTAGCACTCGGACGTGTCGTGGATGCGATCTCTCACTCGCCGTATTGGAAGAATACCGTCATATTCGTGGTAGAAGACGACGCACAAAACGGCGTGGATCACGTCGACGGACACCGAACCATGGCGTTAGTAATTAGCGCTTACAACAAGGCTCACGCCGTCGACGAGAGCTTCTACAATCAAACGAGTATCTTGAGGACGATCGAAGCGATCTTCGGCCTGCGTCCGCTAACGCAGTTCGACGCGGCGTCGCCCCCGATCGCCGATATCTTCGACCTTAAGACGACGCAAGCGCCCTACAGCGCGTTGCCTAATAGCGTGCCGCTCGACGTCATCAACCCAAAACGTGTCTCACTGGATCCAGGCAAGGACTTCGCCTCGCTGCAGGCCTCCGATTTCGATCGTCCCGACGCTATCGATCCATCGTTCTTTAGGCCGGTTCTTTCCGGGCGGCGGTAATAAGCGGAGTCACGAAATCGCGCACGCGTTGTGCCGCTTCGTCACCGCTCGATCCGGCGTACGCATCGATGAGCGCGCTCCCCACGACGACGCCGTCGGCAAGCGGGGCGATCGGCGCAACGTCCGCCGCGCCGCCGATTCCGAATCCGACCGCAAGCGGCTTAGCCGTGATCTCTCGCAACATCGCGAGCTGACGGCGCAGCGGCGAGAGATCGGGAGCGGTCCCGGCACCGGTCACGCCGAGTCGTGACACAACGTAGATAAAGCCGCTCGTCGCCTGCGCGATACGGGCCGCGCGTTCGCGCGGCGTCGACGGCGCGACCAACAATGGCATCGCCAAACCCCGAGCGAGCAGCGCCTCGCGAAGCGGCGCAGACTCCTCGAGCGCGACGTCGGGAACGATCGCTCCGGCCGCGCCCGCGTCGGCCGCCGCATCGGCGAAGCGTTCGACGCCGTAACGATCGATTGGATTGTAGTACGTGAAGAGCACGATCGGCGGCAGAGCTGCGGCGGTCCGTCCGATCAGTTCCAGTACGGCGGCCAAACGCGTTCCGGCAGTAAGGCTGCGTTGCCCGGCTGCGGCTACCGTCGGACCGTCGGCCAACGGATCGCCGTAAGGGATGCCGAGCTCGATCGCGTCCGCGCCGGCTTCACCCAACGCGACGAGGATGGCCCGCGTCGTTGCGAGATCGGGATCGCCGGCCATCACGTATGGAATGAAGGCAATACGCCCGGCCGCCCTAGCGCGTTCGAAGACCGCGTCTAGCACGACGCTAAATCTTTATCGCCGCGCCCACTCAGGTTAACGAGAATCAGATCGTCGGGACCGCGATCGCGGGCCAACGTGCGCGCAAACGCGATAGCGTGGGAACTCTCCAGCGCCGGGACGATGCCCTCGCGCCGCGCGAACTCCCCAAAGGCCTCACGCGCCTGCGCGTCGGTGACGGCAACGTAGTTCGCCCGTGCCGCATCGTTGAGAAAAGCGTGTTCCGGGCCAACACCCGGATAGTCGAGGCCGGCGGCGATGGAGTGCGTCTCGCTCACTTGCCCGTCGTCATCTTGCAATAGATAGGAACGCGAGCCGTGGAGCACGCCGACGCTGCCGGCGCCGATCGAAGCGGCGTGATGCTCGCTCTCGAGACCTTCGCCTCCGGCCTCGACGCCCCAGAGTTTGACGTCCCGGTCGTCGATGAATGCGGTGAAGATGCCTAGCGCGTTGCTGCCGCCGCCGACGCAGGCGATGACGTCGCTGGGCAAGCGTCCGTAACGCTCGAGCAATTGGCGCCGCGCCTCGATTCCGATGATTTTCTGAAACTCGCGAACCATATACGGATAGGGATGCGCGCCGACGACGCTTCCGATCACGTAGAACGTATCCTCGACTCGCGCGGCCCAGACTCGGAAGGCTTCGTTGGTCGCGTCTTTGAGCGTCTGCGTTCCGCTCGTGACGGCATGCACGGTAGCGCCGAGAAGTTCCATCACCTTAACGTTGAGCGCTTGGCGCTCCACGTCGCGCGCACCCATGTAGACGTCGACGGGCAACCCGAACTTCGCGCCGACGGTTGCCGTCGCCACGCCGTGCTGTCCGGCACCCGTCTCGGCGAGCAGCCGCCGCTTACCCATGCGAATGGCCAGCAACGCCTGCCCGATCGTATTGTTGATTTTGTGCGCGCCGGTGTGATTGGTGTCTTCGCGCTTCATCACCAGCGGCACCGCGGAAACACCGGCGAGGTAACGCTCGCAGCGATAGATCGGCGATGGGCGCCCCACAAAGTCACGCAGCACGGCGTGGTAGTCGTTCCAGAAACCCGTATCGTCGAAAGCTTCGTTCATGGCCAGCTCGAGCTCGTCAAGCGCAGCGATCAAAACCTCAGGCACGAATCGGCCGCCGAAAGCGCCGAAATAACCGCGTACGTCCGGCTTCATGCGGCGCGCACCGCGCGCACGAAGGCATGCATCTTCCGCGCGTCCTTCTGGCCGTCGCTTTCGACGCCACTTCGTACGTCGACGCCGTAAGGGCGCAGCTCGCGTATGCAACCGGCAACGTTCTCGGGAGTGAGACCGCCGGCGACGATCACGGGCCGCAAAGCGGCCAGCGCCGAAACGCGCGGCCACTCGAAGACCTTTCCTGTTCCTCCGGCGCGCTCGCGGTCGTGCGTGTCTAAGAGCAGCAGCGCCCGCGGAAAGTCCGACGCGCGCTCCGCGAGCATTTCATCGCGATCGCCCACGTGAATTGCTTTGATGGCGCGCTCGCCGAAGAGCGCCACAAACTCGGGCGGCTCATTGCCCGAGAACTGCAGCAACGCGTTAGGAAGGATGGTTCGGACGCGTTCGACCTCGTCACGCTCGGGATCGACGAAGACGGCGACCGGCGCGATCGCCTCGAGCCGGCGGCCGGCAATGTCAACCGCGTGCTCCCACTCGATGCGCCGCGGCGACGGAGCAAAGATCATGCCGAACGCGTCGGCTCCGGCGTCGATCGCCAGAGCGACGTCGTTCCAGGCCGTACAGCCGCAGAACTTGACTAGTGTGTCAGCCACCGCGGGCAATCTCGCGGGCTTTCACAAAAGTGCGCCACGGTTCGCCGCTGCTCAAAAGCATGCCGGCGCGCTCGAAGGCCGAAGGCAAGTCCGGCTCGGCGCCGGCGACGTAGAGAACGACGGCCGCGTTGAGCGCGACGACGTCCGAGGCAGCGCCGTATTTACCGCCGAGAATTTCGACGAATGCGTTGCGGCAAGCCTCGACCGACCCGCCCACCGGCGTCTCGCGACGCTCGCCGATACCGAAATCCTCGGGCTCCAAACGTTCGAGGCGCGCGCCCTTTTCGTCGAAGAAATAGATCAGCGTCGAGGCGTTGCCGACCACCTCGTCGATGCCGCCGCTTCCATGTATGACTGCGCCGCTGCGCGCGCCCAAGCCACGCAGCGCGTTACCGACGGGTTCGACCAGCTCTTCGCGCGCGACGCCGATGACTTGGTGCGTCGCGGCCGCCGGGTTGGTCAGCGGGCCGAGCAGATTGAAGATCGTGCGAACGCCGAGCTCGCGTCGCACCGGCGCCGCGTTGCGCATCGCTGGGTGGTATCGCGGCGCAAACATAAACGTGAAGTTGCATCGCTGCAGCATCGACGCGGCCGTCTCGGGCGAAACGTCGAGCGGAAAGCCCGCGGCCTCCAGAACGTCGGCGCTGCCGCACGCGCTCGAAGCGGCGCGGTTGCCGTGTTTAGCCACGGGAATTCCAGCCGACGCGACGACCAGCGCGGCCATCGTCGAGATGTTGATCGTATCGGCGTGGTCACCGCCGGTGCCGACCACGTCGATCACCATCGGCAACCCGTGTTCGACGTGCAGGCTGCGCTCGCGCATGGCGCGTGCCGCGCCGACGATCTCGTCGACGCTCTCGCCCTTTGCCGCCAGTGCCGCCAGCAGTGCCCCGGCCTGCGCCGGCGTGTAGCTGCCGTCCATGACCTCGCCGATGAAGGCCGAGGCCTCGTCCTGGCTGAGGTCTTCGCCGCCGATGGCGCGCCGCAGAAGTGCGGAAAATTCCGTCATCCGAGGAAGTTTTTGGCGAGTTGTTCGCCGTGTTCGCTTAGCACCGACTCGGGATGGAATTGCACGCCGTACACGGGCGCGCTCCGGTGCGCGATGCCTTGAACGACGCCGTCCTCGCTGTGCGCCGTGACGATAAGCGACTCGGGAATCGTCGCCGTTTCCAAACAGAGTGAATGGTAGCGCGTGGCCACCAGCGGTGAGGGCAGGCCGGCGAAGATCCCGCTACCGTTGTGTTCGATATGCGAAACCTTACCGTGCATTTGACGCGGCGCGTGCGTGACGCTGGCACCGAGCACCTCACCGATCGCCTGCAATCCAAGACAGACGCCGAGAACCGGCATGTTTCGTTCGATGGCGGCGCGCAGCAGGGTCAGCATCGCCGGCGCGTGTTCCGGACGCCCAGGACCCGGGCCGACGACCAGCGCCTCGTAGCCGTCGAGCAGCGCGGGCCGCAAACGTGGATCGTCGTTCAGCATGACGTCGGGCGCCGCGCCCGCCACGGCGAGCAGGTGGACGACGTTGTAGCTGAAGCTGTCGAAGTTATCGACGAAAAGAACCCGGGAAATCACGCGATGCCAAGCACTTCGCGAGCGATGCGCGTTTTATGCAGAACCTCTTCGTATTCCGCCACCGGATCGGAGTCGGCCACGATACCGGCCGAGGCTTGCCACCACGCCTTACCGTCGGCGACGTGGATGCTGCGCAACGTGATGCACGAGTCGAAGTCGCCGCCGAACGACCAGCGGCCGATACTTCCGGCGTAAAAGCCACGCGAGACGGGCTCGAGTTGGTCGATGAGCTGCATCGCGCGCACCTTCGGCGTACCCGTGACGGTGCCCGCCGGGAAGCCGGCTTTGAAGAGATCCAGCGCGTCGCAGTCCGGGCGCAGACGCCCGAGCACGTTGGAGACGATGTGCATCACGTGGCTGTAGCGCTCGATTTGCAGCAGCTCGTCGACGCGCACGCTGCCGAACTCGCAGACCGAGCCGAGGTCGTTGCGCCCGAGGTCTACGAGCATTACGTGTTCGGCGCGCTCCTTTTCGTTGGCGAGCAGCTCGAGTGCGATGCGCGCGTCTTCCTCGTCGTCGACGCCGCGCCAGCGGGTTCCGGCCAGCGGTCGAATGCGTGCCTTGCGACCTTCCAGTCGCACCAAAAACTCGGGCGACGCGCCGAGCAGTTGGCCGAACGCAGTGTCAACAAAAAACATGTACGGCGACGGATTGTGACGGCGGAGCGCACGGTAGCAATCCAGGCCGTTTCCCTCAAGCTCGGCGCCGAAGCGAATGCCGAGCTGCAGCTGATAGACATCGCCTTCAAAGATGCGCTGCTTCACGTCCTTAGCAAGCTCGAGATAACGTTCGCGATCGAGCGACGGCGCTATCTTCGCGCCCGCGCGCAAGGGCTGCGGCAGCGCGGGCCTGGCAGCGAGTAGGCGTTCGATGTAGTAGTCGATGCGGCGTTCGCGCGCGCCGGCATCGCCGCCACACGTCCAAATCGTCAGCATATCGCTGAAATGATCGAAGATGAGCCACGTCGAGGGTATGGCAACATATGCGCCCGGCATCGCCGGAGCCGACGCCGCCCGCGCCGGAAGGCGCGCCGCCGGTCGCGCAGCGTCGTACGAAAAAGCCAGCAGCGCGCCGCCGCGGGCCGCGTTATCGCCCTCGACGCGATGGGCTTCGATAAACTCGCGCACGCGATCGTAGAGACGATCGTCGGCATCGAAGTTCTCGGACGCGAGATAATCGAGACCGATGAACGAGTAACGCGAAATGCGCCCGCCGCTCTCGACGCTCTCTAATAGGCAGGATGCCTGCGGCACGGCGAGCGCGCGGTAAGCTCCGATGGGCGTCAAAACGTCGGCGGGAATAATCCGCTGGGACGCGTCTTTCACGCGCTCATGCTTCGACCCGGCTCGCGACGAAACCGGCCCTTTAGGAAAGGAGCGCGCGCAGCCCCTCTTCGTCGAGAATGGGAATGCCGAGTTGCTCCGCCTTCGTCAGCTTGCTTCCGGGTTCATCGCCCGCCACGAGATAGTCGGTTTTCTTACTGACCGAGCCGGTGACTTTGCCGCCCGCCGCGACGATGAGCTCGGTGGCCGCATCGCGCGTGAGATCCGGCAGCGTGCCGGTAAGCACGAACGTCTTACCCTCGAGCTTTCCGGCGGCGGCGCGTTCGCGTTTGGGCGCCGTCATGTCTAGCCCGGCGTCACGCAGGCGCTCGACCATCGCCAAATTTGACGGTTGCTTGAAGAAGAGTTCGACGCTTCCCGCCACCTCCGGTCCGATGCCCTCGCTGCGCTGGAGGTCGGCGGTCGAAGCCTGTTCGATTGCTTCGACGGTGCCGAAGTCGCCGGCGAGAATCTGCGCCGTCTGCGTTCCGACGAAGCGGATTCCCAACCCATACAAAAGGCGCGCGAGGCCGCGTTTCTTTGAAGCGGCGAGGTTGCGCAGCAAGTTTTCGACGCTCTTGCTGCCGGTACGCGGCACGCGCCCGAGCGCCCCGGCGTCGAGCGCGTAGAGATCGGCGATGTCGTGCACCAAACCCATCTCGGTGAGCTGCTGTGCCATGACGTCGCCGAGCCCTTCGATGTCCATCGCGCCGCGCGACGCAAAATGGCGAACCCGCTCGTAGACTTGCGCCGGGCACGCCGCGTTGGTGCATCGCGACATCGCCTCGCCCGGTGGATGGTCGACGTCCGATCCGCAGACCGGGCAACGGTCGGGCATCGTGAAACGACGAACTTTTTTGGTGCGCTCGGCCAGCACCGGGCCGACCACCCGCGGAATCACGTCGCCGGCGCGCGTAACCAGCACCGTATCGCCGATGCGGATGTCGTTGCTCTCGATGTAAGCGGCATTATGCAGCGTCGCGCTCTTGACCGTCACGCCGCCGATGGCGACCGGTTCCAAAACCGCATTGGGATTGAGCGTCCCGGTGCGTCCGACGCTTACGACGATGTCGAGGAGTTTGGTGTGCGCCTCGCGCGGCTTGAACTTAAAGGCGATCGCCCAGCGCGGATCGCGCGAGACGACGCCGAGCCGCTCTTGCAGGGCGAGATCGTCCACCTTGATGACGACGCCGTCAATCTCGTAGTCGAGCTCGTCGCGCTTCGCTTCCCATTCCCGGCAGTATTGGACGACTTCATCGAGGCTCGTCGCGCGGGCTATGTTGGGATTCACTGGAAACCCGAGGGCTTCGAGGCGATGCAGCGACTCCCACTGCGTGCGTACCTGCGGTCCGCCTTCGTCCACCACGAGCTGATAGGCGAAAAACGAGAGCCGGCGTTCTGCGGTGAGCGCGGGATCGAGCTGACGCACGCCGCCAGACGCGGTGTTGCGCGGGTTGGCAAAAACCGGTAACCCTTCCCGCTCTCGCGCATGATTTAGGCGCTCGAAGTTGCTCTTGCGCAGATAAACTTCGCCCCGCACCTCCACAAACGCCTGAGCCTGTCGTTTGTCATCTTGAGCCTGTCGAAGGATCGAGGACGACAACCGCAGCGGAATGGTCTTTACCGTGCGCAGATTCGCCGTAACGTCCTCACCGACGCGTCCGTCTCCACGCGTTCCGCCGCGAGCCAGCGATCCGTCCTTATAATCGAGCGCGATCGCCAGACCGTCGATCTTCAGCTCGCAAACGTACTCGACCGGAGTGCCGGCAATACGCCGCGCCCGCTCGTCGAACGCCTGCAGCTCCTCGACGGTCACTGCGTTTGCCAGACTGAGCATTGGACGCGCGTGCTCGTACGGGGCAAAGCGCTCCAACGCCACGGCGCCCACGCGCTGCGTCGGCGAATCGGGTGCGCGCAGCTCGGGATGTTTCTCTTCGATCGTGACGAGCTCGCGCAGCAGTGCATCGAACTCCGCGTCTGTAATCTCCGGATCGTCGAGCGCGTAGTAGCGGTAGTTCGCCTCCTCGATCTGCTCGCGAAGCGACTCAACCCGCGCCGTAAGAGATTCGCTCATCGAAGGCTTGCGCTCAGGGTGAGGTCCGGCTACGCCTCGATGGGGACGCGATCGCTTTTGGCGAGGTCGTCGAGCACGAGCAGATTCTGCTGCTCGAGACGCGACATCTCCGCATCGTCGGGAAGGTGATGACCGACGGCGCGCTGGTCGCGCAAGACCGGCACGAGATATTGTCCGGTGTAGGAAGCCGCGTTGGCGGCGACCTCTTCCGGCGTACCCGATGCGATCACCGTGCCGCCGCGGTCGCCGCCCTCGGGCCCGAGGTCGATGAGGTAATCGGCGGTCTTGATGACGTCAAGGTTGTGCTCGATGACGAGCACCGAGTTGCCGAGCTCCACCAAGCGCTGCAAAACTTCGAGCAGCTTGTGGATGTCGGCGAAGTGCAATCCGGTCGTCGGTTCGTCGAGCACGTAGAACGTCCGGCCGGTCGAGCGGCGCGACAGTTCGGTAGCGAGCTTCACCCGCTGCGCTTCGCCCCCCGAGAGCGTCGTCGCAGGCTGCCCCATCTTGATGTACCCTAAGCCGACGTCGCAAATCGTGCTCAACTTGGTTCTAACGCGCGGAATATTCATGAAAAATTCCGCCGCCTCGTCGACGCGCATCTCGAGGATGTCGGAGATAGTTTTGCCGCGATACTTGATTTCCAGCGTCTGCGCGTTATAACGCTTGCCCTTGCAGACTTCGCACGGCACGTAGACGTCGGGCAGAAAGTGCATCTCGATCTTGATGATGCCGTCGCCCTGACAGGCTTCGCAGCGTCCGCCCTTCACGTTGAATGAGAAGCGGCCCGGCGTGTAGCCGCGCATCCGCGCTTCGGGAACCAACGAAAAGAGCTCGCGGATATAATCGAACGTGCCGGTATAGGTTGCCGGATTGCTGCGCGGCGTACGCCCGATCGGCGACTGATCGATCACTACCAGCTTGTCGAGTTGTACCGCGCCCTTGACCGTGCCGTACGTTCCGCCGGGGGGTTGGCGGTGGAGATGCTGGTTGAGCGCGCGCACCAGCACCTCGTTGACCAGCGTCGACTTGCCGCTTCCGCTCACGCCCGTTACGGCGGCAAGAACACCGACCGGAAAGCGCACGTCGATGCCGCGTAAATTATTGGCCTTTGCGTTGCGAACTTCGAGCCAGCCGCGTGGATCGCGCCGGCGGCGGGGAATTGGAATAAACTTGCGTCCGGAGAGATAGGCGCCCGTCTCCGAAAGCGGATTTTTCATCACGTCTTCCAGCGTGCCCGACGTGAGGATCTCGCCGCCTTCGGCACCCGCCCCCGGGCCGATGTCCACCACAATGTCGGCGGTTCGCATCGTGTCCTCGTCGTGTTCGATGACGATCAGCGTGTTGCCGAGATCGCGCAGCGTACGCAGCGTTGCCAGCAGCCGGTCGTTATCGCGCTGGTGCAGCCCGATCGATGGTTCGTCCAAGATGTAGAGCACGCCGACGAGCGCGCTGCCAATTTGCGTCGCCAGGCGAATGCGCTGCGACTCGCCGCCGGCCAGCGTCGTGGCCGAGCGCGAGAGGGTCAGATAATTCAACCCGACGTTGCTCAGGAAACCGAGCCGCGCGCGAATTTCCTTGACGATCTGGTGTGCAATCTGCTCTTGGCGCGCCGTAAGAGTGAGCCGGCCGAAAAAATCTTCCAGCTTCTCGATCGACATGCGGGTCAGCTCGTCCACGTTGCGGTCGCCTACGGTGACCGCTAGTGCCTCTGGCTTTAATCGCGCGCCTTTACAGGCCGGACAGACCGAGGACGACATAAACTTCTCGATCTCTTCCTTGACGTAGTCACTCGACGTTTCGCTGTAGCGACGCTGCAGATTGTTGACTACGCCTTCGAACGACGCGCGGTACTCCCAGGTCTTGCCGCCGCGCGACGTATACGCGAACGTCTGCTCGCGATCGGTTCCGTAGAGAATCAAGTCGAGCACGTCCTCGGAGAGTTGTTCCACCGGCGTCGTGGTCTTGACGCGGGCGCTGCGCAGGACGCGCTCGAGCTGCTGCATGTAGTACGGATTCATCGAGGGATAGCGCCCGCCACCCAAGTTACGGCTCCACGGCGCGATCGCGCCTTCGGCGATCGACTTGCTGCGATCCGGTATGACCTTCCAGGGATCGATCTCGATCTTTTCGCCCAGTCCGCTGCAGTCCGGACAAGCGCCGTAGGGCGAGTTGAACGAGAAGAGTCGGGGTGCCAGCTCTTCAAAAGAAAGCCCGCAATAGACGCAGGCGAACGCTTCGCTGAACGTGAGCTCGCGCTCGGGCTGTCCCGGCGTGGCGGCAATGACCGTTACGATGCCGGTGGAGAGCCTCAGCGTCGTTTCGACCGAGTCGGCCAGCCGGCTGCGCACCTCGGGTTTGACCACCAAGCGGTCCACGACGACCTCAATGGTGTGCTTGCGCTTTTTGTCGAGAGCGATCTTCTCGCGCAGCTCTTTGACCTCGCCGTCGACGCGAACGCGTGTGAAGCCCTCTTTGGCGATCTCCTCGAAGAGCTTGGCGTACTCGCCCTTACGTCCGCGCACCATCGGTGCCAGCAGCGTCAGCCGCGTTCCTTCGGGAAGATCCACGATCGCATCGACGATCTGCTCGCTCGACTGCGTGCTGATCTCTCGCCCGCACTGATAGCAATGCGGCGTACCGACCCGTGCGTAGAGCAGGCGCAGGTAATCGTAAACTTCGGTGACCGTGCCGACCGTCGAACGCGGGTTGCGCGACGTCGACTTCTGATCGATCGAGATCGCCGGCGAAAGACCCTCGATATAATCGACGTCGGGCTTCTCCATCTGCCCCAAGAACTGCCGGGCATAGGATGAGAGCGACTCGACGTAGCGGCGTTGCCCTTCGGCGTAGATCGTGTCGAAGGCAAGTGAGGACTTCCCGGATCCCGACAGGCCGGTTACGACGATCAGCCGGTTGCGCGGAAGTATGAGATCGATATTCTTGAGATTATGCTCGCGCGCGCCCTTGATAACGATAGACTCTAAAGACACCTATTTACGATACACGCACCGGGCCAAGAAGTATGCGCCCGACCTCGGCAATCGAGCCGCAGGTCGCATCGGGAGGGACGGCCCCGGGCGGCAGCTCCTCGGAGCGGACGTTGAGCCAGATCGTGAAGAGCCCGGCATCGAGCGCGCCGCGGATGTCGCGGTCGTAGCGGTCGCCCACCATAGCGCCATGCGCGGGCGCTCCGCCCAGGGTGCGGCAGGCGTGGGCAAAGAGCAGCGGGTCGGGCTTGACCATACCAACCTCGTCGGCCAGAAATATCGCATCGAAGAAATCGCTGATCTGAAGCAGGGCGATCTTTTCACGGTGCGTTTCGGCCAAGCCGTTGGTGACGATGCCCAGCTTCATGCCGCGCTCTCGCAACGCGCGCAAAAGGTCGACGGCGCCGGGGAAGAGGGTGAAATACTTTACGCGATACGCATTGTAGTTGTCGGCGCTGCGCTGCGCGACCGCGGGGTCGTCGACGCCGACGCTTTCGAGCGCCGTCTGCCACATGCTCGCCCGGATGCTGGCGAGCTTGACGCGCAGATCGTCGACCGAGAGGCGGTGCCAAAAGCCTTCCGCCTCGGCGATGTAGGCGGCCTTGAGGGCGAGAGCATCGATGCCGTGCTCCGCCGCAACCTCCCGGGCGACCTCCTCGGCGGCGCTGTGGTATGCGTAGGTGTCGTCGTGGAGCGTATCGTCCAAATCGAACAGGACGATGTCTATGCGGCGCACGGAATGGAGCGCGTGGGGCTTAGGGCGCAGGGGTGAACCGGAAGCCGGTAACTTGGCCGGACGAGTCTTCGGAAAAGACATAGTTGAGCCGGGTTCCGTTCTGGAAGGTCACCGTGTAGACGGCGTAGCTGTTCCCGCCTTGCGACATCGCTTGCTGCTGCGTAAAGTTGACCGGCGGACCGAGGCCGCCCACCAGCGACTCTACTTGCGTCACCTGCGTGTCGCTGAGCGCACCATTGGTCGACGAAGCCAGCGTCGAGCGGTCGAGCTTGCCGGACTGGAGTTGAACGAGCGTCGCCTTCGCCTTGGCAAGCATTGCCGAGTCGGGCTCCGGCGTCGCTGCGGCCGCTAGAATCGGCGACGCCGTGCAGGCCGCCAGGGTTAAGCTTAAGAGTGATTTTTTCATCGGATGTACTGAATACGCTCCTGTAGGAAGAGCCAACCATCATTAGAGATCATCACCGAGCCTGAGAACGGCGTTGAGAATTCGGCGATCACAACGAAGAGAATTCCAATCAATCCAACTAAGATGGCGGTCATCATCAGCTGCGCGGACCGATTCTCGACCCCGAAAATATAACAGAACGCTACCAGGGCCAGCGCGCCCGCAATCAGAGCGAACCACAGGACCGTCGGAACCGCCGAATCGGAGTGAATCAAGCGCTGCCGCCGCGCATCGTAGAGGCGCTGCATGTTGGCGATGCTCGCCTGCTGAGCCGACGACTCCTTGAAGTTGGCGGGCGAAAAGGTATCGACGCGATATCCCGCGTCCTCTAACACCCGATCCGCAACCTCGGGCACCTCTTGATTGCGCGCCATCGCGGGCCATTCGACGAGGACGACCGTCTTTGAGTACTGCATCAGATCTTTGCGGATATCCGAACGCGCCGGCTGAGAAAAGCCGTCGACGGAGTGATAGAGATTGCCGACCGCGTCAATCTCGTTCTGAACGTTCTGAACCGTTTCGTCGTACTTCTGCCAGACTACCACCACGACAAACCCCAGCACCACGGCATAGAGCACCCCGACGACCGAGAAGAGAAACCCGGCCACGTCGTTGTGCCGGCGCAAGACCTCGCTGCGAAGGCGTCGCTGTAAGAGTGCGTGCAGCCCCACGAAGCAGCACACCGCCGCGGCGATGATAAGCAGCTCCGCGATGAGTCCGGGTATGCTGGTAATCGTATGGGTTAAGACGCCCACACGGCTGTCTTGGCTGGGCCGCCGTGTCGTCCTTCGTCCTTCGACAGTCCTTCGACAAGCTCAGGATGACATGGCTGCGCTAGGGCGTCAGGGTGTCGACCAGTTCGGCGAGGGCCTTATCGAAAATCTTCGGTGCCTTACCGCCGAACAGCAGCGATTCGTTGCCCCCGATCTGCTTGCGAAGCTCGATGAGCTCGTCGCGGAGGGCCGCCGCCTTCTCGAACTCGAGGTTCGCGGCGGCATCGCGCATCTTTCGATCGAGGTCGCGCGCCATTCTGAGGGCGACGTCGCGCGGCACCTTTTCGAGGCGAAGCTTGGCGGTATTCTCCCGGGTTGCGCCGACCATAGTGAGGATGTCGTGGATCTCCTTGCGCACCGACTTCGGCTCGATACCGTGCTCGCGATTGTACTCGACCTGCTTCTCGCGACGGCGGCGCGTCTCGCCGATGGCGCGTGCCATCGACTCGGTGACGACGTCGGCATACATAATGACCTTCCCCTCGACGTTGCGCGAAGCTCGGCCGATCGTCTGTATCAACGAGATGTTGTCGCGCAGGTAGCTCTCTTTGTCGGCGTCGAGAATGCCGACCAGCGAAACCTCCGGCAGGTCGAGACCTTCGCGCAGCAGATTGATGCCGACGAGCACGTCGAAGACGCCGGCGCGCAGATCGCGCAGGATTGCAACGCGTTCAAGTGTGTCGACCTCGCTGTGCAGGTAGCGAACGCGAAGGCCGTTCTCCAGCAAGAAATCGGTCAGATCCTCGGCCATCTTCTTGGTCAACGTCGTCACCAGCACGCGTTCGTGACGGGCCGCGCGCTGCACGATCTCTTCCATGAGATCGTCGACCTGGTTGCGGGTCGGACGCACCTCGACCTCGGGATCCACCAAGCCGGTCGGGCGGATAATCATCTCCACGACCTGCGCGCTCAGTTGACGCTCGTAGGCTCGGGGCGTCGCCGAAACATAGATCGCCTGATTGATGTGCTCGTCGAACTCTTTGAAGGTGAGCGGACGGTTGTCGAGGGCGCTCGGAAGCCGGAAGCCGTGCTCGACCAGGACCTCCTTGCGCGAGCGATCGCCGCCATACATGCCGTGCACCTGCGGCAGCGTGACGTGCGACTCGTCAACGAAGAGCAGCCAATCTTTCGGGAAGAAGTCGATAAGACACCACGGCGTCGAGCCGGGTTCGCGCCCGGTGAGGTGGCGAGAGTAGTTCTCGATGCCGTTGCAATAGCCGACCTCACGCAGCATGTCGAGATCGTAGCGCGTTCGCATTTCCAGCCGCTGCGCTTCGAGCAGTTTGCCGTGCCGCCGAAAGTAGGCCAGACGCTCGTCCAGCTCTTCCTCGATCGAAACGACGGCGCGCCGCAGTTTCTCGTCGGGCGTAATGAAATGCTTGGCGGGAAAGATCAGAAGCTCGGTCTTCTTTTCGACGTACTCGCCGGTCAGCAGGTTCACCACGTCGATAGACTCGATCTCGTCGCCGAAGAATGCGATGCGATGTACCAGCTCCTCTTCGACACCGACAAACTCGAGCGTATCGCCCCGCACCCGGAAGGTGCCGCGCACCAGGTTGATATCGTTGCGCCGGTATTGCATGTCGACGAGCTTGCGCAGCAGCACGTCGCGGTCGATCGTCTCGCCGACGCGCACTCGCGCCGACATCTCCATGTAGTCCGAAGGCGAGCCCAAACCGAAGATGCACGAGACCGAGGCCACGATCAGCGTGTCGCGCCGGGTCAGCAGCGACTGCGTGGCCGAGTGCCGTAGGCGTTCGATCTCGTCGTTGATCGAGCTGTCTTTCTCGATGTAGGTGTCGGTCGAGGGCACGTACGCTTCGGGCTGGTAGTAGTCGAAATACGAGACGAAGTACTCGACCGCGTTATTAGGAAAAAAGTCGCGGAACTCGGCGCAGAGCTGTGCGGCCAGCGTCTTGTTGTGGCAGAGCACCAGCGTCGGCTTTTCGACCAGTTCGATGGTGCGCGCCATAGCCATCGTCTTGCCGCTGCCGGTCACGCCGAGCAGCGTCTGGGCCCGGTCGCCGCGCAAGACGCCGTCCGCCAAAGCCTCGGTCGCCTTCGGCTGATCGCCGGCGAGCGCGAAGGGAGAGACCAGGGTAAATTTTTGAGCCACGCCCACCCTTAAACAACCTCCGAGGGCCGAACGATTCAGCCAGCGAAACGAGCGAGCATGCAACAGCCGCTGCTCTTCTGCGGAAACTCCAATCCACAGTTGGCTGAGGAGATCGCCAAGCGCCTGCGCGTTCACGTCGGGAAAGCGCTGGTCTCGGAATTCCGTAACGAAGAGACGCGGGTCGAGATTGGCGAGAACGTCCGTGGATCCGAGGTCTTCGTCGTCCAATCGATCTGTAAGGCACCCAACGGCAAGGGCGTCAACGATGCGGTTATGGAGCTGCTGCTTATGATCGACGCGTTGCGCCGTGCATCGGCGGCGCGGATTACCGCCGTGATCCCGTATTACGGATACGCCAAACAAGATAAGAAGACCAAAGGACGCGAGCCGATCTCCGCCAAGGTCATCGCCAATCTTCTGAAAATCACCGGCGCTCGGCGCATCGTGACGATGGATTTGCACGCCGCTCAGATTCAGGGCTTCTTCGATATTCCGGTCGACAACCTGGTCGCGGAGCCGGTGCTGTGCAACTATCTGATTAAGGAAGGCCTGCGCGACGACAAGATCGTCATCGTCTCTCCCGATGCCGGCGGCGTGCATCGCGCGGAACGCTTCGCCAAGCGGTTGAACAGCTCGCTCGCCATCGTCTTTAAGCGCCGGCCGGAGCCCGACGTCGCGGAAGTCACCGACATCGTCGGCGACGTGACCGGGAAGGTCGCGGTGGTCGTCGACGACATGATTTCGACCGGCGGCACGCTCGCCAAGGCGGCCGAAGCGATCAAGGCGCGCGGCGCGACCAGCGTTTTCACCGTCGCATCGCACGGAATTTTTGCCGGCGAAGCGGTGGACGTACTGGAGCAGTCCGAGATCGAGAAAGTGCTGTTCACCAACACGATCCCGTTCGATCACGGCACGTCGCATCCGAAGTTCGTACAGCTCTCGATCGCTCAGATTTTCGCCGATGCGATCACCCGCATTACCACCAACCGCTCGGTTTCGGAACTCTTTGCCGGCGACGAAACGGCCAACGGATTCCTGGGAACCCCCGCCGAAATGGCGCCGGTCTAAGAACCGGACTAGAGAAAGGACCCCGTGGCCAAACAGGAACTACAACTCACCGTCGAGCGCCGCGAGAAGCTCGGCACGACCGGCTCGCACGCATTGCGCGCCGCCGGAAAGCTTCCCGCCGTGCTCTACGGCCACGGCGCGGCGGCCGAGCATATCGCGCTCGACGCGCACGCCTTTGCCGACCTAATCCATCGCAGCGGGCGCAACGCCATTATCACGCTGACCGAAGGCGGCCGCAAACGCCAAACGGCGATGGTTCGCCTTATCCAGTACCATCCGGTTTCGCGTCGCGTCATCCACGCCGACCTGCAGCGCGTCTCCGCCGATGAAGAAATTGCCGCGATGTTGGCGGTGGTTACCGTCGGCGTTGCCGACGGCGTGCGCAACGCCGGCGCGGTGATGGACGTGATTACACACGAGATCGAGGTCGAAGGGCCGGCCAGCCGCATCCCCGAGAACCTCGAGGTTGACGTTACGGCGCTGGGCGTGCACGATCACGTCACCGCCGGCGATATCGCGCTCCCGAACGGCTTCAAACTGGTGACGCCGCCCGAAACCCTCGTCGTGACCATCGAGCCGTCGCGGACCGCGCGCGACGTCGAAGAGGCCGCGGCCGGACCCGAAGCGACGCCCGAACCCGAGGTCATCGGAGCAACAGAATCCGACTCGTCGTCGGCTTAGGAAATCCGGGCTCGGAATACGCCTCGACCCGTCACAACGTCGGCTTTATGGTCGTCGACGAAGTGGCGCGCCGATACGGGGTCGACTCGTGGAAGCGGCGCGACAACGCGATGCAGGCGCGCGACGTCGCGCACGATGCCGTCTTCGTAAAGCCGACTTCGTACATGAACCTCTCGGGTGCGCCGGTGCGTTTGATCTCGTCCTGGTATCGCACGCCGCCCGAGAACGTGCTCGTAGTCAGCGACGACATGGATCTTCGTTACGGCAAGTTACGCATGCGTCCGGCCGGCGGCCACGGCGGACACAACGGACTTCGTTCGGTGATCGCGACGATCGGCGAAAGCTTTCCTCGGCTCCGCGTGGGCGTCGGGCGCCCCGAGTACGACAGCATCGACCACGTTCTGGCACCCTTTAGCGAGGCGGAGCGCGACGCGCTCCCGGAGATCGTGGCGGCGGCGGCCGAAGGCGTCGAAAAATGGCTCGACGAGGGCGTAGACGCGGCGATGCGCTACGTCAATACCTGGGAGCCGGCCGCCCCTTAGCGACAGCCGGTGGGAACGTGGTTGATGGCGGCGATGCGCTCGCCGATGCCGGGTTCCGTATAAAGGAAGAGCGTAGCGGCCTGTTCGGGGCAGACTTCTTCCATCTGCTGGTCCGTCGAACGAACCAGCGCGCGCACGGCCGCCGCGGGATTGCCGGTTAGCGCGACGGCGTAGCGGTTCGCGCCGAGATCGTAGGAACGCAAGGCCGCATTGCGCACGGGAACCGCGACGATATATACCAGCGCAAACAGCGCACCGACGAGGGCGAGGCGCGAGAGCGGATCGTCGTCGCGACGAAAGCGTATCCGGTCGGCGAGGACCACCGCGAGCGCGGCGAAGACGATCACGACACCGCCCTGGATGAGCGCGATCTCGAAAAGGTCGTGGCGCGCCATCTTGCTGAGGTCGTAGGCGACTTCATACTCGATTTCTTCCGGCGTGCCGCCGGCGATCAGGGTATCGGTCAGCTGAATGCGCCGCGACGCGCCGAGGCCCAGGACTTCCGCTTCACCCAGCGGCGTGTTGCCGGCGCTGGCGACGAAGATCGCGACGCGCGGAAGCTTGGCACGTTCGACCAGCGCGTGCAGCCGCGGTCCGAGCGGGCTGGAAATCGGATGTACGGCAAACGGCGATTGCACGTATGGCGCTGCGTACGACCAGCCGACGCTCACTGCCAGAATGGCGACGATCGTATAGACGTACCATTGGTGCGTCCGCGAAGCCAGCCAGAGAACCGTTGCGGCAATGAGACCGGCGAGGATCATGGCTAACAGCGTGTGGTAGATCCAGAAGGCAAACCAGAAGCGCGTCAGTTCGAACGTAACGTCGAGCGCGCGGTCGACACGGTAAAGGTAAAAGGAAGGAATGAACGACGCGAGCCGCGCGACCAACGCCAGCGACGCCCCGAAAAGAAATCGTACCTGCCACTCGGCGCGGATGCGCCGGCGCAGCCGGTCGCGCAGCGACGCGGCGGCGCCGGTCGTCCAGAGGTAAAAGAGCGCCAGCGCCTGGGTGATCGGGATCAGCAGCCATCCGACCAGCGTCCAGTGAGCGCGCCGCATCGCTGCGGCCTGGCGCGCCGGGTCGACCAGCGCCGTCGCCGGTTCGGTCATTAAAGTCTGGGGGGTTAGCAAATCGACGCGGTGGTCAAGCGCGTTAGGGCGCACCATCCCGGCCGAGGCGACGCCTCCGAGCAACAGCACGAACGCGACCAGCGGAATTGCCAGGCAGAGCCACCTGAGCATTCGCGACGCCATGGGAGCCGGACTTCGCGGAAGCCCCGGGGAGTCCGTCGGGGCGCGGTAGGGCCGGGCTACTTTTTCGGAAGTGGGCGTGCCGGATTTCCTGCGACTCGCTCGCCTTCGGGAACGTCCTTCGTAACGACCGAGCCCGCACCGGTGAGTGCGTCGTCTCCGACCGTGACCGGCGCAACCAGCGACGTGTTCGACCCGATCGAAACGCGCCGCCCGATCGTCGTCGGATTCTTTTTCGTTCCGTCGTAGTTGCAGGTAATCGTACCGGCGCCAACATTCGTGTCTTCGCCGATCGTCGTGTCGCCCAGATAAGAGAGATGGCTCACCTTGACGCCTCGTGCCAGCTTCGACTTCTTGATCTCGACGAAGTTTCCGACGTGTACGCGATCGGCGAGGACCGTCTCGCCGCGCAGGTGAGCGAAGGGTCCGATGGTCACGTCGTTACCCGTTTCCGAGTCAATGACGACGCTCTCCCGGAGCGTAACGCGATCGCCAAGGTGCGCATTTGAGAGGCGCGCATTCGGCCCGATCGTGCAAGCCCGGCCGATACGGGAGAGGCGCGAGATCGTAGTATTGGGATAGATGACCGTGTCGTTACCGATCTCCAGCTCGGGCTCGAGATAAGTAGCCGGCGGATCGATGATGGTCACGCCATCGCGCATGTGCTGCGCGCAGATGCGCGCGTTCATCTCACGACGCGCCAGGGCCAGCTCGACGCGATCGTTGATCCCGAGCACCTCGAGGTGATCCGTCGCCACGACCGGGGCAACGCGCTTTCCGGAGTTGACGAAGTCGGCGACGGCATCGGTCAAATAATATTCCGCTTGCGCGTTGTCGGTACGCAACCGCGTCACGGCCTCGCGCAGCGAGCCTTCGTCGAAGGCGTAGATGCCCGCGTTCATCTCGTCGATTTCGAGCTCGGCCGGCGTTGCGTCGCGCACTTCGACGATGCGTTCGACGCTCGTACCGCTGCGGACGATGCGCCCGAAGCTCGAAGGCAACGGCATCTTGACCGTAACGAGAGCCATCGAGGCGCCTGGCGCGGCCGGCGCATCGAGCGTTTCGATCGTTGCGCGCAGCAGCTCTTGCGTTACCAGCGGCATATCGCCGCACGCTACGAGAATCCGCCCGCCCTGGCGCGGTTCCAGGCGGTCGAGCGCGACCTTGACGGCGTGGCCGGTACCCAATTGCTCGGACTGCAGCACGCTTGCGACGTTGAAGCCCGCAACCTCGCCCTCGAGCTCGGCGTTGACGACGACCAAAATCTCATCGACTCCGGCGCCGCGCAGCGCGCGAATCACGTACCAGAGCATCGGCCGCCCGCAGACCTCGTGCAGCACCTTGGACCGTGCGCTCTTCATGCGCGTCCCTTTACCCGCGGCCAAGACGATGGCGCGAATCATGCCGTCACCGGCTGTCGCTTGAGCAGCGCTAGCGCATCGCGCAGCCGCTCGCGCACCAGATCGCGTCCCAACAGCTCCATCGAGTCGTAGAGCGGAATCGAGGTCGGACTTCCCGTGATCGCGATGTAGAAGGGACGCGCTACCTCGCGCACTTTCTTTTCGAGCCGCTCGGCGACGCTCTTGATCGCCGTTTCGACGGCGAACGCGTTCCAGGCCGGAAGAGCGTCGAACTCTTCCAGCGCTATCTCGAAGGCGCGGCGCATCTCCGTCTCGTCGAGCTTTACGCCGCGAAAGTCTTCCGGGCGCAGCGTCAAACGCCCCGAAAAAAGAAAGGCCAGCAGCGGACCCAAATCGCTAAGCCGCTCGACGCGCGGCGCGGCCAGTTCCGCCATCCGGGTCAAACGTTCCGGCGTAATCGCCCACTCTCGAGCGCGTAACGCGAACGATTCCGGGTCGAGACGCTCGCGCAAATAGCGGCCGTTAAGCCAATCGAGCTTGGCGAAATCGAAGACTGGACCGCCGATCGGAACGTGCTCGACCTCGAAACGCCGCACGATGGCAGCGAGATCCATGAGCTCGTCTTCGCCGTCGCGCGCCGCGTTGGCGAGCAACGCCAGAAAGTTGAGCAGCGCTTCGGGCAGATAGCCCATCACGCGGAAGAACAGGATCCCCGTGGGATTGCGGCGTTTGCTCAGCTTGCTCTTATCGGGATTGCGGAGCAGCGGCAGATGCATCATCTTGGGCGGCGTCCAGCCGAAGTAACCGTAGAGCAGCAGGTGCTTAGGTGCGCTCGAGACCCACTCTTCGCCGCGAAAAACGTGCGTAATCTCCATCAAATGATCGTCGACGACGTTGGCGAGATGATAGGTCGGCAGGCCGTCGGATTTCATCAGGACCTGCATGTCGACGCTGCGCCATTCGAACTCGATCGGACCGCGCCGCATATCTTCGACGATGCAGACGCCTTCGTCGGGAACGCGCAGCCGTATGACGTACGGTTCGCCCGCGGCCTCGCGCCGCGCGATCTCTTGGGGCGAGTAACTCAGGCAGAGCCCGTCGTAGCGCGACGGTTGGCCGGCCGCTCGCTGCGCAACGCGCATCTCCTCTAGGCGCTCCGGCGTACAGAAGCACTTGAAGGCGTGACCGGCCGCGAGCAGCTTCCCCGCGTACTCGCGGTAGATGCTCGAGCGTTCGCTTTGACGGTACGGTCCGTGCGGACCGCCGACGTCGGGGCCTTCGTCCCACTCGAGCCCACACCAGCGCAGCGCCTCGAGGATGACGCGCTCGCTTTCGGCCGTGCTCCGGGCGCGATCGGTGTCCTCGATGCGCAACACGAACTCGCCGCCGTGCCGGCGAGCGAAACAATAATTGACCAATGCGACGTACGCCGTGCCAACGTGCGGATCGCCGGTCGGCGACGGCGCGACGCGGGTGCGAACCTTATCCAACCAGAGCTCTTCGCTTACCGCATTCGCGCTGCACGAAGTCGATGATCTCCTGCAGCGGGGCACCGGGGGTAAAGATTTCGCGCACGCCGAGCTCCTTAAGCCGCTTCGCGTCTTCCGCCGGAATCGTTCCGCCGCCGAAAAAGACGATGTCGCCGGCGTTCTGCTCCCGCAGCTGCTCGACGACCAATGGGAAGAGCGTCATGTGCGCTCCCGAGAGAATCGAGAGGCCGATTCCGTCGGCATCCTCTTGAATCGCGGTCTGGACGATCTGCTCCGGCGTCTGGAAGAGGCCGGTGTAAATGACCTCCATCCCCGCGTCGCGCAAAGCGCGCGCGATTACTTTGGCGCCGCGGTCGTGCCCGTCGAGGCCGGCTTTAGCGACGACGATGCGTAAGGGCCGCTCGTTCATTTCTTTGCTCGTTGAGATGCCGGCTGAGATGCAGCGCTTCCTCCAGCTTAACCTTCACCTCGGAAAGGGTGCGTTGCATCCGATAGAGTTCGATCTCGGTCCGGCAGCGCAGGTTGTGTTTGTGACGGCTCATAGGCTTGTTAGAGTACCGCCTTCTCCGTGTAGCGCCCGTAGACCGCCGCCATCGCTTCGACGATCTCGCCTTCGGTGCAGTACGCGTTGACGCAGTCGATGAGATGCGGCATCAGGTTATCTTTCGGATCGCGGCAGGCCGCCTGCAGGCGTTGCAGCGCCGGAGCGACGGGGGCGGGATCGCGCGTTTCGCGAACCGACTGTACCGACCGCGACTGAGCGCGCTCGGTCTCTTCGGTGATCTTAAGCAAGTCGGCCGGTTGCTTCTCGTCTTCGCGCACGAACGCGTTCACACCAACGATGATGCGGTCTTTGGTCTCGATCGAGCGCTGGTAGCGATAGCTCGCCTCGGCGATCTCGCGCTGGAAGAAGCCGGCCTCGATGGCTTCGATGACGCCGCCGTATTCGGCGATCTGCGCGAAGTACGATTCGGCCTGACGCTCCATCTCGTCGGTCAACGCCTCGACGAAATACGATCCGCCCAGCGGGTCTACGACGTTGGTGACGTTGGTCTCGTAGGCAAGGACTTGCTGCGTGCGCAGGGCAATCTCGACCGACTTTTCGCTCGGCAGGGCCAGCACTTCGTCCATCGAGTTGGTGTGCAGCGACTGGGTTCCGCCGAGCACCGCCGCCATCGCTTCGAAGGCAACGCGCACGATGTTGTTCTCGGGTTGCTGCGCGGTGGCGCTGCAGCCCGCGGTCTGCGTGTGAAATCGCAGCTGCCACGAGCGCGGATTGCGCGCGCCGTACTTCTCACGCATGTGGCGCGAGTAGATGCGCCGCGCCGCCCGGAACTTGGCGATCTCTTCGAAGAAGTCGATGTGCGAGTTAAAAAAGTACGAAAGGCGCGGCGCGAACGAGTCGACGTCCATCCCGGCGGCCATGCAGGCCTCGACGTAGGCGAAGCCGTCGGCCAGCGTAAAGGCCAGCTCCTGTGCGGCCGTCGAGCCGGCTTCGCGAATGTGGTAGCCGGAGATCGAGATGGTATTCCACTTCGGCATCTCGCGCGTGCAGAAGTCGATCATGTCGACGATGATGCGCATGTGCGGCCGCGGCGGGAAGATCCACTCTTTCTGCGCGATGTATTCTTTGAGAATGTCGGCTTGAATGGTGCCGCCGAGTTTCGCGCGCGGGATTCCCTTCTTTTCAGCCGCGGCGACGTATTGGGCCAGCGCGATGCAGGCCGGACCGTTGATCGTCATCGAGGTGGTTATGCCGCCCATATCGATGCCGTCGAAGAGCACCTCCATGTCGGCCAGCGAATCGATCGCGACGCCGCACTTGCCGACCTCGCCGCGCGATTGCGCCGCGTCGGAGTCGTAACCCATCAGCGTCGGCATGTCGAAAGCAACCGAGAGCCCGTGCTGGCCCTGCTCGAGCAGGAAGTGATAGCGGTCGTTAGTCTGCGCGGCGGTGCCGAAGCCGGCGAATTGGCGCATCGTCCATAAACGGTCGCGATAGCCGTTGCGATGGATGCCGCGCGTATACGGATAGTCACCGGGCGCGGCCGTATCGGCCGCAACCGAGTCAAGCGGCTCGTAGGCGACTTTTAGCGGAACGTCTGAAATCGTCCGGTCGACCGCACCGGAACCCGGACCATGCCGCGCCCAGAGCCCGGTCGGGCGCTCGATCATCTTGGCCATAGCGGCCGAGTTTTTCGACGCCAGGCCATATTCTCCCTAAGAAAGGCCCAGTGACGCTAGAACGCGATCGGCCGCTTCGTAGGGATCGACGCCGGCGCGCGCGTCGTCTTGCAGCTCGCGATCGAGTCGCCGCTCCAGCCGCCCGAGCGCAAGCTGGCGTACTTGGTGAACGAATGCGTCGCGGCGCCGTCGTTCGATTTCGCCCGTTTCGTTGAGATAGGCCATGTGACGCTCGATGGCGTTCCAGAGCTCGTCGACTCCGTCTCCGGAGAGTGCCTGCGTCGCGACGAGTTCGGGAACCCAGCCGGTAAACTGCAGCATCTCCATCATCGAGCGGATCTCACGGCGCAGCTGGTCGGCCATCGGGTGGTCCGATTTGTTAACGACAAAAACGTCGGCGATCTCCATGATGCCGGCTTTGAGCACCTGAATTGAATCGCCGCTGCCGGGCTGCAACGCCACCAGCGTCGTCTGGGCCAGCTCCGCAACGGCAACCTCGCTCTGTCCCACGCCGACCGTTTCGATTAGGACCACGTCCAGACCGAACGCATCCATCAGCATCACCGCGTCGGCCGTCGCGCCGGAGAGTCCGCCGAGATGCCCGCGGCTGGCCATCGACCGGATGAAAACCAGCTCGTCGGTGAAGTGCTCGGTAAGGCGAATGCGATCGCCGAGCAACGCGCCGTGCGAGAATGGCGAGCTGGGGTCGACCGAAACGACGCCGACGCTCTTCTTCAGTGCACGCGCCTTACGCACCAATCCGGAGGCAAGCGTCGACTTGCCGACGCCGGGCGGCCCGGTGAGGCCGATGGTCATGGCGCGGCCGGTCTTAGCAAATAACGCGCGCACCAGCTCGCGGCCACGTCCCGATTCGGCGTGCGATATCGCGCGCGCCAGCGCGCGCGGCTTGCGCGCTTCGAAATCGCGTAGCAGCTCGGCGTAGGCGGTCAAAGCTCCTCTCTCTTAGCATTAAGCAAGAGCGGACCTTCCTCGAAGCCAACTACCCGCGCAGTGAAATCGTTCGCATCGCGTTGTGCGGCGCTCTTGACGCTCGGCGCGGTCGTCGCGTTTGCATGGCCGCAAGCCGCGCCGGCCGCGACGCTCGTGGTCCCGCTGACCGGTAAGCGGGTCCGCGACATTAAGACCGAGACGCTTTTTCACACGCTGCTGCGCGACTTCTTCTTGGAAGACGACGCTACCACGTACGTGCAGACGGGCGATATCCCGGCGATGTGGTTGCGCGATTCCTCCGCGCAGACGATTCCGTACATACGCTATCAGGCGGCCTTTCCAGTGCTCCGCGAGCGCTTCGTCGGGGTGATCCATCGCAACGCCCGCAACGTAATCACCGATCCGTACGCCAACGCGCTGACCGCCGACTACGGCGTTTGGGAACGAAAGTGGGAAGTCGACTCTCCGGCCTGGCTCGCCGTGCTCGCTTCGGTTTACTGGCGCTCGACGCGAGACCGCACCGTCTTCAGCAAAGATCTGCACCGCGCCCTCACGTCGATCGTCACGACCTATCGCTGCGAGCAGCGCCACCGGGAGTGCAGTCATTACCGATATCCGCAGAGGACTTACAGCGATCCGAACTTCAACGAAGCGACGGGGTTAATCTGGAGCGCCTTCCGGCCCTCTGACGACGCGGTCCGCTATGCGTTCAACGTTCCAGCCAACGCGCTAGCAGTGGTCGCGCTTCGCGACATCGTGCAGCTCGCGCAAGAAGGCTACGGCGACGCCCACCTTGCGGACGCGGCGCAATCGGCCGGCGCGCGCGTGCAGCTCGGGATCGAGCGATACGGGCGATTTTACAATACCGACCGGCACGTCTGGATGTACGCGTATGAGACCGATGGTTACGGACACTACAATCTGATGGACGACGCCAACATTCCCAATCTCACGACGCTGCCGTATATCGACTGGTGTTCCGCATTCGACGCGACCTATTTGGCCACGCGTAAGTTTGCTTTGAGCATGGACAATCCGTACTATTTTGCCGGGCGGTACGCGCAAGGGCTCGGCAGCCCGCATACGCCCTATGGCTTCGTCTGGCCGCTCGGCATCATCGGACGCGCCCTTACCGCAACGTCGTCGATCGAAGTCGCGACGGCGATCACCACGCTGGCCGAAACCGACGGCGAGAGCGGGTTGATCCACGAAAGCTTTTATCCCGACGGGTATTGGCGGTACACGCGCGACGAATTCGGCTGGGCCAATGCATTGGGCGCCGAGTTATTTTTTCGCAGCCTGGCCGGCGATTCGGCGACCCAATTCGCCTGGCGCGGACCGATTCTGCCCTTTCAAGTCCGCTCCACGACCCCGACGCTGGTGCCCTACATCACCCAGATTCAAAATGCGGCCGAGCTCGACGCGACGCTCGGGAGGCTTCTGCATTCGACCGGCGGCGTAATTCCTCGCCGCCCCTAACGCGGCAAACCGCTATCGTAAAACTTCCAAGGGAAGGCGCATAGTCTTTCGCCAAGCTTGGTCTTATGGATCAGGGGTATTACCGCTATCCGTCGATAGCGGGCGACCGCATCGTCTGCGTTTGCGAGGACGATCTTTGGGCCGTCCCGGCGAGCGGAGGCGACGGCGTTCGGTTGACGGTCAGTTTCGGAAGTTGTTCGTTTCCGCGCATCTCGCCGGACGGCGCATGGATAGCTTTCATCTCCACGGATGAGGGAAATCCCGAGATCTACGTGATGCCGTCGCGTGGCGGCGAGCCGCGCCGCCTCACATTTCTCGGCGCCACGCTCGCGCAGACGATCGGCTGGAGCGAGGACGGCAGCGAGATTTATTTCTGCGCGAATCCGACCACCTGGTATGAGGGCGAAACGCGACCCTTCGCCGTCCCCCGCGACGGAGGCACGCCGCGCGAGCTAAATCTAGGGCACGCCCGCTCGCTCGCTTTCGGGCCGGGCGGCCGAATGGTTATTGGACGCAACGCGGCGGACCCGGCGCGTTGGAAGCGCTATCGCGGTGGGACCGCGGGCGAGATTTGGGTCGATGCGATGGGCAGCGCCATCTTCTCGCGACTTCCCCTGCCCGACGGGAATCCGTGTTGGCCGATGTGGATCGGCGATCGCATTTACTTCTTGTCCGATCACGAAGGCATCGGGAACATTTATTCGTGTGCGCTGGACGGCGGCGAGCTGCGCCGGCACACCAACGAGAACGAGTATTACGTTCGCTTTCCCTCTACCGACGGCAAACGCATCGTCTACTCCAACGGCGGCACCATTTCGTTTTACGACATCGCTGCCGACGCGGTCTCGCCGGTCGAAGTTCATACGCACTCGACCGCACCGCAAACGGTGCGCCGCTTTGAAAATGCAGCCGAGTCGCTCGAGGGATTCGCGCCTCACCCCGACGGCACGCAGCTCGCCTTTGTTTCGCGCGGGCAGCAGTTCACGATGCCGCTTTTCGAAGGCGCAGTGACGCGACACGGCTCGGGAAGCGGCGCGCGCACGCGCCTGACGCAATGGCTCGCCGACGGAGAGCATCTCGTCTACGTTACGGACGTCAACGGATACGAACAGATCGGCGTCTGCCGCGCCGACGCATCGAGCGAAGCGAAGCTCGTTACCAGCGGCGATATCGGACGCGTGACCGACCTGATCTGCTCGCCTTCCGACCGCGTCGTCGCTTTCGCCAATCACCGGCACGAGCTATGCATTCTCGATCTCGACGACGGGAACGTGCGCGTGGTCGACACCTGCCCGACGCACCGCATCGAGGAGCCGGCCTTCTCGCCCGACGGACGCTTCATCGCCTACGTGTGGTGGCCGGCGCAGGGAACGTCGATCATCCGCGTGGTTAAAGTCCGCTCGGGCAAAGTGCACGACATCACTTCGGCCCTGCGCATCGATCGCTCGCCGGTTTGGGATCCGGACGGCAACTATCTGTACTTCATCTCGACGCGCGATTTTAACCCCGTCTACGACGCGCTGCAGTTCGATTTGAGCTTCCCACAGGCGAGCCGCCCGTTCGTCGTCACCTTACGCGACGACGTGTCGTCGCCGTTCGTTCCCAAGCCCAAGCCGATCCACCACGAGCACACTCGCGAACGCGAACGCTCGAACCACAAACCGGAGAAAATGCCGGACGTTTCGATCGACTTCGCCGGCATCAGCGGACGCGTGCTCGGCTTTCCGGTAGACGAGGGCGAATACGGCCAGATCGTTGCGGCGCGCGAGCGTGCGCTCTTCACGCGATTTCCCGTCAAGGGCATCAAGCCGGTGCGCCGCGAGGATCTCGACAGCGAAGGCCACGGTACGCTCATGGCCTATGATTTCGACCAGCAGCGGTTGGCGACGCTCGCCACTGAAGTCGACGAGATCGAGATCGGCCGCGACGGGCGCACGCTGGTCTACCGGTCGCGCGACCGTTTGCGTGCCGTCGACGCCCTCAGCGATCTTCCCGAAGAAGGCGACGAGCAGAAGCCGCCGCCCGAACCGGGCCGCCGCAGCGGCTGGATCGAACTCGAGCGCGCCAGCGTGGAGATCGTTCCGCGCGACGAGTGGTCGCAGATGTATCGCGAAGCGTGGCGGCTGCAGACCGAACAGTTCTGGGTCGAAGACATGAGCGACATCGACTGGGATCGGGTCTTCGACCGCTATGCTTCCGTACTGCCGCGCGTTCGCACGCGCGGCGAGCTCTCCGATTTGATTTGGGAGATGCAGGGCGAGCTCGGCACGTCCCACGCCTACGAGTGGGGCGGCGACTATCGCGAACCGCCGCAGTATCAGCGGGGCTTTTTCGGCGCGGACTTGCGCTGGGACGAAGATCGCGGAGGATACTGCATCGAGCGGATCTATCGCGGCGACTCTTGGAATCGCGAGCACGATTCGCCGTTGGCCGAGCCCGGGCACGACGTTCACGAAGGCGACTGCATCGTTGCCATCGGCGGGAAACGCCTCTCGCGCGACGTGACGCCGGATCGTCTGCTGGTCAACGCGGCCGGACGGAACATCTCGGTGACGCTGCGCGCGCGCAAAGGCGAAGAACGCACCGTGCTGGTCACGGCTCTCGCCAGCGAGGCGGCGCTGCGCTATCGCGCTTGGGTCGAAGCCAACCGCAAGCTGGTGCACGAACGCACCGGCGAACGCGTCGGCTACCTCCACATCCCCGACATGGGGCCATGGGGTTTCTCCGAGTTTCATCGCGGCTATCTCAGCGAGTTCGACCGAAAGGGCCTCATCGTCGACGTTCGTTATAATCGCGGCGGACACGTCTCGCCGCTGCTGCTGGAGAAGCTGGCCCGCAAGCGCGTCGGTTACGACACGCCCCGCTACGGCGCGCCGGTGCCCTATCCGCCCGAATCGGTCGGCGGTCCGATCGTCGCGCTCACCAATCAGTTTGCCGGTTCCGACGGCGACATCTTCAGCCACTGCTTCAAGCTCTACAAGCTCGGACCGCTGGTCGGCAAGCGGACGTGGGGCGGCGTCATCGGTATCGATCCGTACCACCACCTCGTCGACGGCACGTTGACGACGCAGCCCGAGTTCTCGTTCTGGTTCGTCGACGTCGGATGGCGCGTGGAAAATTACGGCACCGATCCCGATTACGACGTAGATATTCCGCCGCACGACTATCGCGACGCCAAGGATCCGCAGATGGAGCTCGCCCTTCAGTTAATGGACCGCGCGCTCGAAGGATACGTCGAGGTGCGTCCGGATCTCTCGACGCGGCCATCGTTACCATTGCCGACGCTCGCTTAAACGCGGCGCGCCTGACCGCGGCGCGCCTCGCGCCGGTCGCGGCATTCGTCGTGCCGGCGGCCGCCTTTGCGGTAAGCGCGTCGTGGGAACCGGCCTCGTGGGACACGGCCGAGCTGCAAGGCGTCCCGTACATCCTGGGCATCACGCATCCGACGGGCTTTCCGCTCTACGTTATGCTCGGCTACGTGTGGTCGCATGCCGTCGCAATTTCCACGGTCGCTTGGCGCATGAACGCGATGAGCGGGATCGCCATCGCCGTCGCCTGCGTCGCCGCGTACGGAATCGCCCGGCAGTTCGGCGCGACCCGGGCCATCGCACTTCTGGCAACGCTGTGGTTTGCTTTTTCACGCAACGTTTGGGCGCACGCCGCGCGCGCCGAGGCCCAAGATCTCGCCGTAATGTGCGCCGCGCTGGCGATCTATCTGTTCGTGCGTTGGATGCGCGAAGGAAACGATCGCCGGTTCCTCGCCGCCTTCGCGCTGTGCGGACTTGCCATGGCGGCACATCCCAATGCCTTATGGATTTTACCGGGGCTCGCCATTGGAGCAACGATCGCACCGCGCCGCCCATCGCGCCGCCTGATCGCCGGAGCGCTCGCGCTTTGCGTCGCCGGGCTGTTACTCTATTTGTATCTGCCGCTGCGCTCGGCGTACGTCGTCGCGCATCATCTCGATCCGGCGGCTGCCTTGCCCGGCGCCGGCGGCGGAATCTTCTGGAACTACAACAACCCCAGCTCGTTCGGCGGCTTCGTGCGCGAAGTCACCGGAAGCGAAACGCAGAGTGGGGAGTATTTACTCGCGGCATTCAATCCGATGCACGTACGCGACGCGGTGTGGACCTTCATCGTAACGATTCACGAACAATACGGCGTGCTCGTCACCCTGCTGCTAGCCGGCGGTTTTATCGCCGCGTGGCGGCGCGGCTGGCGAGCGACGCTCGTGGTAGTCACCGCGTGTATGGCGGGGCTGCTCTTCTCGGTTAGCTATCCCAACGAAAGCGACGTTAGCCGCTACCGGCTGCTCGTCTCGTGGCTGGCCGTTCCGCTGCTCGGCGCACTGACGCCGTCGTCGCATACCCGCCGCGACGCGGTCGTGACATGGATGTTGGCGCTCTTTTTGGCGACCGGGGCCGCTTCCGCGTTCGCGGCGCAGAGCGGCTTTCTACATCACTCTGCGGGTGAGAACGGCCGCTGGGCGATCGAGGCGGTTGGAAATCGCGTGCCGCCCGGAAGCGCGGTCGTAGCCGACTGGCTCGATGCCACATCACTGGCTTACGGGGCCTACGTTGACGGCTCGCTACCTGGAAGAATCGTCCTCTCCGACGACAAGATGCGCCTCGGCCTCTACCGGCGTTGGGCCAGACAAGTGCGCGTCTTCGTGCTGGTGGATCCTCACAGCGTGTCGACCCTCCCGGGTGCGCGCGATTATGCGCAGCTCGATGCCTACCACGAACTCTACGAACTGATGCCGTAAGCCGTCGCAAAACTCACCGTCCCGCCTGCGCTGGGGCTTGACTTCCGGTTCGTTGGTGGCGAATATTGGGTAAATAACTTATCGGTCCAAGAGTAAATACTAAGCCATCCAATATACTGCCAAACTCGGCTCTGGGCCATCCATTATTCCGCGAGGGAGTTTGATGAGCGCGAACGGACAGGTTTCCCCGATTCCAGATCGCTGGGCCGGCGATGCCCGATGGAAGGGCCTCGAACGACGCTACTCGGCCGAGGCGGTGCGCCGCCTCCAAGGCAGCATCGTGCCCGAGCAAACGCTGGCGCGCATGGGGGCGCAGCGGCTCTGGCGCGACCTTCAAGGCGAGGCGCCCGTTACCGCGCTCGGAACGCTCAGCGGGAATCAGGCGGTCCAAGCAGCCCGGGCCGGTCTCCGCGCGCTCTACTGCAGCGGCTGGCAAGTCGCCGCCGACGCCAATCTGGCCGGTCAGATGTATCCCGACCAAAGCCTTTATCCAGCCAACAGCGTCCCAGCCTTGGTCGCGCGGCTTAACAACGCGCTGGCGCGCCTCGACCAGATCGAATCCCTCGAAGGCCGGGGAGGCGAGAACTGGTATCTGCCGATCGTTGCCGACGCCGAAGCGGGCTTCGGTGGGCCGCTCAACGTCTTCGAGTTGATGAAGTCAATGATTGCCGCCGGCGCTGCCGGCGTGCACTTCGAAGACCAGTTGAGCTCGGAGAAGAAGTGCGGTCATCTCGGCGGCAAGGTGTTGATCCCGACACAGCAGGCGGTGAGGCACCTTGTGGCCGCGCGGCTCGCCGCCGACGTCATGGACGTTCCGACGATCCTCATCGCGCGCACCGACGCTAACGCGGCACGCCTCGTCACCAGCGACGTCGATCCACTGGACCGCGAGTTTCTCACCGGCGAACGCACGCCCGAGGGATTCTTCGTCACCAATCCCGGTATCGAGGCGTGTATTGCGCGCAGCCTCGCCTACGCGCCGCACGCCGATCTCCTGTGGATGGAAACGTCCGAGCCGAGCATCGAAGAGGCTCGCCGCTTCGCCGAAGCGATCCACGCTCGTTATCCTGGGAAGCTGCTCGCCTATAACTGCTCACCCTCCTTCAACTGGAAGAAGAAGCTCGACGCTAACTCGATCGCGACGTTTCGCGAACAGCTCGGCGCGATGGGCTACAAGTTCCAGTTCATCACGCTGGCCGGTTTTCACGCGCTCAACCATTCGTTCTTCGAGCTGGCGCACGACTTTAAGGCGCGCGGGATGGCGGCGTACGCCGAGTTTCAAGCGCGCGAGTTTGCCAGCGAGGCCGACGGTTACACGGCAACGCGTCACCAACGCGAGGTCGGCACCGGTTACTTCGACGAAGTGGCTAACGTGATCGGCGAAGGGAAGGCATCGACGACGGCACTGCACGGTTCGACCGAAGCCGAGCAGTTTTACGACGCCCCCGCTGCAGCATCGGCTTAAGGCAGGGTCATGAACGTCGCGCCGGCTGGTTTCACGATCACGCGCGATCTCCCGGCCGGCTTTGCCGATTTCTACCTTCCGCTGCACAAGCGGTTCGCGGCGCAGCAGCAGCGGCTGCTTCAAGCCCGCAAGGATCGTCTCGTCCGCGCCCACGCCGGCGAACTGCCCGATTATCTTCCGCCGTCGGAAGCGACGCAGAACCAGTGGCGGAGCGAGCTTCCGAGTTGGTGCGCCGATCAGCGCAATCAAATGACCGGGCCGGCCGACGACGCCGAGCTCTGCGTGAAGATGCTTAACTCCGGCGCGCCCGGCGTGATGCTCGATCTGGAAGACTCGATGGCCAATACCTGGGATCACCTGATGCTCGGCCATCGCAACATCGTCGCAGCGCTAGCCGGCGAGCTAACGTACGACGATGTCAAGCGCGGACGAACGGTCGCGATCTCGCCCAGCGACACGGTGATCTGGAGCCGCGTGCGCGGCCTGCATCTCTCGCAAGCCGGTGTGATCTCTCACGTGGCGACCAGCGCTTCGCTCTTCGATCTGGCGTTGTTGGCCTTCCGCGTCGGGGCGTCCCGGATGCAGCGCCCCCTCTGCATCTACATTCCAAAATCGGAGTCGGCTGAAGAGGCGCTGTGGTGGCGCGACGTCTTCGACGCGTTAATCGAAGGCATGGAGTGGGAGCGGGGCGCGATTAAGGCGATGGCTCTCGTGGAGTCGCATCCGCTTGCATACCAGATGGAAGAGTTCGTCTACAACCTGCGCGACTATCTGGTGGGGCTCAACCTGGGACGCTGGGATTATATGGCCAGCCTCATTCACTACAACCTCGAGGACCCGCATTGGTTGCTCCCCGATCGCAACACCATTCCGATCGACGTGCCGTTCTTCCAGAGGGTGCGAACGTTGCTGCCGGAGATCTGCCACAAACGCGGCATTTTAGCCATCGGTGGAATGACCGCGCTCTATCCTAGCCGCGAGGATACCGAGCTCAACGCTCGCGCGCTCGAGGTCTTGGAGCGCGATAAACGCAACGAAGCGCTCTGCCTGATGGACGGCGCGTGGACGGGCCATCCCGATCAAAACGCCATCGCCGTGGCGCAGTTTCCCCTTCCGAATCAGCTCGACAAGCGCCCCTCGCTCGAAACGCCTCACCCCGACTTGCGTCCGGCACCGCGCGGCGTCGGAAGCACGACGCTGGAAGGTACGCGCGCCGCGGTGCGCACGGTGATTCGCTACCGCCACGGCGTCCTGGAGGGACGCGGCGCGAGCCTGCTCGACGGTTATATGGAAGATCTGGCCACCGACCGAATCTATCGGTTGATGATTGCCCAGCGGCTGCGCTATCCCGGGGAATATACGCCCGCGTCGGTTGGCGCGATGTTCGAAGACGAGCTCGATCGCATTCTGCGCGAGCTGCCCGCCGGCGCCGGAGACGAAACGCGCAGCCGTTACCGGCGCGCGCGCGAGCTATCGGAGCGCATGATTCTCACCGGCGCCTTCGACCCAACCTAATTGAGCCGGCGCGTTCCGGCGCTCGCCGCGCTCTTTACGGTCGTGCTGCATCTCGCAGCCAATCCGCACTACGGCTTCTTTCGCGACGAGCTGTACTTTATTATCTGCGGCTTTCATCCGGCATGGGGATACGTCGACCAGCCGCCGGCCGTTCCGCTCTTAGCCGCCGCCTCACAGCTCTTCGGCCACTCGCTCTTCGCGTTGCGCGCCTTGCCCGCACTCTTCGCTGCAGCCGGCGCGTACGTCACGTGTCTGCTGGCGATCGAAATGGGCGGCGGCGTCTTCGCCCAAGTGCTCGCCGTCCTGGCATACCTCGCCGCCGGCGTTCTGGAAAGTTTCGGCGCCAAGGTTGGGCCTGACATGGTCGGGCTTTGGCTCTGGCCGCTGGCCGCGCTGTACGTCTTGCGCATCGCCAAAGGCGGCAACGAGCGTTTGTGGTTGGCAGCCGGTGGGGCCATCGGCTTTTCGCTGGAGAGTAAGTACAGCGCACTCTTCTTCGCCGTCGCGCTCGTCATCGGACTGCTGCTTACGCCGCAGCGCCGCATCCTGGCAACGCGCTGGTTTTTGGCCGGCACCGCGCTGGCATTACTGGTCGCGCTGCCGAACGTTGTGTGGCAGGCGCTGCACGGTTTTCCGATGTGGGAGCTTCTGCGTAACGGCCAGCAGGGAAAGAACGTCGCCGTTAGCCCGGCGCTGTTTCTCTTTCAACAGCTGTTGCTGACCAATCTCTTCGCATGGCCGATCTGGTTCGCAGGTCTCATCGCGCTGCTGCGCGACGGCCCGTCACGATTTCTTGGCTACGCTTACATCGTTCTGATTGCAATGATGATCGCGCTGCATGCCAAACACTACTATCCCGCCGACGTCTATCCGATTCTGATGGCTGCCGGCGGCGTCGCGATCGAGCGGTGGGTTAGGGCGCCGGCTCTGCGCTATGCCATCGCGACGGCCGTCGTCGCGGCCTGGTTCTTCTTCGCACCCTTCTCGCTGCCGGTGCTCTCCGAGCCGGCAATGGTGCGCTACTCGGCGTTCGTCGGTCAACTGTTGCATATTCAGCGCTCGGCGATGGCAACCGAGCATCATCGGAGCTCGGTACTGCCCGAAGACTGGGCCGACATGCACGGCTGGCCCGAACTGGCCGCGACGATTGCGAAGGTCTATCGTTCGTTGCCCCCGGCACAACGGGCGCAGGCCGTCGTAGTCGCGAGCAACTACGGAGAAGCGGCCGCGGTCGACTTTTTCGGCGGCGCCTACGGATTGCCGCGGGCAATCTCGGGTCACAACAACTATTGGCTCTGGGGAACGCACGGTTACAGCGGCAACGTCATCATCGACGTCAACGGGGACTGCGGTGCGACGAGGCTTCCGGGCTTGTTCCGCGTCGCGCGCCTAGCGGCGCGGTCGAATCCGCCGTGGGTAATCTCCTACGAACGGAACATCCCAATCTCGGTCTGCACGGGAATCCGAACGCCGCTCTCGCAGCTCTGGCCAAAACTGCGCGACTACATCTAACGCTAGGCGCCGAGTGCCTCGAGAAGGCGCGGATATACCAGATCGGTTCGCGCTAAGGGCTGCTCCGGATCGACGATGTCGTGATGGCGCGGAAGATTCTCCAGCTCGACGTAACTCACGCCCTGCGGGTCCCACCGTTGCCAACCCTTCACCACTTGCTCGGTAACGGCGTTGCTCACCGCCGGGTCGTTGCGGTTAACGATCGTGACGATGCGCCGGGTAAGCGGAGGCTGCCTTCGCGCCGCATCGTACACCGCGTCGGCAATCGACATCGTTCCGCCTAGGACCCGGGTCGGAAAGCGCGGATAGGCGGCAAAGGGCCGGCGCGTTCCGGCGCTCGCGGATCCCACCACATGAACCGGTTAGGAAACGCACGCAAGCCCCACGACAAGAGCCGGCCGGCAAATCTCGGAAGACGTAAGAGCCCGAAGTTTGGCGCGATTAAGACCGCGACGTCGAGGCGCCGGAACTGCGCACAGTAGCCAGCCAGCAAAGCGCCCATCGAAATGCCCAACACCCCGATGCGTTCGCCCAGACCGCAGGCAACGTCCACCGCTTCGTTCGCCGCGCGTACTAACGCCTCGGGCGTAACTCCGGCGATTCGCGTCGTCATGCGGTCTCGGTCGCCGTGTTCGGGCATGCGTGGCACCAGCACGTTAATGCCCCGTTCGAAGAGCATTGGCGCGAACGCCGAGTACTGCGACGGGCTATTGGTCAGCCCGTGCAAGAGCACGACGGAGAGCTCCGAGCGCCGCCCGATGGTGAGAAGTTCGGTGCGCGCCTGCGGCAAAATGCGCGCATCATCGCGCGACACCAGCGCCGTCGCGCGCTCGACCGCGTCGTCGTACGAGCGCGCCGGCGACGCGTTAAAGGCGAAGACGCCAAGCGCAGCGCAGGAGATGATCGTTTACCATGCCAGTCGCCTGCATGAACGCGTAGCAGATCGTCGGACCGACGAAACGGAAGCCGCGGCGAGCGAGTTCGCGGCTCATCGCCTCCGAGCGCGGCGTGGAGGCCGGGAGGTCTTGGGTGCGGCGCGGCTTGTTAAGAATCGGCGCGCCGTCGACGAACTGCCAAAGGAACGCGTCTAAACTTCCAAACTCTTCTTGCACGTCGAGTGCGGCGCGCGCGTTGGTAATCGCCGACTCGATCTTGGCGCGATTGCGAATAATACCGGGGTCGAGCATTAGGCGCTCGACACGCGCTGGGGTAATGCGCGCCACTGCGGCCGGGTCGAACGCACGGAAAAGCTCGCGATACCGCGCCCGCTTGCGTAAAACCGTCACCCAGCTCAAGCCCGCTTGAGCTCCCTCGAGCACGAGCATCTCGAAGAGCCGGTCGTCGTCGTGCAAGGGAACGCCCCACTCCTCATCGTGGTAAACGCGCATCTCGGGCGTCGTTGCCCAAGAACATCGTTTCTCCGGTTGCAACGGCGTTCCGGAACGTATCGGTGTAAGGTTAAGCCAGGACCGCTTCGCGCTGCGGGTCGATTGCTTTGAGCAGATGCGGATGAACGCGGTCCGCGAGCCGCCACGGCCGAATCGGCGTCACGATGTCGTGCGAAAGCGGCAAGCCCCGAATCACGGCGAGCTCGACGCTCTCGGGGCGATGGTTGTGCCACATGCGATAGAGGCGGCGAATCGCATAGTTGTTGACGGCAACCTCGGTTGCGTTGGCGACAATCGTTACGTGCTCGGCAGCGGGACGATGTTCTCGCGCCTCGTCGAACAGCACGCGAGCGATACGGTGCGCGTGCCCGATCGCGTGCGTCGCGTAGCGCGGGTATCCGTGCGACGACGTATGGCGCTCGCGCAGAATCGGATTCCACCAATGAAAGCGGTTCGGTACGCGTAAGAGATGTTCGGCGACCTGACCCATCAAACGATTCGGAATCAGGGAAACGCCGAAGAACGGCGCGATCGGAACGGAACGCTCCACCGGGTAGCGCTGCGCGATCCACGCGGCGAGCAGACCGCCCAGCGAAAAACCGGCAACCGTAATCCGTTCGCCAAGCTCTTGCGCGACCTCAACGTACTCGGCAACGGCGTCGTAAAGTTCCTCGGCACGCAACCGCTCGAGTGCGGGTGACAACCGGTCCGCGTGCCCGTGGTGCGGAAGTCGCGGAACCAGAACGTTATGGCCGCGCTCGTACAGGTCGTAAGCGACGCGCTCGAACTGTGCCGGCGTCGTGCTCATGCCGTGCAGCAGTAGGAAGACGCGCTCCGCACGGTGCGAATGGATATGGGCGATCGTGCGTCCGGCAGGGGCGACGCCAGGGTGGTCATGAGCCATAAGCCGCTCGAGACGCGAAAAGGAGGTTGCCAAGTAAAAGTCCTTAAGAGCAAGGGCGTGTATCTCCTCTCAGGGCGCTCGCGCGAGCTCATCGCCGACGAGGATCGCTACGTCGCACATACCTATTCGCCGCTCGATCTGGTCGTTGAGCGGGGCGAGGGCGTTTGGCTCTGGGACGTTGACGGCAGGCGCTATCTCGATTGTGTTAGCGCCTACTCCGCCGTCAATCAAGGACACTGTCACCCGCGTATTTACGCCGCGCTCGTCGAACAGGCGTCACGCATCACGCTTACGTCGCGCTCGATGCGCAACGATCGTCTCGCCGGTTTTCTCGGGCAGCTGACGCGGCTCTGCGGTTACGACAAAGCCGTGCCGATGAATACCGGCGTCGAAGCGGTCGAAACGGCGGTGAAGTTGGCGCGGCGTTGGGGTTATGCGGTCAAAGGCATCCCCGAAGATCGCGCCGAGATCGTCGTCTTCGCCAACAACTTTCACGGTCGCACGATGACCGCGATCAGCGCCAGCTCTACGCCGGAGTATCGTGCCGGCTTCGGGCCGTTCGTTCCGGGATTTGTCGTGATACCGTTCGGCGATTCCGGAGCACTCGAGGCCGCGATCGATCGCAACACGTGCGCGGTGTTGATCGAGCCGATTCAGGGCGAAGGCGGCGTCAACATTCCGCCCGACGGCTTCTTAAAGCGCGTCTGGGCGCTCTGCCGCGAGCACGACGTTTTGATGATGGCTGACGAAGTGCAGACGGGATTCGGCCGCACCGGCGATCTTTTCGCGTGCGATTACGAAGAGGTCAAACCTGACGTACTGATCGTCGGTAAAGCCTTGGGCGGCGGCTACTACCCGGTCTCGGCGGCGCTCGCCAACGACGCGCTCATGAACCTCTTCGAGCCCGGCGATCACGGCAGTACGTTCGGCGGCAACCCGCTTGCCTGTGCGGTTGGACAAGCAGCGCTCGAGGTCACGGTGAACGAGCAGCTTCCAGCCCGGGCACGCGCTGCCGGCGCCAAGATAATGGCCGGATTGCGTGCCATCGGCTCACCCGCGATCGCCGAGATCCGCGGCCGCGGCCTGTTGATCGGCGTCGACCTAAAGTTTCCGGCCAAGTATCTGAGTTCGGCGCTGCTCGAGCGTGGGGTTGCGGCTAAGGACTGCCGGCCTCACGTCCTGCGAATCGCCCCGCCGTTGGTCATCGACGACGAGGCTATTGCCTACTTTTTAGATCGCTTTGCCGAGGCATTGACGGCCGCTCAGACGCGCCCTTGACATTCCCCCAGACCGGCGTGATATGTTAGCCGGGCCGAAGCAGCGGCTCGTACCGCTCACCGGATGCCTGCGGGCGATCCGGTCTTCACTTAAAGGAACTCACGGCTGGTTCCATGGTGGGGCTGCTCCGGCGGCGCCTTTTTCATTTATGGAGATGACCTCATAGCAAGACCTCTACGCATCAACGATCAGATACGCATTCGTACGGTCCGAGTGATCGATGAAAACGGAAATCAACTCGGGATTCTGCAAACCGAAGACGCGTTGGCACGCGCGCGAAGCGCCGGACTCGATTTAATCGAGGTTTCGCCGACCGCTCAGCCACCCGTCTGCAAGATCGCGGATTTTGGGCGTCTCAAATACGAGCAGTCCAAGAAAGATAAGGACGCGCGTAAGAAGCAGCGCCACTTCGAGCTCAAAGAAGTCAAGCTGCGGCCGAAGATCGAGACGCACGACTACGAGACGAAGGCGCGGATGGCGGAGCGGCTGCTGCTCGACGGGAGCAAGATCAAGGTGACGATCATGTTCCGCGGGCGCGAAATTACGTATACATCGTTCGGGCGCCGGCTGCTCGATCGGATGGCGCAAGACTTGGCGCCACTGGCGGCGGTCGAGCGCGAACCGAGACTTGAAGGAAAGAATATGTTCATGATCATGGCGCCGCGCGCGAATCCGACGGGGCCGCCGAAATTCTCGGTGGTGCGTGAGCGCGAGGCTAAAGAGGCCGAGATCGTGGACGAAACGCAAACTGAAGAGACCGTAGACGAAACGCAAGCGAAGGAGCCAACCAGTGCCTAAGATTCGAACCCACCGCGGGACCGCCAAGCGAGTTAAAGTGACCGCAACCGGGCAGGTGATGCACCGTCACCAGTTCGACGGATGCGGACACATTCTGAGCAAGAAATCGCGCAAACGCAAGCGCAAGTTCCGCAAAGATCAACACACCTTCAAGGGCGATCTGAAGCGCTTGGCTCCAACGATTCCCTATCTGGTTTAAGGAGGGGCTGAATTAATGGCACGCATCAAACGCGGAGTACACGGCCTCAAGCACCGCCGCAAGGTAATGAAGCTCGTCAAGGGCTTCCGGGCAGCGAGGCGCCGCAACTACCGGGTAGCAAACGAAGCGCTCCTCAAATCGCTCGCCTATGCCTACCGCGACCGCCGCGTCCGCAAGCGCGATTTCCGTTCGCTATGGATAAGCCGGATCAACGCCGCCGCCCGTCGCGAGGGGCTCTCCTACTCGACTTTCATGCATGGACTGAAGAAGTCGGGCGTCAGTCTCAATCGCAAGGCCCTGGCCGATCTGGCCGTCTCCGACGCTAAAACGTTTGGCAGGCTACTAAGCATGGCGCGGGAGGCCGCCCAAAAGTAGTATAATCTTCGCGTCATGAGGGGTTGGCGCGCCGTCTTTTCGACGGCTGTGGTCTTTGGTGTCGCGGCGTTTGTGCCGCGGCCTGCACCGGCCGAGGTCGGGCTCACGCTCGCGCCTTCGGTTGCCGGGCAGATCGACCGGCTCGGAAAAAATGAGGTCCATTCGGGACGTACCCCCGGTATTGCCATTGGGGTGGTCGAGGATGGGCGACTCGTTTATGCGCGCGGATTCGGCTTCGCCGGCGTGGCAAAGCACGTTCCAATGACGCCGGAGACCGAGTTCTACGCCGGCACGATGACGATGCAGTTCACGGCCTCGGCCGTCTTGATGCTCTCGCAGGCCGGTAAGTTCGGCCTTGACGACAAGGTCTCCAAATTCGTTCCCGAGTTTAAAGCCGCCCGCGACGTCACGATTACCCAGTTGCTGACGCAGACGTCGGGATTACCCGACCCGCGTCGCTTACACGGCCCCGCATTCGACCAAACGCGCCCCCTGAAGTTCGCCGATCTCTTTGACGCAATCGATGACGCAATCGATAAGGTGAACCTCACGGTGACGCCGGGCGCGGCGTACGCCGATAATCCGCTGAACTATTTGCTGGCCGGACTAATCGTCGAGCGCGCTGCCGGTGTGCCGCTTTCGGACTACCTGGAGCAGCACGTTTTCATCCCGCTGATCATGGATCACAGTTTCCTGGCCGGCGATAGCGGGATCGCATCCGACCACGCCGTCGGGTATACCTGGACGCATCAGGGCTTTACCCCCGCATCTTCCCCGGATCCAACTTGGATGAGCGGATACGCCGGGCTCGTCTCCACCATCGAAGATCTCGCCAAGTGGGACGTCGAGATGCCGATTCTGCTCCGCGTCGACGCGCTTCGCACGATGACCGCCCCGAGCGCGCAGAAGGGCCCGACGCACTACGGAATGGGTTGGGTCGTGGATCGGCGCGGCGGCAAAGAGTTTGTCTGGTCGAACGGCGAGACGTCCGGGTATCGTTCGATGAATGCGCTGCTGCCGGCCGCGCACGTCGCCGTAATCGTGCTCTCCAATGCCGATTCGGTGCACGGCGGCGGCGTCACGATTCCCGAAGAGATCGGCTCGCGCATTCTCGACATCCTCGTTCCCCCGACGACGGCGCGGCTCGACAATGCAATAATTGCACGCGCTAAAGAGTGCTTGCAACGGTTGGCTTCGGGCCATCTCGATCGATCGGAACTGACGCCGGCCTTCGACGCGTATCTCTCCGACGATCTCATCGCCCGGGAGAATCTTGCGGCGCTCGGTACGCTGCAGACAATGGTGCCGATCTCCAGCAGCACCGAGGCGAACGGCGATACGCTCTATGAGTTTTTAGTACGTTATACGCGCGGCCAGTACCACTACCAGTTCGAACTTGCACCCGACGGGAAGATCGACGGCATCGCGCTCGTAGCCTGACAGACCCGTTCTACTCGTCGCCCTCGGCTAGACGCCGGCCGGTCGCTTCAACGACCTTTCCAAGCATCGTCACCGCTTCGGCGCGCGTGGCATTGCTGAACATGTAGCGCAAACGCTCGTCGAGGTCTTCGACGATCAAGACCGCGCGGCGCCCCGCGCGTACGGAGTCGATCAGCGAGTTGAGGTAGGCTTCGTCTTCGGGTGCTAAAACCGATTGCTGAGCACCGTCACGCCTAGGCTCCAACAATCGCCGGAGCACGCTATCCATGTCGCTCGGTATCTCCACTTCGTTACCTCCAAGACCGATTCTGCCGCGTCGGTTAGCAACGGCGACGCGGATCCTTACTCTAACTATCGACCAAATGCACTTCCGAATTCATCTTCGCCGCCCTGCAGCCAAAATAGTGCCAGCAAGGTTTTTGCATCGGCGATTCCTTGGGCGACCAAGCCCCAAGCTGCCTCCCAAGTAAAGCTCGCCGTTTCTATTCGTTCGTCATCGTCGAAGGCGGGCTCTCCCTCTTCGAGCCCGTCCGCGTGAAAAAAATGCATGACCTCGGAGCAGAAGCCCGGCGTCATCCACGTCGCGCCGATGGGTCGAATGCGTCCGGCGCGATAGCCCGTCTCCTCCCGCAACTCGCGGCGGGCGCCGTCCAGCAACGTCTCGCCCGGCTCTGCCGTCCCCGCTGGAATCTCCCACAGCGGCACGCCGGCGGGATGACGGTATTGGCGCACGAGGATTAGCCTTCCGGACGACGGGGTTGCGACGATTGCCAGCGATGCGCCGTGGTCGACGACGTCGACGCGATGCTCGCTTCCGTCGGGGTAGCGCAGGTCGTCGACGCGCACGTTGAAGACGCGCCCTTCGAAAATCGGGCGCGAGCGCAGTAGTTGCGGAACTTCCTCCATTCGCCTTGGCTTGGCGGAACGAGCGCATCACGCCTCGTAACCAAGCCGCACTGCTCGTGCCTTCCAGATCATCGTCCGTCGTCGCCGAAATCGGCTGGCTAGCGTACTTCCTGACGGTCTTCGTTGCCGCCGTCTATTTATTGGTGCGCACGCTGGTGCCCCATCACTTCAACGACAAGATCGCCATCGCGCTCGCCGGCCTCTTTTCCGGGCTAATCTTGATCGCTACGCGCGCCTGGATTACCCGCCGGAAACAGGGGCCTTAGAAGCCATGGCAGCGCACCTCGGAAGCAAAGCCGAGCGTCTAACCCACGTCCGCGCGCTGCGGACCGTAAAAGGGCGGCGCGAGCAACGGCGCTATGCTTTTGAGGGCGCCACGCTCCTTGCGGATGCGTGGGCTGCAAAGCTGCCGATCGAGGAACTCTACGTGACGCAGGCCGCCTATGAGGCGATGCCGCTGGTACGCGAGCTCGATCTCGCCGGCATCCCCTGTTACCTGGTCGAGCCGCGGACCGCCCAGAGCATCTCCGACGTCGATTCTCCGAGCGGCATCCTTGCCGTGAGCCCGATTCGGCCGGCCACGCTCGAGGAGGTGCTGCAGCTCCCGGGGCCGCTGCTGCTGCTGGCCGACCTCAACGATCCGGCCAATGCCGGGGGCCTGCTCCGTTCGGCCGACGCCTTTGGCTGCCGCGGCGTCCTCTTCGGGACGCTGGGCGTGGACCCGTACCATCCCAAAGTCGTGCGCGGCTCGATGGGGGCAGCCTTTCGGTTGGCGCTGGCCTCGATTGAGCCGCAAGAGCTTGGCGCCGCCTTGCAATCCAGCGGGCGAACCCTGCTAGGACTCCAGGCCGGAGGTGACGATATCGCGAGCGAGACGTTTGCCCAGGGTTCAGTGCTGGCGGTAGGCCACGAGCGGCACGGGTTGGGTCGCTGGGAAGCACTCTGCAACCGCTTGCTCGCCATTCCGATGAGCGGCCGGACCGAGAGCTTAAGCGCGGCCGTAGCGGGGTCGATCGGGCTCTTCCTTGCATGCCGGCAAACGCTCGGGCGGGTGCCTGCGCAATCGTTGTCAAGAGAGTACTCTTAAGGCAAAAAGTCAAGACTACCGGCGCCCCACGACGCATGTTATACTCTGCCCATTCCCGACGTGGGGCCGCCTGGAGCCGACGGCTTAGAAGGAGACTCAAGCGATATGGCAACGTCCAATCTCTTCTGGAGGCTTTTCGCCCAAACGGGTTCCATCGACGCCTATTTGGCTTATCGAAGGCTACACGCATCACCGGCACCAAGCTAAAAGATTTGGAACGATCCGGCCCTAAGCGAAAGATTCGCCGCCGGTTTCTGGAAGCGCCCGGTAACGTACCATCAACCGGGCGTTTTGCTTTGAAATAGCGATGACGGAACTGGCAGAGCAACTCACCGATTTGAAGCGCCGTTTGATCGCGGCGGCCGACGCTGCGCCCGACGAACCGGCGCTCGAAAACGTGCGCATCGCATATCTCGGCCGAAACGGAGAGGTAACGATGGTGCGGCGGACGATCGGCTCGCTTCCGCACAGCGAACGTCCCAACGCCGGTAAGGAAATCAACGACGCGGTCGACGCCATGGAGTCGCACTTGGGCGAAGCGGTTGCGCGGCTGCAGGCGCGACGGTTCGACGCCGAGCTGGCAACGTCGATCGACGTAACCTTCCCCGCGGTTGCGCCCACAACCGGTTCGATTCATCCGGTCCGGCGGATCATCGACGACAGCGCCGCATATTTCGCGCGTCACGGCTTCGCTATCGTCATCGGCCCCGAAGCCGAACCGGACTACTATAACTTCGACGCACTCAACATTCCCGCCGATCATCCGACGCGCGAGAGTTTCGATTCGTTCTGGCTGAGCGATTCGGTGCTGCTTCGGCCGCATACGTCGCCGATGCAAGTCCGCACGATGCAGCAACATCGTCCGCCCGTTGCGATCTTTGCCCCGGGACGGTGCTTCCGGCGCGATGCCGTCGACGCGCGCCACCTCTTTCAGTTCCACCAGATGGAGGGACTGCTCGTCGCGCGCGACATCCACTTCGGGCATCTCAAGGGAATGCTGGCCGGCCTCTGCCAAGAGCTTTTCGGGCCCGAGCAACGCGTCCGTTTCCGGCCGTCGTTCTTTCCCTTCACCGAACCAAGCGCAGAGGTCGACACGACCTGCCCGAAGTGCAAGGGAAGCGGCGTACTGGCCGAAGCGGTGTCGTGCAATATGTGCGGCGGCTCGGGTTGGATCGAGTTGGGCGGCTCGGGGATGGTTCATCCCAACGTGCTGCGCGAGGTCGGGTACGACCCGGCCGAGTATTCCGGGTGGGCGTTCGGTTTCGGAGTCGAGCGCTTGGGGTTGGCGCGTTACCAAGTGGACGACATCCGTCGCTTCATCACCAGCGAGCCCGATTTTCTCGAGCAGCTGTGCGAGTTCCGATAAGCTGGCTGCGCGAGTTCGTCGCGCTGCCGGCCGATGACGTCGCGATCGCCGATCGCTTGGCCATGCTCGGCTTTCCGGTCGACGCCGTCGAGCGGCGGCCGGCTATCTCGGGCGTGGTAATCGGGCGCATCGCCGCGCTCGAACGCCATCCCAACGCCGACCGCCTGCAAGTCGCCCAGATCGACGTCGGCGGCGAACAACCGCTAACCATCGCGACGGCAGCCACAAACGTTGCGGCGGGTCAAACGATCGCCGTTGCAACGATCGGCGCGCAACTCCCCGAAATGGTGATCGCCCCGCGCACCATGCGTGGCATCGCATCGCAAGGTATGATGATCTCCGCCGAAGAGCTGGCATTGCCCGCCGAGTGGTTCGAAGACGGCATCATGCAGATGGACGAATCGCTCGCGCTCGGCAGCGACGTCGTCGAAGTCTTCGGTCTCGACACTGCGGTCCTGGACGTCGAGATTACGGCGAACCGGCCGGACGCGATGTCGGTGCTCGGACTCGCGCGCGAGCTGGCCGCATCGTACGATACGCCGCTGCGCGCCCCCTCGTTCGAAAATCCCGGCCGCGGGGCCGAGCCTCGCGGAACCGAGCCGCACGTAACGATCGAATCCGAAGATTGCCGCCGCTTCATCGCACAGCGCTTCGACGGCGTTCGGGTCGGCACGGCCCCTGCGTGGATGCGCGTCCGATTGGCCCTCGCCGGGCAGCGCCCGATCAACAACCTCGTCGACGTCTCGAACTACGTGATGCTCGAGACCGGCCAGCCGCTACACTTCTACGATGCGGCCGCGATCCCCGATTCGCATCTGATCGTTCGCAACGCGCGCGAAGGCGAGCCTCTGGTGACGCTCGACGGCGTCGAGCGAACGCTCGACTCGCAAGCATTAGTGATTGCGGCGCAGGATCGCGTGCTCGGTCTGGCCGGCGTGATGGGCGGGGCCGACAGCGAGGTGACGGCGCAGACGACGGCCATCGTCCTGGAATCGGCCAACTTTCACGGCCCGCGCGTGCGGCGAACCGCGAACGCGCTAGGCCTGCGAACCGAAGCATCGGCGCGTCACGAGAAATCGCTCGCCCCGGCCCTGGCCGATGCCTGTGCCGCTCGCGCCGCGCATCTGCTGCGCGATCTCGGTGCGACGGCGTATGAGCCCCACATTGCCGGCGACGCACTCGCCGCGCCCCCTCCAATCGTTCTCGAGGCCGGGGACGTCGAACGCGTACTCGGCTTAGCAATCCCGCGCGACCGCATCGAGCATTATCTCGTCGCTCTGGGATGCGGCGTTGCGGCGCAGGGCGAGGCGTTCGCGGTCACGCCCCCGGGGTGGCGGCGCGACCTCCTCATCGCTGCCGACCTGATCGAAGAGGTCGCCCGCATCGAAGGATACGATGCTATTCCGGCCGTCGTGCCTTCGGTTGCGCCGCACGAGATTTCGAGCGAGGCATACGCGCTCGAGAATCGCATCGCTCGGGCGCTCTGCGCGCTCGGATATCGCGAGATACTCACGCACTCGTTGCAGGGAGGCTCGTTCGTCCAGCGAGCGCAGCGCGCCGGCATTAGCTTCGGCTCCTCGCCGATCGAAGTGCGCAATCCGCTATCCGAAGAGCAACGTTATCTTCGCTTCTCGCTTCTGCCCGGCATCGTCGAGTATCTCGCCGCGCGCGAAGCACTGATACGCGTTTTCGAGCTCGGCGAAATCTTCGCCGCCGACGGTGAGAGCATCGTTGAAAGCAGCGCGGCAGCCTTTGCCTTCACGGTAGACCGTGGGGATGAACCGCCGTGGCGGGATTCGCATTTTCTTGCGCTCAAAGGTGATTGCGAGACGCTCTTGCGCGACGTTACCGGACGCGCCGTCGAGGTCTCCGCGGATGCGTTGCCGGGCCTGCATCCGGGTAAGAGCGCTCGCGTAACCATCGACGGCCGCGATGCCGGCATCATCGGCGCGCTCGACCCGCGCCTGGCGCAGGCTAACGATCTCGATCGCGGCGCCTATATCTGTTTGCTCGACGTTGGTGCTCTGCCGCCGCAGCAAACGCCGCACTACGTACCGCCATCAAAGTTTCCCTCGACCTATCGCGACGTCGCGCTCGTCGTCGGCGTCGACGTAGCGGCGCGCGATTTGGAACGCGCGATCGCCGCCGCACTCGGACCAAACTGCACGCGCGTGCGCGTCTTCGACGAGTTCCGCGGGGCGCAGCTGGGCCAAGGACGCAAGAGCGTGGCCGTACGCGTTACCCTCCAGCGTTTCGACGCGACGATCACCGATCAAGAGGCCGATGCGGCGGTTGAGAAGCTGCTCGACGCGGTGCGCGAGCGTTTTGGAGCCACTCTTCGAACGTGATGGGCGGCTTCGTCTGGCCGGATATCGTTATCCTTATCGTCCTGGCAATCGCAACGTATAAGGGGTTCCGCCGCGGTTTCGTCTCCGAGCTCGGAGGCGCCGTCGCAGTGACCGCGGCGCTGGTCACGCCGTGGTTCTACAACGGCAGTCTCGATGGCCAGATTGCCGCGCTCACAAAGCTCGGCCCGGGCTCCGCGCACGTCGTCGGCATGTTTGCCACCGGGCTCTTAACCTACATCGTGCTGTTGATCGTCGCCCGGCTGCTCGGCGCGGTCGCGAAGCTGCCGGTGCTCGGCACGGGGAACGCGCTCGGCGGTGCCGCAGTCGGATTCGCGAAGGGCGCGATACTTTTGTGGCTGGTGCTCTTCATTGCGCTCTTCTTTCCACTCTCCCCGGACATTCGCGCCGATCTTCATCAGTCGCGCTTCGCACCGTACCTCGTTGCGTACGACACGCCGCTCGACGACGCGATACTCGCAACGATCCCATGGTTCGCGCGTCCGTTCGCGATGCCGTACCTTAGGCGACACCACTTGTAGCTCGCTCGGCCAGCGCTTCCAGCGCGCTGGCACTACCGGCCCCCAGGTCCGCCGGGGCGCCCGCCGCAGCCAGCTCGAGTTCAATCGCGGCGACGGCTCCCAACAGATCCACTTCGCAGACGTCGCCCATCGTGCCGAAGCGAACGATCTTCCCGGAGAGCTCCTCGAGCCCGCCGGCCAGCACCACGCCGTGACGTAATCTCAGACGATCGAGCAAGATGCGCGCGTCGATGCCAGGCGGCGGGTAGGCCGCCACCACCGTCGGCGAGTGCGCGCCGGGCTGCGAGAAGATCGTGAAGCCCAGACGTTCCAGCGCCGCTCGAACCGCAGCGGCAAAACGCGCGATTCGCGCGTGAACGGCGGCGGCTCCCTCGGCATGATAGCGCTGCAGCGCAACGTCGAGGGCGTAGACGATTGAGATCGGCGGCGTCCACGGCAACTGCCCCTGCGCGGCGGCTTTGCGCGCGCGAGAAACATCGAAGTAAAAGCGCGGCGAGCGGGCGCTTTGCGCGCGCGTCCAGGCACGGCCGCTGGCGGCAATCATTGCGACGCCGGGCGGAGCGGCAAAACCCTTCTGCGAGGCGCTAACGACGACGTCGTAACCCCACTCGTCCATACGAAACGCCGACGCGCCCAAACCACTGATCGAATCCACGAGCGTAAGCGCGCCGTGTTCGTGCAGCGCCGGCGCGAGTGCTGCCATGTCGCACGCGACGCCGGTCGACGTTTCGTTGTGCGTCAGGAGCACGCCGGAGATCTCCCGCCGCGAATCGGCCTCTAAACGCGCCCGCAATCCGCCCGGGTCGACCGCTGCGCCGGGCGCCGTCTCGAACGGCTCAACAACACAACCGTACGTCTTGGCAATCTCGGCGAAGCGCTTCCCGAACGATCCGACAGCGCACGAAAGCAGCCGGTCCCCGGGTGAAAGGAAGTTGGCGACCGCGGCCTCGAGCGCGCCCGTACCCGAGCTGCCCAGCAGAAGCACCTCGCCGTCCGTCCCAAAGGCCGGGCGCAGCGCTTCGTCGATGCGCGCGAGCATCGCCGCAAACTCTTGGTCGCGGTGATTGATCAGTGGACGGGCGGCCGCCTCGAGCACGGGTTGCGCGCAGGTCACGGGGCCGGGAAGGAATAGCAGTTGTCTCGGCACGGAATACTGCTTCGATGGACGTGGCGAGCATCCGTCTGACGGAACTCTCGGCGTGCGCGGGGTGCGCCGCAAAACTCGGCGCTGCGGAGCTTGCGAGCGTGATGGAGCGCGTTTCGCCGGCCACCGACGATCGCGTCCTGGTCGGCTACGGCACCAGCGACGACGCGGGAGTCTATCTCCTGCGCGACGACCTTGCCGTCGTCCAGACGGTCGATTTCTTCACGCCGATCGTCGACGACCCATTCGACTTTGGACGAATCGCCGCGACCAACGCGCTCTCCGACGTCTATGCGATGGGCGGGAGCCCGCGCACCGCACTCAATATTGTCGCTTTCCCGGAAGACCTCGACCTGGCGATTCTAGCGCGCATACTGGATGGTGGAGCGACCGTCGCGCGCAGTGCCGGTGTAGCAATCCTGGGCGGCCACACCATTAAGGACGCCGAGCCCAAGTATGGGATGGCCGTCACCGGCGTGATCGACCCGCGACGCATCGTCACCAACTCGGGTGGCCGCCCCGGCGATCTGCTCGTCCTGACCAAACCTCTGGGCACCGGCATTCTCACCACGGCGGTCAAACGGGGCGCGATCCCCGCGCAAGCGCTTGACGAAGCGGTTGCGCTAATGACGACGCTTAACGATGCCGCTTCGCAAGCGATGCTCGCCGCGGGCGCGCATGCAGCCACCGACATTACGGGATTCGGATTGCTGGGTCACGGCGGCGGCATGGCTCGCGCTTCGAACGTCCGTTTGATCGTCGCATCCCAGGCCGTTCCGTTTATGGCTAACGTACTCAACCTCATCGAAGCGGGCGTCGTGCCGGGCGGTACGCGCCATAACGCTCAAACGCACGCAACGTTTACCGAGTTCGAAGACTCGGTCCCGCCGGCGCTGCGCATCGGACTCTCCGATGCGCAGACTTCCGGGGGGCTGCTGATTAGCATCGCTGCCGACCGCGCGAGCGCGCTAACGCGCGAACTGGCTACGCGCAACGTTGCGTTCGCAATCGTCGGCGAAGTTGTCGCCGGTAAAGGTATCCTGGTTCGCTAGCGGCCGCTAGCGTTTTACGCGGCTTTTACGCTCGGGACGGCGGCGCACGGCGCCGTTGCGCCGGATCGGTACGACGTTGCTCGTTTTGCCCTCGCCGCCGAGCGGAACCGGCGAGATGATCCGTTTGCCGAGGGCGTGATGCAGAACCTCGGAGAGCTCGTCGACCGGCACGAACGTCATCGTGTCGCGCACTTCTTTGGGAATGTCGTCGAGATCCATCTCGTTGCGCCGCGGCAGCAAAACCTTGCTGATACTCGCGCGCTTCGCGCCGAGAACTTTCTCCTTGAGACCACCGATCGGCAGCACTTGCCCGGTCAGGGTGATCTCGCCGGTCATTGCCAAATTCGGATCGACCTTGAGACCGCTGAGCATCGAGGCGATTGACGTTGTCAGCGCGATTCCGGCCGACGGGCCGTCCTTCGGCGTCGCGCCGGCGGGGACGTGAATATGAATGTCGTGCTTCGAGAAATAATCGGTAGGCAAACCAAGCTCGCTCGAACGCGAGCGCAGGAACGAGACCGCCGCCTGCGCGCTCTCCTTCATCACGTCGCCGAGCTGACCGGTCAGCACCAGTTTACCGGTGCCGGGCATGCCCTGCGTTTCGATGAAGAGGATGTCGCCGCCGACCGGCGTGTAGGCCATTCCGGTGGCCACCCCGACCGAAGCCACCCGCTTGCGTACTTCGTTGAAGAAGCGCGGCTTGCTCAGATACTCGGCTAGATTCTCCGGCTTCACCCGCGCCTTGAAGCGCGGGTTCTCCGCCACTTTGCGCGCGATCTTACGGAAGACCGTACCGATCTCACGTTCCAGGTTGCGCACGCCCGCCTCGCGCGTGTAGTCGTTGATGATTCCGCGGATCGCCGGGTCGCCGATTTGTGCCTGCGTCTCCTTTAGGCCGTTGTTGGTGCGCTGCTTCTTGAGCAGGTACCGTTTGGCGATCTGCAGCTTCTCCAGTTCGGTGTAACCGGCCAGCGTGATGATCTCCATTCGGTCGCGCAGCGGCGGAGAGATCGTGTCCAAGCTGTTGGCCGTGCAGATGAAGAGCACTTGCGAGAGATCGAACGGCAGATCGAGATAGTGATCGCGGAAGTTGTTGTTTTGTTCCGGATCGAGAACTTCGAGCAGCGCCGACTGCGGATCGCCGCGGAAATCCGAGCCGACTTTATCGATCTCATCGATCATCATTACCGGATTCTTGGTTCCGGCGTCGCGAATCGCGCGCACGATCGATCCCGGCATCGCGCCGATGTAGGTACGCCGGTGGCCGCGAATCTCGGCTTCGTCGTGCACGCCGCCGACGGAGAGGCGTACGAATTTACGTCCCATGGCTCGGGCAATCGACTGGCCTAACGAGGTTTTGCCGACGCCCGGAGGCCCGACGAAGCACAGGATCGGACCGGTCAGCTTCTTTTTCAGCTTGCCGACGGCCAAATACTCGATGATGCGATCCTTGATCTTGTCGAGGTCGTAGTGATCTTCGTCGAGGATTACGCGCGCCGCCTTGATGTCAATGTGATCGGCGGTCTCCGAATTCCACGGAAGCGTAACGAGCCAATCGAGATAGGTGCGAATGACGGAATACTCGGGACTCGCCTGCGGTACTTTGGAGAGGCGATCCAGCTCGCGATCGGCCGCTTTCTTGACGTCGGCCGGCATGCCGGCCGCCTCAATCTTGGTACGCAGCTCGTTTGTCTCGGCTTGCTGCGGATCAACTTCGCCGAGCTCTTCTTGGATCGCGCGCAGCTGCTGGCGCAGATAAAACTCGCGCTGATTCTTCTCCATCTCGCGCTGGATATCGCTCTGAATCTTATGGCCCAGCTCGACGACCTCCAGCTCTTTGGTGAGCAGCAACGTGAGCCGGCGCATGCGCTTGGCCGTGTCGCGTTCTTCGAGCAGCGCTTGCCGATCGGCAGTCTCCAAACGCATCGTCGAGGCGACGAAGTAGGTGAGCACCACCGGATCGGTGATATTCGCGACTTCCATCTCCATCTCGCGCGGCGCTTGGGGCAGATACGAAAGCAGCTTTTGGAAAAGTCCGGCGAGATTGCGCTGCATGGCGACGAGCTCTTCGTTCTCGACGGTTACGTCCGGCAGCTCGGTATACGCCGCAACCATATAGGGAGAGACTTGCGTGAACTGCTCGATGCGGAAGACCTGCTGCCCCGCAACGATGCAGCGCAGCGTGCCGTCGGGCACCTTGAGCATCTTCTGAATGATGCCGATCGTTCCGACGCGCTGTATGTCGTCTGGGCCGGGCTCCTCGATCTCGCGATCCTTGAGCACGGTTAAGCCGATCGGCTTGCCCTCGCGCAGCGCTTCCTCGACCAGCTGAATTCCGGGCTTCTTGACGACCGCCAACGGAATCACCGTGTGCGGGAAAAGCACCGCCTCCTGAAGCGGCAGAATGCCGATCAGATTAGCGGGGACTATCGGTGCCTGTTTGGCGGGCATTAGTTACGGATGAATCCTTTTTACGACAACGTGCATTTCGGTGCGAGCGGTCGGGAGATACGCGGTTGCGGCAATGGGCGCCACGACGACGAGAAATCCGTCGGCATAACTCGCCGTGATGCCCTCCGGCTCGACTGGGAGTGGGAGTGCGATGCGCTTGATGAACTCGCCGTGCGCGATCTCTTTCTGCGCGAAGGAACCGTGGCGAAATCTTACGGCTTCGCGGCGGCGGCCGGCGATCGTCAGATTTCTTCCATCAAACTCGATACGCAACGCCTGCGGATCCGCCCCGGCGATCTCGATCACGGCGACGATGCGCCCCTCTTCCTCGTCGACGACGACATCGGCGTTGGGCGAAAACGCACCCAGGCGGGTTCGGACGACGAACTCCATGCTCTCGTAAGAACACCCGAGGCTGGCACTCGGATGCGCCGGCTGCTACCTTACGTTGGCGGGTCGGGCAGCGGCCGAGTCGACGGCCAGATTACGCAGGGAACCAAGGCAATCCGCAGCGTGGCATATTCGCTGGCCGGCATCTGCACGCGAAAGAGCTGCTGGCGCTTGGTTGGGACCCCATACAAGCTTGTCGGGGGGAACTCGCTGACGTCCGAGCCGGCCACGTGGGCTGCGCCGAGCACGCGGTTGATCGCGGTAGCGCCGGCGGCTGACTGATAGTCCTTCGTTCGCTGACCCAGCCACGTAGAGCCGTCCTGGGTCGTGTAGAGGAAGCCGATGACCTCGCCGGGCAGCATCGTCGCCGTCGAGACCACTTGGTCGATGCGAACGATCTGCATCCCGCGCGAAGACGGCCCTTCGAGCACGTTCGGTACCGCGCGAATCGAGTCCAAACAGGCGCCGTTCTCCAGCGGCGGTTGAAACTGCACCCCGGGTGGCGGCGGCATGGCGGCGGATGGCACGGGGGACCCTTCCGGCGACGCAGGCGCCTCATCCGGTGGCTCGGGTGCCGGCACGGGTGAAGCTTCGGGACCCGGCGCGGGCGATGCTTTGGGAGCCGGTGCGGGCGACGCTTTGGGAACCGGCGCGGGCGAAGCTTGCGCAACGAACGCGGTCAACAGCGCGAAAACAAATGCAGCCATTGCAAACATGCTCGCAATCTTCGCACTGCGGTACCGCGCATCATTCGGAGAAAAGGTGTTAGGCCCGGCGTAACCAAGCCTGCGCTCATAACGTTGCACGACTCGAAGCTTTTGCGCCGCTTAGGAAGCCGCGACGCCGCTCTCATCGTGATGGGCGGTATCGTCGGCTCGGGTATCTTCATGAACCCGTCGGTCGTCGCGCGCTTTGTCGGCAGCGGCTGGCTGATCATGGGCGCCTGGGTTGCGGGCGGCGTTATAGCCTTGCTTGGAGCGGGCATCTTCGCCGAGCTGGCCGCGCGCCGCCCCGACGACGGCGGACTCTACGCGTATATGCGTGACGCGTTTCATCCGGCTTTGGCGTTCGTCTTCGGTTGGACGCTGCTTTTGGTTTCGCAAAGCGGCGGAATGGCCGCGGCGGCCGTCACGTTCGCGCGCTATTTCGATACGCTCAGCGGCACGCATTCGTCAAGCGCCGCCGTAGCGGTGATCGCCATCGCCGCCTTTACCGCAATCAACGCGCTCGGCGTTCGCACCGGCACGACCACGCAGAACGCATTTATGGCGCTCAAGATTCTGGCCATCGCAGCGTTTGCCGCAATCGGCCTCTTCTTCGTCCATGCCGTCGCACCGGCGGGGGCGGCGCCGGTGGTGGTGCCCGCCGGAATCGGCGCCATCGGGCTCGCCATGGTGCCGGTGCTCTTTGCCTACAGCGGCTGGCAGACGTCGAGCTTTATGTCGGCCGAGCTGCGCGACCCCCACGCAACGTTGCCGCGCGGATTGATCGTCGGCGTGGTCGGCGTCGTGCTGCTCTATCTGGCGGTGAACGCCGCCTGTCTGCGCGCGCTCGGCCCCGGCGCACTCGCTGCAACGACTACACCGGCCTCCGATATCGCGGCCATTGCGTTCGGCCCAATCGGCAAATGGATTATGGCCGGCGTGATTGCAGTGTCGACGCTCGGCTTCTTGAGCAATCAAATCCTCACCTCGCCGCGCGTCTACTTCCAAATGGCTGCCGACGGCACGTTTTTCAAGCAGCTCGCCTCCGTCAACGCGCGCACGCACGCACCGGTACTGGCAATCGTGCTGCAGGGAGTCGTCGCCATCGTCATTGCCCTCTCCGGACGCTACGATCAAATCCTTAACTACGTCACCTGCAACGACTACATATTTTTTGGACTCGCCGCCATCGCGCTTATCGTTTTTAGACGGCGCGACGCGCACGATCCCGGCGCGCCGAAGCCGGTCTTCCGAATGCCTGGCCATCCCTTTACCACGGTGCTCTTTCTCGTCGCCGCCTGGTTCATCGTCGGCGACACCGTCGTGAAGTCGCCGACCGACACCGGCATCGGAATCGCCATCCTGCTCACCGGACTCCCGGTCTACGCGCTCTTCGTTTGGCGACGGCGCGCCGCAACTGCCGACGCGCCGTGAATAAGGCGCTGCGGGTTTGCGTCGTAGCGCTGCTCGGGCTCCTCGAGATCGCCGGCGCAACGGCATCCATCGCCGCATATCGCACGCCGTCCGGCATCTACGGGTTTCTAGCCGACAAGAATTCGCTGGCCGTAACCTCGGTGGTACCCGGCTCGCCGGCGGCGTCCGCCGGAATTGTTGCCGGCGACCGGCTCAATTATTCGAGCCTTTCTCTGCGCGCGCGAAAGTACGCGCTGCTGCAGGAAGAGGTGCCGGCGTTCGCGCCCATCTCGTTCCAAGTTGACCGCGGCAACGTCTCGCAACCCGTAACGCTGCGCGCATCGTACGTGCTTGCCGTCGCGCCGATCGTGCGCTTGACCGCGGCAATGGCCGGCTTAGCGCTGGGAATCGTCGGTCTGCTGCTGGTGCTCTCCCGGCCGAGTCGCATGACGTGGGGATTTGCTTTTGCTGCGCCGCCGCTGCTTATTCCGATAAGCGTCGTCTTCTGGTCGCAGCAGGCTCAAACCACCGCGGCCTTTGCCTGGGACGTCGGCGTTTCGTTCCTCTATGCCGCTCAAGTCACCGGCGCGATGATTTTTGCCGCGCGTTTTCCCGGCGACCGGCCGCGCGGCGTCGCGCGAGCCATCGATCGTCTGGCGCTTCCCGTCGGCTTTGTTCTAGCGGCGATCTATCTGTACGTCGTTCTCGCGTTGCGGCTCTCGGATGTGCCGCCGGCCGGCTGGATCTCAATCGCATACTACGGCATCGTCGTTCCGGCAGTCGCGGCGTTAGCAGCATTGATCTCGACTTTCGCGACCACGCCGGGTGACGTGCGTTCGCGCCTTGCACCCTTGATGGGGGCCTTCGTCTTCTTGATCCTCGCCGGCGTGCTCCATCAGCTCGATACGGCACTGACGACCAACGCAACCGCGCTGATCGCCATCAGCATGGCATTCTATGCGTCGCCGGCACTCGTCGCCGCCGCCGTTGCGTACGGCGTCGTGCGCCATCGCGTCATGGACGTCAACTTCATCGTCAGCCGCACGCTCGTCTATACAATTTTAACCATCGGTGCGGCGGCGCTATTTACCTCAATCGAGTTCGTGTTCGGAAAACTCCTATCCAGCCGTGGCGTCGCGGTCGTCTTAGAGATCGGCGCCGCAATCGGCATCGGACTCTCACTCGACGCGTTTCACAAAAAGCTCGACGGCTTCATCGATCAAGTGCTCTTTCGGCGGCGTCATCTCGCCGAACGTCGTCTCAGCGACGCGGCACGCGCGCTGCCCTACGCGACGGCGGCGCAGACGGTCGACGATACGCTGGTGAACGAAGCCTCGGAGGCGCTGGAACTTGCCTCGGCCGCGGTCTTCCGTCACGACGGCGACGCCTATCGCCGCACTCGCGCCCGGGGGTGGAACGATGCCGAAGTAACCGTGCTTGGAGCGGACGATCGCCTCGTGCTGCGCCTGCGCAGCGAACTCGATCCGCTCGATCCCGAAGCGATCGGGTGGCGCGCCGCCGGCGTACCGGGTGACGCGCGGGCGCCGATCTATGCCGTGCCCGTCGTCGCCGAACGCCGCCTCGAAGCGATCGCGCTTTACGGCGGACACACCCGTGGTGAAGGGCTCGATCCCGACGAACGGCGCTGCCTACGCGGGCTCGCCCAAGCGGCGGCTGCGGCGTACGAACACCTCGAGGCTACGGAGTTACGGCAGCGGCTGGCAGGGCTGGAAGTCGAGAACGCGTCGTTGCGCAGCCTCGAGCGTAAGCTTACCGAACTGCTCGGCGGGCGGCTTGGAGAAGACTGACGACGCGCGGCAGCGCCTGCGCCGCGCCTTCGCGCACCGTGCAATCGACGCGATCGCTGATCGCCGTCGCTTCGGGATTGATTTCGGCGACGAAAGCGCGTGGATTATAGTGCGTTGCCAGCGCCGCTGCGGGATAGACGACCGCGCTCGTCCCAATGACGACGATGACTTCTGCACGCGACGCAGCCGCTCGCGCTAGCGTCCACGCCGCCGGCGGCAGGGCCTCACCGAACCAAACGATGTCGGGGCGCAGCCGGCCTCCGCAATCGTGCTCGATCGCGTCGAGCGCGAGTCCCTCCTCGGGCAGCGGTCGGCGCACGCCGCAACGCGTGCAGCGCGTCTCGCGCAAGCTTCCGTGGAGCTCGACGACGTTACGCGAGCCCGCCCGCGAGTGCAGCGAGTCGACGTTCTGCGTCGCCAGCGTGAAATCGGAAACCAAATTCTCGAGCCGCGCCAGCGCGATGTGGCCGGCGTTGGGGAGCGCGCGCGAATGTGCCGCTTTCCGCTCGTTGTACCACGTCCACACCAAGACTGGATCGCGCTCGAAACCCTCGGGCGAGGCTAGCTCTTCGACGCGATGCGTGCGCCACAAGCCGCCGACGCCGCGAAAGGTCGGTAAACCGCTCTCGGCCGAGATCCCCGATCCAGTCAACACGAGAACCGAGGACGCGTCGCGCAGCGCCGAGATCAAATCTTCCATTAGGAGTTAACGGCGGCGCGGTGGTGTAACTTGCCGAAAGGCAGATAGTGGCGCAGCGGTACGCCGGCGGTTGCTGCGTGCCGCAGTCCCAAGACCGCAGCGACCAGCATCGCCACGCCTACCACGATGGACGATATAAATGCCGCGTGCAGGCCGGCGGCGAGAGCCGTTTCGGACGATCCGCCCGCACGGATGACCGCGTTGGAGCGAAGTTCCTCGACGGCCGCCCCGAGCGCGACGCCGAAGCCGATGCCGAGTTGCAGCGCGAAGCTCAGCGCCGCCGAAGCACTGCCTTCATCGGCATCGTTGACGTGCGCGAGCCCGGCGATCATTCCGGCTTGATAGGCGAGCATGCCACCGAAACCGCCGATGCACGTTGCCGGCAAAACGCTCGCCCAGAACGGCGAGTGCGGCTCCATCGCCAGCAGAATTGCCTCGCCCGCGATCATCACGATGCCCGTGACGATGCACATCGCGCGAACACCGATGGCCCGCGCGATCGGCATCGTCAGCGGTGCGGCAACGAACGAAATGAGCAGCGACGACGGAAGGAAGGCGAGCCCGGCGGCCAGCGGGGAGTACCCCGAAACGCGCTGCACGTAGACCGATGCGAAGACCATCACGCCAGCGTACGACATCGGCTGCAGAAACGTCACCGTCGCGCCGGAGAGCAAATCCGGGTAACGAAAGAGGCGCACCGGGAGGATCGGCTCGGGCGCGGTTCGCTCGACGGCGACGAACGCAGCGAAGATCGCCACGGTAATGCCGAGACCCACGAGCGTTTGCCACGAGCCCGCGCCGCGCGCCGGGATCGACTCGATGGTATAGACGAACGTCACGAGCCCCGCCGTCAGCAACACCGCACCAAGCACGTCGAGCCGGTGTTTGACGTCGTCGCTGCGGTCGCGCGGCAGATATGACGACGCCAGTGCAACGATGACGATCGCGACCGGTACGTTGACGTACAACACCGAACGCCAGCCAAGATATTGCACGAGAATCCCGCCCGCCAGCATTCCCGCGGCGATGCCCATGCTCCCGATCGTACCCCACAGCGCGACGGCTTTGGAACGCTGCGGACCGGCCGGGAACATCGACAAGACGATCGCGAGCGCAGCCGGATTAACCAGCGCCGCACCCAGGCCCTGCAGTCCCCGCATGCAGATCAGGAAGACGCCGCTTTGCGCCATGCCGCCGAGAAAAGAGGCGAGCGTGAAGAGCAGCAATCCGGCGATGAAGAACCGGAAGCGCCCGTACAAGTCGGCGCAACGCCCCGCCAGCATCAAGAATCCCGCGAGCACGATGGCGTAGGTGCTCACGATCCATTGGCCTTGCGAAGCGGAGAGATGCAGCTCGCTCTCCATGGACGGCAGCGCGATGCTGACGATCGAAAAATCGACGAGCAACATGAAAAAGGTCGCGCTCAGCAGAGTGAAGGCGACCCAGATCTTTTTGTCTTGCGGCACTGCCGAAGTTACGGCGTCCTCACTCCGGCTGCATGAGCCGCTGCCACTCCTCGCGGCCGATCCGCAGGTCTTCTTCGTCGAGCTGCGCCAGCGGCGTCCGCGTGAGGTGTTCGCGTTCGCAAAGATCCTGCTCCTTGGTGTCCACGAAGAGCAGGCCGGTGACGAACTCGCCGCGCGCCCGCGACTCGTGGATGGTTCGCAGCGCACCGATGCCGTCGGTCGGGTCGTACTCCACGTCGAGCTTGCGCAGCAGAACGTGAGACCCGTCTTCTAATTCGACGTCGCGAACGGTTCCGGGCTCGTAATCGACGGTGATCTCACGACCGCCGGCGATATAGTCGGCCGTATGTAAGACCACGTCGTGTTCCTTGACGTAGGCGTAGCTCTTCGTCGAGCCTTCGTGATCGTTGAACGTGACGCAGGGGCTGATGACGTCGAGAATCGCGGTGCCGCGATGCGAGAACGCCGCTTGGAGCAGCGGAACGAGCTGCTTACCGTCACCAGAGAAGGAGCGGGCGACGAAGGTTGCGCCCAACTCGATGGCCAGGCCGCAGATATCGATGGTGGCGTACTCGTTGACCTTTCCGCCCTTCTGCGTCGAGCCGACGTCGGCGGTCGCAGAGAACTGACCCTTGGTCAATCCATAGCAGCCGTTGTTCTCGACGATGTACGTGCAATCGACGTTCCGCCGGATCATGTGACAGTATTGCCCCAAGCCGATGCTCGCCGTGTCGCCGTCGCCGCTGATGCCGAGCACGAGCAGCTGGCGATTGGCGAGCTTGGCGCCGGTCGCCGCCGACGGCATGCGTCCGTGCAGCCCGTTGAAGCCGTGCGCCTGCTCTACGAAGTAGGCCGGCGTCTTAGAGGAACAACCGATCCCGCTCATCTTCGCCAGTTGGTGCGGCTCGACGCCGTATTCGTAGAGCGCCTTGATCAAATGGTTGGTGATCGAGTTGTGGCCGCATCCGGCACAGAGCGTCGTCGGAAGTCCCTTATAGACCTCGCGCGTCAAACCAATAATGTTCAAATTTGCTGTCATGTCATCCTGAGCTTGTCGAAGGATTACTCCGCGATCACCGCGGGTCGCCGCTCTTCTTCGAGCAACGGATCGATGATCGCATGGGCGTCGATGGGGACGCCGTTGTAGTGGCGGATCGACTCCAAGCGGCCGATCAGGTGGGTCGGGAGTTCCGTACGGATGATGCCGTAGAGCTGTCCGTCCCGATTCTGCTCGACGACGTAGACGCGATCGTGACGCTTAACGAACGTCGCAACTTCGGGCGACAAGGGCAGCGCGCGCACGCGCATGTAGTTGAGCTCGACGCCCGCTTCGCGCAAGAAGTCGCGTGCCTCGACGACGGCATGATGGGTCGTCCCGTACGCGAGGATCGCCACTTTCACGCCTTTTTTCTCTTCCACGATCGGCGCCGGCACGACGCTGCGCGCCGTGTCGTGCTTGCGGACGAGGCGGTCGAGATTACGCTGCCAAACGTCGGGCATTTCCGAGTAGCGGGCCTCTTCGTCGTGCCCGGTACCGCGTGTAAAGAATCCGGCGTTGGGGTGTTTGGTCCCGGGCAGCGTGCGATAGGGAATGCCGTCCTTATCCACGTCGCGATAACGTCCCCACGACTTCATCGACGAGAGATCGTCGGCGCCTAATACTTTGCCGCGATCGAACGGCTTCTCGGGGTAGCGCAACGGCGGCGTGAGCCACGCGTTCATGCCCAAGTCGAGATCGCTAAGCACAAAGACGGGCGTCTGAAAACGCTCTGCGAGATCGAACGCCTCCATTGCGAACTCGTACGCTTCGGCGACGGTTGCCGGCATCAGGATGAGGTGCTTGGTGTCGCCGTGCGAGAGCGTGTAGGCAAAAGAGAGATCGCCTTGCATCGTTCGCGTCGGCAATCCGGTCGATGGCCCGGCGCGCTGCACGTCGAAGATCACTCCCGGGACTTCGGCAAAGTAGCCGTAGCCGGCATACTCCGCCATCAGCGAGATTCCCGGACCCGAGGTCGAGGTCATCGCCCGGGCGCCGCCCCAACCAGCACCAAAGACGATGCCGGCCGCGGCGAGTTCGTCCTCCGCTTGTATGATGGCGACGTTACGCTCGCCGGTCTTTTGATCGACGCGATACTTGTCGCTGTATTGAATGAAGTACTCGCAGAGCGAGGACGATGGGGTGATCGGATACCACGCCGTAACCGTGCAGCCGCCCATCACGCAGCCGAGCGCGGCAGCGCGATTGCCCTCCATGAAGAGCAGTCCTTCGGTCTTACCGCTCATCGGCACCAAACGCCACGGATCGTGCTTTTCGAGATGTTCGCGAGCGTACTCGAAGCCGACGTTGATGGCGGTCATGTTTAAGTCGACCGCTTTGGGTTTGCTGCGGAACTGCCCGCGCAGGCTCTCCTCGATCGTCGCCGGCGGAATCTCGAGCAGCTGCGCCAAAACGCCGACGTAGATCATGTTCATCAAGTACTTGCGCAGATCGCCCTTGTCGCCGAAGTGCTCCTTCGCCAGCGCCGCGAAGGGAACGGCGTAATAGGTGAGATCCTCGCGCATCGTGTCGCCCTTGACCGGGTAACTCTCCTCGTGCACGACGGCGCCGCCGGGCTTTACGCCGGCCACGTCCTGCTGCCACGTCGTCGCGTTGAGCGCGACCAGCACGTCGAAGTCACGCGCCCGGCACTGATAGCCCAGCGCCGAGACCCGGACGTCGAACCACGTCGGCAGTCCCTCGATGTTGGATGGGAAAACGTTCTTGGGGGCGACCGGTATTCCAAGTCGCGCGATGGCGTTTGTGAGCACGAGATTCGAGGATTGACTTCCCGAGCCGTTGATCGTGGCCACCCGAATGGTGAAATCGTTGACGTTACGCGCAGACATCAGCCCTCACCTATTCAGGGATTGCGGCTCGCTTCCTATGAAAAGGGGGCGCAATGGTCGAATGCTTCTAACGATGCTTCCGCTCGCTCACGTCGTCCTGCACGTCGGCTTTTGCAGCGCAATCGGCCGCGCGCCCTCCGGCACGTCGATCGCGTTGCGCGTCCATTTAGCCGACCGCATCGGCCGCGCCCAAGTAGACCGCACCTTTCGCGTCGAGCGCGGCGACGATCCCGAAGCCATCATCGAATTCGACAGCGCCTTCGGAATTTACCGGCTCGACGTGGCGGCGCCCAAGTACGGCTGCGCGACGACCGATTATTTATTCTTCATCTCCGGGCACAACCGCAGCATCAGCGAGAAGCTATCCGATCCTCCACAGCCGTCGCCGCCGCGCCCAGTGCTGCTCTCGGGAACGGCGCCGCAATCGTTCCTCTACGTGCAGCCGACGTTCGTCCTCTTCGACAAGAGTACGGTCGATTGCGGAAAACCGATTCCGCAACCGTTGCAATCGGACATCAGCGTCGAGAACGACCAGGATGCATACTACGCTACGTTCACCTCGGTCTCCGGAAGCGGCGGACCGCAACTGCTGGCGCTGCGCCTGCGCACCACGACGCATCAATATCATTACGTCCGGCTGCCGATTCCGTTTCCCGTGCCGTGGGGCGGGTGGCCGACGAGCATCACGTTCAACGTAACCGAAGATATGGTCGATGGGCTCGCCGGCGAGAAGACCGGCACGCTGCTCTGTCCCAAACTCTGGCAAACCTCGGCCGGCTAAAACGGAAGGACCCGGCGTGTGCCGGGCCCTTTCGCTAACGTCATCCTGAGCTTGTCGAAAGACAAAGCACAAAGGATTACATCATGTCGTAGCCGCCCATACCGCCGCCGGGCATGCCCGCCGGCTCCTTCTTGGACTCCGGCTTGTCGGCAATGAGCGTTTCGGTGGTGAGGATCAGCGCACCGATCGACGCCGCGTTTTGCAGCGCCGCGCGCGTTACTTTGAGCGGGTCGATGATGCCCGCTTCGAACATATCGACGAGTTCGCCGTTCATTGCATTGAAGCCGATCGGCGCGTTCTTCGAACGCACGTTGTTCACCTGAACCGAACCCTCAAAACCGGCGTTCTCGGCGATCTGGCGCAGGGGCTCTTCGAGCGCCTTGCGCACGATGTTGATGCCGATTTTCTCATCGGCCCACGTCGCGCCGCGACCGTTGCTCTTGGGGGGCTCGTATTTGTCGATCGCTTTGACCGCGTGCACGAGCGAAGCGCCGCCGCCGGGGATCATACCCTCTTGAACCGCAGCGCGGGTTGCCGAAAGGGCGTCCTCGATACGATGTTTCTTCTCTTTGAGCTCCGTCTCGGTGGCCGCGCCGACTTGAATCACGGCAACGCCGCCCGAGAGCTTGGCGAGACGCTCTTGCAGCTTCTCGCGATCGAAGTCCGAATCGGTATCCTCGACCTGCTTTTTGATCATCTCGATGCGGCCCTTGATTGCGTCGGCCTTGCCGCCGCCGTCGACGATGGTCGTTTCGTCTTTATCGACGGTCACGCGCTTGGCGCGGCCGAGTTGATCCGGCGTTACTTTGTCGAGCTTGAGTCCCAGCTCTTCGGAGATAACCGTCGCGCCCGTAAGCGTGGCGATGTCCTTGAGCATCTCCTTGCGGCGGTCGCCGAAGCCCGGCGCCTTTACCGCAACCGAGGTGAACGTCCCGCGCAGCTTGTTCACCACGAGCGTCGCGAGCGCTTCGCCCTCGACGTCCTCGGAGATGATGAGCAGCGGCTTCTGCATCTGCACGACCTTCTCGAGGATCGGCAGGATGTCGGCGATGGCCGAGATCTTACGCTCGGTCACCAGAATGTACGGATCGTCGAGCACGGCCTCCATACGCTCGGAGTCCGTTACCATGTACGGCGAGATGTAGCCCTTGTCGAACTGCATGCCGTCTTTGGTCTCGACTTCGGTCTTGAGGGTGCGCGACTCCTCAACGGTGATGACGCCGTCTTTGCCGACCTTCTCCATCGCATCCGAGATCAGCTCGCCGATCTCCGAATCGTTGGCCGAGATCGACGCGACCTGGGCGATCTTCTCCTTGGTATCGACGTTCTTCTTGAACTTCTCCATCTCGTTAACCGCGATCTCGACGGCCTTCTCGATGCCGTGCTTGATCTGGAGCGGATCGCTGCCGGCCGTTACGTTACGCAGACCTTCGCGGATGATCGCCTGGGCGAGAACGGTCGCGGTCGTCGTTCCGTCGCCGGCGACGTCGTTCGTCTTGGACGCGACTTCCTTAACGAGCTGCGCGCCCATGTTCTCGAACACGTCGGAGAGCTCGATTTCCTTGGCAATGGTAACGCCGTCGTTGGTAATCGTCGGCGAACCGAACTTTTTGTCGAGCACGACGTTGCGGCCCCTCGGCCCGAGCGTGACTTTCACGGCATCGGCGAGGATGTTCGCACCGCGCTCGAGCGCGCGTCGCGCGCTTTCATCGAATACGAGTTGCTTTGCAGACATGGTAAAGTTTTGAACTCCTTAGACGCCGGCCGGCACTTTGTCGACGATGGCGAGAATGTCTTTTTCGGGGATGATCAGATACTCGGTGCCGTCAATCTTGACTTCGCTTCCCGAGTACTTGCGGTAGAGCACGCGATCGCCGACTTTGACATGCATCTCGACCACGGTGCCCTTGTCGGTCACGCGGCCGCTTCCGATGGCACGAATGACGCCCTCTTGGGGCTTCTCTTTGGCCGTGTCCGGAAGGAAGACGCCGCCGGTCGTCTTGTCGTCTTGCTCTACGTGCTCGACAACGACGTTATCGAACAGGGGCTTGAGATTCACGAAAAACCTCCAC
>Ga0265338_10000350_pt1 | contig 83778 bp, 72 predicted proteins | sample 42126metaG_FD_193579 | JGI IMG/M metagenome (GOLD analysis project Ga0265338, IMG submission 193579) | Rhizosphere microbial communities from Carex aquatilis grown in University of Washington, Seatle, WA, United States - 4-21-26 metaG | ecosystem: Host-associated > Plants > Roots > Rhizosphere...
CGCGATCGGCGCAACGCCGAACGGCGATTCTTACGACAATTTCACCAATAGTCTGTATGGGGTCTCGCCTTCGGATAGCCACATTTACCACTACGATAAGCATCATCTCGTGCCGTTCGGCGAATTCGTCCCGTTGGGTTTCCATTGGTTCGTGAACCTGATGAATATTCCGCTGGGCGATTTTGCGCGCGGCGCGCCGGTGCAGCCTCAATTTGTCGTGCACGGACAGCCGCTTGCGCTGGACATTTGCTACGAAGATATTTTCGGCGAGGAAATTGCCGATACGCTGCGCGCCCAGCAAACCCCGGCGACCATCGTGGTGAACGCGACCAACCTGGGCTATTTCGGTAATACGATCGCGCTGCCGCAAGAGCTGCAGATGGCGCAGATGCGCGCACTGGAAACCGGCCGGCCGGTGCTCAGCGCGACCAACACCGGACCGACCGCGGCGATCCTGCCCGATGGCCGAATCGACGCGCGGCTGCCGGTTTTCACGCCCGGCTCACTGTCCGTGACCGTGCAGGGGCGCAGTGGGTTGACACCTTACATACGTTTCGGCAATACACCGGTGATCGCGCTATGCATCGTCCTGTTGGCCTGGGGCATATGGCGCACCCGGCGGAAAGTCGCACAAGCACGCTATTCCCGTTAAAATTCAGGGTTTTGGCGTCGCACCGCCGCCCAAGTTACAGAACAAGGCACACATGCTCACCTTTCAGCAAATCATCCTGACGCTGCAATCCTACTGGGACGCACAAGGCTGCGCCCTCTTGCAGCCTTACGATATGGAAGTCGGCGCGGGTACTTCGCATACCGCCACCTTCCTGCGCGCGATCGGCCCCGAGCCGTGGCGCGCGGCCTATGTGCAACCGTCGCGGCGTCCCAAGGACGGCCGGTACGGCGAAAATCCGAACCGCATGCAGCACTACTATCAGTATCAGGTGGTGCTCAAACCCGCGCCGGAAAACATCCTGGAACTGTATCTGGGCTCGCTCAAGGCGTTAGGGCTCGATTTGCAGCAAAACGACGTGCGCTTTGTCGAGGACGATTGGGAAAATCCGACGCTGGGCGCCTGGGGCCTGGGCTGGGAAGTCTGGCTCAACGGCATGGAAGTCACCCAGTTCACGTATTTCCAGCAAGTGGGCGGCCTCGATTGCAAGCCGGTGCTCGGCGAGATCACGTACGGCATCGAGCGGCTCGCGATGTACTTGCAGCGCGTCGAAAACGTCTATGACCTGATCTGGACCGAGTGGGAAGAACATGGCCAGCGCCGCACGCTCACTTACGGCGACGTGTTCCATCAGAACGAGGTCGAGCAATCGACGTATAACTTCGAACACTCGAACGCCGAGATGTTGTTCGGCTTTTTCGGCAACTACGAGAGCGAAGCCCGGCGACTGATCGAAGCGCAACTTGCCTTGCCCGCGTACGAGATGATCCTGAAGGCCGCTCATACCTTCAACCTGCTCGACGCTCGCGGCGCCATCTCGGTCACCGAACGCGCGGCCTATATCGGCCGCATCCGTGCGCTGTCGCGACTGGTTGCGCAGGCTTACTACGATGCGCGCGAAAAACTCGGCTTCCCGATGTGCAGCGGAGTCCGTGCGGACCGCAACACCGCGAGTGTGGCTGCATGAGTTGCTGCATGAGTTGCTGAATGTTGCTGCATGAGCTGACGCCCGAGCACCCCGAATTCTTATATCGATAAAGTAATGACTCAAGCCCACACCGCCCCGCTGCTGGTCGAATTGCTGACCGAAGAGCTTCCGCCCAAGGCCCTCTCCCGGCTCGGCGACGCGTTTGCGCAGGGCCTGTTCGAACGGCTCGCCAAGGCTGGCCTGGTCGAGCCGGATGCACAAGCCGCAATGCAGCGTTATGCAACGCCGCGCCGCCTCGCCGTGCTGATCCCTGGCGTACGCGCCACCGCGCCCGCCAAACAAATGCGCGAAAAAGTGCTGCCGGTCACGGTGGCGCTCGACGCCGGCGGTGCGCCCACCGCGCCGCTGGCAAAAAAGCTCGCGGCGCTCGGGTTTCCCGACACCCGTGTCGATCAGCTCGAACGCGCGCCTGATGGCAAGGGCGAGGCATTTTTCCTGAGCTACACCGCAGCCGGCGCGACACTGCCAGAAGGGCTGCAGGCGGCGCTGGACGAAACGCTCGCCAAGTTGCCGATTCCCAAGCTGATGAGTTATCAGCGCCCCGATGGCACGCCGGTGCAGTTCGTGCGTCCCGCTCACAAGCTGATCGCGCTGCATGGCGCCGAGGTCGTGTCGGTCACGGCTCTGGGCTTGAGCGCCGCGCGCTCGACGCTGGGCCACCGTTTCTTGAGCAGCGGCGAGATCGAAATCGCCGACGCCGCGAGCTATGACGCACAGCTGAACGCGGCCCACGTGCTGGCCGGCTATGCCGCGCGCCGCGAAACCATTCGTGCCGCGTTGCTCGCGCAGGCCGGCGACGATCGTGTCGTCATGCCCGAATCGCTGCTCGACGAAGTGACCTCGCTGGTCGAATGGCCGGTAGTGTACGAGTGCCGCTTCGAAGACGCGTTCCTGGCGGTACCGCAGGAATGTCTGATCCTGACGATGCAGACCAATCAGAAGTATTTCGCGCTGACCGACGCACTGGGTAAGTTGCGTTCGCGTTTCCTGATCGTCTCCAACATCGCCACGCAAACGCCGGCCGATATCGTCGAAGGCAACCAGCGAGTGGTGCGCCCGCGCTTGGCCGACGCCAAGTTCTTCTTCGAGCAGGATCAAAAGAAGACGCTGGCCGAGCGCGTCCCGCTGCTTGCCAATGTGGTCTATCACAACAAGCTGGGCTCGCAATTGCAACGCGCGGAACGGGTCGCCGGCATCGCTGCCGCACTCGCGCCATTGATCGGCGCCGACCCGGTGCTGGCTGAGCGTGCCGCGCGCTTGGCCAAAGCCGACTTGCTCACCGACATGGTCGGCGAATTCCCGGAACTGCAAGGCACGATGGGTACCTACTATGCACGCCATGATGGCGAGCATGAGGAAGTCGCGCTGGCCTGCTCCGAACACTATCTGCCGCGTTTTTCCGGCGATGCGCTGCCGGTCACCGCGACCGGCACCGTCGTGGCGTTGGCCGATAAACTCGAGACCTTGACCGGCATCTGGGGCATAGGGCTTGCGCCGACCGGCGAAAAAGATCCGTTTGCGTTGCGTCGTCACGCCTTGGGCGTGTTGCGCATCCTGGTCGAGAAGGCCCTGCCGCTCGATTTGCGGCAGATGCTGGAGATTGCCCAGGCGCAGTTTGCCGCGGTGGCCGTCGTGAGCGATTCGAGTGCGGCGTCGCTGAGCGCATTGCTCACCTTCCTCGGCGAGCGCATGCGCGGTTTGCTGCGCGAGCGCGGCTTCAGCGCCAACGAAGTCGAGGCAGTGCTGAGCCAGAACCCGACGCGCGTCGACGACCTGATGCCGCGTCTGGAAGCGGTGCGCGCGTTTGCCGCGCTGCCCGAAGCGGCGGCATTGGCTGCCGCGAACAAGCGTATTTCGAATATCCTGAAGAAATCGGAAACAGGCACGGGCAGCGTGCAGGAAGACCTGCTGCACGAACCCGCGGAGCAAGCGTTGTTCGAGCGCTTGCGCAGCGTCGTCGCGCCTGCGGTGCAACGGCATTTGCGCAGCGGCGACTACAGTCAGGCATTATCGATCCTGGCGCAATTGCGCGAAGCGGTCGACACGTTTTTCAACGACGTGATGGTCAACGCCGATGATCTTCAGGTTCGCGCCAATCGTTTGGCCTTGTTGTCCGAGTTGCACGCTCAAATGAATTGCGTGGCCGATATTTCGAAACTGGCCGCTTGATCTCGCTTAATTTCTCTTAACCTTGCCCGATGCGCTGCATGCAGAGCGAATAGCGCAAGGGCAGCCGGCTGAATAAGCCGGCTGCATAGCAAGCCAAGCAGGAGACCGGATGAATACGCTCAAGAAACTCGTGATTCTGGACCGTGATGGCGTGATCAATGCCGACTCGGCGGAGTTCATCAAAACGCCGGATGAATGGATTGCGTTACCCGGTAGCCTTGAAGCCATCGCGCGCCTGAACCAAGGCGGTTATCGCGTAGTGGTGGCGTCGAACCAGTCCGGGATCGGACGCGGCCTGTTCGACATGAGTGCGCTCAATGCGATGCATACCAAGATGCATCGCGCCGCGGCGGCGGTCGGCGGGCGTATCGACGCGGTATTTTTCTGCCCGCACACGGCCCGCGATCAATGCGACTGCCGCAAGCCGAAGCCGGGCCTGCTGCGTACCATCATGGAGCGCTTCGATATCGATCCGGCCGAAACGCCGTTTGTCGGCGACGCGCAGCGCGATCTCGATGCCGGCGCGGCAGTGGGCCTGCAACTGCATCTGGTGCTCACTGGCAAAGGGAAAAATACGCAGGCCCACGGGAAGATGCCGCCGGGGGTATCGGTTCACAAGGATCTCTGGAGCTTTGCGCTCGATTTCCTCGGGCGCCAGATTTAGCCGCCAGACTTGGCAGATAAAGCTCGACATACAGCTCGATGAATAATGTCCAATGAGCAACTCCGAATTCATGTCGCATGTGTGTGGTAAACACGATGGGCACGATCAGCGCAAAGCGCGCGACGTGCACTTGCCCCGATCACTCTTTTCAGCCGTTCTTTTTTAGCCCGCCATGCGCCTGCTCCGCTCTGCTTTGTTGATGTTGTATTTCGCCATATACACGGTGCCATACGGGACGATGTGCATACTTTGCTTCCCGTTTCTGAACGCGCATCGCCGCTACTGGATGGCCGCCTTCTGGTGCCGCTCGACGCTGGTGGCGTTGCGCGTCATCAATGGCATCCGGTATCGGATCATCGGTTGGGAAAACCTGCCGGACGGCCCTGCGGTGTTGCTGTCGAAACATCAATCGGCATGGGAGACGATAGCGTTTCCGGCACTGATGCCCAGGCCGCTTTGCTACGTGTTCAAGCGCGAACTGCTGTTCATCCCGTTCTTCGGTTGGACGCTGGGCCTGTTGAAAATGGTGCATATCGATCGCAAGCAAGGCAAGTACGCCTTCGGCTCAGTGATACGCCAGGGGCGCGAGCGGCTCGCGGATGGCTCATGGGTCGTGATGTTCCCGGAAGGCACGCGCACGCCGGTAGGTCGTAGCGGCAAATACAAAACGGGTGGCGCGCGCTTTGCGATCGGCGCCAAGGCGCCCGTCGTGCCGATCGCGCACAATGCCGGACGTGTGTGGCCGCGCAACGCATTCACGAAAAATCCCGGTATAGTCACTGTATCGATCGGGCCGGCGATAGATACCGACGGGCTAAGCCCCGATCAGCTCAATACCCGAGTGGAAAACTGGATCGAAGCCGAGATGCGCCGCATCGATCCGTCGGCGTATGCCAGCGAGGCGCTTTCAGCGTAGCGGGACTGGCGTATCGGCACGGCGTAGCGGGATAGTCGTCAGCGAATTGACGTGGCCGAATTGACGTCAACTCAAGCGGCGTCGACGCCCGACAGGCAAGTGGGCACTAGCGATGGAGCGATTTCTGGATGATCGATAGGTACAAGCCCGCGACGCGGCGACCCGCGTTCCCAAGCTCGCGGATGCGTCCGGCAAGCATGGCAGCTCGTCGGCGCTCGCCGGCTGCAGCGGTAGCCTTCGAGGATCAACAACTCGACTTGCCACTATTCGACAATCTCGCCACACCTTCGATAGTGCCCAGTGCATCCGTGGCGCCACCCCGCTCGGGACAGACAGGTGGCACAGGCGAGCGGCTGCGGACCCTGCAATTGGGCGCACGTCCGCTGCAATACCGACTCAAGCGCTCGACGCGCCGCACAATAGGCTTTTCGATCGACAGCAGCGGTCTCGCCGTGACCGCCCCGCGCTGGGTCACGCTAGCCGATATCGAGTCGGCCATTTCAGAAAAGCAGAAGTGGATTTTTACCAAGCTCGCCGAATGGCAGAACCGCGTCGAACAACGCGCGTTGCCACGCATCGTCTGGGGCGACGGCGCCGAACTGCCGTTTCTCGGCAAGACCATCCGGATTGCGCTGGAATCGGCCAGCGGCACGTTGCACTACGCGGCTGACAGCGCGCTGCTCGCACTGGGCTTGCCGCTGCACGTGCAAGCCCAGCAGATCAAGGACCGCGTGCAAGGCTGGTTGCAGACCGAGGCGATGCGCCTGTTTGTCGAGCGCCTTGACCTGTATGCCGTGCGTCTGGGCGTGAGCTACCGCGCCTGCGCATTGTCGTCGGCCGCGACTCGCTGGGGCAGTTGTTCCAGCGATGGCAAGATCCGCTTGAACTGGCGGTTGATCCATTTCCCGGTGACCATTATCGACTATGTGGTGGCCCACGAACTTGCGCACCTGCGTGAAATGAACCACGGTCCACGCTTCTGGCAAACCGTCGAATCGGTGTTCCCGGAATTTCGAGAAGCCCGTCAAACACTGCGGCAACATCCGCCCGAGCTGTTGCCGATACTCTGAGGCCGATACTGCGACGCTCGGCCCCTGCCGCCGATGCGCCGAGTCGAGGGTATGCCTACCTGGATCGCCTCGCGGCGGTACAATCGTGGTTCCCGTTCATCTCGAAAGGCACCTCCCATGCGTCTTCTTCACACCATGTTAAGAGTCGGCAATCTCGACCGGTCGCTCGCGTTCTATACCGAAGTGCTCGGGATGCAGTTGCTACGCAAGCGCGACTATCCCGATGGTAAATTCACGCTCGCTTTCGTCGGCTACGGTCCGGAAGACGACACCGCCGTCATCGAATTAACTCATAACTGGGACCAGGACAGTTATGAGATCGGCACCGCTTACGGCCACATCGCCCTCGAAGTGGACGATGCCTATAAAGCCTGCGAACTGGTCAAGCAAAAGGGCGGCAAGGTCGTGCGCGAAGCCGGCCCGATGAAACACGGCACCACGGTGATCGCGTTCGTCGAAGACCCCGACGGCTACAAGATCGAGTTCGTTCAACACTAGATCGCCTGCTCTGAACCGCCTACCCACGACTCATGAGTACATTGACTGCATCGACGTTGCCGGAGCGGCGTGCTCTGGATGCTTCCGCCATCCTTTTGATGGTCGTGCTATGCGCCCTTTGGGGCCTGCAGCAGGTGGCCATCAAACGTGCCAACGCCGATCTCGCGCCGGTGTTTCAAGCGGGGCTGCGCTCCGCGATTGCGGCAGTGCTGGTGTTTGGCTGGACGCGGCTGCGCGGCGTGCCGCTCGGTCGATCCGATGGCACCTTATGGCCCGGACTGCTCGCCGGGGCGCTGTTCAGTGGGGAGTTTGTCTGTATTTTCCTGGGTCTGGAGTTCACCAGCGCTTCGCGCATGTCGGTGTTTCTCTACACGGCGCCCTGCTTCACCGCGCTCGGCTTGCACTGGTTCGTGCCTGGCGAGCGGCTACGGCGAATACAGTGGCTAGGCATGTTACTGGCATTCGCGGGCATCGTGCTGGCGTTCGCGGACGGCTTTTTCAATGCTTCGACAGGCAGCCTGAAAACGCTCGGCGGCGATGCGCTGGGGGTCCTGGGCGGCGTTTGCTGGGCCGCCACGACCATCGTGGTGCGTGGCACGGCGCTCGCGCGCTGTAGCCCCAGCAAAGCGCTGCTTTACCAGTTGGCGGTGTCCGCTGTGATCATGCTGGCGGTGGCGGCACTGAGTGGACCGGTGGTACTGCACACGATCACGCCGCTCACGTGGGCGAGCCTGGCATACCAGGCCGTGGCGATTGCGTTCGTCAGCTACCTGGTCTGGTTCTGGTTGCTGACGCGTTATATCGCCTCACGGCTTTCAGTGTTCTCTTTCTTGACGCCACTGTTTGGCGTCGCGTTCGCTGTGATCCTGTTGGGAGACCATTTCAGCGCCCAATTCGTCGTGGCGGCGCTGCTGGTGCTCAGTGGCATTGCAGTGGTCAACATGCGCGCCGGGGCTGGCAGACGCGCTTGATCCACGCACGACTTGCACGCTGAGTTGCGCTCGTGAATTGTGCACCGGAGCCCGCCCGCAACCGCGCATAAGCCTCGCGCGCGACTCCTACGAATCACGCGGTCTTGGCCAAATGCTGTGCGAGCATCAGATACTCAGCGACCGATACGTCCTCGGCACGGCGCGTCAAATCGAAACCCAGCGCCTCGAAATCGATACGCGTGCGATACGTGCCCAGCGTTGTGCGCAACATCTTGCGGCGCTGCGAGAAGGCGGCCGTGACCACTTCGCCCAATAGGCGCGGGTCCGCCTCGGTGCGCTCATGCGCGCGTAAGGGAATCATCCTGACGATCGCCGAATCTACCTTGGGCGCCGGCTCGAACGATTCAGGCGGCACATGCAACAGTTTGTCCATGGCGTAACGCGACTGCAGCATGACTGACAAGCGCCCAAAATCCTTGGTGCCTGGCTCGGCCGTCATGCGCTCCACCACTTCGTTTTGCAGCATGAAGTGCTGGTCGATGACGAGTTCGCACGCCTGCAGCAAATGGAACAGCAAGGGACTCGATATGTTGTACGGCAAATTGCCGACGATGCGCAGCGTCGGACCCGGCACAGCGGCGTCAGCAAGTGTGGCGAAATCGTAGGCAAGTGCATCGCCGGCATGCAATACGAGTTTTTCGCCAAACCGCGTTTGCAAACGCCCGATCAAGTCTCGATCCAGTTCCACTGCGTGCAAGGTATCGAGGCGTTCCAGCAATGGCCCCGTCAACGCGCCCAGTCCCGGTCCGATTTCGACCATCCGGTCGGTGCGCGCTGGTGCAATGGTGTCGATGATGGCATCGATCACACCTTGGTCGACCAGGAAGTTCTGGCCGAAACGCTTGCGCGCGTAGTGTCCCTGATGCTGTCTGCTCTGCATGAAAATCAACCTGAAAACAAAATAGGATCTGCGTCTGTATCGACGCAAGCGTGGCGCTGCGGTCCGAACCTGCGCGATGCAACGCGCGCGATCTGCCTCACGACTACGGCTTAGCGGCTTAGCGGCTTAGCGGCTTAGCGGCTTAGCCTACGACACTATGACGAAGCCGCGCGAGCGCGCTGCCGAGCCATTCTGACCGCGCTGTCGATCGCCTCGATCATGCTGCCACAATCGGCGCGCCCGGAGCCTGCCAGATCGAGTGCGGTGCCATGGTCGACCGAAGTGCGAACGATGGGAAGTCCGAGCGTGATATTAACGCCCGCGCCGAAGGTTGCGTATTTCAAAACCGGCAAACCCTGATCGTGAAACATTGCCAACACGCAATCGGCGTCTTGCAGGTAGCGCGGCTGAAAAAGCGTATCGGCTGGATACGGTCCGCGCGCATCGATGCCGGCAGCCTGCGCTAGCTTTAGCGCCGGCTCGATCGTGTCGATTTCCTCACGGCCGAGATAGCCATTCTCGCCTGCGTGCGGGTTGAGCCCGGTAACCAAGATGCGCGGCGCGGCCACGCCAAACCAACGCCGTAGATCGCGGTCGATGATGCGCAAGGTGTCGCTCAGGCTTTCGATCGTCAGCGCTGCCGGGACCGCCGCGAGCGGCAAATGGGTAGTCGCCAGCGCGACTCGCAGCGGGGTTTCGCCCGGGCCGCTGAGCATCATGACGACGCGAGGGGTGCCGGTACGCTCGGCGAGGTATTCCGTATGCCCGGAAAATGGGACGCCGGCGTCGTTGATGGTGCTTTTCTGCAGCGGCGCAGTGACGATCGCGTCGGCCTTGCCTGCCAGCGCCGCATCAATAGCGGCATCGAGCAGCGCCAGAACGTAAAGGCCGTTGGCCGCATCGAGCCGCCCCGCATGACAAGGCGCCTGCAGCGGCACATGTTCGATGCGCACCCTGCCGGTGTTCAACAAGGCGGTCAAGTCCAGGCCGATCGCCGCAGCCCGCTGCGCCAGCATATCGGCGTCGCCGAGTACCGCAAAATTGACGTTCGACCACAGCGCGCCGGCCGTAGGCATATTGACAGTGGACGCGTCAGCAGCAGACGTAGCGGCCGGGGACGTGCTCGTCAACTCGCTGCGCAAGCCTTGCTGCAACGCCTGCAACGTAATTTCGGGGCCGACTCCGGCGGGTTCACCCGTGGTCAGCACTAGCTCGATCGCGCCACTCGGTGCACCGACCGTCTCATGCTGTGTGCTCATCACGCCCCCTCATCGACTGCTGGCTCTTGCCCGACTCGACCCGCTCCCGACTACGGCCGGTCGCGGTTACCGGACACAGCCGGCCACCACGGTCCGCGCGTCGGGCTCAGTCAGGTCAGGCCGGACCGTAGCCCGGCTTGTACTGAATATACGAGTTATCGCGCAACTCACGCAGCCAGTCCGAATAGGCCTGGGCGGCCTTGCGCGAACCGATCACCTGACGCGCGTTGTCCTGCTGCTGGCTGGTCGAACCTTCGACCGTACGGCGCTCGACCACCAGGATCAAGTGGTACCCGAACTCGGTGCGCACCGGGTCGCTGACCTGACCGGGCTTGAGCTGGTTCATCGCCCGCTCGAACTCAGGCACTGTTTCACCTGGGCTGATCCAGCCGAGATCGCCGCCTTGCGACGCCGAACCATCTTGCGAATACGATTTCGCGAACGAGGAGAAATCGCCGCCCTGGTCGATCTGGCGCTTGATGTCCTGTATTTTCTGCAGCACTTGCCCTTCAGGCGCACCGTCGCCCACGCGCAGCAGAATATGCTCGACGTGAGTCTGGACGATCTTCATCGCGTTGCCGGTAGGCCCCGTCGACGGACGGCGCTCGATCAGCTTGATGATCTGCAAGCCGTGTGCGGTGCGCACCGGCGTGGACGCGACTTCATCAGGGCGCATTTTCGAGGCGAGACTCGCATACCCTTCGGGCAGGCTATCCGGCGACCTGAAACCGAGATCGCCACCTTTGGCCGCGTCGGCGTCCTGCGAATACTCCTTGACCAGCTTGCCGAAATCCCTGCCGTCATTGGCCTCTTTGATGATTTTCTGCGCTTTGTCCTGCGCCGCAACCAGGTCGGCCGGGGTCGCATTGTTGGGCACGGAAATCAGCAAGTGCTGAATGTGCAGATCGTTGGTTGAATTGATTCCCGGACCGCCATGGGTGGCCAGGTAATTCGCGACCTCCGCATCGGACACGGTGATCTTGCCGTCGACTTCCTTCTGCCGCACTTTATCGAGCAGCAGCTCATTACGCGCGTCGGCGGTAAAGAGAGACCAAGGCACCCCTTGCGCCTCGATGCGCGACTGATAGACCGGCAGGGACATGTTGTTCGTCTGCGCCAGACGTTCCAGCGTGCGTTGCACCGCGGCGTCGTCCACGCTCAGATCATCGTCCTTGGCGCGCTGCAACTGGATGCGCTCCAGAATCATCTGGTCGAGCACCTGCGATTGCAACTGGGTGGCATCGGGAATCGGCGCTTTTTCCTGCTGCAGCCGATTCAAGACGAGCCCCACGCGCTGGTCGAGTTCGCGCTTGGTCACGACGTCGGCATTCACGATCGCCACGATCTGATCGACCGCATCGATCGGGCCCGATGCCGCTACTACCGGTTGTGCCCCGCTCGAAGGCAGCGCTTGCGCGCCGGCGTTGGTAGCGAGCAGACATGACGCGGCAAACAGCGTGGCGCCGCCCAAGAGCCGACGCGATAAGGTGGTCCAGCGAAACTTTTTCATATTTATCCGCAAAAACTCAATCAATTCCATGGCAGCAACGCCCCTTCACTTAGGGATAGTTCGAAAAACGCGATAGCGCCGGCGCAGACCCCGGCACGTTTTGATAACCCTGTACACCATTGGCAAACGTTTGAATCAAACCGTTATCGATTTTAGACAACCCTTTGAGCTGCAACTGCGCCAATACGCGCGTGCCCGACGACGTCGAACCGGTGGTGGTGAAACCATTGGAATACCGCTGTATGCCCATCCCGAACGCCCAGCAATCAGCGTCATATTGAAAACCCAGCACGCCATCCACGACCTGCTTTGCAGTGATATCGTAATCGAGACGCGCCACCGCATAGAGATGGGCCGTCAATGGCCATTGCGTGGAAATCAACCCCTGGTTGACCGGTTGGTTATCGATCGTGCTGTTGGCGCGATTGTACCGGTATGACACGTTCAAGACCTTACGATCGCCCGGGTTCCATGCGATGCCCGCAACCGAGCGTATCAACAAATTCTGGCTGTTGCTGTAGTCCACCGCCGATTCGGTCGAGATACCCGCACCCCAGCGAAATTGAGCCCCGGCGATCACGTCGGCGCGATCGATAGACGTGGTCGTAGCCTGCGCTGCCGTCTCCAGACCAACCGTCTGCGGCCGGAAAAAATATTGCTGCGCCAACAAGAAGCGAGCCCGCTCGTCGCCTGTTGCGGCATTGATAAACCGCGATGTCAGGCCGACCACGGTTCGACTCTGGTCCGCCACCCGGTCGCCGCCGACAAACGTGTTGGGGGCGAACACTTCAGCGATACCGAAATCGGTATCTGCCGTGTCGAAAATGGGGATGTTGTTCTGATTGACGAACGGCGTATAGACGTAATAGACCCGCGGTTCGAGCGTCTGGATATAGTCGGTTCCGAAGATCGTGACCGAGCGCTCGAAGTTCATGCCGGTGTCGAGACTAAATGTCGGAATCGCAACGCTGGGATCCCGATTCTGCCCCGGGGGCGCCGTCGACGGAATGCTGGTCAGGTTGTACGAGGCGAGGTGCGCCTGTATCTTCGGGATGATGTAGTAATTCGACGTCGTGATCGGATAACTGACGTACGGATTCACATAGAGCCGCGAACCCTGATACGAATCGGCCGTAGCAATGCGGAAATTGGTCGCATCCGCTTCGACACCGTAGTCGAATCCCGCGACGTTGTACTTCGTGTACTTGACGTTCAACTGCGGTTCGCGCTCGTAAGGCGCCGCCGACTGATCGGCAGGAAGCACCTGCCAGTGCTGTACGCGCGCCAGCACCGACCACGGCCCCTGGCTATAGGTCAAGCCGATTTCCTGCTGATAGATATAGGAAAGCGCTTGCGAGAACGTGGTGCTCGATCCCAGGTCCTGCGGATAGGTGCCGTCCGATACACGGTTGTAATTGGCGTAGGCGCTGAAGCCATTACCCAGGGACTGCGTATGCTGAAAATAAATCGCATAGCGGTCGGTATGGGTAATCCGGTCGTTCGGTAAGAACTCCCCCGTGAAACTGCCGGAATAGTCCGACGCTAGATACCGATACGTGCCCGCTAATTGTTCCCCGCGCTTGGACAATATCCGCGGATATACCGTCAAATCTTTATTCGGCGCGATATTGAAATAATACGGCGTAATGAGATCAAAGCCGCCACTGGTGCTGCTGCCGAACGTCGGTGGCAAGATACCGCTGTGGCGCGCGTCATCGGTCGGAAACATCAGGTACGGCGTAGCAAAGATCGGCACGCCCTGAAAAAACACCACGGCATTGCGCGCATAACCTTCGTTCTCGGCGCTATCCAGATCGAGCTTGCTCGCCTCGATATACCAAGCCGGCTTGACGGGCGGTAGCTTGCCATCGGGACCCGGCACCGTGCTCGCTTCGTTGGCCGGATTCACGCATTTGCAAGCCGTGTAATACGCCTGCATGAAGCGCGTGTTGTCCGGATCAAGCAAGTCGACCTGGTTCGCATGACCGGAGCCGCCGCTCGCATTGAAGTAATAGTGAGGCGTAGCCATGTAACCCTGGTTCGCATCTATCGTCAGGTGCGCCTCGGGACCGACGAAGCTGTTGCCGTCGTTAGTCACGCGGACATGGCCATACGCGTCGGTCTTGTCGGTATCGGTGTCATATAGGATCTTGTCGCCCTTGACGACCATCACGCCATGTCGTAATTCGGCGTGCCCCTCGATTTTCTGGTTCTGATTGGCGGTTCCCGACAGGTAATCGCCTATCGTAAACGTTGCCGGTGTATCACCCGCTTGCAGCAGGTGATCTTCCAGTTGCGGCGAGAGTCTCAAGCCCCATGGAATATCGAGTTGCACCGGTTGGGCCGCGTCGCCGCTGAGTTGCGCATAGGCAAATTCAGGCGCGCCGACACCGATCGCGAGCAATGCGGCGAACAGCGGCGACAGACGCGAAGGCGATCGTGACAATGAACGCAGCGAAGGCCGGGCGCGCGCCCGGCCGTCTGGCATCGTGCCCCGGGTCATAGTCGATCTCGGTCGGTAATTCAATCTGAACGGCATGAACGCATTAGGGCTGGCCACCCCGGCATTGACACGCGAGCCTGCAGGCTCGCGGACCAACCGGATGAGGCATCGTGAATCGGGCTATAAGTCGGGCTACAACTCGGCTTGTTTATTAATATGACCATCATTCTGCAAATTGGCGTCTGACACAATTAGGCCACCATTTACAGGGGCGCACGGTAGATAGTCGGTCAAGCGTGTTTACCGGACCTTCCCCACAGCTTAATCGGGAGCGTCCGGCGAGTCGTGGGGTATTATATGGCAAGACGTTTGCCTTCTCGACATTCATTGCCCCGCCTATGCCAATCCGCGCCGCCGAGCTGCGCTCCGACCTGCGCCTCAACCAGCTCCATCAGTGGCTGGCCAGCCTGGCTACAAGCCACCGGCTGGATCCCGATTCACTGCAACCCGCCTCGGCCGATGCCAGTGCACGCCGCTATTTCAGGGTAGCCTCGCGCAGCGAAGCTTGCGGGTCGCTGATCGTGATGGATGCTCCGCCGCCCGAAAAATGTCGTGAATTTGCCCAGATCGCGGCGCTAATGACGACCGCCGGGCTCCATGTACCGCGCATTCTGGCGAGCGACTTCGACCGGGGCTTCATGCTGCTCAGCGACCTGGGAAGCACGGTCTATCTGGACGTCATCGACGAATCGAACGTCCAGCCGATGATGCTCGCGGCGCTGGACAGCGCGATCGCTTGGCAGCAGGCCTCGCGCCCGGGCGTTCTGCCGGCCTACGACGAAGCGCTGCTGCGCCGCGAAATGGGTCTGTTTCCCGAATGGTATCTAGGACGGCATCTGGGGCAGGATGTGAACGACCCGAAGCTGCTGGCCACGCTGGAAAGCGTCTTCGCGCCGCTCGTGCGCAGCGCGCTGGCCCAGCCGCAAGTGTTCGTGCACCGCGATTTCATGCCGCGCAACCTGATGGTGGCCACGCCCCAGCCTGGGGTACTCGACTTCCAGGATGCGGTGTATGGCCCCATCGCCTACGACGTGGTGTCGCTGTTTCGCGACGCCTTCGTCAGTTGGGAAGAGGCGCTCGAACTCGACTGCGTGGCACGCTACTGGGAACGCGCGCGCAAAGCCGGCTTGCCGGTACGCGACGATTTCGCCGAGTTCTACCGTGAATACGAATGGATGGGCCTGCAGCGTCATCTGAAGGTACTCGGTATTTTTGCGCGGCTCTGGTATCGCGACCGCAAGCCGCGCTATCTCGCCGACACGCCGCGCTTCACCGCCTATGCGCGCAAAGTGGCGCAGCGGTATCGCGAACTGGCGCCGCTCGCGCGCCTGCTCGATCAAATCGAAGGTCGCGTCGCCGAAGTCGGCTACACCTTCTGAGACGCGCATGAATTTCGCCCCTGCAGCCCCGATCGCGATGATCTTTGCCGCTGGCCGCGGCGAGCGCATGCGCCCGCTCACCGATCGCCGGCCCAAACCGCTGCTCGAAGCAGGCGGCAAGGAGCTGATCGTCCGGCAGATCGAGGCGCTTGCACGCGCCGGCTTTAGTCACATCGTGATCAACCATGCGTGGCTAGGCGAGCAGTTTGCCGCTGTACTCGGCGACGGTTCGCGCTGGGGTGTACGCCTGTCGTTCTCGGCTGAGAGCGTGGCCCTCGAAACCGCGGGCGGCATCGCGCACGCGCGGCCGTTGCTCGAAGCCGGAGGTATGCCGCGCGCGTTCGTCGGCGTGGCCGGCGATATCGTCACCGACTATGACTATCGCAGCCTGCTGCCGCTGCTCGATCAGTTCGAGCAGCAGATCGCCGCGGGCCAGCCGCCGCGCATGCATCTGGTCATGGTGCCCAATCCACCCTATCACGCTGACGGCGATTTCGTGCTCGACCATGGGCAATTGTCGATGGAGGGCGCGACCGGACGCCTGACCTTTGGAAGCATCGGCATCTACGACACGCGCATGTTTCACGGCTTGCCGTCGGGCACGAAAAAAGCGCTGACCCCGTACTACCGGGCGTCGATAGCCGCAGGTCTCGCCAGCGGCGAATTGTACGAAGGGCGCTGGGAGAATATCGGCACGCCCGATCAATTGCACGCGCTGGACCTCGCGTTGCGACAGCCGCAATACTGACCTCGCAATACCGAATCCGGCGACTGCCCGCGACCGCGGCCCGCATCCAATGACGGCAAACACGAACCCCCTCGCCATGACGAATTCTTCTATCGCTGAACTGACAGTGCCCGCGTTCGACGCCGCCATTTATCGCGGACGGCGCGAGCACCTGATTGCGCAAATGCGTGCTGCGGGTGGCGGCGTCGCGATCATCGCGACAGCGCCCGAGCGTATGCGCAATGCCGACGCAGATTACCCTTATCGGCACGATAGCTCGTTCTACTACTTGAGCGGCTTCAGCGAGCCTGAAGCGCTGCTGGTGATCGATGCACGCACGCCTGCGGGCGTGAGCACGCTGTTTTGCCGCGTCAAGGATGCCGAGCGCGAAATCTGGGAGGGCCTGCGCTACGGGCCCGACGCCGCGCGCGAGCACTTCGGGTTCGACGCCGCCCACCCCTTCGATAGCGTGAACGAACATCTGCCGCAGCTATTGGCCGGCGCCCCCACCGTGTTCTACGCATTCGGCGCGGCGCCCGCATTCGACGTCATGGTGCAAGGATGGATCGATCGGGTTCGCGCGCAACGACGTGCCGGCGTCACCGCACCGGCACAGATCAGCGACGTGCGCGTGCTCATCGATGAAATGCGCGTTGTCAAAGACGATTACGAACTCTCCGTGATGCGCCGCGCGGCGCAAATTTCCGCACGCGCCCATGTACGCACCATGCGCGCTTGCCGACCCGGCATGCGCGAATACGAACTCGAAGCCGAACTGCTTTATGAGTTCCGCCGCCATGGCGCTCAAGCACCCGCCTATGGCTCGATCGTCGCGGCCGGCGCCAACGCTTGCATCCTGCATTACCCTGCTGGCCGCACCATCGCACGCGACGGCGACCTGATCCTGATCGACGCGGCATGCGAGTTGGACGGCTATGCGTCGGACATCACCCGCACCTTCCCGGCCAATGGCACGTTTTCGGGACCCCAACGCGAGCTCTATGAAATCGTACTCGCCGCGCAGCATGCCGCCGTGGCGGCAACCCGGCCCGGCGCCCGTTTCGACGATCCGCACAACGCCGCTGTCAAGGTACTGGCCCAGGGAATCCGCGACACCGGCCTGCTCGATAGCGACCAGCACGGCACCGTAGACGACATCATCGAAAGTCGCGCTTACAGCCGCTTCTATATGCACCGCACCGGTCACTGGCTCGGCATGGACGTGCACGATTGCGGCAGCTACCGCGACGCCGCTGCGCTTGCGGCGGCGCGGGATTCGGAGTCTAGCCCGGAGTCAAGTTCGCAAGTGCGTTCGGCGGCAGGTTCAGTCTCAAACTCGGTGCCCAATGCCACGCACGCCTCGACGCCGCCCTCGCGAGTGCTGCAACCCAATATGGTGCTGACCATCGAACCGGGCTTGTACGTGCGCGCGGCTGACGACATCCCCGAACGGTACTGGGACATCGGCATACGCATCGAGGACGACGCCATCGTTACGGCGTCGGGCTGTGAACTGATCACGCGCGAGGTCCCGGTCGAAGTCGCGCAGATCGAAGCGCTGATGCGTCATGTTTGACCATAGCGGAGCGCCGTCATGACAGAAACCGCAACCGCCGCTGAATCGAGCATCTCGGCCGCCGACGCTAACTTAACCCCGGCCACGCACCCCGAGACAGGGCTACCCGCCGCGACCGACCCACCCTTGCACGTCGATATCGCTATCGTGGGTGCCGGGCCTGTCGGGTTGGCGCTGGCCGGCTGGCTCACGCGGCGCGGCGCGACACGCGCGTTGTCGGTGGCGCTGATCGATGCTCGCGACGCCTCGCAAACGCCCAACGCCACGAACGCCGATCCGCGCGCCATGGCGCTTTCGCATGGCAGCCGCATGCTGCTCGAAACCTTGCGCTGGCCAGACAATGCAACGCCGATCCGGCACATTCATATTTCGCAACGTGGCCATTTCGGTCGCACCCAGATCGATCATGACGAACACGATTTGCCCGCGCTGGGCTATGTAGTGCGATATGGCCAATTGGTCGCGAGTCTGGCCGCAGCGCTGCGCGACACGCCGGTGCAATGGCTGACGAACACCACGGCACAACTCGTGCAGCAGGATGCTGACAGCGCGACGCTCGCGCTCGAGCGCGACGGTGTGCGTCGCGAACTCCATGCCAGTGTCGTGATCAATGCCGAAGGCGGCGTCTATCGCCCATCGGGCACATCCGCCGGGCCGGCGACCGATAGCAGTCCGCGATCTCCCTCGCAAGTGAATGGCGCCGTGCCCCGTAATCACGATTACCAGCAAAGTGCATTGGTCGCGACGGTCCGCGTGGCCCGGCCGCGCGCCAACTTCGCATGGGAGCGTTTTACGGCTGAAGGACCGTTGGCCTTGTTACCGCTAAGCCATGCAAGCGCGGCAGGTGTTGGCCTGCACCAGGACGAATTCGCCCTGGTCTGGTGCGGCCGGCCCGAAGCGTCGCGCGCACGAGCGACGCTACCGGATGCCGATTTCTTGATTGCGCTGCACCATGCGTTCGGCGACCGAATGGGCGCCTTCACGCAGGTCAGTGGTCGCTCCACCTTCGCGCTGGGCCTGCACGCGTTGACCAAGCTCACTTCGGGTCGGTTGGTCGCGATCGGCAACGCGGCCCAGACGCTCCATCCGGTGGCCGGACAGGGTCTGAACCTGGGCTTGCGCGATGCTCAAGCGCTGGTCGAAGCGCTGGGACAATATGGCGCGACAGTGGATGCCTTGCACCATTTCGCCCGCAGCCGAGCTGCGGACCGTCGCCTGACGATAGCCGCCACCGATACATTGGCACGCTTATTCACGGTCGATCTGGCGCCAGTTTCGATGTTGCGCGGATGCGCGCTCGCCGCCCTCGATTTCGTACCCGTAGCCAAGCGCATCCTGGCGCGGCAGATGATGTTCGGGCAACGACGCTAAATTGTCGCCGTGTGCAGACGCCTCAGCAGAAATGAAAAGACGCGTTATTGATACAAGTCAAACCTGATTGATGCAAGTCAAACCTGATCGCGGCGAATCTTGAAACCAAGATTGAAACCACGGTGAAAACTTAGGTTGAGATGCGGGTTAAAATGCGGGTTAAAATAACGGTTAAATTCGGCGGTTAATTTCTGCTGTGGCTAATTCGTGCGGGGTTAATTCTTGATGAATATCCCCACTTGGCCGATTTCGATTGAACGGTTGTTATCTCGATTTGCTTACCCGCTTCACGACGCACGTGACGTAAACCGCACGCTTGCGCCGCCACGGGACCTCTCTGCCTGGCGAACCCGAGCCGCCTTGTAAAACCCAAACTCAGGACCGCGATCCGTTATTTATGCCCAGCATTGGTCGTCACATTTTGCGCAACAACTTATTTGTCGCCCCGATGGCCGGAGTGACGGATCGGCCATTCCGTCAATTGTGCAAACGACTGGGCGCAGGCTATGCCGTATCCGAGATGGTGGCCTCGAATGCGCAGCTCTGGAATAGCGCGAAGACCATGCGGCGCGCCGATCACACCGGCGAAGTCGAGCCGATCGCGGTACAGATTGCCGGCGCCGACCCGCAGATGCTGGCCGAAGCCGCACGTTACAACGTCGATAACGGCGCCCAGATCATCGATATCAACATGGGCTGCCCAGCCAAGAAAGTATGCAACCTGGCGGCCGGCTCAGCCCTATTGCAAAACGAGCCGCTTGTCACAAGCATACTCGAAGCCGTGGTGCGCGCCGTCGGCGTGGGACCCGACGCGGTTCCGGTCACGCTCAAGATTCGTACCGGTTGGGATCGCGATCACAAGAACGCGCTGCGCATCGCCGCTATCGCTGAAGCGAGCGGCATCGCGATGCTCACGGTGCACGGCCGCACGCGCGCCGATCTGTATAACGGCGACGCCGAGTACGACACCATCGCCGCCGTAAAGGCCGCCGTGGCGATCCCGGTGGTTGCCAACGGTGACATCGACACGCCAGAGAAAGCGCGCGCGGTGCTGGCCGCGACGGGCGCGGACGCGCTGATGATAGGCCGCGCAGCGCAAGGCCGGCCTTGGCTCTTTCGCGAAATCGAGCATTTCCTGCGTACCGGCACGCATCTGAGCGCGCCGCGTGTCGACGAAATCCAGCAGATCATGAACCACCATCTGCAAGACCATTACGCTTTTTATGGTGAATTCACCGGTGTGCGCACTGCGCGCAAGCACATCGGCTGGTACACTCGCGGACTCGCCGGCGCACAAGCGTTCCGGCACCGGATGAATACGCTGGACACGACCGAAGCACAACTCGCTGCGGTCAATGCATTTTTTGACGCGCAAAAAGCTTTCTCCGACCGGCTCACTTATGTTGATGACGATTCTCGCGCTTCGAACCTTTCATCTACACCCAACCGACTAGCAGCATGAGCAAGCACAACATCGAACAATGCGTCCGTGAAAGTCTGGAAAATTATTTCCGCGATCTCGACGGCTCACAGCCTCACGATATTTACGACATGGTGATCTCGTGCGCCGAGAAACCAATGCTCGAGATCGTGCTCGCCAACGCAGGCGGCAACCAGTCGCTCGCGTCCGAGTACCTGGGCATCAATCGCAATACCTTGCGCAAAAAGCTGCAGCAGCACGGCTTGCTGTAAATCCGAACCTTGCCTGTGACGCTCGCGCGTTCGCAGGCGCTACTCCTTCACCGCCATGATCAAGCAAGCGCTCATTTCAGTTTCCGATAAAACCGGGATCGTCGAATTCGCTCAGGCACTCGCCGGACTCGGCGTCAAGCTTTTGTCGACCGGCGGCACCGCCAAATTACTCGCGGAAAAAGGCCTGGCCGTGACCGAGGTCGCCGATTACACCGGCTTTCCGGAAATGCTCGACGGCCGCGTCAAGACCTTGCATCCGAAAGTGCACGGCGGCATTCTCGCGCGTCGCGACTTGCCCGAGCACATGGCGGCGCTCGCTCAGCACGACATTCCGACGATCGACCTGCTGGTGGTCAATCTCTACCCGTTTCGCGAGACGATTGCGCGCCCGCAATGCTCGCTCGAGGAAGCGATCGAGAATATCGACATCGGCGGCCCGACCATGCTGCGCTCGGCGGCAAAAAATCATCGCGACGTGACCGTTGTGGTGGACCCGGCCGATTACGCCGTGGTGCTCGACGAGATGCGCGCCAACCAGAATCAGGTCGGCTATCCGACCAATTTCCGGCTCGCTACCAAGGTGTTCGCTCATACCGCGCAATACGACGGGGCTATCACCAATTATCTGACGAGCCTGGGCGAAGATTTGCAGCACACGTCGCGCAGCCCGTATCCGGCGACACTGAACCTGGCGTTCGAGAAAGTGCAGGATCTGCGCTACGGTGAAAATCCGCACCAGGGCGCGGCGTTCTACCGCGACCTGGCGGCGCCCGTGGGTGCGCTGGCCAATTATGTACAGTTGCAAGGCAAGGAACTGTCGTATAACAACATCGCCGACGCGGACGCAGCCTGGGAATGCATCAAGACCTTCGATGCGTCGGCCTGTGTCATCGTCAAACATGCGAACCCGTGCGGCGTCGCCCTGGGCGCGACGGCGGCGCACGCCTACGCCAAGGCGTTCCAGACCGATCCGACTTCGGCGTTCGGCGGCATCATCGCCTTCAATCGGGAAGTCGACGAAGCTGCGGCCCAGGCGGTCGCCAAGCAGTTTGTCGAGGTACTGATCGCACCGTCGTTTACGGCCGGTGCGAAACAGGTTCTGGCTGCCAAGCAGAACGTGCGCGTGCTGCAAATCGAGTTGGGCGACACGGCCACCGCGGTGAATGCATTCGATATGAAACGCGTCGGCGGCGGACTGTTGCTGCAATCGCCCGATGCGAAAAATGTCCAGCCGTCTGAGCTGCGCGTGGTGAGCAAGCGCGCACCGACCGCGAAGGAAATGGAAGACATGCTGTTCGCCTGGCGTGTCGCGAAATTCGTCAAGTCCAACGCGATCGTGTTCTGCGGCAATGGCATGACGCTAGGCGTGGGAGCCGGTCAGATGAGCCGCGTGGACTCCGCGCGCATCGCCAGTATCAAGGCGCAGAATGCAGGCCTGAGTTTGAGTGGGTCGGCCGTCGCTTCGGACGCGTTCTTCCCGTTTCGCGATGGCCTCGACGTGGTGGTGGCGGCAGGTGCGACCTGCGTGATCCAGCCCGGCGGTTCGATGCGCGACGACGAGGTGATCGCCGCAGCCGACGAACAGAATATTGCGATGATTGTGACGGGAACGCGTCATTTCCGGCACTAAAGCCGGGCACTAGGCTCGCGTACCAACGCCGCGCACTTGCGGCGCTTCGCCATCCATATTAGAAGAAAAATTTACCGCTGCCATCCATTTTATTCATGTCAGAATAAAGCTCGTCTTCACGCATGGATGAGCCGCGATGAATTTGAATCACCTGGCGATCTTCCACGCCGTTGCACTGACTGGCGGCGTCGGCACCGGCGCGGCACGGCTGCATATAAGTCAATCGGCCGTATCCAAGCAGCTCGCCGATTTCGAAAGTCATCTCGGCGTTACCTTGTTCGACAGGCTACCGCGCGGCGTGCGCTTGACCGAAGCCGGCAAACTGCTGCTCGGTTACGCTAACCGGATTTTCTCGCTCGAAACCGAAGCCGAGCAAGTGCTTGGCGATCTCCATGCCCTGCGGCGCGGCCGCGTCTCCATCGGCGCCAGTCGCACGATAGGCGGTTATTTGTTGCCGGCGATACTGGCGCAATTCAACCGGCTGCACCCGGACATCGAACTGACGCTGGAGGTTGCCAACACCGCGGCGATTCAAACCATGCTGATCGACGGCGCAATCGATGTCGGTTTCACCGAAGGCCTGAGCCGTTCAGAAGCGCTCGAATTCAGCGTGATGGCGCAAGATGAATTGGTGCTGATCGCGGCGCCCGGGGCAGATATTGTGTCGGCGCGCGTGGAGGCAAAAATGCCTGCGGGCACGGCGGCCAGGAAAACCGCGCATTCACGGCCAAACGCGCGGGCAAGTACCCCGGTGCGTGCAAGCACCGATAATCCGGCCGGCGCGTTAGCCGTGAGCGCGTTGCATGGCTTGCCGCTGCTCATGCGCGAACCGGGGTCCGGCACCCGCGCGGTGATGGAGCAGGCACTCGCCACACATGGCGTCGTGCCGCGTTCGGCGATGACATTGGCCAGCACCGAGGCGATCAAGCGTATGGTCGCAGCGGGCATGGGCTACGCGTTTGTTTCGGCGCTCGCGGTGAGTACCGAAGTGGAAGCCGGCCTCTTGACCATCGTTCCGGTCAAGGGCCTGCGCATCCGTCGTCCGCTGCATCAGTTGGAGCTCAAAGGCAGTTGGACCAGCCCTGCGGTTACCGCGTTTCTGCAGTTCATGTGTCAAAATGCAGATAGTTACCGCGCCTCGCGCGCCCCTACCTCTTAGTTTGCCTAACCTGAGCGTTTGCCCTGCGGCCTCATGAGAATTCTCGGTATAGACCCCGGCTTGCGTGTGATGGGATTCGGCATCATCGAGCAGCACGGCTCGCAGCTCGGCTATATCGCCAGCGGCGTGATCAAGACAGCGGACGCCGATTTGCCGCACCGGCTAGGGACGCTTTTCGATGGGATCTCAACGCTGGTGCGCGAATACGCGCCCGACCAATCGGCCATCGAGAAGGTCTTCGTCAACGTCAATCCACAATCGACATTACTGCTTGGGCAAGCGCGTGGCGCGGCGATCTGTGCGCTGGTGGCAGGCGGCTTGCCGGTCGCTGAATATACGGCCTTGCAATTGAAGCAGGCGGTGGTGGGCTACGGACGCGCCACCAAGGAACAGATGCAGGAAATGGTGATGCGCTTGCTCAAGCTTTCGGGCAGGCCCGGCACCGACGCGGCCGATGCGTTGGGCATGGCGATTTGCCACGCCCACGCGGGCGTGGCCGTGAAAGCCCTTGGCGGGCTAGCGCCTTCGCTGGCGAAAAAAGGCTTGCGCGTGCGGCGCGGACGGCTGGTCGGTTAGGTTTGCGCCCGGCCAGCGCTCGCCGCAGCACCGCGCGAGCGAATCGCCCGTCGGCATGCCATATACACTGCGGTCACTGACTTCCCTTGTCTTCATTAACGGATGAACCGATATGATCGGACGAATTGCCGGCGTTTTGCTGGAAAAAAACCCACCGCGGCTGCTGGTCGATTGTGGCGGCGTCGGCTACGAAATCGACGTGCCGATGAGCACGTTTTATAATCTGCCGGCCATAGGCGAACGCGTCGCACTGCTTACGCAATTGATCGTACGTGAGGATGCTCACCTGCTGTTCGGCTTTGGCAGCGTCGACGAACGCATGACGTTTCGCGAGTTGCTCAAGATTACCGGCGTCGGTGCGCGCATGGCGCTCGCGGTGCTCTCGGGCATGAGCGTCAATGAGCTGGCGCAAGCGGTGACGCTGCAGGATGCGGCGCGCCTGACGCGCGTGCCCGGCATCGGCAAGAAAACCGCCGAGCGCCTGCTGCTCGAACTCAAGGGCAAGCTCGGCGCGGACCTCGGTGCAGCAGGCGGCATCGCGACCGCGCCCGACCATGCGAGTGACATCCTGCATGCGCTGCTGGCGCTGGGCTACTCTGAAAAAGAAGCGCTGCTGGCGATCAAGAACGTCCCCGCCGGCTCCGGGGTATCGGACGGGATCCGGCTGGCCCTCAAGGCTTTGTCCAAGGGGTAAGAACGCGGTGACAAGGCCGATAAGGCGTCGCTAAGGACGTCGATAAGAACGTGGACAGGGATGCCGATCAGGACACCCGCACGGCGGTAAGCATGGCGAAAAGGGGGGACGATGAATCGTGCAATGCGTGAGGCAACCGGTGTGGTCAAGAGTGGAACCGCAAGCGGAACCTTGTTGACACCAATAAGCGCAACACGGCGTCGTTCGCCTTTGCCTTGTCCGCTCGCGCGGCCGACCTAAGCGGTACAATCGAATCATGATAGAAACCGAAAAACTTGGCGCCGAGCGTATTATCGCCGCCACACCGACTTCGCCGAACGAAGAGGTCTTCGAGCGCGCACTGCGTCCCAAGCAGCTCGACGAATATGTCGGGCAGGAAAAGATACGCGGTCAGTTGGAGATTTTTATCGAAGCGGCCAGGCGCCGCTCCGAAGCGCTCGATCATGTGCTGCTGTTTGGCCCACCTGGGCTGGGTAAGACAACGCTCGCGCACATCATCGCGCGCGAAATGGGCGTCAACCTGCGCCAGACGTCCGGACCGGTGCTCGAACGAGCCGGCGATTTGGCCGCGCTATTGACCAATCTCGAAGCCAACGACGTATTGTTCATCGACGAGATCCATAGGCTTTCTCCGGTCGTCGAGGAAATCCTGTATCCGGCGCTCGAGGACTATCAAATCGACATCATGATTGGCGAAGGTCCGGCGGCGCGTAGCGTCAAGCTCGATCTGCAGCCGTTCACCCTGGTCGGTGCGACGACGCGCGCGGGGATGCTGACCAACCCGTTGCGCGACCGCTTCGGTATTGTGGCGCGGCTGGAGTTCTATTCCGCGACCGAGCTTGCCCGTATCGTGCACAGATCGGCCGATCTGCTCGGCGCACAAATTGGCGACGATGGCGCGATGGAAATCGCCAAGCGCTCACGCGGCACGCCGCGTATCGCCAATCGCTTGCTACGCCGCGTACGCGACTTTGCTGAGGTCAAGGCTGACGGCCGCATTACCGCCAGTGTTGCCGACGCCGCGCTGGCCATGCTCGATGTCGATGCGGTTGGCTTCGACGTCATGGATCGTAAGCTGCTCGAAGCGATCCTGCATAAATTCGACGGCGGCCCGGTCGGGGTCGACAATCTCGCGGCGGCGATCGGCGAAGAACGCGACACCATCGAAGACGTACTGGAACCGTTCCTGATCCAGCAGGGCTTTTTGCAACGCACACCGCGCGGGCGCGTCGCGACCTTGCTCGCGTATCGGCACTTCGGCTTGGCCGCCCCCGATGCCGGACCAATACGCGATATGTGGGACGCGGCCAGTTAAGCCGGCACGCGTTCATACTTCGATCCGACATGGCCTCCCCTTCCGACCCGCTCCCCTCTGGCTCCAGACCGGCCACCTCCGCGAAGTCGAGTGCAGTGGGTGACACGAAGCGTGCCGGGATACCTGCCGGGGTACGTGCGCGCATCGCCGCGGGCGTCACTGAGCTGACCAGCAGTCAAAGCCTGTCGATCGATTACTCGTCGCCGCCCGGAGATCCCGGTCTGTTTGGCCCCGACTCGGTCTGCTGGAAGGTGCACGCCGATTTCACCTCGATGATCGTCGGTGGCATTACTGCGCTGATGTTACAGGCACTCCATCCGCTTGCGCTCGCGGGCGTCTGGGACCACTCGAGCTTTCGCATCGATATCCATGGCAGACTCAGGCGCACCGCGACGTTCATCGCCGGCACCACCTATGGCAGCCGCGCCGATGCCTTGGCACTGATCCAGCGTGTCAAGACGATCCACGAGAGGGTCAAAGGGACTGCACCCGACGGGCGCTTCTACGCGGCCGATGATCCGGCCTTGCTCACATGGGTGCATGTGGCGGAAATGTCGAGTTTCCTGGCCAGCTATCTGCGTTATGTCGACCCCGATCTGGCGCCTGCCGATCAGGACCGTTATTACCGTGAGACAGCGCTGATCGCCGAACTGCTCGGCGCCACCGGCGTACCCAAGTCGTGTGCAGAGATCGCGCTTTATTTGCAAGGCAAACGCGCCGAACTGGAAGTCGGACCGCGCACGCGTGAGGTAGTGCGCGTTCTGATGGCGGCACGTGCGCCGACCTTGGCAACGCGTCCGGTCGGCACGCTGTTGCTGGGCGCGGGCGTCGATTTATTGCCCGATTGGGCACAGCGTAGCCTGGGCTTCGGATTGTGGGCGCCGTTGCGGCGCGCCGTGGTGCGTCCCGGTGTGCGTACGATTGCGCCGGTGATGCGCTGGGCATTGCGCAACGGAGTGTCCAAGCGTGCGCGAGCCAGGGTGGCGGCGTGCGCCGAGACTTGAACGCCACGTACTGGATGCACCGAATTCCAGGCTTTGAGCGCGCGCGACCTGTACCGCAGCAGGAATTACGGCTAGCGAGCATTGACGACTGGCGAGAAATCGACGACGGGCCCGCTCAAACCACTCGCGGGTCGACCCTATCGCCAAATCCATCGTCCGCACTCGTTTCGAGGTGCTCGATATCGGCCCAGCGAACCACGCGCGCGCCATTCGCGTCAAAGTCGAGCACATTGACGCTGGCATTGAGCAACGGGTGGGCACGCGGTGCTGCCAACGTCATCCGATTTGCATAGCGATAAGCACAATCGAGCACGCCACCGTGCGCCACGGCAACGATGCGCTGCCCGGCGTGCCGTTGCGCAAGCCCGACGAGCGCGGCCGTCACGCGGTCATAGAACGCCTGCTGGGACTCGCCGCCCGTGGGGGAAAATTGTGGATCGTGGCTTTGCCAGGCAACATATTCGGTCGGAAACCGAACCCGGATTTGCTCCGGGTCGTAGCCTTGAAACGCGCCGTACATGCGTTCGCGCAACGCCGCAGTCAGCACGATGGTTTGTCCAAGCGCGTGCGCCAGTGGCTGCGCAGTTTCGCGCGCACGCGCCAGATCGCTGCTATAAATCGCGTCGATACGCATGCCTTGCCGCACGCGCTCGGACAAATGCACAGCAAGACGCTGTGCCTGATCCCTGCCGGTCGCCGACAAACCGATATCAAGATGACCTTGGATACGCTTGACGCGATTCCAATCGGTTTCACCGTGACGCACCAGGACAATTTGTGTGGACATGATGGTCAGCCGTTCGCGGGAGACGATGCGCGCGCATCGAGCCAAAAGGTGACCGGACCGTCGTTGACAAGCGCCACCTGCATGTCGGCGCCGAATTCTCCGGTCTCGACATCGGGATGGGCGGCACGAGCACGCTCGACAAAGTAGTCGAAGAGCCGTCTACCGTCGGCGGGTGCAGCCGCCGGCGTGAAGCTGGGGCGCATGCCGTTGTGGGTGTCGGCCGCGAGCGTGAACTGCGAAACCAGCAGTAAACCACCGCAACGCCCTGCGCCGTCGATATTCTGCACGCTCAGATTCATTCTTCCTTGCGCATCGCCGAACACGCGATAGCCGATGACTTTCGCCAGCAGCTTGTCGGCAAGCGCCTCGGTATCGCCACGCTCAGCACACACGAAGGCCAGTAAACCGGGGCCGATGGCGCCCGTGCTGCGCCCGGCCACCGTCACCTCGGCATGCAATACGCGTTGGATCAGCGCGATCATGATGCCATACGACCGGTTGCTTGCACGTCTGTCGCGTCCCGCATAGGTCAGACGCTCAGCGTGACACGCGCGAACCGCCGCTTGCCCACTTGCACCACGTACGTACCCACCTCGACCTTAAGCGCCTTGTCGGAAATGACGGTCCCGTCGATGCGCACGCCGCTTTGTTCAATGTTGCGCAACGCTTCGCTGGTGGACGGCACGAGACCGGCCTGCTTGAGCAACTGCCCGATCGCCAGCGGCGCGCCGCCCAGGCTCACGGCCGGGATATCGTCGGGCACACCGCCTTTGGCGCGATGATTGAAATCTTCGAGTGCGCGCTCGGCGTCGGCAGCAGTGTGAAAGCGGCTGACGATCTCCTGGGCCAGCAGCACCTTGAAATCGCGCGGGTTGCGGCCGGCTTCGGTTTCACGGCGAAATCCGGCGATTTCGTCTAGACTGCGAAACGATAGCAGTTCGAAATAACGCCACATCAACACATCGGAAATACTCATCAGCTTGCCGAACATATCGGCCGGCTTTTCGCTGATACCGACGTAGTTGGCTTTGGACTTGGACATTTTTTCGACGCCGTCCAGGCCTTCCAGCAAAGGCATCGTCAAAATGCACTGCGGCTCCTGACCGTACTGTTTTTGCAGTTCGCGGCCCACCAGCAGATTGAATTTCTGATCGGTGCCGCCGAGCTCAAGGTCCGAGTGCAGCGCGACCGAATCGTAGCCCTGCATCAGCGGGTAAAGGAACTCGTGTATCGAGATCGGCACGCCGCCGTGGAAACGCTTGGTGAAATCGTCGCGCTCGAGCATGCGCGCGACGGTGTAGCGCGACGCCAGCTTGATCATGCCGTCGGCACCCAGCGCCATCGACCATTCGCTGTTGTAGCGAATTTCTGTTTTCTCGCGGTCCAGCACCAGCGTAGCCTGGTCGAAGTAGGTCTTGGCATTGAATTCGATTTGCTCGCGGGTCAGCGGCGGCCGTGTCGAATTGCGGCCCGAGGGATCGCCGATGAGCGAAGTGAAATCGCCGAGCAGAAAAATGACGGTATGCCCCAGGTCCTGCAACTGGCGCATCTTGTTAAGCACTACCGTATGACCGATGTGGATATCGGGCGCGGTTGGGTCCAGGCCCAGCTTGATGCGTAACGGCTTGCCGGTTACGGCGCTACGCGCGAGCTTCTGGATGAATTCTTCCTCGATCAACAGCTCGTCCACACCGCGCTTGGCGATCGCGAGGGCGTGCCGCACTTCGTCGGTGATCGGATGGACGGCCGCGGGGCCTGCGCTCGGGACTGGGTTGGCGTTCTGCTCAGTGCTCATTCTGTGGTGGTATGTCGCTGATGGTATCGGTGAAATCGGAAAAACGATGCTCGGCCATGCTGGACCGGATACGACTAAGCCCATGATTTTACGTGATGTGGCCGAGCTCGGTCATATTTAGCGCGCGCGACAGGTTTATGCACGGCGTCACGTCGCGCGTGAGCGTCGGTTTCGCGGGATAATCGCGTGCGGAAGCGGCTCGACAGAGCCCGCCGAGCGCAGGGGTGTACGGACAGACACGGGACCGACATTTGGATTGGTATCGTGCACCGATCGGGGCCCTGCTTGCACAGGCACGTCTGCGTCCCGGTGAACCGATCGAAGTAATCGAAGGAGACGGCATGGCTCAATCTACGGCGGACGGCATTTATTTCGGCATGATGTCGGGCACCAGTCTCGACGGCGTCGATGCGGTCGCAGTCGAATGGCGGGAAGGCGCCGTGCCGCGGGTGCTGGCACAGAGCAGCGGAAGCTTTCCGGGCCCACTGCGCGACGAACTGCATGGCTTGCAACAAGCGGGCTACGACGAGATAGACCGAGAGGCGCGTGCAGCCAATCAACTGGCGCGTTGTTACGCACAATGCAGCGCTGCGCTGCTTGAGCTCGGATCGCTACAAGCCAGTGAGGTCCGTGCGATCGGCGTGCATGGCCAGACCATCCGGCATCGGCCCGAGCGCGGATACACGCGCCAGACCAACAACCCCGCATTGCTTGCGGAACTCAGCGGCATTGATGTCATCGCCGATTTTCGTAGCCGCGATATCGCGGCAGGCGGGCAAGGCGCGCCGCTGGTGCCGGCGTTTCACGCCACGGTGTTCGGTGCACCCGGCACGACTCGAGTGGTGTGCAACATTGGCGGCATCAGCAATCTCAGCGTATTACATGCCGATGGCGCCATTAGCGGCTTCGATTGCGGACCAGGAAACGCGCTGCTCGATTATTGGGCGCATCGGCATCTGCAGCAGCACTACGATGACGGCGGAGCTTACGCAGCCCAGGGCCAGGTGGTGCAGCCTCTGCTGGCCGATTTGCTCGGCGAGCCCTTTTTCGCGCTGGCGCCGCCCAAGAGTACCGGCCGCGACTTGTTCAATAGCGACTGGTTGACGGCCAGGCTGGTATCGCATGGCGCGCTCGCCGCCGCGGACGTGCAAGCCACATTGACGTTCCTGACCGCCGTATCGATTGCCCGCGAAATCGAACGGCACGCGGTCGATTGCGATGCGGTATTCGTATGCGGGGGCGGTGCGTTGAATCGGACGCTCATGCGCGATTTGGAGAGCGCCTTGTCCACGCTGGGCCTGCGAGTTACCGTGCAGGCGACCGATGTGCTGGGTGTGCCTGCGCTGCAGGTCGAAGCATTTGCCTTCGCCTGGTTGGCGCGGCAATTCGTGGCTAGACAAGCCGGTAACCTGACGGCCGTCACCGGTGCTGCCGGTCCGCGCGTGTTGGGCGCGCTTTATCCGCGTTGATCGATGCAACGAGTCCGCACTGGGCGCGCGGTATGGGCGTGAATCCAGGACCTGCGCCGAGCGATTCGCTTCCGATCTGCCTACACTGCCGGGGCCAAGCGAGTCGGCGCTGAGCACGCGTTATAGCGCCGCCCCTTTAAACGCCAAACCCCGCGCTCCGGGAAGAGGCGGGGTTTATCGTGTCACCGATCGGCAGATAGTGCACACATAACCATCAGTTCACAGCTCTAGCCGCGCAGCGATCACGCCGTTCGCGGCAAAACAGCGGCGATTTAAGCCGAAAACGACGATCCGCAGCCGCAGGTGCTGGTCGCGTTCGGATTTTTGATCACGAACTGAGCGCCATTGATGTCGTCTTTGTAATCGATCTCCGCACCGACGAGATACTGATAGCTCATCGAGTCGATCAACAACTGCACGCCGGCCTTGTCCATGACGGTGTCGTCCTCGTTGATCTCTTCGTCGAACGTGAACCCGTACTGGAAGCCCGAACAGCCGCCGCCCTGCACGAACACGCGCAGCTTGAGCGCGGGGTTGCCTTCTTCTTCAATCAGTTGCTTGACCTTATCCGCTGCGCTGTCCGTGAAGACCAGCAAGCTGGGCATGGCGGGAGCGGGTGTGGACGTGACAGGAGCTTCAGATACTGCATTCATGTAATTTCTCCGAAAGACGCTTTGACCACATTGTAGAGCCGATTCGAAACTCGTGCTGAAACCCACTTCACCGAATAAGGTCTTGTTTGGATTAAGAAAATTACAAAACCGGCAAGACGATGAAAAAAACCGCCGGGCAACGATCGCCGGGCGGTTTTCCTGAGCATCGATTCCGGCATACGGCCGGAACCCGTGCCGATTAACGCTTCGAGAATTGCTTCCTGCGGCGTGCCTTGTGGAAACCGACTTTCTTACGTTCGACTTCACGTGCATCGCGGGTAACAAAACCAGCGTGCGACAGTTGCGGCTTCAGCGTTGCATCGTAGTCCATCAGCGCGCGCGTGATGCCGTGGCGTACTGCACCGGCTTGACCCGTTTCGCCACCGCCGTTGACGTTGACTTTGATGTCGAACGTACCCGAGTGGTTAGTCAGTTCCAGCGGTTGACGCACGATCATCAGCGAGGTTTCACGCGAGAAATACTCAGCGATCGGCTTGCCGTTGACCACGATATCGCCCTTGCCTGCCTTGATGAAAACACGGGCTACGGCGCTCTTGCGACGGCCGGTACCATAATTCCAATTACCAATCATGTGGCCTCCTTAGATCTCGAGCGCTTTGGGCTGTTGAGCCGTATGCGGATGCGTAGCGTCAGCGTAGACCTTGAGCTTCTTGATCATTGCGTAGCCGAGCGGGCCCTTGGGCAACATGCCTTTCACAGCCTTCTCGAGCGCGCGGCCCGGGAAGCGTTCCTGCATCTTGCCGAAGGTGGTTTCATAGATACCGCCCGGGTAACCCGAGTGACGGTAGTATTTCTTGTCGGTGCTCTTGTTGCCGGTGACGCGCAACTTACCTGCATTGACGATGATGATGAAATCGCCGGTATCGACGTGCGGGGTGAATTCCGGTTTGTGCTTGCCGCGCAGACGGCGTGCCACTTCGCTGGCGACACGTCCCAGAACTTTATCCGTAGCGTCAATCACGTACCATTCACGCGTCACCTCATGGGCTTTTGCGGAAAATGTCTTCATGATTGATCCAAAAAAATAAACCTGCCCTTGTTTGAGGCCCTGCTTATCGACGTGCTGTAACGACGCACTGCTGCAGGCTCTCGTACCGCCTTTTCCGCGGGCAAATTCGGAAAAGCCCTGAATTATATGGGAATTTTGCCGGCGCCGTCAAAAAAACCGAGGCAGCCATCGTGCAAGCCCGCGTGGCGGGCGCCACGTGCGTGCCGCGCAAGCGCGCCGCAAGCCCAAAAACGATAAAAAAAACCCGAACTCTAGGTTCGGGTTTAATCCACCAAAGGAGGAAGGTGGAGGAGACATGCAGAGATTGTGCAACGCCACAACCATTAGCGCCAGTATAGCTAAGGGTTTGCCATAGGGCAAGATTATTTACATTGTGAGATTAAATTTCATTATGTGAAAAATGAAGCGCGGTAGCAGCAGGCGATCAATTCTTAAGGCCCCCTATGCAATGCGATACGAAGGTCTACAATACTTCGCTCAATGTCGCACGGAGTCGATGATGGAATGCAAGGTAAGCTGGATGGGTAGCGACGGCATGGCGTTTGTCGCTGAAACGAGTAGTGGCCACTTGGTTGCGATGGACGGTGCCCCGGAAGGCGGCGGCCGCAATCTCGCCCCGCGGCCCATGGAGATGGTGTTGCTGGGCACCGGCGGATGTACCGCCTACGATGTGGTGATGATCCTGAAAAAGAGCCGCCAGGAAGTACAGGGCTGCTCGGTCAAACTCAAGGCCGACCGCGCCAGCCAGGATCCCAAGATTTTTACGCAGATCAATTTTCATTTCACCGTGACCGGGCGCAACCTGAACCCCGCGACCGTCGAGCGCGCGATCACGCTGTCGCACGAGAAATATTGCTCGGCCTCGATCATGCTGGCCAAATCCGCCGAACTGACCCATACGTTCGAGATCGTCGAATCCTGAAGAGAAATACAAAGCGGGCCGATAAGCCGGATTCTGTGCACACGATCCGGCAAGCCGGTTCGCGCGTGACAGTCATTCCTCTAGGCGCGCCATTACTGACGCGCTCAAGCTTCCTACCCGCAGACGAACGGAGGCGCCGTCCTGCATCGCAAGCGATGCCTGTCTGCCTATTTGGAATTGCTCCGGGTGGAGGTTACCTTGCCGGTCTGCGTCGCCGCAGCCGCGGTGCGCTCTTACCGCACCGTTTCACCCTTACCTGATCCCCTGGCTTGCGCCCGGGGCCATCGGCGGTTTGCTTTCTGTTGCCCTGTTCCGCGTGTTGCCACGGATGGCCGTTAGCCATCACCCTGCCCGTTGGAGTCCGGACTTTCCTCCCCCTTCTTGCGAAGGCGGCGACTGCCTAGCCCACTTTGCGGCGCCAGTGTAGCACGCGCTCGCGCCGCCTAGCGGGCCGCGCGAGCAATGTCGCGGTGCGGGCGAAATACCGCTCGATCGGCATAGAAGCCGGGCTCGGCGTTGGGCGCCCACCACCCTGGCACACCGAGTACCGGCAACGGCGTCAGGTCGCGAGGACTACGCAATAACCCGCTCAGGTCTGCTGCGACGCGCTCGTCCAGCCAAATCAGGCGTTGAGTTCGAGGCCAATCGAAATAGGCCGGCGGCACGCGCACTATCCAGGCGTGCGCGGTGATCGCCTTGTAGGGGCGCACCAGTTTTTCGAGCAAGGCATGGCCGAACGCCACCGTTTCGACCTGGCGGCCCCAGTCCGCGCGCCGTGTTTCGAACAGCGTGCGCCAGTCGAATGCGCGCAGCGCCTCGCTCAGCGACGGATCTGCACAGGCGAATAACACGCCGTTTTCGTCGAATAGCGTCAACGCGTCGCGCACGCCGCCTCGCGCGGCGCCTATGCCACGCTGTCCAATTTCGCTTGCCTGCGCGGCATTGAGTTGCGCCTTGATGCGCGCAAAGGCGCACCAGGCCAGCGCGTTGAAGAAATCGTGCAGATTGGCACGCGTCGGCACCTCGCCGGTAGCGGCGATATGCGCTTCGTACGCCACCTGCGCAGGGAGCGCGGATTGCGCAACCAAACGCAGCGGCTTGCAGGCGGAAGTCGTCAACTGCAACATGCGGGCGTCGCGGTTCAGTGCCTCGCGCCAATCGTCGTCGCGGGCTTTAGCCGTTGCGGGTGGCGTATCGAGTACGCCGGCGATACCGAACGCAGCGGTTACCTCTCGTGTCTTGGATATCTCGCGTGTGCGTGCGTCCAGCGTCGCTTGCCAGCGCGCCCCGCGCGCGGCCAACGGCGCATACCATGGCGCAGCCCAATCCACCGCGCCCAGTTTTTCCAGCAGCGCGGAAGATTCCGCGCGATCCACGTTGCAGGCCGCGCTCACACCCGATCGCGGCACTTGATCCGCTGCGTCCATGTCGCCTCAGACGCTTAACGCAGCCGCCAGCCCATCGTTTCACCGCCCCGCAGCGGCACGACCGGTACGTCGCCGGCATCGAATTGCTCCGGCAACGTCCAGGTTTCGCGGTGTAATGTGACCTGCTCGGCATTGCGCGGCAAACCATAGAAATCGGCGCCGAAGAAACTCGCAAAGCCCTCCAGCCGGTCGAGCGCATCGGCTGCATCGAAGGCTTCGGCATACAGTTCGAGCGCATGCAAGGCGGTATAGCAGCCCGCGCAACCGCATGCGTGCTCCTTTAACCCCTTGGGATGCGGTGCACTGTCCGTGCCCAGGAAAAATCGCGGGTTGCCGGAAATTGCGGCCTCCACCAGTGCGACCCGATGCGTCTCGCGCTTGAGCACCGGCAGGCAGTAATAGTGCGGCCGGATGCCACCCTGGAAAATTGCGTTACGGTTATAAAGCAGATGATGCGCCGTAATGGTCGCCGCCAGCGTGCCGGGAGCCCCTTGCGCATCGCGCACATAGTGCGCGGCATCCAGCGTCGTGATGTGTTCGAACACGACCTTGAGCGCAGGAAAATCGCGGCGCAACGGAATCAGCACCTGATCGATAAAGACCTTCTCCCGGTCGAACAAATCGATTGCGGCATCCGTGACTTCGCCATGGACCAGCAAAGGCATGCCGGTTTCCTGCATTGCCTCGAGCGTCTTGCTGCATTTGGCAAGACTGGTCACGCCAGCGTCAGAGTTCGTCGTGGCGCCGGCCGGATACAGCTTCACCCCATGGACAAAGCCAGACGCGCGGGCACGGCGAATCTCGTCGGCGGGCGTATTGTCGGTGAGATAAAGTGTCATGAGCGGCTCGAACGGCGGCAGCCCCGGTTGCGCGGCAAGTGCGTCGAGGATGCGTTGACGGTAAGCCTGGGCTTGATCGGTGGTGGTGACCGGCGGCCGCAAATTCGGCATGATGATGGCGCGCCCGAACTGGCGCGCGGTGTGCGGCAGCACCGCAGCCAGCATGGCGCCATCGCGCACGTGCAAATGCCAGTCGTCGGGACGGGTCAGGGTGAGCGTGGCAGCTCGAGGGGCTGCGGCATGAAGCGATGCGGGAGCGTCAGTCATGTGAGGTCGTCGGAATGATCTTAAAAATGGGAAGAGCCGGATCGCGTGTACATCTGTTGCGGTAAAGCCGCGCTTAGCAACATTCGAGAATTCAAAATCACGATTTCGTTTTTTGACACGAGCGACCCGGTGCTATCCTAGGCTTAACCCCAATTGTACCGGCTCGCCGTCGCTTACAGTACCGCCCAGACAGACCCCATGTGCCAACTTCTCGGAATGAACTGCGCAGCGCCGACGGACGTGACGTTCTCGTTCACCGGCTTCGCAGCCCGCGGCGGCGTGACGGATCATCATGCAGACGGCTTCGGCATCGCGTTTTTCGAAGATAAAGCCTGCCGTCTGTTTATCGACCAGCATGCCTCGTCGAGTTCACCGATCGCAGACCTGATCAAGCGCTATCCGATCAAGTCCAAAAATACCATCGCGCATATTCGCAAGGCGACCCAAGGCCGCATCGAACTGGAAAACTGCCATCCGTTCATGCGCGAGTTGTGGGGGCGTCACTGGATTTTTGCTCACAACGGCGACCTGAAAGGCTACGCGCCCGAGCTTACCGGGATGTACCAGCCGGTGGGCACGACCGATAGCGAACTGGCGTTTTGCAGCATTCTGCAAGGCTTGCGCGAGCGGTTTCCGGTTGCGCAACCCCCGTTGCCGGAGTTATTCGCCGCACTCGCCGAACTGACCGCCGCGGTCACGTCGCATGGCGTCTTCAATTTCCTGATGTCCAATGGACAAGCGCAGTTCGCGCACTGCTCCACGCACTTGCAGTACATCGTGAGACGCTGGCCGTTTTCGACCGCACACCTGATCGATGCCGACATGTCGATCGATTTCGCCCGCTACACGACGCCCGAAGATCAGGTGGCCGTCATCGCGACCCAGCCGTTGACCGACGATGAAGTCTGGACCGCCTTTGCGCCGGGCGACTTGTATATGTTCCAGGACGGCGAGTTGATGGCGCGGGCCAATATTCCAGTGCCGCCAGAAGTGCTCGAAAAGGCACGCCAGCCGCTGTGCCGCAACGAGCCGGCCAAACCGGAGTTGGCCGAGATGCCGGTGGAAATCGGTTTCGCCGACGAGGACATGGTCGAATCCTGACGTGCGACCATGCGATGGCAGCGGCGCCCACCCGGGCGAACGCCGGCAACCGCGGGCTGTCGGCAACAAGCGGCAACGGATGCCGTCAAAAAAAAGCGCCTTGCGGCGCTTTTTTTTGACGGAAATCGGCAAGAAACTCAGTGCAGGATTTTCGCGAGGAAGTCCTTCGCGCGATCCGACTCCGGATTGGCGAAAAACTTATCCTTCGCCACATCCTCGACGATCAGGCCGCGATCCATGAATACCACACGGTGCGCGACTTTCTTGGCAAACCCCATTTCATGGGTCACGCAAATCATCGTCATGCCTTCTTGAGCCAGCTCGACCATGACATCGAGTACCTCGTTGATCATTTCCGGATCGAGCGCGGAGGTCGGCTCGTCAAATAACATTGCGATCGGATCCATCGACAGCGCCCGCGCGATCGCAACGCGCTGCTGCTGGCCGCCGGAGAGCTGGCCCGGGAACTTGTGCGCATGGGCCTTGAGGCCAACTCGATCGAGCAGCGCCATGCCCTTCGTGTTGGCTTCCTCACGCGTGCGTCCCAGCACCTTCATTTGCGCGAGCGTCAGGTTCTGCGTAATCGACAGATGCGGAAACAGTTCGAAATGCTGGAACACCATGCCCACGCGCGCGCGCAGTTTGGGTAGATTGGTCTTGGGGTCCGCCACGGAAATGCCGTCGACGATGATCTCGCCCTGCTGTATCGGCTCAAGCCCGTTGACAGTCTTGATCAAGGTCGATTTACCGGAGCCCGAAGGTCCGCACACCACCACCACTTCGCCTTTCTTGACTTCGGTGGTGCAGTCGGTCAGCACCTGGAAAGCGCCATACCATTTGGAAACGTTTTTCAAAGAAATCATCGTGCATACCTTTGTTGAAGGCGTTTGACCAACACCGAAGCCAGTGTGCAAACGACAAAATAACAAGCTCCGGCAAACAGTATCATTTCCACCGTAGTGCCGTCACGGTCGCCAATATTGGCTGACGTACTGAAGAAATCGGCCAGGCCGATCACGTAGACGAGCGAGGTATCCTGAAACAAGACGATGCCTTGCGTGAGCAGCAGCGGCACCATCGCGCGGAACGCCTGTGGCAGGATCACCAACCACATGCTTTGTCCGTAGCTCATGCCGAGCGCCAGCGCCGCACTGACCTGGCCGCGCGACACGCTCTGGATCCCTGCCCGGATGATTTCCGAGTAGTAGGCCGCTTCGAACAGCGAGAACGCCACCAAGGCGGAAGCGAGCCGGATGTCGATGTCAGGCGACAGACCCAATACCGACTGCAGGAACTGCGGCACGATCAGGAAAAACCACAGCAACACCATCACGAGCGGAATCGAACGGAAGATCGTGACGTACAGATTGGCAAAAATCGATAGCGGCTTGAAGTTCGACAACCGGAACAGCGCGAGCACGGTTCCCCATAGGATGCCGACGATTACCGCCAGCACCGTGATTTCTATCGTAATGCGCAGCCCGCCGAGCAGCGTGGGCAGCGCGGCAGGTATGCCGGACCAGTCGAAGTGATGCATCATTTACCTCCGATATAGCCGGGCAGCCGGGCTTTGTGCTCAACCCAGCGCATGAAAAACATGATCACGATATTGATCAGGAAGTACGCCGCCGTCACTGCAATAAACGACTCGTACGCTTGTGCGGTGTAATCCACCAGTTGCCGCGCCTGCGCCGACAGCTCGAACAAGCCGATGGTCGAGGCCACCGCCGAATTCTTGAAGATATTGAGGAATTCCGATGTGAGCGGCGGCACGATGATGCGCATCGCGGTAGGCAGCAGCACGTGGCGATACGCTTGCGGCAGCGTCAAACCGAGCGCGAGCGCCGCGGCGCGTTGCCCGCGCGGCAGCGCTTGCAAACCCGAGCGCACCTGCTCGCAAACCCGCGCCGCGGTGAACAGCCCCAGGCAAGCGACCGACGCGATGAATGCAAATATCACCGGCGACATGTGCTTGACTGCCATGCCGATGCCTGGCGGCAGGAGTTCGGGGACGACCCAAACCCAGATGAAAAATTGAACGATCAGTGGAATGTTTCGAAATAACGCGACATAGCCAGTCGCGAACCCGGACAAGAACTTGTTCGGGACAGTGCGCAATACTCCCATCAACGTCCCGACTACCAGTGCGATAACCGCGGCACACATCGACAGCGCGATCGTCACCTCGAAGCCGGAAACGATCCAGCCCAGGTAATTCGTCGGCTCGCCGGTGGATACGGGGTTGAGGAAAACGCCCCAATTCCAGTGATAAGCCATGCATACACTCCAAAAAGAAACGGAAGGACTGCGCGCCCTTCCGTTTCACTATCGGTTCAAAAAGAACTTCAGCTCAGCGGCTTGTCATTGGGCGCCTTGAACAGCGCCTTCATGTCCTCGCTTTCCGGGAAATTCAGATTCAATCCTTTCGGCGGAATCGGTGTCATAAACCACTTCTTGTAGATCGCGTCAGCTTCGCCGGAGGTCTGCACCTTGGCGATCGCATCGTCGGCCACCTTCTTGAACTCAGGATCGTCCTTGCGCATCATGCAACCGTAGGATTCCTTCGATTGCGGCGTCCCGACGATCACGAAATCGGCTGGGTCGTTCGACTTGGCGCGCTCACCGGCCAGCAAGGCGTCATCCATCATAAACGCCACCGCGCGGCCGGTCGACAAGGTCAGGAACGACTCGCCGTGGTCTTTCGCGCTGATGATGCTCATGCCCATGCTCTGGTCCTGATTCAGCTTGCGCAAGATCCGCTCGGACGTGGTACCGGCGGTGGTCACCACCGTCTTGCCCTTCAGGTCGGCGAAATCCTTGATGCCCGAGTCCTTCTTCGCCATCAAACGCGTGCCGATCACGAAAATCGTATCGGTGAAACCAACCTGCTTGGCGCGTTCCACGTCATGCGTGGTCGATCCGCATTCCAGATCGATGGTGCCGTTCTGCACCAGCGGAATCCGGTTTTGCGAAGTCACCGGCGTGAGCTTGACCTTCAGATCCGGCATCGCCAATTTAACCTTGACCGCCTCGACGATTTTCATCGCCATGTCTTGCGAATAACCGATGACGTTTTGCTTGTCGTCGTAATACGAAAAGGGAATCGACGACTCCCGGTGACCCAGAGAAATCACGCCGGTTTCCTTGATTTTCTTCAAGGTATCGGAACTCTGAGCGGATGCCGTTCCCGCCATCAGACCGAGCGCGATCAAGCTCACCGCGAGTTTATTCAAAATCATGCTGTGTGTCTCCGTGTTCAAAAAAAAACGCTGCCACTTTATCGAAACGATTGTAAATAAACAATGCGTTCCGGGTTGTTTCGAGTGTCAATGTGTCGCTCGCCCCGGGGCAGACCGTGAGCGGCGACTTTACACCAACTGAAAACAAATTACATTTAGATTACGGATACAGGCCGCGCAGATCGCGCGCTGTCAGAATTCGGGTACAGGCGACAATATAGGCTGCGGTCCGAATCGACACCTTGTGCTCGCTGGCAACCTGCCAGACCGCGGTGAACGCTTCGCGCATCACGCGCTCGAGCCGCTGGTTGATTTCCTCTTCCGACCAGAAGAAGCTCGAGAAATCCTGCACCCATTCGAAGTACGACACCGTCACACCGCCGGCATTGGCGATCACGTCGGGAATCACCATAATGCCGTTGTCGTTCAGTATGTCGTCGGCGTCCGGCGTGGTCGGGCCGTTGGCGCCCTCCACCACGATCTTGGTGCGGATACGCCCGGCATTATGAATGGTGATCTGGCCCTCAAGCGCGGCGGGAATCAGGATTTCAGTTTCGATACCCCAGAAATCGTCGGCCGCGATCGCCTCGGCGCCGGGGAAACCACCGACCCCGCCATGCTGGGCGACGTGCGCCAGCAAAGCTGGGACATCGAGGCCCGACGGCTTGCTGATGGTGCCGGTGTGATCCTGCACGGCGACGATCTTCGCACCGGCGTCGGCGAACAGGCGCGCGGCGATGCCGCCCACATTGCCGAAGCCCTGTACTGCGACGCGCGCACTGGAGATGTCCAGCCCAAGGTGACGCGCGGTTTCACAGCCCACCACGAACACGCCACGCCCGGTGGCCTCACGACGCCCCAGCGAGCCGCCCAGCGCGATCGGCTTACCGGTTACTACACCGGTCGCCGTTTGCCCTTGGTTCATCGAGTAGGTGTCCATCATCCACGCCATCACCTGCTCGTTGGTGTTGACGTCGGGCGCCGGAATGTCGGTGTTCGGTCCGATAATGATGCCGATTTCGCTGGTATAGCGGCGCGTCATGCGCTCAAGTTCACCGCGCGACAGGTTGCGCGGATCGACGCGGATACCGCCCTTTGCGCCGCCATAGGGGACGTTGACGGCAGCGTTCTTGATCGACATCCAGGCGGACAAAGCCATCACTTCGGAAAGCGTTACATCCTGGTGATAACGCACGCCGCCCTTGCCCGGCCCGCGCGACGTGTTGTGTTGGACCCGATAGCCTTCGAAATGGGCGATCGTACCGTTGTCGAGGTGGATCGGCACATCGACGATCAGCGCGCGCTTGGGCCGCTTCAAGGTTTCGACCCAGCGCGACAGCGAGCCGAGGTAAGGCGCGACGCGGTCGATCTGCTGAAGGTAGGTGCCCCAGGGACCGAGGTGGTCGGGGTTGAGATAGGACGGAATAGCGTGAGTTTGAGGCATGAACCTTTTCTCCAACGGAACGGGAACTCGATTCGAGTGGCGCCATTGTTAAAAATCCACGCCCTTAAATCCAATGCCGTTTGTTCATCCCATTATGCATTACATGCATAACGTCCTTTCCGCATGATTTGCACTTAAAACGGCTGTCGGAATTGCGGGCGGCTGCGCTGGCGAACGTATTTGCCGGGCAACCCGTCGGATTGCTCACCGGCTCACTCATCGATCACCGATCGGACTCTTTGAGCGCCTTCAGCGGCTAACATACTCGTTTCAGCGGGCTTATGATAATTATTTTGTCCCGCTATGCGACCATCGGGGTGGCACGGCCCGCGTAATCGGCAGCCACCGCATCCCATAGCCTGGCCACCAACGCCTGGTTCGCGCTTCCACCCTGAGCCGCGAGCCGGTCACGGTACAAGCGAATTTCGAGCAAGATCGTCAGCGATCCCGCCTGATCCGCGCCACGCTGGCCGCTGGCCAGCGCCATTTCGGCATCCGCTGCGATCGGCGAGTCAAGCGGCAATAGCCGGCCGCTGGCGATTTCGTCCTCGACCGCACTGTGCGGCAAGAACGCGATGCCGTGCCCGGCCGTCGCCATGGCTTTGAGCCCTTCGGCCATATCGGTTTCGTAGACCTTGTCGAACCCCAGTTGCGAACGCGAGTTGGCGATGATGACTGCGGTCATCCGGCCCAGGTAAGCGTTGGGGGTATAGGCGAGGAACGGCGCGACGGCGTTGCCGCCGACCGGCAGCGGGTGGCGCGGCAGATTCGGGTTATCGGGGTGCGGCGCGGAAAATGGGCTGATCGCCTCGTGTCCCAGTATCAGCATGTCGTAACGCGCCGGGTCGAGCGTCACCGGATGGCTGGGGTGGTGATAGCCCATGACCAGATCGCAACCGCCCTCCACCAGCGACAGCAGCGCGTCATGCACATTCAAGGCGCGCAGGCGCGTGCGCACCAGCGGCCTGGGATCGCGCTCGTGGCCATGGCCGCTGGCGAGCAAGGTTTCGACGTGCTGCAGCCAGCGCGGAAAGAAGGTCAGCGAAAGCGTATGAGGGACCGCGAATTCGATGGTGGTCGTAGGCGCACCGCTTTGGCCGCGTAGCAGGGTCCGCGTTTCGCGCATCTGCGACAGCAAGGTCAGCGCTTGCTCGTAGAACACCTGGCCGGCATGGGTCAGGCGCGTCGGATAAACCGACCGATCGATCAGCTCGGTACCGAGCCACGCTTCGAGTGCCTGGATGCGCCGTGAGAACGCCGGCTGCGTGACATGCCGCAGTTCCGCCGAACGACTGAAACTACGCGTCTCGGCAAGCGATACAAAATCTTCCAGCCATTTCAAATCCATTGCGCCCCCAGATCAGTTTGCTGCCACGGCACTCGCCGGCAACTCGGCGCCTAAGTGATAGACGCGGGCGTGACCGATGTCGGCACCGCGGGAACCGCCACCGCTCCTGCGAACGCTGCAGCCTCGCCGCCGCCGTCGCGACTGCCGTCTTCGTCGACCGCCTCGACCACCGCAGCGCGCTGTTGCTGCAAGGCCCACATCTGAGCGTACAACGCGCCGCGCGCCAGCAACTCGATGTGGGTTCCGCGCTCGACGATGCGTCCCGCGTCCATCACCAGGATTTGCTGGGCGTGGATCACAGTCGACAATCGATGCGCAATGATCAAGGTGGTCCGGTCACGCGCGATCTGATCCAGCTCGTTCTGGATCGCCCGCTCGGAGCGCGAGTCCAGCGCCGAGGTGGCCTCGTCGAAAATCAGGATCTCGGGGTTTTTCAGCAACGTGCGGGCGATCGCCACGCGCTGCTTCTCGCCACCGGACAGCTTCAGGCCGCGCTCGCCCACCGGTGTTTCATAACCCTGCGGCAAGCTCTCGATAAAATCGTGGATGTGCGCCGCCCGCGCCGCCGCGATCACCTGTTCGCGCGACGCGAGCGGATTGCCGTAGGCGATGTTGTAGTAAATCGAATCGTTGAACAACACCGTATCCTGCGGCACGATGCCGATCGCCGCGCGCAGCGAATGCTGCGTCACGTCGCGAATGTCCTGGCCGTCGACCGTGATGCGGCCGGCTCCCTCGCGAGGCAGGTCGTAAAAGCGGAACAGCAAGCGCGCCAACGTCGACTTGCCCGAGCCGCTATGTCCGACCACGGCCGTGGTGGTGCCCGCGGCAATCGTAAAGCTCACACCGAATAAAATCTGCCGGGCCGGCTCGTAGGAAAAATCGACTTGATCGAAGCTGACCTGCGCTCCGTTCACCGCGAGCGCGGGTGCATCGGCCCGGTCGGCCACTTCGCGGCCCACGTTCATCAACGTGAACATGCGGTCCATATCGGTCAGACTCTGTTTGAGCTCCCGATACACCACCCCGAGGAAGTTCAACGGGATGTAGAGTTGCAACATGAAGGTATTCACCAACACCAGATCGCCCAGCGTGAGCTTGCCGGCCATGACGCCATGCACGGCACGCCACAGGATGAACACCAGGCCGGTAGCGATGATGGCCTGCTGGCCGCCATTGAGCAGCGACAAGGAGTTCTGCGATTGGATCGCGGCGCTGCGATAGCGCCGCAGATTCTCGTCGTAGCGCTGCGCCTCGTATTCCTCGTTGCCGAAGTATTTGACGGTTTCGTAATTCAGCAGCGAGTCGATCGCGCGGCTGTTGGCCCGCGAATCCAGATCGTTCATGGTGCGCCGGAAATGCGTGCGCCATTCGGTGACCTTGACGGTAAACGCAATGTACGTCACCAGCGCGACGAAGGTTACGATGGCGTAGTACGCCTCGTATTTGACGACGAAAAACCCCAGCACCAAGCCCACTTCCACCAACGTAGGCAGGATGCTGTAAAGCGAATAGGAAATGACGGTCTGGATCCCGCGCGTGCCGCGCTCGATGTCGCGCGTCATGCCGCCGGTCTGGCGATCCAGGTGAAAGCGCAGCGACAGCGAATGCAAATGCCGAAACACCTGCAGCGCCAGTTGCCTGACAGCGCTCTCGGTCACCTTGATGAACAGGATCTCGCGCAGTTCCGTGAAAATCGCCGTCGACAAACGGACCATCGCGTACGCGACCACCAGCAGCCCCACGCCGCTGATCACCAGCAGCGCGGGCGGCTGCGTGCCCAGCGACGTCAGGTGCGCGACGGGCGTGAGCCGATCGACAATCGCCTTCATGACCACAGGCACGCCGAGGTTGGCGACCTTGGCGGCCAACAGGCAGGCCAGCGCCAAACCCACGCGCGCCTTGTACGCCATCAGGTAAGGCAAGAGCGAACGGATCGTCTGCCAGTCGTTACGATGGCCTGCGCTGGCAGGCAGGGGCGGTTCGGTTGCAGCGTATCGGCGCATAGGATCGTTTGTTGAATGGCGCGCGGCGAGGCGCGCCTGGGTGCACGGGGTTTGCTCGGTGTCCCTGCGGGCGGTCCGGCTGGAGCTGGGCACGGATGGCCCGGCATCCGCAGCGAACCGGCTCGCGGGGGTTTTCCCGTACAATTACATTCTCATATTGTCGCAGAAGACGGAAGCTCGCACGACGCAACGCTTTTGGCGCTGATAGCGAGCCAACGAGCAGACCAATGCGCAGGTCATCTGCCCGATTGCGCATCGGCCCGGGCAGTTGTGCCGGCGACACGAGCTGGCGATGCGCGCGCGGCGACATGAGCGACGTGGGCGACATGGGCAATGCGCCCAACCATACCAATAAGGGATCCAAACCATGACCGAAACAAACGTGCAACTGCCTGAAGATAAATCGCCCGCGTTAAGGGTGATGGCGCAGCCCTCGGACGCCAATGTGCATGGGGATGTGTTTGGCGGCTGGATCATGGCGCAGGTCGATATCGCCGGCTCGATTCCGGCCGTGCAGCGCGCCGGTGGCCGCGTGGCCACCATCGCGGTGAACTCGTTTATTTTCAAGCAACCCGTATTCGTGGGCGATCTGCTCAGTTTCTATGCAGACGTGGTCAAGACCGGCAACACTTCGGTGACGGTATCGGTGGAAGTCTATGCGCAGCGGATGCGAGCGGCCGAGTGCGTGAAGGTGACCGAAGCCACGTTGACGTATGTCGCCACGGATAGCGACCGGCGGCCGCGCGCGTTGCCGCAACTGCAATAGCGTTCAGGCGGCGGCTGACAAGGGGTCCGGACCTCGGGATGCGGCCAATAGCTTGGGGATCCCTTCATGCGCAATCGGCTTGGAAAAATAGTAGCCCTGCATTTCGTCGCATAGGCGGTCTCTGAGGAAATCGAGCTGCGCCTCGGTTTCCACGCCCTCGGCAATCACCTGCAGTTGCAGCGAATGCGCCAAGGTAATGATAGCCGAGGTGATGGTTTCGTCCTCGTCGCTGCGGCCAATATCGTTGACGAACGAGCGGTCGATCTTCAGACGATCGACCGGGAAGCGCTTGAGATAGCCCAGGCTCGAATAGCCCGTGCCGAAATCGTCGATCGCCAGACCGATGCCGATCGCGCGCAACTCACCGATCATCGTGGCGGCTTCTTCGCCGTTGCGCATGATCGCGCTTTCGGTCAGTTCCAGCTCCAGGTATTTCGGCTCCAGTCCGGTCTCTTGCAGCACCGACTTGACCAGCGTCGCGATGTTCTTGCGGTGGAACTGCCGCGCCGACAAATTGACCGACACGCGTGCTGGCGGCAAACCGGCATCCTGCCACGCCTTGTTTTGGCGGCACGCCTCGCGCAATACCCATTCGCCTAACGGCGCAATCAGCCCGCTCTCCTCGGCGACCGGAATAAAGGCGCCCGGCGAAATCAGGCCGAATTCCGGGTCCTGCCAGCGTACCAACGCTTCGAGGCCGACCACTCGGCCAGTCAACAGATCCACCTGTGGTTGGTAATGCAACAGGAACTCCTGATCGCGCAGCGCGCGGCGCAGCCGCCGCTCGAGATCCAGGCGCGTGCCCACCGTGGCATTCATCTCGGGCTGATAGAACTGGTAAGTATTGCGCCCCAGATCCTTGGCGCGATACATCGCCTGATCGGCCTTCTTCAGCAAGGTCTCGCCATCGGTGCCGTCCTGCGGAAAGAGGCTGGCGCCCATGCTGCAGCCCACATACAGCTCGGTTTCGTCGATCCACATCGGCTCGGCAATGGCGGCGCGAGCCCGCTCCATCCACGTCATCACGGCGTTTTCGTCGGCGGGGTCGTCCAGCACCACGACGAATTCGTCGCCGCCGTGGCGCGCCACGGTATCGCTGGAGCGAGCGCATTGCGAAAGCCGCTCGGCAATCACGGTCAGCAACTTGTCGCCCACACTGTGTCCGAGTCCGTCATTCACGTTCTTGAAGCCATCCAGGTCGATGAATATCACCGCCAGATAGCCGGCACTGCGGGTGGCGCGCGCCAACGCCTGCTCGAGCCGGTCGCGCAGCAAATTGCGGTTGGGCATGCGCGTCAGCGCATCGTAATTGGCCTGGTATTCGAGCTGTTCCTGGTACTGGATCAACTCGGTGACGTCGTTGATAACGCTGATGTGATGCGTGGTGCGGCCATCGGCATCGGGAACCGGCGCAATGTACAACTGGTTCCAGAACAGTGCACCGTCCTTGCGGTAATTGCGCAGTACCGCGCTGACTTCGCGATCGGCCTTGAGCGCCTCGCGTATCAATTCCAAGCCTTCCTGATCGCGGTCGTCGCGCTGCAGGAATCGGCAGTCGTACCCAAGCGCCTCGCTGGCCTCGTAACCGGTAATGCGCTTGAAAGCGGGATTCACGTACTCGATGACGTTGCCCTCGCTGGTCGGGGCAGTAATCATGATGGCGTTCACGCTCGCTTCGAGCGCGCGGCTTTGCAGGCGCAACGCGAGTTCCGAGCGCTTTTGTTCAGTGATATCCGTGAACGTGCCGAGCAACCCGATGATGCGTCCTTCACCGCTCATGAGCGGCAGCTTGCTGCTCAGCACGTTGTGCTCAGCGCCCTGGTGGTCGATGAGCACCTCCTCGATCTGCATCTTCGGGATGCCGGTCGCCATCACCTCCTGATCTTGCTCGCGCATCGCCTGGGCGTAGCTGCCCCACGGCAAATCGTCATCGCGCTTGCCGATCACCTGTTCGGTGTAGGCCAGGCCGGCGTCGCGCGCAAAGGCGATGTTGCAACCCAGGAAACGCGATTCGTGATCCTTCCAGAAGATCCGCTGCGGGATGTTGTCGATAATGCTTTCGAGCATCTGGTTCGAGCGGTGGACTTCGGCCTCGACCTTCATGTAATCGGTGACGTCGTTGGCCAGCACGAAACAGGCCCGACGGTTGCGAAACGCGATCATGTGATACGACAAGTCGGCGTTGATCGCCGTGCCGTCGCTGCGCACATGTTTCCAGACACCCGCCGCGCCATGCGCGCCGGCGGCGTGGCTGGCGCGCTCGAAGCGGGCCAGATAGGATTCAAGACGCCCGATATCCTCGGGCGCATAGATGTCGCGAATCGACATCGAATAAAACTCGGCTTCGCTGAAACCATATTGGGCACGCGCCGCGTCGTTGACCGCGAGAAATTTCAGCGATTCGGCATCGTGCACCCACATCGGCACCGGATGGCCATCGAACAAATCGCGAAAACGCGCGTCGCGGTCACGCAAGGTGTGGGAGCGCGAACGGCTCGGCAGCAGACGCCGTACGCCACCGTGGGCCATGCTGCTGTAAAGCCAGATCAGGGCGCCGGCGGCGAAGAAACCCACCAGCGCCGCCAGGCCGTCTCGCGCGAGACGGTGTATGGGACCGGGACGGTCGGCGCCGAGCATCGCGTCGAACGCGGCCACTGCCGTGTTCAGTATGCTGTCGATGCGCCGCGCCACGGCGCCCGGCATCGTCGTATTGCCCGCTTCGGTTGTCGCGGCGCCTGTCGGCGCTGCGACGGATAATGCCGCGCCGGTCACCGCTGCTCCGGTCGTTGCTATGCCGGTTGTGGCTACGGCCGTTGCTGCCGTGCCGGGTGTTGGCGTGCCGCTTGCCGCCGCGTCGGTTGATGCCGCGTCGCCAGTCCCCGCCGCGGTGGAGCGTGCCGGCGGTGCCTGGAGGTCGGCTCGCATCAAATCCGCCGCGCGCTGGGCGGCCGCCGAGGGCGATCGGAAATCCGACGCGTCGTCGGACAGCGCTCGCGGCGAGGAAGCCGACGCCTCAAACCGGGTAGACGAGGCCTCTCCCCAGGCGGTGCATGCCCAAAGCCCGTTCGCGCTGATTACCGCTGCCACGATCGCCGATCTGATCACGCGCTGTTTCGGCATGTGTAGCGTCATATTCCCCTGTTTGGTCGTTAGATCTGGCCGGCTTGTCAGCGCCGACGGTATTCCCGGTTACCCATCCAATCCGCCGGACGGCGGCCGAATTTGGCCCAACAATCTAATGGTTAACGGCAACAGTTTTATTTCTTTGAGAGTAGCGGCACTATAACAGGCAAAATTCACGCAATGCCGGCAGAAAATCGTGATTAGGCGTAGCGCGTCGCGACAATTTTACCAAAATATATCGCTTGAATGGGTCGATCCTGCTCCAGGCGGCATCGCTCAGCGGCGGCGTCCCATGCAGTTCGCATTGCTTGAGCACCGCCGCAGGGACTGCGCCGGGCAGAGCCCATGCCGCAGCACCTGAAGAGGGCGAGGAAGGCGACAAATCGGACGATTCGGCTTGAGCTGCCAGCGGCGTCGCGCTGCTCGCGCTGACCCGCTCGCGCAGATAGGCAGCAAAGCGCGCCGCCCGGGCTTGCACGACAGTTTCGGGCGCGCTCGCGTCAGGTGCCGCTTCAAACGCGCCCTCATGCGCCTCCTCCAGCGCCAGCGGCATCTGCGCCAGCGCGACGCGGTCGGCCAGCGGCAAAGCCTGCCATTGCTCCAGCGTCAGGTGCAGGCCGCACCGGTCGAGGTTGAAGCGCACGCACATCGGAATATAAGTCAGGTTTTCCGAAGAAACGATTTCGAAGTCGAACAAGAGCGGCTGATCGGGAAGTGGCATACGATTGTGGTTTCCAGTCATCAGGCGGTCTACGCCATTTCAATGGAACTGTAATGCTAAACGAGACCGACACCGAAAAATCCGGCTGGTGCGAGCGCAGCGTAGTCCGCCATCGAGGCGACGCCAGCGAGTCGGCCGCGGACAGGGTCGCCGAAGAGTGGCCTGTCGCACTGGTGTTCAATGGTATATCACATGCGGTGATGATGACCACGCCGCGCGATCTGGAAGCGTTCGCGGTCGGCTTTGCGCTCACCGAGGGGATCGTCGAGCGCGGCCACGATATCCAGGACATCGAGGTTCAGATCGGCGACGACAGCGCCGCCGTGCATCTCACCATCGTGCAACAAGCGTTCGTGAGCCTGAAAGACAAGCGCCGTGCGCTGGCCGGGCGTACCGGTTGCGGCGTGTGCGGTATCGAAAGTATCGAGTTGCTCGATCTGGCTCCCGAAGTCGTGGGCGACCACGGCTTGCTGCGCGCCCTCGCGCCCGATGCAATTCAGCAGGCCGCGCAGCAGTTACCGGCGCACCAGACGCTGATGCGTGCGACCGGTGGCGTCCATGCCGCGGCCTGGTGCGATGCACAGGGCAGCGTGCGGTTCGTATTCGAGGACGTCGGTCGCCATAATGCGCTGGACAAGCTGATCGGGCATCTGGTGTTGCGGCGCGAGGACTTGTCGCAAGGCTTCGTTTTCATGTCGAGCCGGGCAAGCTACGAATTGGTGCGCAAAGCAGCGCGCATGGATATTGCAATGCTCGCCACCATTTCCGCGCCATCCTCGCTGGCGATCCGAATCGCGGAGAAAGCCGCGATTCGTCTGGTCAGCTTTTGTCGCGAACAAGGCTACGTCGAATATGCTGCGGGCCACGCCCAGCGCCGCGATTAACTGAACTGCGAGAAATCCGGCTTGCGTTTCTCGAAGAACGCGCTCATGGCCTCGCGCGCTTCGGGCCCGCGCAACATCTGCCCGAAATGCGTCAACTCCTCGCCGATACGCTCGGCGATTTTCGCTTGCCCCCCCGCGCCGCCCTTGAGCAGCGACTTGGTCACACGCAGTGAAGCCGGCGGCAGGGCCACCAGCTTGCGAGCCTGAGCGTTGGCATAGGCTAGCACTTCGTCGGCGGGCAACACCTTGTTGACGATACCCATCGCGAACGCCTCCTGAGCGCCGAACGCGTCGCCGGTCAGCAGTTTTTCCGCCGCGCGCTGGTAGCCTGCGATCTGCGGCAACAACAAGCTGGACGCCGCTTCCGGACACAAGCCGAGCGCCGCGAACGGTAGCGAAAAACGCGCCGTGTCGCCCGCGTACACCATATCGCAATGCAGAAGCAGCGTCGTTCCGATCCCCACTGCCGGACCCGTGACGGCCGCCAGCACAGGCTTGGACGCGGTGCTGATACGCGTGAGGAATTGCACGACCGGCGCATCCAAGCCGGCGGGCGGGCGCTTCATGAAATCTTCGAGATCGTTGCCGGCGCTGAAGATCTCCGGACTCCCTCGAAACAGGATCGCGCGCACGGCCGGGTCCTGCTCCGCGCTGGCAAGCGCATCCACCATCGTTTGATACATGGCCGCGGTAATCGAGTTCTTCTTCTCGGGCCTGTTGAACGCAATAGTCAACAGCCCGGCCTCGATACCGACCACGATGGGCGATGACGGAGCCGGCTCGATCGGAGGGTGCATGGTGGTGTGCTCGCTGGACATTTACATACGCTCGAAAATACCTGCCGCGCCCATGCCGGTCCCGACACACATGGTCACCATGCCGTATTTCATCTGATGACGGCGCAGCGCGTGAATCACGGTCGAGGCACGAATCGCCCCCGTCGCGCCAAGCGGATGGCCCAGCGCAATCGCGCCGCCCATGCGGTTGACCTTGCTCGCGTCCAGCCCCAGGTCATTGATCACGGCCAGCGACTGGGCAGCGAAAGCCTCGTTCAACTCGATCCAGTCCAGATCGTCCTGCTTGAGGCCTGCGGTTTTGAGCGCGGCAGGAATCGCTTCCTTGGGCCCTATGCCCATGATTTCCGGGGGCACCCCGCGCACCGAGAAGCTGACAAAGCGTGCAAGCGGCGTCAGGTTGAATTCCTTCAGGATTTTCTCGGAAACGACGATCAGCGCGCCGGCGCCGTCGGAAGTCTGCGAGCTATTGCCTGCCGTGACCGAGCCCTTGTTCGCGAACACCGGCCGCAACTTGCCCAAACCTTCAAGGCTGGTATCCGGACGCGGTCCTTCGTCGAGACTGATCTCACGGCTGTTCGACTGCACCGCGCCGCTGACCAGGTTCGGCCGCTTCTCGATGACCGTGAACGGCGCGACTTCATCGCCGAATTCGCCGGCCTGTTGTGCACGAATCGCTTTCTGGTGCGACTGCAGCGCGAACTCGTCCTGCGCATCGCGACTGATTTTCCAGCGCTCGGCCACGCGCTCGGCGGTCAGGCCCATGCCATAGGCAATCCCCACATCTTCATTGCGGTCGAACACATGCGGTGAAATCGACGGCTTGTTGCCCATCATCGGCACCATGCTCATGGACTCGCAACCGCCGGCGATCATCACCTCGGCTTCACCGACGCGGATCCGGTCGGCCGCCATCGCCAACGCGGTCAGGCCGGACGCACAGAAGCGATTGACCGTCACGCCGCCGACCGATTGCGGCAAGCCGGCCAGCAACGCGCCCATGCGCGCGACGTTCAAGCCTTGCTCGGCCTCGGGAATCGCACAGCCTATGATGGCGTCTTGTATCAGCGCGGTGTCCAGCCCCGGCACCTGGGCCACCGCCGCGCGTAACGCGGCGACCAGCAACTCGTCGGGACGGGTATTGCGAAACACGCCGCGGCCCGACCGACCGATAGGGGTGCGGCTCGCGGCAACGATATAGGCTTCCTGCAGCATCTTGCTCATCGGGTAACTCCTTAGCCTCGCGTACGAGATTAGTTACGTACGGGTTTGCCGGTCTGCAGCATTCCCATGACGCGTTCCTGTGTTTTGGACATACCGAGCAATTCGATAAATGCGCGGCGCTCCAGCGTCAACAGCCAGTTCTCGTCCACTACGCTGCCCGCTTCGACGTCGCCGCCGCAGATCACTTCGGCGATACGGCTGCCGATCAGGTAATCGTGCTCGGAGATAAAGCGTCCATCGCGCATATTCACGAGGTTCGCCTTGATGGTCGCGATCACCGAACGGCCGGCCACGGGAATGGCGTTATCGCGCAGCGGCGGCCGATAGCCGCTGGCGGCCAGCGCCCGTGCTTCGCCACGCGCGGTATCGAGCAGCTCGAACACGTTGAACACGATCGGATCTGTCACCTTCAGATACCCCATCTCGCGCGCTTCGATGGCCGACCCCGAAACCTTGGCCATCGCGGCGTTTTCGAACGACCGGCTCAGGAACGGCAGCAGGTTGCCCGGCGCGTTCGTTGCTTGCGCGGCTTGAGCGGCGCGTATCGCGGCTTCCTTCAAACCACCGCCGGCCGGCACCAGGCCGACACCCACTTCGACCAGCCCCAGGTACGTTTCGAAATGCACGACACGCCGGGCGCAATGCAGGCTCAGCTCGCAGCCTCCGCCCAGCGCAATGCCGGAAATCGCCGCCACAACCGGCACGCTCGCGTACTTGATGCGCAGCATGGTCTGCTGGAAACTCGCGACGAATGGCTCGATCCCTTTTGCGCCCTTGGTCATGAAAAGCGGCATCGCGGCTTCGAGGTTCGCGCCCGCCGAAAACGGCCCACCCGGCGTGCCCAGCTTCAGCGATGTCGGCTGCCAAACCACCAGCGCGCGATAGTCTGCTTCGGCCAGTTCGATCGACTTCGCCAAGCCCTCCAGCACCTCCGGCCCTATCGTATTCATCTTGCTCTTGAACGATACGACCACCACGTCGTCCTGGCCGGCACGCGTGTCGACCCAGGCGCGCAAGCCGTCGTTTTCGAACAGCGTCTTGCCATAGGTCAGCGGATTCAGGCTGCTCTCACCAGCGATCTGAGCACGAAATACCTGACGCTGATAAACCGGCAGCGCGCTGCGCGGCACGAACGACTGAGCACTGGCCGACCAGGAACCGGTGTCCCCATGCACGCCGCCAGCGTCCGCGACCGGACCACTGAAGACCCATGCAGGCAACGGCGCCGAACATAGCGCGCGGCCGTTGTCGATATCGTCCTTGACCCATTCGGCGATCTGTTTCCAGCCCGCTTGCTGCCAGCTCTCGAACGGGCCTTCGTTCCAACCGAAACCCCAGCGGATCGCGAAATCGATGTCGCGTGCGTTATCGGCCACGCTATCCAGATGAATCGCGATGTAATGAAACACGTCGCGGAAAATCGCCCACAAAAACTGCGCCTGCGGGTGCGTGCTTTCGCGCAACAGCTTGAAACGCTCGGCTGCGGGCCGCTTGAGGATGCGTCCGATCAGCTCTTCGGCCTTGCCGCTGGCTTCGACGTACTCACCTTTGAGCGGGTCCAGCACCTTGATGGTCTTGCCTTCCTTCTTGTAGAAACCGGCGCCGCTCTTTTGCCCCAGCGCGCCCTGCTCCACCAGCTTGGCCAGCACTGCCGGCGTCCGGTAGACCGGGAAGAACGGATCCTCCGCCAGGTTGTCCTGCATCGTGCGGATCACGTGCCCCATCGTGTCCAGCCCGACCACGTCGGCAGTGCGAAAGGTCGCCGATTTGGCCCGTCCCAGACGGCTGCCCGTCAGGTCGTCGACCACGTCGTACCCAATGCCATATTTCTGCGCTTCGGCAACCACGGCGAGTATCGAAAACACGCCTACGCGGTTGGCGATAAAGTTCGGCGTATCTTTTGCACGCACGACCCCTTTGCCAACTGTGCTGGTCAGGAATATCTCCAGGTTATCGAGGATATCGGCGCGCGTATGCGCGGTCGGGATCAACTCGACCAGATGCATGTAGCGCGGCGGATTGAAAAAGTGCACGCCGCAGAAACGTTCTTTCAGCTCGGCCGAAAACCCTTCGGATAGCGCATTGATCGAAAGCCCCGAGGTGTTGCTCGCAAAAATCGCGTGCGGCGCGAGGTGCGCCGACACCTTGCGATACAGATCGTGTTTCCAGTCCATGCGCTCGGCGATCGCCTCGATCACCAGATCGCAGTCGGCCAAGCTGGCCAGATCGTCTTCGTAATTGGCGGCTTGCAGATACTTCGCATCCTCTTTCTGGCCGAACGGCGCCGGGCTGAGTTTCTTCAGATTCTCGATCGCTTTGAGTGCGATCGCATTTTTCGACGTGCCGCTAGCGGGCAGGTCAAACAGCACGACAGGCACGCGTGCATTGACGAGGTGGGCGGCAATTTGGGCGCCCATCACGCCTGCGCCGAGTACGGCGACCTTGCGTATGATCAGATTGCTCACGAAATTCCTCCGGGGTAAATGAGGGCGATGCGATCGAGTCGCCGCAGCGGGTTCAGCCAAGCAGGTCAGCCAAGCCCCCCTGCGGCAACTCGATCCTGGGTTGCATTTAGAACAGCGCCACGTCCACATCCATCATCGACTTCGCGCCGGCGCGCGCCGCGCGTATGGTCGACGCCGTTTCGGGCAGCAGCTTGGCGAAATAGAACCGCGCCGTGGCCAGCTTGGACTGATAGAAAATATCGCCGCTGTCTTGTTTGTCCAACGCGATGCGCGCCATCCGGCCCCAGAAGTACGAATACACCAGATGCCCGACGGTGCGCAGATACGGCACCGCCGCCGCACCCACCTCATCGGGATTAGCCATCGCCTTCATGCCGATTTCCATGGTCAGCTTCTGCACCTTGTCGCCAATATCGGCCAGCGGGTTGATGAACTCCTGCATTTCGGGCTTCACGCCTTCCTCTTCGACGAACTCGGTCACGAGTGCACCGAACTTCTTGAGTTTGGCCCCCATGTCGCCGAGCACCTTGCGCCCGAGCAAGTCGAGCGATTGGATGGCGTTCGTGCCTTCGTAGATCGTGTTGATGCGGGCATCGCGTACGTATTGCTCCATGCCCCATTCGCGAATGAAGCCATGGCCGCCAAAAATCTGCAGGCCGTGGTTCGTCGCTTCGAATGCGTTATCGGTGATGAACGCCTTGATCACCGGAGTGAGCAGCGCGACCAGGTCGGCCGACTCGCGGCGCACGGCTTCGTCTTCATGCGAGAGTTCCTTGTCGATCTGCAAGGCGGTCCAGTACGCGAACGCACGCGCGCCTTCTGCATAGGCTTTTTGCGTCAGCAGCAGGCGCCGTACATCGGGATGGACGATGATCGGGTCGGCGGCTTTTTCAGGCGCCTTGACGCCCGACAACGACCGCATCTGCAAACGCTCTTTCGCATAGGCCAGCGAGTTCTGATACGCCACTTCGGTCAAGCCCAGACCCTGCATGCCCACGCCCATACGCGCGGCGTTCATCATCACGAACATCGCGTTCAACCCGCGATGCTGCTCGCCCACGAGCCAGCCGCGCGCGGCGTCGAGATTCATCACGCAAGTGGCGTTGCCGTGGATCCCCATCTTGTGCTCGATCGAGCCGCACTGTATGCCATTGCGCACGCCAGGCTTTCCGTCGGCGTCGGGCAGGAACTTCGGCACGACGAACAGCGAGATCCCCTTGGTTCCCGGCGGCGCATCGGGCAAGCGCGCGAGCACCAGGTGAATGATGTTGGCGGCCAGGTCATGTTCGCCGCTGGAGATGAAAATCTTGGTGCCGGTAACCAAGTACGAGTCATCGGTGTCCGGTACCGCCTTGGTGCGCAAGATGCCCAGGTCGGTGCCGCAATGCGGCTCGGTCAGGCACATCGTGCCGGTCCACTCGCCCGATACCAGCTTGGGCAGGTACAAGCTCTGCTGCTCCGGTGTGCCGTGCTCGTGCAGACACTCATAGGCGCCATGTGAAAGGCCCGGGTACATCGTCCACGCCTGATTGGCCGAGTTGAGCATTTCATAGAGCGCGTTATTGACGAACACCGGCAGGCCCTGGCCACCGAACTCCGGATCGCATCCCAATGCCGGCCAGCCGGCCTCGACATATTGTTCGTATGCCTGCTTGAAACCTGAGGGCGTGGTGACTGCGCCGTTGTTCCAGGTGCAACCTTCGATATCGCCGCTCTGATTGATCGGGAAGACCACTTCGGAACAGAATTTGCCGGCTTCCTCGAGAACCTGGTTGATGGTCTCGGCGTCGAGGTCCGCGTGAGACGGCATGGCCTTGAGTTCGCTTTCGACGTTAAGCAGTTCGTGCATGACGAATTGCATGTCTCGCAGCGGCGCGGTGTACTGTCCCATGACCTTCTCCTGAAATGAATAACTGTAATACCCGCGTGATACCCGCCGGGTTCAGTGCTCGCTCTGGTAAGAGACGAACAGCTTCTCGAGTGCGTCGCGCGTCAATTGCACCGCATCGGGTAGACGCAGGAATCGGGCATCGTGATGCAAACCCAGCGTGTAGCTATATAACTCGAACAACATCATTTGCGGATTGACGTCCGCGCGCAGGTGCCCTTCGTCGCGGGCCTGCGCAATCGCGCGCAGCAACGCGCTACGCCACATCTGCACGCTCTGCACCAACTGCTCGCGCACTGCGCTGGCGGCGCGATCGTCGTATTCGACTGCGCCGCTGATATAGATGCAGCCGGTCTTGACCTCCTGAATGCGCTTTTCCATCCAACGTCCAACCATCGCGCGCAGACGCGGCAAACCGCGCGTCTCGTGCAAGCTCGGATAAAACACTTCCTGTTCGAACCGTCGGTGATACTCGCGGACCACTTCGACCTGCAAATCCTCACGTGACCCGAAATGAGCGAAGACGCCGCTTTTGCTCATCTGCATGCGTTCGGCCAACAAGCCTATGGTCAAGCCTTCCAGGCCATCGCGTCCCGCCAGTTCGATCGCCGCATCGAGAATCGCAACCCGTGTCTGCTCGCCCTTACGCATGATCTTCATGCCCATACCCTGCGTCATGCCTCTAACCGCCTTTTTTTGGTGATCGAAATAAAATCGAACGGCCGTACTATTATTAGCGGCGGCCGTGACAGGAACAAGTACTTTATTAGAAACGCTTTTCTAACTGAGATGGTAACCCCGCTAGTGGGGGCAGAAGCCCAGATTGCGGGCGCGGCGCGCAGCATGGCGATCCGGCCCGGCGATAGCGGCAATCGTGGGAATTGAGAGCGGCACAGCACGGCACGGGGCTGCATCGATCCGAACGAGTCTAGCGCGCTTGGGCGAGACGCTGCGGCAATTGCAGAATGGCGGTGCTGTTTGATGACGAGAAGCAGCGCGCGGCGGCTTGCTCGTAAGGCAACCACAGCGAGGCCGTATGCTCGCGTGGCGAAAGCGTCACTTCGATATCGCGCGGCACTTCGACACTGAACCAGTGCTCAGTATTGCGCGTGATGCCGGGCGCGTAGCGATGCCGCCAGACCGGGTAGATCTCATAGTCGATGGCGTGCTGCCAGTCGCGCAGGGCGGTGCACGGCACCCGCGGGCCGCCGATGACGATACCGGTCTCTTCGCCGACCTCCCGGATCGCGGTTTCATCTAACGGTTCGTCGAGACTGTCCTTGGACCCCGTAACCGATTGCCAAAACCCGGCACGGTCAGCTCGCTCGATAATCAGCACTTCCAGGTCTATGGTGTGTATCACCACCAGGACCGACACCGGGATCTTTGCAGTTGTCATCGGTTACCCTCGTGCAGCCCGGCGCTTGTGCGCCCGGCTGCACTGATCTCGAACAAAAAAGGCGCCGCAGCGCCTTTCCTTGCAAAACCCAACCATCCAAACAGCCGGACCGTCAGGCTTTGGTCGCTTCCGATTGACGCAAGCGAATATGCAACTCGCGCAACTGACGCTCGTCGACTTCGCTCGGCGCCTGGGTCAACAAATCTTGCGCGCGTTGCGTCTTCGGGAACGCGATCACGTCGCGGATCGAATCGGCGCCGGCCATCATCGTGACAACCCGATCCAGACCGAAGGCGATCCCGCCGTGCGGCGGCGCGCCGTATTGCAGCGCGTCGAGCAGAAATCCAAATTTCAGCCGCGCTTCTTCGGCGTTGATCTTCAGTGCACGGAACACCTTGCTTTGCATCTCTTCGCGGTGTATCCGCACCGAACCGCCGCCGAGCTCCCAGCCATTGAGCACCAGGTCGTACGCCTTCGCAAGACAACGGCCCGGATCGGTTTCCAGGTAGTCGACGTGATCGTCCTTCGGGCTCGTGAACGGATGATGGCATGCCGTCCAACGCGCTTCCGCCTCATCGTACTCGAACATCGGGAAATCGATCACCCACAGCGGCTTCCAACCCGTTACCACCAAGCCTGCCGCGACGCCGAAATCGGAATGGCCCACTTTCAGGCGCAGCGCGCCGATACTGTCGTTGACCACCTTAGTGCTGTCCGCACCGAAGAAAATCAGGTCGCCATCCTGCGCGCCGGTGCGCTGCAGGATCGCGGCGATCGCCTCATCGTGCAGGTTCTTGACGATCGGGCTTTGCAAGCCGTCGCGACCCTTGGCCACTTCGTTGACTTTGATCCAGGCTAGGCCCTTGGCGCCATAGATCTTGACGAAATCGGTGTAGCTGTCGATCTCGCCACGCGACATCTCGCTGCCCTTGGGCACGCGCAGCGCCACGACTCGACCGCCCTTGGTGTTGGCCGGGGTGCTGAACACCTTGAAATCGACTTCTTTCATGACGTCGGTCAACTCGGTGAATTCGAGCTGCACGCGCAGGTCCGGCTTGTCCGACCCGAAGCGGCGCATGGCTTCGCCGTACGTCATCACCGGGAACTGCGCATCGAGATCGACATTGATCGTGTTCTTGAAGACGCCGCGTATCATCGTCTCGAACAGATCGCGTATTTCCTGTTCGCCAAGGAACGAGGTTTCGCAATCGATCTGCGTGAATTCCGGCTGGCGGTCGGCGCGCAAGTCTTCATCGCGGAAGCACTTGGTAATTTGATAATAGCGATCGAAGCCCGACACCATCAGCAACTGCTTGAATAGCTGCGGCGATTGCGGCAAGGCGAAGAAATGGCCGGCGTTGACACGCGACGGCACCAGGTAATCGCGCGCACCTTCGGGCGTGCTTTTGGTCAGCATCGGCGTTTCGATGTCGATGAAACCCTGCGCATCCAGGTACTTACGCACTTCCATCGTCACGCGATAACGCAGCATCAGGTTCTGCTGCATCTGCGGGCGGCGCAGATCGAGCACTCGATGCGTGAGGCGCGTGGTTTCCGAGAGATTGTCGTCGTCGAGCTGGAATGGCGGCGTAACGGACGCATTGAGCACCGTGAGCTCATGGCACAACAACTCGATCTTGCCGCTTGTGAGGGTCGCGTTTTCGGTGCCAGCGGGGCGCGCACGCACGAGGCCCTTGATCTGCACGCAAAATTCGTTGCGCACACCTTCGGCAACCGCGAACATTTCGGCGCGGTCCGGATCGCAAACCACCTGCACCAGGCCTTCGCGATCGCGCAGGTCGATGAAGATCACGCCACCGTGGTCGCGGCGGCGATGCACCCAACCGCACAGCGAAACCGTCTGGCCCAGCAGTTTTTCGGTCACCAGACCGCAGTACTCAGTTCTCATCATCGACATGGTTTTGGTTCTTCGTCTAAAAAGGCCGTGGCGCGAGCGGCGCAGCGGCGGGTTACAGCGGAGGCTCTACCGGGTGCGCAGGACGGCGCACCGAACTGACCGGCGCCACGACACCCATGGAAACAATATATTTAAGCGCAACGTCGACGGTCATATCGAGTTCGATCACGTCGACGCGCGGCAGCATCAGGAAAAATCCGGAAGTGGGATTCGGCGTGGTCGGGATATATACGCTGACGTAATCGCCCTGCAAATGGGTTGTGACATCGCCACCCGGCGCACCGGTCAGGAACGCGATGGTATAGGAATCGCGGCGCGGATATTCGATCAGGACCGCACGGCGAAACGCATTGCCGCTGGATGACAGCAACGTGTCGGAAACCTGTTTGACGCTAGTGTACAGCGGCCCCACCACCGGTATGTGGGCGAGCAGCGCTTCCCACCACTGTACGAGCTTCTGGCCGATGAAGTTATGCGCGAACAGGCCCACCACGAAGATGAAGGCAAGCGTGAGCAGCGCGCCGATGCCCGGCAGGTTGAAGCCCAGCAACGCCTGCGGACGCCACGCCTGGGGCAGTAACGTCAGGGTCTGATCCATCGTGCCGATAATCAACCCCAGCACCCAGAGCGTGATGGCCAGCGGCACCAGCACGAGCAGCCCGGTGAGGAAGTAGGTTTTCAGCGTGATCTTCTTGGTCATGGTCTCGGTTCGCCATCAAAGCCGGTCAGGTTCAGGCTTTGCTGCCACCTGTCTTGCTCTTGCTGCTGTCGCTGGTGGAGCTCGCAGCCGGCGTGCTGGACACGGCCGCCGTGGCAGCAGCGGGCGTTGCAGGTGCGCCGGCGGCCGGGGTGCTGCCGCTCGTGCTGCCGTTTGCGCCGTCTTTCGTCGCACTCGCTGCGGGGGCCGCATCGGCAGCAGGTGCACTCGCGCCATCAGCGGGTTTGGCAGCGGGCTTGCCGCCGTTATTGCCATTGCGAAAATCGGTCACGTACCAGCCGGAGCCCTTCAGTTGGAAACCGGCAGCCGTCACCTGTTTGCTGAAGGTTTCCTGGCCACATTCGGGGCACTGGGTCAACGGCGCGTCGGAAAGCTTTTGTAAGGCATCTTTCTCGTAACCGCACGATGAACAACGGTAAGCGTAAATCGGCATGGCTTTTCCTACTCAGGGTCACGCAAAGCCTTGAATTATAGCGGAAACCGATGGCAAATAACGCGCTCGACGCAGCGAGGCCGTCCAGGCGGGCGTTGGGGGCCACGGCTTTGGCTGTCGCAGTTGCCCCGGACAGCGTGTCGGCGGTGCTTAAGATGGCATCGGTCGCGGCCTCAGATGACGGCCGCCGCCGCCGCCCACATCTGCTCGGCCGCGCCCCGGGCGGCGCGGCGACGACACTCGGGCAGCAATTACACGGCCCGCCGGCGCCATGTCAGCCATCGCTCGCGGCCGGCAAAAACGGGGATCGAACCTTCCACTTGATGATCGTCGATACACTCGAAAAACGGGGTGAGCAAGCTGTGCAGGGCGGCCTCTTCGATCGCGAACGGCGGCCCCTTGCGCGTTTCGCCAAAAAAGAACAAGCCCGCCAGCACCGAACCCGGCGCGGCCAGCTGCGCCATATGGCGCGCGTAGTCGGCGCGGCGCGCAGGGGGCAACGCGCACAGGAATGCCCGCTCATATATCCATTGCGGCTTAGGGCTGCTCTCTTCGGACCGCAAGTAGGTGAAGAAATCGGCCTCCACCAGACTTACCTTCTCGCCGTCGGGCTGGCCCGCCAGATATGCCCGCGCCGCCCCCACTGCCGCAGCCGAGAAATCGAGCGCCGTGACGGACCAACCGCGAGCGGCCAGCCAGCCGGCTTCATAGGCACTGCCGCAACCGGGGATGAGAACCGCGCCCGGCGCCTGACGCTCGGCAAAAGCGCAGAAAGCCGGCGGCACGCCGCGCTGATCCCATGGCATGAACCCCTGCTCAAAGCGCTCGTCCCAGAACGCCGGAGCGTCGGGGTTGCGCGTGGCAAAGATCGGCGCCGCACCGGGCGTATCGCTGGCTGCGGGTTTCGGTTTATCCGCCACGGGTTTCGCTTTATCCACCACGGGTTTCGCTTTATCCACCATAACCGCCGTAAATAAAGAAATGCGCGATGATGACGCCGGCCCCAACTGCCAGCCCGAACACCAGCACGCCTTGCAGCAGCCGATTGGTGCGCTGCTGCTCGATCAGCATTTTCTGAATCAGCGGTTCGTTACCCATCGGTCGGCCGTCGTAATGCGGCGCCAGCACCTGATGAATCAGGCGCGGCAGTTGCGGCAGCGTCTTGCTCCACTGCGGCGCTTCGTATTTGAGCCGATCCAGCCAGCCGCGCCAGCCGATCTGCTGGTTCATCCAGCGCTCAAGATACGGTTTGGCGGTCTGCCATAGATCGAGTTCGGGATCCAGCTCGCGCCCCAGGCCCTCGACGTTGAGCAGGGTTTTTTGCAGCAGCACCAGTTGCGGCTGAATTTCGACCTGGAAACGGCGCGAGGTCTGGAACAGGCGCATCAGCACCTGACCGAGCGAAATATCCTTGAGCGCCTTGTCGAAATACGGCTCGCAACAAGCCCTGATTGCGCCCTCGAGCTCTTCGACCCGGGTAGCGGGCGGCACCCATCCCGACTCCAGATGCAGCACTGCCACACGATGGTAATCGCGCTGGAAAAACGCGAGCAGATTCTGCGCCAGATAATTTTTGTCGAAGTCGGACAATGCACCGACAATGCCGAAATCGAGCGCGATATAGCGGCCGAACGTCTTCGGATCGATGCTGACCTGGATATTGCCCGGATGCATGTCGGCGTGGAAGAAGCCGTCGCGAAACACCTGGGTAAAGAAAATCTCGACCCCTTCGCGCGCCAGTTTCGGCACATCGACGCCGGCCGTGCGCAATGTTTCGACCTGGCTGATCGGTAAGCCGACCATGCGCTCCATCACGAGTACCGTCGAGGTGCAAAAGTCCCAATACATTTCGGGCACCAGCAACAAATCAAGGCCGGCGAAATTACGGCGCAACTGACTTGCGTTGGCAGCCTCGCGCATCAGGTCGAGCTCGTCGTGCAGGTATTTGTCGAACTCGGCGACGACCTCACGCGGTTTCAGCCGCTTGCCGTCGGCCCAAAATCGCTCGACCCAGCGCGCAACGTCGCGCAACAGCGCCAGATCGCCTTCGATCACGGGCAGCATGTTGGGCCGCAGCACCTTGATTGCGACTGCCTTACCTGCGTGGGTCCCGGCCTTGATACGCGCAAAGTGCACTTGCGCGATCGACGCACTAGCTACCGGCACCCGTTCGAATTCATCGAACAGGCTGTCAACCTTGGCACCGAGCGACTTCTCGATGAGCTCCACCGAATGCTCGAAATCGAATGGCGGCACCTGATCCTGCAGCTTGGCGAGCTCGTCGGCAATATCGAGCGGCAGCAAATCGCGCCGCGTCGACAACACCTGGCCAAACTTGACGAAGATCGGCCCCAGGCTCTCGAGCGCCAAGCGCAAGCGCACGCCGCGCGGCAATTCGTGGCGGCTGAACGGCACCACGCGCAGTATGAACTGGACGCCCCTATGCTTGAAATGTGATAACGCGACCTCGTGCAGGCCGAACTTGAACATTGTCCGGGTGATCTTGAAAAATCGCAAAATACGCATGGTGCAAACTTGTCCGGTATCTAACTTGTGCGACCCGGCGACGTCGCGTCGGGTCCGCTGTGCTTAGGGCTGGTCGTGTCGCCGGCCGCAGGCGGCCGGGCGGGCGGCGCCTTCTGGTCGAGCCGCTCAACGCGCTTTTCGAGCCGCGCGAGCGCGTCGCGCAGGCTCACCAATTCACTACGCATCTGGTCGAGCGAGCCGTGCCTGACCAGTTGCGGATTTTCGTCCAGGAAATATTCGGCCACCGACTCCAGCAGGCTCTGGCCCGAGCGACGCGCCTGGGCCAGCGTCGCGCGCGCGTGCTCGGCGAACTGATGCGCCGGGGCGTCACCGATCAATTGCGCGAGATCCTCCTCGGGCTCCCAACGCAAGTGCTCGGCCAATCGTGCGATCGTGCTGGCAAATTCGGCGTCGCCATCGATCTTGACATGCTTCATCGCGGCCGCTTGACCACCCTGCAAAAACGCCGAAGCGGCGCTGGCCGATGCGCGTATGGTCACATCGTAGGTCGTTTCTGTGACAGGAGCGCCTGCGTGCGGCGATGGCGACTGAGAAGCCGACTGCTGGGCGGGCTGCCCCCGCAGGTCGGACTGCTGCGGATTGCGCGACTCGTCTGCACGCACGGCCTGATCGGATGACACCGGCCATGCGCGCAGCAAACCCTGGTCGCCGACCTGCAGGCCGATCGAAAAGGGTGGGCTCTCCAACCGCGCGGTCTTGCCAGCGTAGGCTCGCAACTGCTCGCGCGCCCATTCTTCGCGTGCTAGCAAATGATTCACTGCGACACAGAACGATTTGGCGACTAGCTTGCTCGGAGTCGATTCAGACATAAGGTGCTTTTTACGGGGGGCCACGGTGACGGGGGCAGGAAACAAAACAAGAAGCGAAACAGCAAATCAACGCGCGGAAATGACGCGTCGCGGCACCCACAGTCAGGCGCCACGGCATCGATCATAAGACATCACGCCGCCATCGCAAGCCCGATTAGTACTTCGTGCCGATATGCAGTGCGCAAACGCCGGCGGACAGGTTGAAGTACCGCACTCCTTCCAGGCCCGCCTGTTCCATCATCGTCTTGAGCGTGTCCTGGTCGGGGTGCATCCGGATCGATTCCGCCAGATACCGGTAGCTTTCGGCATCCTTGGCGATCTTATCGCCCAGCCACGGCAACACCTTGAAAGAATAAACGTCGTACGCCTGCGCCAGCGGTGCCCACACCTTCGAAAACTCCAGCACCAGCAATTTACCGCCGTGCTTGAGCACACGCCGCATTTCGGCAAGCGCCGCTTCTTTGTGGGTCATATTACGCAAACCGAATGCCACCGTGACCACATCGAAATAGTGATCGGGAAACGGAATCTGTTCGGCGTCGCATAACAGCGTGGGCGTAATCACACCGGCATCGTGCAAGCGGCTGCGGCCCACCCGCACCATCGACTCGTTGATATCGGTCAGCCACACCTCGCCGGTAGGACCTGCTTTTCTCGCGAAGGCTTTGGCCAGATCGCCCGTGCCGCCGGCGATGTCGAGCACCTTGTAGCCCGGGCGGACATTGGCTTGAGCAATCGTGAACGCCTTCCACACCCGGTGCATGCCCGCCGACATCAAGTCATTCATGACGTCATAGTTCGATGCCACCGAATGAAACACGCCCGCCACTTTTTGGGCTTTCTCTTCTTCGTTGACTTGCTGGAAGCCAAAATGGGTCTTGCTCACTGGCACCCTCCTTATCAGTTATGCCGATGACCGTGGCCGTGCCCGCCGTGCCCGCCGTGCGGGGCTGCGCTCATCGGTGCATCGCGGTCCACGCCTGCCTGCGCGAGCTTTTGCAAGTATTCTTGCCAAAGTGTCTCCTGCCGCGTTGCCAGATCGTACAGATGATCCCACGAATAGATACCGCTGGAATGTCCATCCGAGAAGGTCGGCTGGATCGCGTAATGGCCAACCGCATCGATACCCGTCACGGTGACGTCCCGCTTACCCGTTTGCAGCGTTTCCTGCCCAGGCCCATGACCGCGCACTTCGGCCGACGGCGAATAAACACGCAAAAACTCGAATGGCAGACGATACGTGCTGCCATCGGCATATTGCAATTCGAGCACCCGCGACTGGGTATGCAAGGTGATGCCGCTAGGCACCGGCGTATCCCGCTCAAGTCCTGCCATGGCGCAGCTCTCTTACTAAAAAATTATTTAAATATCAATGACTTGATGCTGTATTCAACGTATCCAGCGCCTCGGCCAAGGCCAGACGCAAACCGTCTGCCTGCGCTACCCGCTTCGCTATTACGACAGGTTCCACGACGCGACGTTCCGTAGCCCAGATCGGCGCAGGGAAGTGCGCGTCGTCGGCATAACGCGGTATCACATGCCAATGCACGTGCGGCACTTGGTTGCCCAGGCTTGCGAGGTTGATTTTCTGCGGTGTCATGACCCGGCGAATCACGCGCTCGACGGTGGCGACAACCTGCATCAGATGCTGTTGCTGCGCTGCATCGAGATCCGAAAACTCGGCGACGTGAGCGCTCCAGACCACTCGGCAAAAGCCCGGGTAATCGGGTTCATGCGCCGCGATCACACGCAGCCATCGATCGCTCCACAGCAGCTCGCCGCCGGTTTCTTCGCATAGCGAACAACCGGCGACGGCATTGCTGTGCGCGCTACCGCCTGTATTACCTGAGCCGGACGACGCCTGCTGACCGATAGCGCCATCCGTCATACCAGCACCCGCTCGATGCCGCCCTTGTTGGCGCGCTCGACGTACTCGGGCAACCAGTTCTCGCCCAGCAGATTGCGCGCGATCTCGACCACGATGTAATCGGCCTTGACGTCCGCATCCTCTTCATAGCGCGAGAGGCCCTGCAGGCATGAGGGGCAGCTGGTGAGCACCTTGACCTCGCCTTCGAAACCGCCGGTGCGTGCCCGATCGGCACCCTTGCGCATTTCCTCTTCCTTGCGAAACCGCACCTGGGTCGCAATATCCGGACGCGACACCGCGAAGGTACCCGACTCGCCGCAGCAACGCTCGGCCTTCTCGATCGTATAACCGTCCTGCGCCGCGCCCATCAGCTGGTTGACCAGCTTGGTCGGATCCATCGTCTTGATCGGCGTGTGGCACGGATCGTGATACATGTAGCGCATGCCGTTCACGCCCTCGAGCTTGACGCCCTTCTCCAGCAGGAATTCGTGGATATCGATAATCCGGCAGCCCGGGAAAATCTTCTCGAATTCGTAACCGGCGAGCTGGTCATAGCATGTGCCGCACGATACGACGACCGTCTTGATGTCGAGATAATTGAGCGTGTTGGCAACGCGATGGAACAGCACGCGATTGTCCGTCACCATCTTCTCGGCCTTGTCGTATTGACCCGCGCCTCGCTGCGGATAACCGCAACACAAATACCCCGGTGGCAGCACGGTCTGCACGCCGACGTGCCACAGCATCGCTTGGGTGGCCAGCCCCACTTGCGAGAACAGGCGCTCCGAACCGCAACCGGGGAAATAAAACACCGCTTCGGTATCCGCCGTGGTGGTTTTCGGATCGCGGATGATCGGGACGATCTTGTTGTCCTCGATATCGAGCAGTGCGCGCGCCGTCTTCTTCGGCAAATTGCCGGGCATCTTCTTGTTGATGAAATGCACCACCTGCTCTATGACCGGACGCGCACCCGTGGTGCTGCCCGGCTTGGCAGTCTGCTTGCGTGCGAATTTCTTGAGCACCTCGTTACCCAGGCGCTGTGCCTTGAAACCCACCTCGATCATGGTGGCGCGCGTGGCCTTGATGGTCTGCGGGTTGGTCGCATTCAGGAAGAACATGCCGGCGGCCGAACCGGGATTGAATTTCTTCTTGCCCATCTTGCGCAACAAGTTGCGCATGTCCATCGTCACATTACCGAAGTCGATATTGACCGGGCATGGCGCTTCGCACTTGTGGCAGACCGTGCAATGGTCGGCCACATCGTTGAACTCGTCCCAGTGCTTGATCGACACGCCGCGCCGCGTCTGCTCCTCGTACAGGAACGCCTCGATCAGCAGTGAGGTGGCCAGGATCTTGTTGCGCGGGCTGTACAACAGGTTCGCGCGCGGCACATGGGTCGCGCAGACCGGCTTGCATTTGCCGCAGCGCAGGCAATCCTTGATGCTGTCGGCGATCGCGCCAATATCGGACTGCTGCATGATCAGCGATTCGTAACCCATCAAACCGAAGCTCGGCGTATAGGCGTTGCGCAAATCGGCGCCGTCCATCAGCTTGCCCTTGTTGAAGCGGCCGTGCGGGTCCACCTGAAGCTTGTACGCGCGGAAATCGGCGATCTCTTCCTCGGTCAGGAATTCGAGCTTGGTAATGCCGATACCATGCTCGCCCGAAATCACGCCATCGAGATCGCGCGCGAGCTTCATGATGCGCACCACGGCGGCGTGCGCGTCCTGCAGCATCTCGTAATTGTCGGAATTCACCGGCAGGTTGGTATGCACATTGCCATCGCCCGCGTGCATGTGCAGCGCGACAAACACCCGGCCACGCAGTACCTTCTTGTGTATCGCCTGGGCTTCTTCGAGGATCTGCAGGAATTCGCCGCCGTTGAAAATATGACGCAACGGCGCGCGAATTTCCGCTTTCCATGAAATGCGGATCGTGCGGTCCTGCACGATATCGAGCAAGGTCGCGTCGGGTTGCCGGTCGGTGCGCTGCGCCATGTCCTCCGCCAGCGATTCGTAGCCCTGCATCACCAGGTGATGACGCGCTTCACGCAACGGCAGGTCGAGATGGTCGCGCACGTACTCCCAGCGAGCGCGGGTCTTGCGCAGCAGGTCGAGCGCGACGTTGACGCGGTCTTCCAGCAGCTCAGCGCTCGGAATTTCGTTGGCGTCGTCGCTTTTGCCCAGCGGCAGCTTGCCCGCGGCGAAAAAGGCTTCGAGCGCGGCTATCAGTTGCAGCTTGTTTTTCACCGACAATTCGATGTTGATGCGCTCGATGCCGTCGGTGTACTCGCCCATCCGGTTTAGCGGGATCACCACGTCTTCATTGATCTTGAACGCGTTGGTGTGTTTCGATATCGCGGCCGTGCGCGAACGGTCCAGCCAGAAACGCTTGCGCGCTTCGGCGCTGACCGCGACAAAACCCTCGCCGCTATTGCCGTTGGCCATACGCACCACTTCCGAGGTGGCGGCGGCCACCTGGTCGGCGTCGTCGCCGACGATATCGCCCACCAGTACCATCTTGGGAAACGCGCTGCGCTTGGACTTGGTCGCATACCCGACCGCGCGCAAATAGCGCTCGTCCAGATGTTCGAGACCGGCCAGGATCGCGCCGCCCTGCTTCGACGTTTCAAACAGGTAATCCTTGATCTGCACGATCGATGGAATCGCGTCGCGCGCCTGGCCGAAAAATTCCAGGCAAACGGTGCGCGTGTGCTTGGGCATCTTGTGCAAGACCCAGCGCGCGCTCGTAATCAGCCCGTCGCAACCTTCTTTCTGCACACCGGGCAAACCGGCCAGGAACTTGTCGGTAACGTCCTTGCCCAGCCCTTCCTTGCGAAAGCGCTTGCCTTCGATTTCAAGCAGCTTGGTGCGCAACAGTTGTTCGCCCGGCGCGTAATTGCCGTCATACCATTTCAGTTCGAACGTGGCCGACGGCGCGTCATGGATCTTGCCCATGTTGTGGTCCAGGCGCGTGATTTCGAGCCAATTGCCGTCCGGGTCCACCATCCGCCACCAGGCCAGATTGTCCAAGGCGGTGCCCCACAGCACGGCCTTCTTGCCGCCGGCGTTCATCGCCACGTTGCCGCCTATGCACGACGCATCGAGCGAAGTCGGGTCGACCGCGAACACGAAACCGGCTTTCTCAGCCGCCTCTGTCACACGCCGGGTCACGACGCCGGCGCCGGAGAAGATTGTGGCAACCTGCGTCGACACGCCAGGCAGATCGGTCATCGTGACCTCGCCGAGCTGCTCCAGTTTTTCCGTATTGATCACGGCCGAGAACGGCGTGAGCGGTACGGCGCCGCCGGTGTAGCCGGTGCCGCCTCCGCGCGGAATCACGGTCAGTCCCAGCTCGAAGCAGTCCTTGATCAAACTGGCGATTTCCAGCTCGGTGTCGGGTGTAAGCACCACGAACGGATACTCGACGCGCCAGTCGGTGGCGTCGGTCACGTGCGATACGCGCGACAGCCCATCGAACCGGATGTTGTCCTTTTGCGTATGACGCCCCAGTACTTTCATTGCGCGGCGGCGCAAGTCGCCGAATTCCTTGAATTCGCCGGCAAACGCCGTTACCGCGGTGCGCGCGGCGGCCACCAGCGCACGCACCCGCGCCGCGCGGTCCTGGGCGTTGCTATCTTGGGCGGTCGACAAATCGGCACGGCTGCGTTTCTCGATCTCGTTGAGGCGGTGTTCGAGCGCATCGATCAACAGCGTGCGGCGTTTCGGGTTATCGAGCAGATCGTCCTGCAGATACGGATTGCGGCGCACCACCCAAATATCGCCCAGCACTTCGTACAGCATGCGAGCCGAGCGGCCGGTGCGGCGTTCGGCCCGCAATTCGTCGAGCGCCTGCCACGCCGGTTCGCCCAATAAGCGAATCACGATCTCACGGTCGGAAAACGAGGTGTAGTTATACGGAATTTCGCGCAGTCGCGGTGCCGCGTCGAGTGTTGCGACCGGCTGGCCGCTCGGATCGAATACTTGGGGTGCGTTCATTTTTTCGTCAGTTCGGTAAGCCGGCGTGGTGCCTGCCGGCGGGTGCACCGCGCGTACCGCGAGATACCGGTACGGGTTGGGCGCAAATCAGACTGAGAGGGACTCTCGTTGTGAAGCGGGACGGTGCAGTAGCAATCAACGCCGGATCAAGCGGATCGGCCACTGGCCACGCGACGGCCCGCGCATGATGGGCCGAGCTGGCTGTCCGGGCTACTGGAACAGCGCCACGATCGCGGGCGGCCCACCGTGCGGCCAGATCCGCAGCGGTCTGCCGCGGCAAGGCCAGCCGCTGCACGGCCAAGGGCTGCACGGCCGACTAATGCGCAAGCGCAAGCCGCCGCCCGGGCGGCCATGCCGCTGGCTGCCAGCCCAGGCTGCGAATGGGGTGAACGCATCGGTCGTGTCGGTCGGAACATCGTTTGAGTTCGGATTCTTGGGTTCTTAAAGCCCGATTGTACTGCATCGCAGCGTGGCGCGTGCCAGGCATCGACGGCCCCGGCCGCGGCGCAAAGGCGCGCCTATGGCCGCAGGGCGGCCCTCATTGCAACGCAACATCGCACCATGGCGCTGCCGCGGTTCGCTGGCCGCGCGCCGGCTCCAGCACCCGTTTGGCAGGGGCCAGCCGCCAAGGCGCTATCATTAGCGTTTGCGCCGCCCGCCACTTTCCCATTTCTAACAATCGATCCGCATGTCCGCTCCCGACTATCTCAAGAAAATCCTGACCGCCCGGGTCTACGATGTGGCCCGTGAAAGCGAGCTGACTTTCGCACGCCGCCTATCCGCTCGCCTCGCCAATCAAATTCATTTGAAGCGCGAGGATAACCAGGCGGTGTTTTCGTTCAAGCTGCGCGGAGCCTATAACCGCATGGCCAACCTGAGCGCCGAAGAACGCGAGCGCGGGGTGATTACGGCGTCGGCCGGCAACCACGCCCAGGGCGTCGCATTGGCCGCGTCCAGGCTGGGCTGCCATGCGGTGATCGCGATGCCGGTCACGACCCCGCAGGTCAAGGTCGACGCGGTACGCACCCATGGCGGCGCGAACGTTGAAATCGCCCTGTTCGGCGACTCCTATACCGATGCCTATGAACACGCCTTGACCATACAGGCGCAGCGCGGGCTCACGTTCGTCCACCCGTTCAACGATCCCGACGTAATCGCGGGCCAGGGCACGGTTGCCATGGAGATCCTGCGTCAGTTGCAAGGCCCGATCGACGCGATCTTTGTGCCGATCGGCGGCGGTGGCCTGTTGGCCGGCATGTCCGTCTACATCAAGGCGCTGCGTCCCGAAATCAAGGTCATCGGTGTGCAGACCGAGGATTCCTGCGCGATGGCGCAATCGCTGAAGGCCGGCGAGCGTGTCACGCTGACCGATGTCGGGCTGTTTTCGGACGGCACAGCCGTAAAGCTGGTTGGCGACGAGACCTTCCGGATCTGCCGCGAGCATGTCGACGAAGTGGTGCTCGTGGATACCGACGCGTTGTGCGCCGCCATCAAAGATATCTTCCAGGAAACCCGCAGCCTCGTGGAGCCGGCTGGCGCGCTGGCGGTGGCCGGTATCAAGGCTTATGTGGAACGCGAGCAGGTGCAGGGCCGCACGTTTGTCGCGGTCACTTCGGGCGCCAACATGAACTTCGACCGCATGCGTTTCGTGGCCGAGCGTGCCGAAGTAGGTGAGGAAGGCGAAGCAGTATTTGCCGTCACGATCCCCGAAGAACGCGGCAGTTTCAAGCGCTTTTGCGAGCTGGTCGGCGAGCGCAGCGTAACCGAGTTCAGCTATCGGATTGCCGACGCGCAAAAAGCACATTTGTTCGTCGGTGTGCAAACCCGCAAGCGCGACGAAGACGCCGTGATCGCCGCCACCTTCGAGAAGCACGGCTTTGCCACGCTCGACCTCACGCATGACGAGCTGTCCAAACAGCATATCCGCTACATGGTGGGTGGGCGTTCGCCGCTCGCGCACGACGAACTGCTGTATCGCTTCGAATTCCCGGAACGCCCGGGCGCGCTGATGCGATTTCTGTCGTCGATGGCGCCCAATTGGAATATCAGCCTGTTCCACTATCGCAACCAGGGCGCCGACTACAGCAACATCCTCGTCGGCATCCAGGTTCCGGGAAATGAACAAGACGCCTTCGAACAATTCCTGAAGACGCTGGGCTATGCTTACTGGAACGAAAGCAACAATCCGGTCTATTCGCTGTTTCTGTAACTCATTTCTGGACGACCGCTGACGGTATGGCTTATTCGCTCGAAGACAAGCTGGTGGTGGCAATTTCCTCGCGTGCGTTGTTCGACTTCGAGGCCGAAAACCGCGTCTTCGAAGAGGGCAACGACCGGGAATACCAAGCGCTGCAGCTCGAACGCATCGACGTGCCGGCCGCACCCGGCGTGGCTTACCCGTTGATACGCAAGCTGCTCACGCTCAACGGTGCGGCTGCCGACAGCGAGCGGCGCGTCGAAGTGGTGATCTTGTCGCGCAACGATCCGGTCAGCGGCCTGCGCGCCTTCCACTCTTGCCGGGCGCTGGGGCTGAAAATCGAGCGCGGCGTCTTCACGCGCGGACGCGCGCCGTTTCGTTACCTCGAATCGTTCCAGGCGGGACTGTTTTTATCGGCAAACCCCGGCGACGTCGGCAATGCGCTGGCGGCAGGTTTTCCGGCCGCCCGGGTCTATCCCGAGTCGGTCAAGATTGCGGAGAAGTATCCGAACGAAATCCGCATCGCCTTCGATGGCGACGCGGTAATTTTTTCCGACGAGGCCGAGCGCGTTTTCAAAGCCCAGGGGCTGGACGCGTTCATCCAGCACGAGACCCGCAAGGTCAACCTGCCGCTCAAGGAAGGGCCACTCAAGCCCTTGCTCGCCGCGCTGTATCGTCTGCAAAAAGCGGCCGATGGTGCGGGTGCGGTAGCCACCCCGATGCGCATACGCACGGCGCTGGTCACAGCACGCTCGGCGCCGGCCCATGAGCGCGCGATTCGCACGCTCATGGAGTGGAATATCGAAATCGACGAAGCGATGTTCCTCGGCGGCCTGGACAAAGGCCGTTTCCTGCGAGAGTTCGAACCCGATTTTTTCTTTGACGACCAGATCAGCCACTGTGAATCCGCGCTCAGCGTCTCGCCGACCGGCCATGTACCCAATGGCATCGCCAATTTGGCGCCTGAATTTGACATCTGAATTTGACATCCCGGATTTGATACCCAGACATGACGCCTGACAATTCTCCGCTCGGACAATCGGTCCAATATCGAGATCATTACGATCCCTCGCTGCTGTTCGCGATTGCCCGCAGGCCCGGCCGCGACGAGATCGGCGTGCCCGCCACACTGCCGTTTTTCGGCGCCGACATCTGGAATGCTTATGAACTGTCGTGGCTCACCCCGCGCGGCAAGCCGCAGATCGCGGTCGCGACCTGTATTGTGCCCGCCGACAGCGCCTTTATCGTCGAGTCTAAATCGCTGAAACTGTATCTGGGCTCGTTTGCGCAGACCCGTTTCGAATCGATCGACCTGTTACGCGATACCCTGCAGCGCGATTTGAGCGCGCTATGCGGTGCCTCGGTCCGGGTCACGCTCACGCAGCCATTCGAGTTCGGCAAGCTCGTGCTTGAAGAGCTGTCGGGTACCTCGCTAGACCGGCTCGATCTGGACACCGACATCTATCACCCCGATCCGGACTTGCTGCGCGCGGACAGCACCTGCGCACCGATGGATGAAACCGTCGTGTCCAACTTGCTGAAATCGAATTGCCCGGTGACGGGGCAGCCCGATTGGGCCAGCGTGCAGATCCGTTATGTCGGCGCACCGATAGACCACGCCGGGCTGCTGCGCTACATCATTTCGTATCGCAGCCATAGCGGCTTTCACGAACAGTGCATCGAGCGTATTTTTATGGATATTGCGCGCACCTGCCGCCCGCTCAAGCTGGCGGTGTACGCGCGCTACACGCGGCGCGGCGGCATCGATATCAACCCGTTTCGCACCAATTTCAACCTGCCGTTGCCCGACAACGCGCGCGCGGCACGTCAATAGCCGGGGCACGTCGTGCAAATTCCGCAAACACCACAAAGCCATAGCGTAATTCGACAACTCGATCCGGTGGGCAAAGGGCTGGGCCCGCTACCGGCCACCGCAGTGCCGACAGGCGATGTCAGTCATCTCCACTGGAATCTGCTGCGCGAAGACGTCTCGCTGCCCGCCGCGGTCCTCTACGCCGACCGCCTTGCACATAATCTGCACTGGATGCAGCAATTCGTCGCCGAATACGGTGTGCAGCTCGCCCCTCACGGCAAGACCACCATGGCGCCGCGGCTGTTTCGCATGCAATTGGCAGCCGGCGCCTGGGGCATCACGCTGGCGACCGCGCCGCAGGTTCGGGCCGCTTATGACGGTGGTGTACGACGCGTGCTGATGGCCAACCAACTGGTCGGTCGGCAAAACATGGCGTTGATCGCCGACCTGTTGGTCAACCCTGGATTCGAGTTCTTTTGCGTCGTCGATTCCGTTGCCAATGTCGACCAGCTCGGTGCGTTTTTCAATAAGGCGGGACGCTCGCTGAACGTGCTGCTTGAGATTGGACTGCCTGGCGGACGCTCGGGCGTGCGCGATCTGGCGCAACGCGACGACGTGCTGGCGGCACTGGCACGGTGGCCACGCGTACTGAAACTGGCCGGCATCGAACTCTATGAAGCGGTGGTCGACGATGAGGCGGCCGTGCGCGCCGTATTGCGCCAGGCGGTGGCCTGGACCGGCGAGCTGATTCGTGCAGGGCGCTTCGCGCGCCAACCGGCGCTGCTCTCGGGGGCAGGATCAGTCTGGTATGACGTGGTGGCGGAAGAATTCAAGCGCGCGCACTCGTATGGCGCGGTCGAGATCGTGTTGCGCCCCGGCTGTTATCTGACTCACGATGCAGGGATCTACCGGCATGCGCAGGCAGGTGTCGAACAGCGCAGCGCAGTGGCACGCCGCTTGGGCGGTGGCCTGCAACCCGCATTGCAGGTTTGGGCTTATGTGCAATCGCGGCCGCAAGCCGACTACGTGATCGTTGGTTTGGGACGGCGCGATGCCGGCAGCGCTTCAGGCCTGCCTTCGCCGGCGCGCCAATACCGCCCGGGTGAAGCCGCGCCCCGCGATGTCGATCCTGCGCTCGGTTGGGAAGTGTTCAAGATGATGGATCAGCACGCCTTCCTGAAGATCGCGCCCGACGACGATCTGCAGGTCGGCGACATGATCGCTTTCGATGTCTCGCATCCTTGCCTGACCTTCGACAAGTGGCGCCAGTTGCTGGTGGTCGATAAATCCTATCAGGTGACCGAAGTGATCGACACCTGTTTTTGACGTTCCTACCAGCGCGTCCCTAACTCTCTTCGGGCGGTTGATGCTGTGAGCCGGCGGACCTGGCGCCGCCCGCACTCGCGTCGACGATACGGCGTTCCAGCAAATCCAGGCCTTGCGACAATGATTTGAGCACGCTTTCGGGAAAATCGGCGAGCACGGCGTCGAGAAAACGGTTGCGTGCCGGCATCCCTTGCGCCACCACGGCGCGGCCGGCGTCGGTCAGTTCGACATTGGTGACGCGGTTATCGCGCTCGTCAACGCTGCGTGCGATCCAGCCCAGCGCCTCGATCGATTTCAGCTGACGCGTCAACGCCCCCGCGTCGATCTGCAGTTTCCCGACCAGCGATTTTTGCGAGACGCGACCGCCGTCCGATACGGCCAGCAAGATGCGCCAACGCGGCATCGGCTGCCCGACCTGGGCCTCGAACGCCGATAAAAAACTGCGGTAGGTGCGACCGAATTGATGCACCACAGCGATCCGTTCCTGCTTCTCGAACATCCCTACTCTCCGGCAGGCACGGTTACGGGCGCCTCGCCCGCAGCCGGCCTGGAAAACGAAATCGGCGGCACGCGCCGCGACTGCCAAAGCCCCACGATGGCGACCACCACGGCCAGCGCCACGCCCATATGAATTGCACTGACCAGTGTCTCACGAGCGGCGTCCAGCAGTAACGCGCCGTTGTGCCCCTGGGCCGTCATTTGCGCCAACAGACCCGTTTGGGCCTCGTGGTTGATCAGAATTTGCGGATCGCTGAACTGCTCGCTCCATTGCGTTGCATGGTCGGCTCGCAGCGCAACGTTCACCCCGTGCGCATACTGGCGGGTAATCAGACTCCCCGTGATGGCGGCGCCGAACATGCCGCCTATCATCCGCATCGACTGCAGCAGTGCCGTCGCAATGCCCAAATGTTCGCGCCCGGCCGATTGCTGCGCAAATACCGTCAGATTGGGCAGCACGAACCCAAGCCCGAGACCGCCCGACAACATCAACACGAGCAACAGCGCACGCGGCGTCGAACGGGTCGCCACCGAGAGCCCTAAACAGGCCAAAGCCAACAGGATAAAGCCGACCTGCAGCATGATATTGGGATTGCGTACCCGCGTCACCACTCGGCTGTTGAAGATGCTGCCCACCGTAATGAAGGCCACCAACGGCGTGATGAGCAGCCCGGCATCGCGTGGCGACAAGCCGAAGCCGCCCTGCAACAGCAGCGGCGCATAAAAGAGCACCGAAAACATCGCGAAGCCGCTAAGCACCGCAAGCGTGAAGAGCGGCGCCAGAGCCGGGTTGCGGAACATCTCGAAAGGCAGCAAAGGCTGCGCGCAGCGTTGCTCCCAACGCCAGAGCGCATAACCGGCGGCCACGCTGAATACCAGCAGCAGCGCGGTGACGGGCGTCACGCCGTGCTTGGGCATCATCTCGACGAACAGTTGCAGACTGCCCAAGGTCAGTGCAATGAGCGCGGCGCCCGGCCAGTCGAGTCGCATCTTGAGAGCGGTCGCGGTGTGGCGTAGATGCGGCAAGAAGCGCGCGACAAAAATAAGCGACAGCAGGCCGATCGGCAGGTTCACGTAAAACACCGAACGCCAACCGTAATACTGCGTCAGCACGCCGCCCAGCGATGGCCCGACCGCGGTCGCGATACCGAATGCGGAGCTCATCATCACCTGCCAGCGCAGTCGCACACGCGGCTCCGGGAACAAGTCGGGGATGCACGCGAACGCGGTGCCGACCAGCATGCCGCCGCCGATCCCCTGCAAGGCGCGCGCAAGCACCAGGAACAGCATGCTATTGGCCATTCCGCACAGCACCGAGGCGGCGGTGAAGACGACGATGGACGCGATCACGAACGGCTTGCGGCCGTAAAAGTCGCCGAGCCGACCAAAGATCGGTACCGTCACGACCGAAGTCAATAGATACGACGTGGCGACCCAGGCGTAGAGCTCGAAACCCTTGAGCTCCGCCACCACGGTCGGTAGCGCCGTGCCCACCACGGTCTGGTCGAGGGCCACCAGCATGACCACGAATGAGATCCCGAACATCGCCATGAGCGATGCGCGAAACGGTAAGACCTGCCCGCTGGAGTGCGCTGCGGTAGTATGAACAGCCATGTTTGTCGGTACAACTGTTGCCTTGTCAACCAATAGTCTAACACGGCCGCGCGATGCGTTTTACGGCACGGGTTGCAAAAGCTAACGTCGGCTCCCGGGTTCCCGCAACAATCAATCAGCGCGCCGCGTCTGCACGGCAGCCAAACTGGAACGCTGGGTCGAGCGTTTGATGAACGCGCAGGCGCGCCCGAGCGCCGTACGCGCTTCCGGTAACCATTGCACGAAAATCTGCCACGCGTGCGGCGTGTCGGGCCAGGTTTCCAACTGCACCTCCACACCAGCCGCGCGCGCGCGTTCGGCAAAACGCAAAGCATCGTCGCGCAAGACTTCGCTATCGCTGGCCTGGATCAACAGGGGCGGCAGGCCTTGCAGGTCGGCATATAACGGCGAGGCGAGCGGATCCGTGGTGCTGGCGTCTCCCAGATAAATTCGCGCGGCGGGACCGATGGAAGCACCATGAAACATGGCGTCGCGCTCCGTGTTGCTGACCAGGGAGCGCCCGGTGGCGGCCAGATCCGTCCAGGGCGAAAACACCACCGCGCCGGCCGGCAAAAGGTCACCGGCGTCGCGCAGGGCGACCAGTGTTGCAAGCGCCAGGCCGCCACCGGCTGAGTCACCCGCCAACACGATGGATGTAGGCGAAATGCCCTGCTTCAGCAACGCCCGATAAGCCGCCAGCGCGTCGTCGACGGCGGCCGGAAACGGGTACTCCGGCGCCAATCGATAATCGAGCGCAAAGACGCGGGCTTGGGCGCCGACGGCCAAGGCGTAGGTAATTGGACGATGCGTGCGGGGTGAACAGAAATAATAGCCGCCGCCGTGCAAGTAAAGCACGGTCGGCTGTGTACCGGCGAAGCGCTCAGGGTCGATGGGTTCTATCCACTCGCCGCTGAGGAATGAGCCACCCCCGGAGCCACCCCCGGAGCCAGCTCCGGAGTCACCCGCGCGATAGCGGTCGTAGCGTCGCCAGCCGGACGGTAGTTTGGGGGAGGGGAAAAAGCCCTGTGCACGCTTCCTGATCGCAGCGATGTCGATCGGGCCGCCGCTCGAATGGGGTTTGAAGCGGCGCCGCAAGAACCATGACAGCGCAGTATTTTGCCAGCTCATGGATCCCCCCTTGCTGGAATTTAAGGTGTTCCCGCGCCGCCCCCCGGGGATTTCGCCTTGGCCAGCGCGGCGATCGATAGCGCGGATGCCGGATTCAGGCTGTCGACCATGGAGCTCGGGATCAATATTGTCGTGCCGCGCTCTTTGGTGGTTTCGTAGATGATGTTCATCGCGCGCAATTGCAAAGCGGCGGGATTATCCGCGTAAATATTCGCCGCCTCGACGAATTTCGAGGCGATCGCGGCTTCGGCCGAACCGAGAATCACGCGCGCCTCTTTTTCCCGTTCCGCCTGGGCCTGGCGCGACATCGCGTCTTGCAAGGCGACCGGAATCGCGACGTCGCGAATTTCCACTGAACTGACCGCCACCCCCCATTTCGAGGTTTTTTCGCTGATGGTCTCGCGCAGCCGCGCGTCGGCGGTCTGGCGATCCGACAACAACGCAGCGAGGTGCGACGAGCCGATCATTTCGCGCAGCGAGGTTTGCGCTACCCGGTCGATCGCTTGGCGATAGTCGGTGATCTGCAAGGCCGCGCGCTCGGCGTCTTCGACGCGCCAGAAGATGATCGCGTCGACGTTCACCGGCACCGTATCGCGTGTCAAGGCTTGCTCGGCGTTGAATGCCGTGGTCTGGATGCGCTCGTCGATGATAGCTGCAACCCGATCGAGTACGGGGACAATCCAGAACAGGCCGGCGCCGCGTACGCTCTGCAGTTTACCGGCGCGCAGGATGACGAAGCGCTCCCATGCGTTGGCCATTTTTAGCGAAGTGGCAATGATCAGCGCCAGCACCACAAACAACGGCATCAGCAAAGGACTGACAAGACGGCTCACCAGCGCACCGATCAGCAGTACGACAATGGTGAAAAACAGTGAAATCGGATTCATGATGGGTCTCTGTGCGACAGCCGCGACTCGACGCGCACGCGCTGGCAAAGCGGTGGGCCGGGGTGAACCGCGCAGATCGTCGCGAACACCGCGCGGGGAATGCTTCGGGTAATGCGTCGACGAGTGATGCGTTCGTGAGGCCTCGGTCGATACTTCAGCGCTTACTCCAGTACGCGTCGGCTGGATTACCGACCTGGGTTACCTGCCGATGGCGTCAGGTCACGCAACCCGGATCGAGCGCGGGGGCACGCGGAGTCACGCGCTTGAGTTCACATCCTTTAGTTCGCGCTCGTGCATCCCCACGATTCGCCCCCTGCAGCATTTCACTGCGTTCAGTTCGCGCCCACCACCTGGCCGCGAATTTCGCCGCCTGGGTTCTGTGCCGTGTGAACGTTGAAGTAGTACTTGCCGCTGAGCAAGTCCGCGGCCTGTCCAGACGTGAGGGTAGCGGTGCCGTCGATCGGGCTGACGACAGGCGAAGCCGTGACGGGAACCTGAACCTTCGCGTTCACGCCTACCGCCGCCGGGCCGTGGAAGTGAGCCATGGTTGCCGGGCCGCTAAGCTGGCTGAACACCGCGTGATAGGTCAATACGTTGGTGGCTGTATCGAATGTAGCGTTCAGCGTGCCGTGCCCTTTGCCTGGATGCGGCGGCACTTCGGACGAGGTCTTCATATCGGCGTGCAGCGAGATGGTCGCCGCTTGCGCGCCGAACGCGACCAAAGTCAATGCCGACGCTGCCACCAAAGTACGAATCAGTTTCATAGAAAATCTCCAGAGAGTCATTAATCCGGTATCGCCCGCAATAACCGTGGCGCAGCCGGCACTTATAGCGAGAGGCGGGAGCGCTCCAAAGGGATCGGTCCCTGACTTAGTCTAATTGAAATCCGGCACGTGCGGGTTTCTGCTTGGAATCGGGCTGGAATCGGGTTGGCAACCCGGCTTCGGTACCCTGTAAGGCCGGGGTGTAGGCCCGGAGTGAAGGCTGGCGTGTAGGCCTGTGCGGGGCCTGGAGTGAGACCTGTGTGGAATCCGCTGTGGGATCCGCTGTGAGGCCGGATTTGCGACCGGTCTGAACCTCGGAACAGGTTTATTTCGACTTATTCGGGGCGCCTACGTGCGCTCCCCGGGTGTCGTTCGCACGCGAATCGTGTAAGGTTCGGTTACGCCGTCGCGGAGGTGCAGATGAATAGTCAATTTGCCGACTTGCCAGGACTCGGGCCCGCGGGCAGCTCGCTGCGTATCGAATACCGCTGGATCAACCCCGAGCATCGCGATGCCCCTTTGCTCGTATTTTTGCACGATGGGTTGGGCTCCATCGCAATGTGGAAAAGTTGGCCGCAAGATTTATGCGACGCCGGCGGCTTTCGGGCTCTCATTTATTCACGCCCTGGCTACGGTCGCTCGACACCTCGCGCACCCGACCAGCACTGGACGCCCGACTTTCTGCACCGTCACGCAACCAAAGTTTTCCCCGCGTTGCTGGAGTACCTGCGCATAGGGCTGCAGGAGCCCATCTGGATGGTGGGACATAGCGACGGCGCGTCGATCGCACTATTGTTCGCGGCCGCTTTTCCCCAGAGGGTGGCTGGCGTGATCGCACTGGCCCCGCACGTATTCATCGAAGATCATTCACTCGAGGGCATTCGCGCCATGCGCGCGGCCTACCTCGAAAACAGCCTGCGCAACAAGCTGTCGCACTATCACGACGATGTCGACTCCGCATTCTGGGGCTGGACCGATCTCTGGCTGGATCCGGCATTCGGCAACTGGAATATCGAGCAGGAGTTGTGTGCGATCGCCTGCCCACTGCTGGTCATTCAAGGCAAACGCGACGATTATGGCAGCGTCGCGCATCTGCAACGCATTGTCCAGCGGGTCCCGCATGCCGCCACACTCGAACTGGACAATTGCGGACACTCACCGCACCGCGACTGCTCACGTCAGGTCAATTCCGCAATCCAGGACTTTATTCATCAACATCGAAGCGCCGAACGCCGCACGGGCTAGGCACGGGCCTATCGCAGCCGCCGCGACAAATACGTTGCGGCGCTGGACTAAGCAGGCGTCGCGAATGCAGACATCAGGAAAAACGCGCGCGCAGTCTGGCTAGCCAAGCGCGCAAGCGCCGACGTTGAAATCGATTCCAACGGTAGCGCATCCGGTTGTACAACGGCGAATGCTTCAGGCGATGCTGGTCCAGTTTGCTGGCAAACATGCCGAACACACTACCCTGCTCGACAATCGGCTCGCGCAGCCAATATTGCGCGATGTCGCAGGCGCGGTCGATCTGATTGATCAGATGATCTGCCGGCAACCGCACCCGGTGCTCGGCCAACCATGCCACACGCCGCTGCAGGGCAGTCGCGTCCGACAGGTAACCTTCTGCGGTGGGCAGAGGCAGCGGGAACAGCGGGCCATCCGCGAGAAAAAAAGCATCCGGCACTTTGGTATCCGCGCCGCCGAGGAAAATCAGGTAACCGGGCTCGAGCTTTTCGGCAGCGGCCAGCGCCTGCGCGATGCCGTCCATGAAACGCGGCGCGAGCAGGACATCGTCTTCGAGCACCAGGATCCGTCGCTGAGCGCGTGCGAGCGCCAACTTCCAGGCCTGCGCGTGCTTGAGCACCAGCGAGCGGTGCGGCAAGCCAAGTTCGCCCGGTTCGAATACCTGCGCCATATCGGCGTCCTGCAGTTCACTGGCATCGTAATCGAAAATAAATTCAAATCCGATTTGATGGCGTCCCAATTCCTGCGTTATGTGCGCAATACGGTCGGTGAAGGTTTTCACCGTCAGAACATATACCGCGTCGAGTCCTTGAATGCCCGTTTCCACGAAATCCCCGATCCGATGCGCTGCAGCGCTGTTATTTGAAAAAACGAAACAGCTTATTGCGAGATTTGAACGTAAATTTTAAGGGGAAACCCTATACCATTGGTTCTGCGAGAAGAGAGTTTTCCATCGAATGGAAATCTCCAATTTTCAGCGCGGCCCTCAAGCCGCGCTTTTTTTTGCCTGTGCTTTTTTGCCTGTGCTTTTTTGCTTGCACGCACTTTGGCCAGTGCACTCGTTGGCCTACGCGCTGCGGCTTCGCTGTTTGGCTTCGCGTTCCGGTCTCGCGCTTAGGTTGATCAAGCGCCGGGACTGGCCCGGCGCCCTCTCCCACAACAACTATGCCCGCAGGCTCACCGCCCGGACAGCGCTGGCCGGGCCGGC